>Ga0247827_10000007_pt1 | contig 148088 bp, 123 predicted proteins | sample 12C_Control_Day2_FD_194414 | JGI IMG/M metagenome (GOLD analysis project Ga0247827, IMG submission 194414) | Soil microbial communities from agricultural site in Penn Yan, New York, United States - 12C_Control_Day2 | ecosystem: Environmental > Terrestrial > Soil > Agricultural land | place... | reverse complement strand
CTGGCGTGTCTGGTTGTGGTCAGAGAGCCGTGGACCATTGGCAATGCACTGCTGACGCCGACCTTGAAGATCCGCCGTAGCCAGATTGAAGAGCGTTATCACAACCAGATCGAAGGGTGGGGGGGGAGTCGTTGCACGGTTGTGTTTGAGTAAGCACGGTAATCGCGTTAATCCTGGCCGGTCCTTGTGACCGGCTTTTTCAATTGCCTATCGTGACTCTGGATTGCAGCGCTCCGGGTACCGGCGAACGCACTGGTGCCAAGCCAGCGCCACAAGTTTTCCGCATCCTGCACAGCGCCGTCTACACGCAGCTCTTGCGACTGAAGCACCTCCCTGGGTGTGCGGTCGCCCGTCCACACCTCGGTCAATGCCCGCACGCTGGAGTCCACCACGAGCGTGAGTTCGCGTCCGGGGTCGTCGCGGCACAGATCTGCCACACCATGTTCGACCACAAGCCACCACTCTTGCTCGCCGGAACGCGCGTCGCGAAACCTGAAGTGAATGACCACCGAGCGGGGCGGGAACATCTCGATGCGCGCGAACCGGCGCACGTCCCACATGAGCAGGCCCGCGTCGAGTTCGCTATCGCGAAGGCGACTGCCTATCCAGCGCGCGCCCCAATGGCCTAGCGCCATTATGATGGGGCGCAACTCTTCGCCGGCCTCGGTCAGGCTGTACTCCCAGACTTTGCCTGTGGCTGTGCGATGTACGACACCGATTTCTTCCAGGTGGCGCAGCCGCTGTGCCAGCAAGCTGGTGGACATCCGTGGCACGCCGCGGTGCAGTTCATTGAAGCGCTTACTGCCGCAGAGCAGCTCGCGCACGACCAACGGCGTCCAGCGCTCGCACAGGGCTTCAGCGCCGCGCGCGACCGTGCAGAACTGACCATAGCCTTCATCCATCGCCTGTACTCCGCAACTACAACGCTTCAGATTCTGAACTAGCCTTGCGACTTCGCCGCGCGCACGCTGAAACCTCCGAAAGCCACCGCCTCAGGAGAACGCCATGACCACGATAGCCATCATTCAGCGGCCACCCGTGCTGCTCGATCGCAGCGCGACGATCGCCAGGGCTGTGCAATCGGTCGCCGAGGCCGCGGCGGCCGGCGCCGCGCTGATCGTTTTGCCCGAATCGTTCATTCCAGGTTATCCGTCGTGGATCTGGCGGCTGGCGGCGGGAAAAGACGGGGCGGTAATCGGCCAGTTGCACACGCGTCTGCTGGCCAACGCCGTTGATATCGCAAACGGTGACCTCAACGAACTGTGCGAGGCCGCCAGCGCTCACGCCGTGACAATCGTATGCGGTATCAATGAATGCGAGCGGCGTAATGGCGGCGGCACGCTCTACAACAGCGTAGTCGTTATCGGTGCGAACGGCGAAGTGCTCAACCGGCATCGCAAGCTGATGCCAACCAACCCCGAACGCATGGTCCATGGTTTCGGTGATGCGTCCGGGTTGCGTACGGTCGATACCCCCGTCGGGCGCATTGGTACGCTCATCTGCTGGGAAAACTACATGCCGCTGGCACGCTATTCTCTGTATGCCCAAGGGGTGGAAATTTACGTTGCCCCCACCTACGACACGGGCGATGGCTGGATCAGCACGATGCGCCACATTGCCCTTGAAGGCCGCTGTTGGGTACTCGGCAGTGGCACCTCGCTGCGCGGCAGCGACATTCCCGATGACTTTCCGGCTCGCCTGCAACTGTTTCCCGATCCGCAAGAGTGGATCAACGACGGCGACTCGGTGGTGGTCAACCCTCAAGGGCGGATCGTGGCCGGTCCATTACACCGAGAGGCAGGCATTCTGTATGCAGACATCGACGTGTCACTCGTGGCGCCGGCGCGGCGGGCGCTTGACGTCACCGGGCACTATGCGCGCCCTGACATCTTCGAGTTGCAGGTGCGGCGCACGCCGGCGACGCCGGTGAGTTTCATCGACGGATGAAGCTAACCTGATTTCAGGCGATCCATTCCAGCTTCGGCGATGTGTGTCACACCTGATAAAGGAGTCGTTCCATGAGCACTCAAAGGTCTTACAAAGGCAGTTGTTTTTGCGGCGCAGTCGAGTTCACCGTCAGCGGTGAGCCAGCGGCAATGGGCTATTGCCATTGCGAGTCGTGTCGACATTGGTCAGCAGCACCGGTCAATGCCTTCACGCTGTGGAAACCCGAGGCGCTGCAAGTCACTCGGGGGGCTGAGAACATTGGCAGCTACAACAAGACACCGCAGAGTTTTCGCAAATGGTGCAAGCTTTGCGGCGGGCATATTTTCACCGAACACCCGGGGATGGGGCTCATCGACGTGTATGCCGCAGTCATCCCGGATCTGGCGTATTCGCCAGAGGTTCATGTCCACTATCAGGAGACCAGGCTGCGCATTAAAGACGGGTTGCCCAAGCTGAAGGATGTCCCTGGTGAGTTAGGGGGATCGGGCGTCAGCGTGGACGAATAGCGCCAGTACGGTAGCGTTCGGCGCTCCAACGTATGGGCACCGACAAAGCGTTGTAAGCCCTAGGGGGCTTGCCTGCTATTTACCGTGATTTTTGGGCGATTCTGAAATCGGCATCGAAGATTCATCCGCGATTCGCTTGACCAGCGCAGCATGACCGCTGGCATCGTCGCCGCGGGAAATGACCTGGATGACTGCCATGCGATCGCCGGAGCCTGCGATAAAGGTGCTGTTCAACGTTTTGCCGCCGCCCAGGGTCGCCGTACTGTCGACTTGTCGCACACCCAGGCCGTTGCGGTTAAGGCGTGACTCGCCGGTTTGTCGAAAGTCCGGCAGCCCGGCGCTCTGGCGGTCGACGAAACCACTGACGGCGCCGTCGAGGAAGGCATCGTCGTTGTCGCCGGGGCGAGACGCTTCGGGGAGCGGTTTCTCGACCACCATGACCACGCGCTTTTCCTGCGCATTGGCATACAGGGTACCCACGGCGTCGGCGCCTTCGCTGCTCTGTTCATCGGCGCTCAGAGGGCTGGCGTTGAAGCCTGCCGGCAGGTTGAAGCTGAACTTGCCGCCGAGCACCGCGACGTTTACTTCAGGTGTCGGCTTGGTGCTGGGTTTGCCGGCGGCATGCAGATTCGACAGACCCAACAGGCCGACGACGGCCAGGGTCAGCGTCAGGGTTCTTGTGTTGAAAATCGACATACAGCCTCTCATGGGGCAGGGGGCATGGCAGGGTGGTTATGCTCACATAAACCTGCCTGCTCGGTAAGCCCCGGGTTTTCCGTCGGCCAGACGGTCATGGCGGATCGCCTTGAGGGGGCTATCGTTGCTTGTCTGGGCAACGACTACCGACCGAGGGCGGTACCATGAATACCAGTGATCTACTCGAACAGTTACTGCGGGCCGGGCAGGGCTCGCAAGCGCAACAAGGGAGCGGCGGCATGTCATCGCAAGACGGCCTGGGCGGTTTGGGCGGCTTGCTGGGCGGTCTGCTTGGCGGCGGCAGTGCGACAGGTGGCGGTGCTGGCCTGGGTGGTTTACTCGGCGGCCTGTTGGGTGGCGGTGGTGGCGGCAACGCTGGCGGCTATACCCAGGGGCGCTCCGCGGGTGGCACCAATTACGCGGCCCTGGCGTCGTTGGGCATGATGGCGTTCCAGGCCTATCAAAGCTGGCAGCGCAGCCAGGCGACCGCCCCGCAACAGGCGGTGCGTACTGTCGATCAATTGTCCGGCCCCGAGGCCGAGGATCACAGCCATGCCATCTTGCGCGCGCTGATTGCGGCAGCCAAGGCTGACGGTCGCATCGACAAGCAAGAAGAACAGCTGATCTACGCTGAAATCAAACGTCAAACCAGCGACCCGCAACTGCAGCAATGGCTGGATGAGGAAGTCAGCAAGCCACTCGATGCTGCCGAGGTGGCTCAGTCGGCCCAGGACCCGGGCATGGCGGCGGAAGTGTACCTGGCCAGCGTGATGCTGGTGGATGACCAGCAGGACGCAGAGCGGGCCTACCTTGACGAACTGGCCGGCGCACTGCAACTCGATCCGGCATTGCAGGCGCACCTGGAACAGCAGGCCAGGGGAACCGCCTGACCGGGCTGAGATGCCTGCGCTCTTCACCTATCTGAAACCAGCGCAGGCAAGGCCCGGGAGATTGCCTGCACTCTCATCCCGGCGCCGATTGGCCTGCGTGCATCGAGCGACGCAACAACGCTGCCGTTGCCGAGCGCGCTTCGACTTCGTCCAGCAACGCCTCGACCAGTGCGTGGCTCATCTCCAGCGATTGCTCGGTAGCCCAAAGCAAACCGCGCACCTCGGCATTGACCATTTCACAGGCGTGGGCGTTGGTCTGGTAGGCGCTTTTGAGCAAGACGGAGGCGTGGATCAGGGCGCTTTCGGATGAGACACCGGCGCGGACGTCTGAAGACTGCGTTGCTAAATAAAATCTGTCGGCGCTTGGTTGATCAGCAGAGCAAAAATTTGCGTAGAAACACGATTTTCGTCCCGATCCTTACAGTCAAACTTGCGCTTAGCTCCCATTTTGTGTCCGGGGCCGAGCGGACAATTGCGAGCGAGGCGTCAAGATAGCCAAGGCAACCGCTACGATGAAGAGCGCCGGTACGTCACCTGCCAAGTGCCCCATTTGCCCCGGCTGGGTGACCGCCTGGACGGCCATGATTCCTCCGTGCACGGCGCTAGACCACATGGCGAACCAGATTAGGCTCAGATTGGCTAATGGATCACGTGCGGCCAGGATCAAGAACACGCCAAGTGTTGCGTAGATGCCAACGATCATCATCGGGTAGTCCGAGTGACCGACGTGCCAGGCCCAGCCAGACGGCCAGAACAGCATAAGTGGGTAGAGAGCAAGGCACGCGAGGCCAGCCAAAACCAGAACGACGCGCAAATACCTGAGGCGGTCGACTACAGTCATGGCGGACTCCTACCCCAAGTGGGGTGATAAGGCCTTCAAGGGCTTGGTGGGTAACATTCCTTGTTCTGTCGTCTATCCCTGACTAGGCCGGGCATTCTGACAGTCGGGTAATCGCTGAAGGGGTTTATACACCGTGGACGGAAAGCCCAATCTGCTCAATCAGTTCCAGCAGTAGACCAAGCATAGCTACTCATTTGCTATCGCTGCGTCCATCGGCTGCTACTGACCGATAGCTGCCTATTGCGACGGGCATCTATGGGGCGGATATATGCCTGTCGCCAGCGGCGAGTTGAGGTCGCTTCTGGCCAATATAGAGTGGCGAAAAAAAGCCTGGAGCCAGAAGTTCAGGTGTTCCTTGCCAGGCTCTGTACGAGATCCCCAGAAACCCAATCGTCACCTCACCCCTCAAACGCTGAAATTATGCGGCCTAAGTCGAAGTGCCATTTCTTGGTCCATTTTGCAGGTGATTATGGTTACCATCACGCTCGCTGTCGGAGCGTACCCGGCATCGTAATATCACCACGCTTCGAGCCATCGATCTTGAGTAACAGTAGCGGCTCAGCCAGGTGGCATTGAACGCCCGTCATTCCGGGCAGCATTCACAGAGACAGTATCCAGGGAACATAAAGGACATGCTGCAAAACGAAACTTTCAACCGGGTCGGAACCAACCATCAGATTTCGGCCAACGTCTACAATCTCATCCTCGGTGCAGTGCTGCTGTGGGGCTTTGCCGTCAACTGGTATCTGGTATCCACTGTGCCGGCCGACATTATTAAGGCCATCCCCATGCTGCTCTTCTTGGCCGGTTACATGATCACTACGCTGACGGGTGTCGCCATCATATTCAAGTCTGAGAAACCGCTGTACAGCTTTCTCGGCTACAACCTGATCGTGGTTCCGATAGGCTTGCTGCTGGTCATTGTGCTCCCGGACTATTCGCATCAAAACATCATTAAAGCCGTGCAAACGACCGCCTTGCTGACCGTGGGCATGATGCTGCTGGGTACCGCGTTTCCCGGCTTCTTCAAGCGCATCGAAGCGTCGCTGTTTATCGCCCTGGTGGTTGCGATAGTCGTCGAGTTGGGGCAAGCCTGGTTGTTCGGCACCCGTCTGGCGGCGATGGATTGGATCGTTGCAGCGATCTTCTGTGGCTATATCGGGGTGGACTGGGGACGTGCGAACCAGATCGAGCGTAGCGTGGACAATGCGATCGACAGCGCCGCATCGCTGTATCTGGACATCATCAATCTGTTCCTGCGGATCTTGCGGATCATGTCCAGGAAGTGAGTTGCGCAGCTGCTACGGCACAAAATCCCGGCCAGCGTGACTCAGGCCGTTTCGAACCACCGGCCGCTCACGCGGGGAATTGGGTTATCCAGTGCCTGGCAATGTCTTCACGCCGGCAGATCCACACCGCGTCGTGGCCTTGCAGGTAATCGAGAAAGCGTGCCAGCGCCATCGCGCGACCAGGATGGCCACTGATCCGCCCGTGCAGACCGACGCTCATCATCTTCGGCTGTAGCGCGCCCTCCTGCCACAGCAGGTCGAAAGCATCCTTGAGCAGCCGGTAGAAGTCTTCACCGCAGGCGAAGCCATTCGACAGCAGATAACGGGCGTCGTTGTTGACCAGTGTGTAAGGGATCACCAGGTGGGCGGGCGAGCCTGGGAGCCAATAGGGCAGGTCATCGTTGTAGGCGTCCGAGCTATAGAGAAACCCACCGTCCTCACGCAACAGGCGGCGGGTGTTCTGGCTGACCCTTCCGGTGTACCAACCTACCGGGCGTTTACCGCAGATCTGCTCGATCACGTCGAGGGTGAGGCGGATATGGCGCCGCTCCTGGTCTTCAGGTATGTCGCGATAGTCCAGCCAACGGTAGCCATGCCCGGCAATCTCATGCCCGGCAGCGCAGAGCGCATGGCCAATCGCCGGGGTGAGTTCCAGTGCTCGACCGACAGCGAAGGCGGTCAGCGGCAAGCCGCGGGCGCTGAACAGCTCCAGAATGCGCCACACACCAGCGCGCGATCCATATTCGTACATGCCCTCGACGCTCAAGTCCGATTCCCCCACACGCGGCGGGCGGCCCGGTAGCTCATGAAGCCAGGCCTCAGACTGTGCATCGCCATTGGCAATGCATGATTCCGCGCCCTCTTCGATATTGAGTACGAACTGGACCGCGACGCGCGCTTCACCGGGCCATCGCGAGTGGGGAGGGCAGCCGCCATAACCGATGAGGTCGCGAGCGGACATCAGCCCAGCTCGAAGGTCGTGACGCCGAACACCCGTTCGTGCGCGATTGCCGGAGGAGGGCCGAGGTACATGCGTGCGCAGCCGAAAACCTCGCTCATGCCCTGTTGGCGCACGAGCGCCATTGCGGCGGGATTATTCTCCGGGGCATCGAGAAACAGCGGGCCACCCTGCGCAAATTCCGCCAGGCGCGCGTAGAGGGCATTGGCTGCCAGGGCGTCATCGGCGAACAAGGGGCCGATCTTGTAGCCTTCCCGGCAGCGCCTTACTACACCGTAGCCGCTTAGCCTGCTCGCGCGCTGGCAACCCACGGCGAGTGCGTCGGCCTGGGCTATCCACCCGCTCAGGAAGGTTTCACGCGCGGCGGGGAAGCAGGTGCGGTCGTAATCGACAACCTCATCGAACGGGAAGCTGGCCAACGGGACGATGTCCTGATCGTCTACCTGTGCGGGCGCCGGGCGCTCGGTGATCCCGGCACGAAAACGCATGTTGCGATGGGAGAAGACGAAACCACCCTTGGCGTAGTAGTCCTGCATTGTGAAGACACCGTCCATGCCGATGCTCGAGCCGGGGCGGAGGCGGGCGAGGAGCCGCTCGCGGCGTGCGTGCCAGAGGGTATTGCCCAGACCTTGACCGCGATATTCAGGCCGGACGATGAAAAAACCCATGAAACCGAATTCGCCGTTGTAGGAGGTGATGGCGCCGCCGCCGATCAACTCGTCACCGCGGGACGCCGCGATGAAGGCGGCAGGGTCCGTAGCCCAGAACAACTCGGCATCGTGAAGGCCGGGATTCCACCCCTCACGGGCAGCCCAATCGACGAGCTCGTCCAGCTCGGGACGGGTCATGTTGCGTATGACCAGCTGATTCGACACCGCGAGGCTCTCCTCCGTTGCTAATCAAGCATGTGCTCCTTCACCACTCTGAACCCTTTCGGTATAGCTTCAATCCGAGTAGTGATCCAGGCCGTCATGTCACCTTGCTCCAACAATAAATTTGTCCCCTTTGCTCGTGAACCTTGTGATGAGGAACGCAGTCTTAGCCGAGCCCTTTTTTCGGCATTACCGCCGTCATCCCATCAGAGCTGTTCGCCCCATGCGCCAAGCCGTCCGCTGCTCTCGCTTTGTCTTGCTCTGCCTCATTCCTTTGTTCCCCCTGTTCGCCAGCCCCGCCCATGCCGGCGCGGAACGGCAACTGGTGGAGGCCATCAACGACTACCGCGCCGAGCCCCAGCGCTGCGAGAGACGTGTGGTTCGGGTCTCGACGCCGCTGGTGTTGAAGTCGAACCTGGCGTTGCCGGTCGGCTATGGCGGCGCCTTGCGGGAAAGGTTGAAGGCTGCCGGCTATCAGGCGGTGGCGGTGCGCAGCATCCGTCTGGTCGGCGCGCAAGACGCCGAGGAGGCCTTTGACATGCTCCAGAGCGACTACTGCACAGCCCTGCTCGATACTCAATTTGCCGATATCGGCGTCAGCCGCGCCCGGAACGAGTGGCGGGTGGTGCTGGCGCGGCCCTTGCTCGATGCTCAGCTCGGCGATGGGCGATCCGCGAGCAAAGCGTTGCTGGCACAGGTCAACGCAGCACGGGCGAAGCCGCGCCTGTGTGGTCGCCAGCGCTTCGCTGCGGCACGCCCGTTGAGCTGGAATACCGCCCTGGGGGCGGCGGCGCAGAAACACAGCCGGACGATGGCCAACAGCAATTACTTCGCGCACCGTGACCCCGACGGTGATATGCCGGCAGACCGGGCAAGGGACGCCGGCTACCGTGGCCGCCAGATCGGCGAGAACATCGCCGCCGGACAGGGCTCAGCGAGCAAGGCGATGGCCGGCTGGCTGGCCAGCCCCGGGCATTGCGCCAATCTGATGAATCCGATGTTTACCCAGGTGGGTGCGGCCTATGCCGCGAACTCGCGCAGCGATGAGGGCGTGTATTGGACGATGCTGTTCGGCGCGCCTTGAGAGGGCGCGAGCCCGTACGTCAACGCAAGTTCCAAGGCCGGTTACAAGGGGTGTTACAAGGGGTATAACTACCAGAACAAAAGGCGGGTCACCCACAATAGGATAGGCCCTCCAAAGGCAGCGCCCGGGCCAGGCGCTCCAGGCCTGACCGGCGCCTGCGGCGTGGAGCGATGTGATGAGTTTCAGAGCATGGCGATGGGCTCGCAAGAGCCTGCTTGGCTGCATCCAGCTGGCCGTGCTGGTCACGCCACTGTGCGCCAGCGCCATGTTCACGTGCCAAGCCAGCGCCGGCACAAAGGCAATGGCCCAGCCACGGGTTGTGCGGGGTGACGACCCAGGCGCGGTGCGGGTTCGGGTGTTCACCTTCGTCCACCGGGGTGTTCGTCAATATGTGAGCCGGCGCCCCGTCGGGATCTCCGCGCGGGTCGATGTTCTTGAACTCTATTACATCAAGGGCTGCTATCTGTGCATGGCGCCGAAGGATTTCAAGGTCGCCTCACTGCGCCTGGACACGCAATCCTATCGGCGCGAGATCGAAGCCGCTGCGGGTCAATATGGCGTCGACAGGGCGCTGGTCCGCGCCGTGATACATGCCGAGTCGGCATTTCGCCCCAACGTCATTTCCGTAGCCGGCGCCCAGGGGCTGATGCAATTGATGCCCGCCACCGCCGCGCGCTTCGCCGTGAACGATCCGTTCGACGCACGACAGAACATTCGTGGCGGCGTGCGCTACCTGGCCTGGCTGCTCAAGCGCTTCAACGGCAACCAGATGCTGGCGTTGGCAGGGTACAACGCCGGCGAAGCGTCCGTGGTCGAGTACAACGGGGTACCTCCCTACGCCGAGACGCAAACCTACGTCACCCGCGTGCAGTCCTTGACCGAACGCTATCGCAACCATCGCTAGTAGCGTAGGGCGCATAACCCTGAAAAGGTAATACGCCGGGCGGGGAATGGTTCAACCGAACCTCCACGTTCATCGGTAGCTGTTGCCCCGTTGTGGACGTTCATAGGTTCGGGTTGAAACACTCACTGCACTTGGTAAAGGTAGGGTGACAGCTGCTGTTGAGCCTGGTCTTGGAGAAGCCCCACAGTGACTTCAATTCCAGCTTGGCGAAGCATTTCGATACCTGCCCCAGCGTTGCGCGGGTCGGGGTCAAGCATTGCGACATACACACGCGTTACCCCCGCGCTAATCAAGGCCAATGCACACGAAGGCGTACGGCCGGCAAATGAACAGGGCTCCAGCGTGACGTAAGCGGTCAGGCCATCGAGCGCTGTTTCCAGCTGCGACAGGGCCATTGCTTCTGCGTGATGCTTTCCCGGTGGCTGGGTGTATCCGTTAGCGATGATGGCTCCGTTACGTACGATAACGCAGCCTACAGGTGGGTTTGGCAGACAACCGGGAAGTGCATGCCTGCCTATGTCCAGAGCCTGACTCATCAGCGATCGGTCCGCATCGCTGAACGTTTCGAGTTCGCTGGAAAGTGACATATCAGAAGCTCCTTGCTAATGAGATCAGGCCGTCAGGATACAGGGTCAACATAACGAAGACTGTCTATTTCCGAGCCGTTTGCACGGCCCGGATCATCTCTCCACCCGACAGATCCGTAACCTGTAGCCGGATTTACCGTGCCGGATAATGCAGGAAAAAGCCGTGCCGACCGGCATGGCGACCGCCGGTCTTCTGAGCGCTGATATTGTTTTGACATATTCATGGGCAGATCTTTACTTACGCGAAACGCCCAGTGGGCGCTCAAGCGCGGTCGCTGGGCGTCTGGTGCTGATGATGCCAGTGGCGAGTCGCGGCTGTGGGTATGGGCGTCCGTTTCCCCTAACGTACCAGGAGCGAATGCGTCCATGCATACCCCTCGCGTGAACATCTATTCAATGGTCAGCGCTCTATTGCTGGTGCTCTGTTCAGTGCTGGCACTGGCCGGCGCATTGAGTATCCGCAGCGCCTTCAGTGCTGACGTTTTGTATATCGGCGATGCCGCTGACAAGACCGTCAAGCGTTTCGACGCCGTATCAGGGGCGTTCCTCGATGGCGACCTCGATCCTTCGAATAACCCGGACGCCTTCGTGCGCTCAAAAAGCGGCGGGCTGGTCGGACCCCGGGGCATGTTCGTGGATGGGGAGCAGTTGGTGGTCGCGAACGAGAATGTCGACAGCAAACAGCCAGGTTCGGTGTTGCGCTACAACCGCGACACGGGCGCCTTCCTGGGTGCCTGGGTGCCTTCTACGGATAAAAATGCTCCGTTTGCACCGTTCGGTATCGTCCGTGAGGCCTTCCCGGAAAAGGTGCTTTACGCCGCGAGCAGCGTGTCCAGCCCCGGCAACTCGCCGGGCAGGCTCCTGACCTACAACGCAGCAGGCACACTTCTGGGCAGCTTCAGGAGTGTGTCGTCTCACGGTGACTTTCATCCCCGGGGCATTGTGTTTGGCCCTGACGGCCTTCTCTACGTGTCGGTGCACGGCCAGAAGAAAGACGAGCTGGGTGGGCAGATCTTGCGCTTTGCCGCTGACGGCAAGTTCCGCGGCAGCTTCATCGCCGACAAAGGCGGGGTGGGCCAGCTTAATCGGCCGCAGGGCTTGGCCTTCGGCCCCGACGGTCGGCTGTATGTCACCAGTTTCAGGGCCAACAACAGTGATACGGACTCGATCCGCATCTACGATCAAACCGGCAAATTCGTCGACAAGATCAATCTTTATGAGCCGGGCAAGGACCGCGCTTTCGCCCAGGCGCTGTTGTTTGGGCCGGAAAAGAAACTGTTCGTGCCCATCACCAACACCGGAGAGGTGCGTCGCTACGACGTGGCGAGCAAGCAATACCTGTTGTTTGTCCCTCCGGCCAGGGGCGGTGGCCAACTGCGCGAGCCCTGGTATTTGACCTTTGGCGCTACCGACGCGAAAACGTTGAATTACCAGGAGGTGGTTGCCGGCGGGCCTAACCTGCTGCGGTGCTTCTGCCAGAATGGCACTACCGTTGATGTTTGCGCGGCGCTGGACTGCGCTTCCGGTGCCGAACAAGATGCAATCTGTGGCCCGGTCTGCGAAGCGCAGGGCGGTGAAGCGGCGACGGCATGCTTTGAAAATGACCCCCAATGCGCGACCCAGCAGCAGGCACCTGTAGGCGCCTTGGGCACCAGGCAACCAGCAAGTCCGCTTGGGCGTTAAGTTGGCGGATGGCCGCAGTACCTGACATCAGTCGCGCGCCGGGCACTGTGGATCCCGCAGTGCCCGCGCGACTGACCTTCAACCTCTGGGGTATAGCAACCATCTCTGCCGGGGTTTTCCACGTTCATTAGCGAGCCTCCATTCTCTTGTGCATGCGCATTGCGGTGCTGGCCCTGATCCTGACGCTGTTCGGCTGCGCTACCGCGTCGGACCCGCCAAGGGGCGAGGGCGGCGATTGGCGGTCCTTCTATGTAGTGAATCACGGCCTGCATACCGGATTGGCAATTGCGCGCCCCGATCTGGTTCAGGTGCTTCCTGCACTGGCCGAAGCGTTCGGCGACGGCGACTTCGTTGAGTTCGGCTGGGGTGATGAAGACTTTTACCGAGCCCCACAGGCCACCTTGAGCCTCGCCCTGCGCGCCTTGTTCGGGTCGACGGCAACCGTGCTGCATGCGGTCAGGATTGACGGGGACCCCAGGCGGCGTTTCGCCGCAAGCGAGGTCATCGAGGTGCGGGTGACCGAGGACGGCTACCGGCGACTGCTCGCGTTCGTGGCCGCGACCTTCACCCATACAGCCACGGGCACCTTGGCGGTGCTTGGGCCTGGCCTGTATGGAGAGAGCCGGTTCTACCAGGCCGAGGGTAGCTATTCGCTGTTTTATACCTGCAATACCTGGGTCGCAGAGGCGTTGGCCACGAGCGGCTGCCCGATGTCGCCTGCAGCGGCGATTACGGCGGGGAACGTCATGTCGCAGTTACGCCGGGCGACAGCGGTGGGTGCATCCTGTCTGGTTACCGCTAGCCCACGCTGACGATGGCAAATACAGGCCACCCTCGGGTGGTCTTTTGGCATTTGCGGGTAATACTTCCCTGTACACGCGGGCATGTTGCTGATGGCGCGACCCGCAGGGAGGTATGAGGTGAACAAACTATCAATTGTGGGTGCCGGAATAGTGGGAGAGGCGGCGGCGCAGATCATCGCCCGGGAAGAGTACTGCCGTGAGTTGATGCTGATTGATGTGCAGGGTGATTTGGCCAAGGGCAAGGCGCTGGATGTCTGGCAGGCGGTGGTTGAGTCAGGTTCTGATACCAGGGTTTACGGCGGCTCCACTGGCGAATTGCTGCAGGATTCTGACCTGGTGGTGATTACCGCGGGGGTGCCGCGCAAGCCTGGTCAGTCGCGTCAGGATGTGTTGAGCATCAATCTGCCAATTCTCGATGGCATCATGCGCGATATCAATCGGCATGCCCCGGCGGCGACGGTGCTGGTGGTGTCGAACCCGGTTGACGTGCTGACCTACCGGGCTTGCAGTCTCAGTGGGCTGGGCCGCAACAGGGTGTTCGGCCAGGCGGGGGTGCTGGATACCGCGCGCATGAAGTGTTTCATCGCCGAGGAAACAGGGTTTTCTGCCCGGGATATCACCGCGCTGGTGCTCGGCGGGCATGGCGATAGCATGGTGCCGCTGATGCGCTACTGTGCGGTCGGTTCGGTGCCACTGTCGCACTTTCTGTCCAATGAGCAGATAGAGCGGATTGTGCAGCGTACACGTCAGGGTGGCGGCGAGATTCTGGGCTTGAAGAAGGTCGGGAGCGCCTGCGATGCGCCGGGCGTGGCCATTGCAGAGATGGTCGATGCTATCGCCAATGGGCGAAACCGCATTTTGCCGACGGTCGCGATTCTTGAGGGCGAGTACGGGCGCACAGATATCGCCATGGGTGTCCCCTGTGTGCTGGGAGAGCTGGGGGTTGCGCGGGTGATCGAGTTGCCGCTGGATGCGCAGGAACAGGCGATGTTCGACCACTCTGCCGATCAGGTGGTGCGTGATATTGCTGAAATGAAAGCGCTATGAGCGGGACTGTATGAGGGGGCGCAACAGCGTGGTATGACGATGATCGCCACGGTGTGTGAGTCGCCCCTGAATCAGTGGACATTCGGTGGCCGCTTTGGGTCGGTAGCTGTCGCTCGTAAAGGAGAGGCTTTCACCCTAAAGCTGCCGATTAGCCGTCTTTGTAGAACGTCTCCCTTGTTCGGAGTGGATCTACTGTAGGAATAGAGAAAGCCCTGGATAACCGGGTCTTTCTCCTTTCTTTTCTCAGAGAGCTTGAAGGCCCGAGGAGTTACTAGCCTGCAGCTCCGAGGCACATGGCCGAACGTCCATACTGGAAGTCCCAGGCGGCGAAACACAGAGGCTGAAGATAACTCCGTATGGGAGTTCGACTTTTCGAGCCTCGCCATAAGGGATCTTCGACAAGCGAGTTACCGTCCCACCGTCGTTGATGATTTCTGGAAGCTTTAAGTGCTTGTTTTGCTGCCAAGATCCACCGTCGCGACTCCCCTGTGAGCCTACCTGATAGGCTGCAGCAACTTCGACAATCACCCCGTCTGGAGACACCGAACGGATTGCAACAGAGGTGGTCAAATTAACGATCCCAAGCGCGCAGGCCGACATCTCGGCATTGCACTTCCGGACGTCGAATGGCTGGGAGATAATTTTTCTTTGGCTATCTACGTTACCAAAGAAAAAGTCCCCGCCCCCTAGCCCTGTCGCGAATGAGTATCCGGAGCGCTCGGTCGTCCCAACGTGGTAATCGACCACGACCGGCTGTTCATTACCAGTTCCTCGTAAGGAACAACCTACCAGCGCCGCCAACGCTAGCGCGGAACCAATACCTACCGCTGATCGCATGTACTTTCCTTTTGGTGTATTCAACAGAGCCGCAGAGCCGCTAATCGGCTCTCAGAACATTCATAGCATATTGCCATTGCCAGTAATGTCCACGTCTTTCCGGTGCCGACGACATCACTAGCGACGCTGTCTGAGTTCACCCTCTAGATCCAAGCCAATGGCTGCGTCCTCGACTACTCGAGGCTAGAGAAAAGGTTTGGAGACGCCTTTGTCCCTACTCACTCACCGCTGCAGGCCTCCGCAGCTGCGAAGAAGCACTGCCACGACTCCCTCACCGGAATCTAACTGTGCGAAGCGGACAGGCGGGTTTAATACATTCAATGCCCGCTTCTGACGCGCTCATATTCACAGACAGCGTTCAGTGACCACTTTCAGCCGAAAGAGGATGTTTCTCATCGGTGATATAGGCACCATTGACAGGTGCGATTGATAGACAAGTCTTCTCGAAATTATGTTTTGATTGCTGCCTCTCTTTGGTTGCCTCAACGGTGAAAAATGTTTGCACACCTTCAAGCCCTCCCAGGCTCACTGCTTGTCGTCCTTGCGTCTATTTTAGGATTTCACCGCGCCATCGTGTTGCTTGAGGAAACGATCTCAGAAACGAGTCGCGCGAAGATCGGAAATCGTTTGCTTACGGGAGATTTTCGAAAGGGGACCCGTAAGGTTCTCGAAATATATTTGAGCCTAAACAACACACTTTTTGGTAAAAGGATTTTTTCGCTACGCTCTTTTTTTGTGAGCGCCATCCTCACTTCGGTCTGGGGGGCGTGTTTTACGATAAATTTTGCATACAGCTTTCCGACCTTTAGCCAAGCGCTATACATGATGGCGATTACGCCAAATCTGCGAAATCTCGCTATAATTGCACTTCTAGTGGTTTTAATTGTTGACTATTTATCAATCGCTATGACCAGAAAAATCTACAGGGCCACTGTGGCGAAAGGAAAACGGTCATTTTTAGTCGCATTATTTTCGGATCTGTTAGGGTCAATTTCTTTGTATTACATAGGGATTTCGATTTTTAGGTTTGTCATATCGAATGAGTTTTTATTAAGCCCATCCGATTCAGTGCGTATATGGACTGATCCAACTCAGGTTTCGATGGGGGTTCAAGTTGTCGAGGATTTCGACTTTTCGGCAGGGCATAAAACGGATGCCAATACCTTTCAGTTTGATCAGCCGTTGGAAACAATTGTTACGTACCTGTTTCCGGAAGGAGTATTTTTCATCTCTAGCCTCATGACGTCTGTCTGGCTATGGATGTATGTGTTGGCTTACAGCGCAGGCTGGCTGATGATCAGAGTTAACACAATTAAAAAGGTGGTGTTGCCTCATTTGAATATTGATAAAAAGCCGCTGACCGCTTTGACAGGAATCGCTACAGCAATATTGATGCTATGTATGATTGTGAGTGCGCTGCTTAAGTTGTAATGAGGCGGGGTGAGGTTCTGCGGCTTGAAGAACTCAACGGAATATTTCCGGCGCTTCCACAGACAGATCAAGCGACCGTTCTAGTCAGGAGACGGGCCATATGCGAGCGACCGCTTCTGGCCGTCAGCTGCCCTCCGTAAAGGGCAGCTTTAGGTCGACCCAAGTCGTACAGCACCATGGACCGACAGTACCCAGAGCAGGATACCTTCCTGAAACTCACAAGTTCGGTATGTGCTGCAGGCAAGATGAGGCCTAGTTCACCATCACCTCGTCCAGTGCCTGCTCGAGGGTGCTGACCGTGCGCTCGATATTGTGCAGCTTTTCGAGTCCGAACAGACCGATGCGGAAGGTCTGGAAGTCGGCCGGCTCGTCGCATTGCAACGGCACTCCGGCGGCGATCTGCAGGCCGTGGTCGGCAAATTTCTTGCCGCTCTTGATGTCGGCATCATCGGTGTAGCTCACCACTACGCCAGGGGCCTGAAAGCCGGCGGCGGCCACGCTTTTGATGCCTTTGCCGGTCAACATTGCGCGCACCCGATCGCCCAGAGCCTGTTGTTCGCCGCGGACTTTGTCGAAACCGTAGGCTTGCATCTCTTTCATCACTTCGTTGAATCGCGCGAGGGAATCGCTGGGCATGGTCGCATGGTAGGCATGTCCGCCCTGTTCGTAGGCCTGCATGATCTGAAGCCACTTTTTCAGGTCGCAGGCAAAGCTGCTGCTCTGCGTTTGCTCGATGCGCTCGAGGGCCAACGCACTGAGCATCACCAGGGCGCAGCAAGGGGAGGCGCTCCAGCCTTTTTGCGGTGCGCTGATCAGCAGATCGACTGCGCACTCCTGCATATCAACCCAAATCGTGCCTGAGGCGATGCAGTCCAGCACGAACAGGCCACCCACCGCATGCACGGCGTCGCCGACGGCCCGCAGGTAGTCGTCGGGCAGGATAATCCCTGATGAGGTTTCAACGTGGGGGGCGAAGACAATCTGCGGCCTCGAAGCCTCAATGGCGGCCAGCACTTCGTCCAGAGGGGGTGGAGCGTAGGCAGCCTGGCGACCCGTCTCGACCGGTCGGGCTTTCAGCACCGTGGTGGCTGCCGGGATGTTGCCCATCTCAAGGATCTGGCTCCAGCGATAACTGAACCAGCCGTTGCGTATCACCAGGCATTGCTGGTGGGTGGCAAACTGTCGTGCTACCGCTTCCATGCCGAATGTGCCGCTGCCCGGAACTACCGCAACAGCATGGGCGTTGTAGACCTGTTTCAGGGTCGTGGAAATGTTCTTCATCACGCCTTGAAATGACTGCGACATGTGGTTGAGCGAGCGGTCGGTGTAGACCACCGAGTACTCAACCAGCCCCTCAGGATCAATACTGGGATAGAGCTTTGACATGGGGTGACTCCTTTGGCAGAGATGTCAGTGGTTCGACCCAGCTAGCGCATCCAGGCCACCATTCATGTGTCGCATTATAGGTTTTTCCGCATCAATGCATTCTGAAGCGTTACACCTCGACGGATCGGAAAACCTCGCCGTACAACATGAAAACCGTGTAATTCAAAAAACGGTTCAGCCGTCTTGCTGACATCTGAAGTAAGTTCGCAAATGCCAAGTAACCTGGCTTCTTTATGGATACGGTTCATGAGTAAAGTGCCTATTCCTTGCCGAGGATGAGTACCCGACACAAAAAAATGGTCGATGTAACCGTTCGGTTGAATGTCGGCATAGCCCACTATTTTCCCGTCGACCTCAGCCACGAACGGGCGGAGATTTCGCAGGTGCTCCGCCCATAGCGTCTGATCAAGATCAGCAGGAGCCCAGGCCTCGATTTGCTCGCGAGTGTAATCGCGTGATGCGATTTCATGAATGGCAGAATAAAAGACGTCGAACAACGCAATCTCATCCCCGATTCTGAACCGTCGAATATCCATGGTTTCTCGCAAGGCGCCCGCAAAAACGAAGAGTCTGCCATACCTGCTAAAAATCGGAAATGAATGACCTCAAGTGTCATGGACACAGTTGGGTGACTGTTTTTGGCTGTGCAGTCTGTCATGAAGGGCAGGCAATACTAACGACATTGGATTGGGCCGCATCGGCGGCCCAGGCCAATCGCTGGCGATCACTCCGCCGCCGGTTGGCCTGCTTGCATCGTGCGACGTAACAACGCGGCTGTTTCCGAGCGCGCTTCGACTTCGTCCAGTAACGCCTCGACCAGTGCGAGGCTCATCTCTATCGATTGCTCAGTGGCCCAGAGTAAGCCGCGTACTTCTTCATTGACCATGTCACAGGCGTGGGCGTTGGTCTGGTAGGCGCTTTTGAGCAGGACGGAGGCGTGGACCAGGGCGTCTTCGGATGAGACACCGGCACGGACAGCGAAGAGTGGATCGTGGCTGCCGTTGCAGGAGCCGAAGGTGGTGCTGGTTTGGGTGGTTAAGGGTGGATCAGGAACGGGTTTTGTCATGGTGGAGCTCCTGGAGTAGTGGAGCCATTCACCGTTCGCTACCAAACGATTGGTGACGGCTGTACACAGGTTGGTAGACCGGGACTCCAAGAAACCCAGCGCGCACGAATGCGCCCTGCGCACAGCCGCCATGACACGAAACGACAGACACAAAAGAAGCGCCTGCCGAGACGGATGGGACGCTTGCACGTCTTGGAGAGGTCGGGCTACCAAACCCGGTCACTGGATTTACAGCGACGTGCAGGAGGGTAACGGGGTTGGGGTGGGGATTCAAGGGGGATTCTTTATAGCTGTTTTCAAAAGCTGTCCGATGGGACCGGTTATTTACCACCCATCGTTGCCTGTCGCGGATGTTGGCAATCGGCCAGTAGCAGCCGGTGGACGCTGCGATAGCAAATGAGTAGCTATGCTTGGTCTACTGGGCTTTCCGTCCACCGTGTATAGACCCCTTCAGCGGTCACCCGACTGTCACAATGCCCGGCCTAGTCAGGGATAGACGACAGAACAAGGAATGTTATCCGCCAAGCCCGTGAGGGCGTTATCACCCCACTTGGGGCCAATTTAGAGGTAGGCCCAAAGAGGAGTCCGCCATGACCGTAGTCGATCGCCTCAGGTATTTGCACGTCGTTCTGGTTTTAGCTGGCCTCGCGTGCCTTGCTCTCTACCCACTTATGTTGTTCTGGCCGTCCGGCTGGGCCTGGCACGTCGGTCACTCGGACTACCCGATGATGATCGTTGGCATCTACGCAACACTTGGCGTGTTCTTGATCCTGGCCGCACGTGATCCATTAGCCAATCTGAGCCTGATCTGGTTCGCCGTGTGGTCTAGCGCCGTGCACGGAGGAATCATGGCCATCCAGGCGGTCACCCAGCCGGGGCAAATGGGGCACTTGGCAGGTGACGTACCGGCGCTCTTCATCGTGGCGGTTGCCTTGGCCATCTTGACGCCCCGCTCGCAATTGTCCCCTCGGCCCCGGACACAAAATGGGGCCTAAAGCAGGTTTGACTGTCAGGATCGGGACGAAAATCGCGTTTCTACGCAGCTTTTTGGTCTGCGGATCAACCAAGTGCCGACAGAATTTACGTAGCAACGCAGTCTTCAAGACTGTGCCCGATTTTTTTTACAGCCTGGGGCGTTTTCTGCCTGTCACGACAGGCAGAAAACGCCCCAAAGCGGACGACCGTAACCACCTGCTCCAGCCCGAAAGCAGACAGTTACGCAAGGTTAGCCCCATCCATGAAGTTTTAAGGCATTTACGGCAGCAGGAGTGACTCAGGCTCAACGTTTTACAGCAGACGATCGATCTACATCCAAAGGCCGGCACTGCGAGCATTGCGCCTATCTGAGCACCTGTGACAGCATCGCCCGAGTAACCTCAAGAGGTTCCTGGTAGTGCCATTGGACAATCAATCTCGTATAGGCGCAGGCTTTAGTCAAGGAGGGGTTAAATAAATGACTTCCGGGGCGGGTTATCCTCTTCTAGTATACAGCCATCGTATGATGCCATTTGTTTAGGTGGGATAGAATGATTTTGTTGTATAGTTTGCGCCACGCATTGCTTTATGCATGTCGGAACTAGTGGAAATTGGAAAAATGGCAAAAAAAATAGATCACGCCTCAATCACTGAACATGCGCGCATCACCCAAGCAATCCTCAGTAACGCTTTTTTAAATGAGTTTGATAGAACTCATAGTCTTTTTCAGGAGTCGTTTGGCGATGAGGGAGGCTATAGAATATATAAAGCTCTGTGCATCGGTAGTTTTAGTTGGCAACCACATATGGTTAATGATTATGCCAAAATGGTGGCTTTCCCAATTTTTTTTGACCTTCTGGATCTGCACGTAGATAAGCGGTTTGGGTGTGCGAATTCGTATTTTGGTGCGAAAGCTGAAATTATAAAAAACAAAATAGACCTCTCGCTGATATCTGATGTTTTCCTGCTTGAGCTCTATGTTTTTTGTACGAAGTTGAGAAACAAAATGCTCCACCATAATATAGCTTACGAAGATGGAGGTTTAAGCTATGGAGCGGACAATATAAGAGTTGATAGGTTTAGAATAATTAATGAGCTTATTTATCAGTATGTTGCGTACGGTTTTGAGGGGCGTCCTTGGTATAATCAAAATGCTATGTTGTTTTTTCTTGATTTTTTAATAGGTGGAGGTGGTGCACTTTCCGATAAGATAAATTCTCTGGAGGACTTTACAAGGCTCTCAACTACCCTTGAGAGACGTAGGTGCTCTGTTCATAATAAGTACAGGTATGTGCCTGGTGATTATATATTGGATTTTATTTTTGTTCATGCGGGTGCTCTTTACGATCTAAGCAATTCAGAGTGTCAGTTCCGAGTCGCGCATCCAGATCCAGAAGAAAAGATAGTTATGGGTGGGTGCTACTACTTTATTGAGATGGAAGGGAAATATTATTTGTTTCCCTCTGAACTGGTGATCAAGGAAAGAGAAGTGAAGTTTTCCGATCTTTCTCCTTGGGTTTATGAGCTAAAAAAATAAAATCAAGACATTGTAGATCTATAAACTGAAGGGTTTGTATTGAGCTATCGATGACCGGCTAAGATCCAACGCAGCGTCCCTCTGCGGTTCGCGCGGGCGACTACGTTAAGCAAGTCAGAGATTTTCAATTTCCAAGGAAGAGATAGACCATAGCCCTTTTCATTCAGAAACCAATTTTTTGGAACACAAACCAGTACCTGACACCTTCACGAGTCAAAGGTACGAGCCTGCTATCACTCAGTGGTGGTCGGATCGTGACAATAATCGGAGGCACTGTGTGATAATGGCCTAATAGCGGCGCTTCGAGTGCCTGTGATGGGATCAGAATGGACTGAGCCTGCGGAGTTGGATGGCAGCAGCGGCTAGAAGCACGTAATCACTAGCCACAGTTTCAGTGTCGTTGCCAGCGCTGCGGTGAATAGCCGCTTCACATGTCATGGAGACTTCGGAAATGTATTGGTTGGGGCCTTTCGAATACGAATCAAAAAAAGCGCTTTTGGATGTATTGAAAAGCTATTTGCAGTCTGCTCCCGCAGGCGTGATTACCAACAGGCACGCTATCAAAAAATTGCATTTGCTCATCGCATTGCATCCTGATGCGGAGCGAAAAATTGGAGTCGGGGTCGATCATTTCAAGATCAAGAGAAATGCGCTAGGTGCCGGCAATGGGTTTTGGTTGGTCCGCAGCGATGGGAGCGAAGACAGCTTCTCTTATGAGCGATGCATCACTGGCGTTCCTCAATCGCCGCATGGCAAGGTCTGTGAAGCACTGAGGTTTGTGGTGCGTCCACAGATGCAGGCTTTTCGTGATGCTTTAGGTCTGCCAGTCAAATGCTCAGTGACTGGTGCGGACATCATCCACCGTAAGGATCTGCATATCGATCATAAGGAACCCTTCTGTAATTTGCTTGAGCGATTTTGCCAAGACCAAAAAGTCGATCTGCTTAACCTTGAGACCATAGGAAATGGGGAGACATTGGAGCTGGTTGATAAAGGGATTTCCAGCGCCTTTGAGGAGTTTCACCGGCATCATGCTGAGCTGCAGCCGCTGTTGAAAGACGTGAATCTTGCGAAGGGGGGGCGCTTGGTTTTTCGAAAGGCTTTGGTCACCTAAACAGATACCTACTCCCTGACCTAAGGAACAGCTGATAGACCGCTCGGTGTCTGGCGGCTTTCAGATGCGCAGCATCTCAATAGTATGACGTCCAGTCGGTAATGATAAGAAATGGAAGACAATCAAAGAGACGCCCAGTGGCTGGGTGAAGAGGATGCTTTACTGGGTCCTGCAATACGAGCGGCGCTCGGTATCCTGCTAGAGCGGGGTGACTGGACTTGGTGGCATGAGCCATCGCATACGTTGACGGCGCTCAGTCGAGCCGTGCCACGCCACATGCCTGCAAAATGGGGTGGAGATTCCAGTGTAATAGACGCTGATCAGTGGTTAGACCCTGGCCGAGCATTACGACTTGGTCTAGCTTTTAGTGAGCTTTTCGGGGAACGCCCACCGAAGATCAAGATAGTGAGATCGGTTTGGGGTTGGCCGGATAGTGAGCAGACAATGGGCTCAATCCTTCATGAACTATCAGTCTTGGTCGGGGCAGGCCGAGTGTTTCCAGAATGGGAAAGAGATCTCAGACCACGCTTTCCTTTTGTACCAAGGGTCGAGGAAGGCTTGGCCCTAGTAACTAGCCCACGTCTACAGCCAAATGGGATTATTCGTGATCTGCAGCGCTACGTCGAGTGGAGTAATGACTCCAGAGTCGCCGATATTGCGGTCTCGGATTCTGTTGATTCACTTCTGTATACCAGGGCACGCTTGGTCATTCTGTATGGACACAGTTTCGATACCGCATTGGCCCGAGTCAGTCGTCTGCGAAGTGATCTAAGCGCTCAATGCGCGATACACGTAGAGTCAAACGAAAACGGTGTCGCGGAATGGCTACGACTTCTTTTCTACTCGTCTACGGAACTCGGTATGGATTTCGCGGATGCAATCGAGCATGCAGAGTCCAAGTCGGGCTTACGCACAACAGTTCTTGCGTCCACACAGTCTTACTTCTTGAGTCGAGACTCTTTTTATCGCGAGCCGACTGTAAAAGGTCGAGACAGTGGCGATTACGAGTATCAAGGTATTCGAGACAGAAGCATTGCTTATCGGATCGCAAATATCGACCCTAGCGAAAAGTTGAGCGAAATTATCAATGCGCCACCTCCACCAATTGAAAGGGTATTGGACGCAACGACGCTGCAGGATGGAATTGAAATTAAGCAGTGGCCCAAGGTCGGGCTCGTTGATATAGATATAAATATTCGCGTAAAGACGCCATTGCGAAATGGATACAATCGCCCGTCATTCCCAGATGAACGAGTTGAGTGGGGTGGTGAGAGCAAGACCCTCCAAGTTCACATGTTTGAACTGGGGCGTCAGCCAGTCAGTCAATCGATGAGTCTGTCGAGAACGGGTGACTCGACCATTGCTTCTTTCAGACGAGAGGCTGGCCGTACGGCGGTCGATCTGCGCTTCCTAGTAAGCGATGGTGCACAGATTCTTCAAACGGCTCGCCTACAGACCGCTTCAGGTCAGCCAATCAACTTTTTCATCGAAAACATCGTCACACCGGTACACCGTGAGAAAAAGAACTTTGGCGTCGCTCTACTGGTGAATGAAAGCCTAGGAAACCGTCCAAGTGTGACTTTTATTACCGGTGATGGCGAGGCCATCTTCTCCCCCCTTTCGGACCACCAGATTGAGCTCTCACGTGGCAGCCTACTTCAGGCGCTAGAGCAAGCGGTCGCCAATCCCAAAGCGCCGTTAGAAAGTTTAATGATGAAACTGGCCAACCGAGGATCACTACTTCAGAAAGAATTGCAATCAGTTGTCCCTAATTGGCCTGGAAGCCAAGGACGCGTGCAGCTTGTGACACAAAGTGATGCCTTTTTTCCGATTGAATATCTGTACGACGGACAGTTACCAGAATCACCTCGGGCTAGTCTTTGTGCTGAGCGAGCAGGGTGTTTGCACAAGGGGCGTGAGATCGAAAATTGCAGCATCCGAGAAGCTGGGGAGCAGCTTTGTCCAATGGGTTTTTTAGGCGTTTCTGGAGTTATTGAACGGCATTCTTGGAAGCCTGGAAAGGGGGCGGCGCTGTGGGAGCTCGTAGAAGGAGATAGGCCTAAGCGTCACCGAATAGGTGACTTGTCGACGGTTGCGTTTGCTGCCAGCAACAGGGCTGACAAATTCGCGGATGCAGATGTTCTACCCCATCCCGTCGTACGCATCGCAAACATTGAAACGTCACTTGATGTGAAAAATATTCCCGATTGGAAGGATTGGAAACTCCGACTCCAACAGGATTCCCCATCGTTACTGTTGCTGTTGGTCCACCTAGATGGCGAAGTGGTCTACGTTGGCGACGATTGTGGTCTCAACCTAGGCTCTATTGGTACTCAGCATGTGGGGGGAGCATCTGTGGTTATCGCTATAGGTTGCACTTCAGGTCTTGCAGATATTCCTGGTGGAAGTCTGCCCGCCATTTTTCAGAGAAATGGTGCTCGGGTGGTCGTCGCGGCAATGACTAACGTGCTTGGTCGTCACGCCAATCGCGTTGGTAATGAACTGGCCGTGCGTTTGAAAAAGGCTGCGATAGCTCTGGAGTCGACCACAGTTGGGGAAATCATCAGCGCGATACGCCGTGAGTTACTGGCCGATGGTTTGGCTTTAGGCTTGGCTGTGGTTGCGTTCGGAGACGCTGACATTGTGCTTGGAAAAGACACCAAGGGAATCGGTTATGTTTCGTATTAGAGCTATTCAAGTTGAGCACGGTGATTCATTACTGATCAGTTATGGCGATGATAAGCGGCCACGCCATATGCTGGTGGACGGCGGTCCTTCTGAATCATCAGAAACCTTGCTATCCGTACTTAACGATATTCGTGGAAACGAGCGACTGAAGCTTGAAGTGCTGGTTGTTACTCATTACGACCTCGATCACATTCAAGGGGTGATTAAGCTGCTAAAAAAGCTGCCTGATTGGCTTGATATTCAGGAGATATGGTTTAACGGATATCACCATCTAAAACCTTCGGACATTCTGGGCTCGAGCGAGGGAGATGCATTGTCTAGGCTGATTCGTGCTCGCGGGCTTTCATGGAACGCTAGTTTTCGGAAGGATGAAAACGGCGAGGAGGGAGGGCGCATAATCCAGTCCAAGCAGCCGATCACTTTGCCGGGAGGGCTCGAGGTAAGAGTGTTGTCACCAGATGAGGAGGGGATGGCCGCTCTCGCGGAAGATTGGCGCGACCCTACATCACCACCGCCGGACTTAGAATCTGCCCCTGATGATCTCATGGGGCGCTCGGAGACCTGGCCACCGAAAAAGTATGCCGAATATGGGGGAAGTGCGTTCGTATCTGATAGGTCGGTGCCGAACAAAAGTAGTATTGCGTTGCTTCTCACATTCGACAATAAGCGAGTGCTTCTCGGCGCAGATGCATACAGTGATGTCGTCGAGGAAGGGTTCAAAATGCAATTTGAGCGCGGAGTGCCAATTGATTTACTGAAGGTCTCGCACCATGGCAGCAAAGGAAATACGAACAAGGCTCTCTTAGATTTACTCGAGTGTGGAAGATTTTTGATCAGTACCAGTGGAAAAAACCATAAGCACCCGGATCATGCTCTGATTGCTCGATTGGTTGCACGCTATGACACCCCGAAAATTATTTTCAATTATTCGGCAGACTGGCCGGGTAATTGGCAGAGAAGTCCCGCTAACTGGCCTCCTTACGATACGCAGTATCCGAATGATGGAGAAGCGTTCGTGGATGTTTTGCTCTAGGTGTTCAGTCCCAGAGAGTCATGGTGCATCCTTAACGTCTCATGAGGAGGATGCATTTTGGAAGGACGTATCCACGGCTCAGCCCGCACGACGCCGCGAATCCCACCCGACTAGACATGCAGAGCAGTGGTTTCTTGCGCGTCGCACGACCTAATCCAAGGGGTCATTCGCCTCAATCGAATGGAGCGGATACGAAAATTCGGCCTATAAGTTGCAGTTTTTAACTCATGAGCGATGCAGTTTTATTTTAGTTAGGAGCTTTAGATTGGCTTTCAAAAGAAAAAAATTTGGTTTGAGCTTCGCTGGGCTTGGTGTTCCTATGCTCACAGTAGCTGCGAGTTTAGGTGGCGTATACATGGGGCAGAGAATGATTGCTCTGGGTGAGAGCAATAAAGTTATAAGAGAGCAGCTGGCGCTGGCCTATAGCATTAGTTTAGATGTTCCAGAGTTGGCGCTATCGGTAAATATGTCTTCAACTGAAAAAGTGACGAGTGCTGACTCCGGGGTTAAGGCTGCCATTTATAATGATGCGTTGAAAGCATATCGCGGAAAGATCACCGAAATTAAAAAAATCAATTCTTTGTATGTTGATGAGATAACTGGAGCGGTCGAGACACTTTCTCGATGCTCGGATAAGTTTATAAGTTATGCGGCAAATCATATGCTGTTGGAAAGAAGGGATGCGGGAATGCAGATTTCTCATTCACTAATTTCATATCGAGACCCAAGCAGTGAGCTTGGTCGGAACGAGTCTTTGAATGTCACTGCTGATGCAAGAGTAAAGTGTGAAGTGGTAGGGGAGCAGTTAAACGAAACCATAGCGAAAGTAATGAAGGATTATATATGACTCTGACTTTGCCGTTTCTGGAGTTTCACTTGTTAAATTCAGTGGCGAGGGCACTGAATGAGCGTCCTCAAAAAACACTGAATTACGAAACGCCGGCGGACAGGTTCAACCAATGTGTTGCATCGACTGGTCGAGTCCAGTCGACAGCGGTAGTTCGCGAATCTCTGCTTTTAGCCCGAGGCAGCCGTAACAAACAGTGAGGTTAATCGCAGGTAGATAGCTGACGCAGCTAGTCCCAGTCCATTTTGATGTTTTCTTGTTTTCGGAACTCGTCCAGGACGCTCTGATAATGGAACCTTTCAAAGGTCAGGTTGGGTATCGCGTCGTACCAGTCAACAGCGGGGGACTCCAGCGTAATTAAATCCCTTAGCAAGCCAAATCGGCGCCACTCGACTTGATACTCATCAGCGCACTGCTCAGCGACAATAACGGTGCAGGTGAGGTCTAAGTCATCAGAGCAGACAAGCAAGGGAACCAGAGTCCTCCATCCCGGCGCAGTGGAATAAATCCGATCCCATATCAACCAGGTATCTTGATCGCTGTACAAGCCTGAATGGGCCGCCACGAGGTGAAGCTCAGCATCCGGGTTTTGCCTAGGCAGCCAAACCTCTAGAGGTACTCCGTCAACGGCAAAAGTCGGATAGAAGCCGATGCTGTACATCGATTTATGGCTTGCAATTGATAGCAGGTTGCTCATTCCATCCCTCGACTTCCTGAAAATCCGTAGAGCCTACTTTTTCCGAATGCAAATGTCTGCCTTTGGCCGGTGGTAGGCAGAGCATAGGGCCGGTGGGTTGGGGCTTGCCCCGCGATTGCGGGCTATCAGCGCATTGTATCGCGGGGCAAGCCCGCTCCCACCGGCCCTTTCCAAGCCACCATAAAAAACGCCCTGCAAATGCAGGGCGTTTTTCATAAAGCAACCTTCAATCCTCAGCGAATCCCCGCATTACGCAACGCCGCCGGCGTAAAGTCCGCAAGCTTGGTCCGTCCCCCATACTGCGGCGCCAGCTTCGACTCGTTGCTCATCGTTGCCACCACGTAACGACCGGCCAGAATGTCATAGAACCCCTGAGCCGCAGGCGCATTCAGACCCTTGTCATAGTTGTTGTAGGTGTAGTTCTCACCCACCCGCCACAGCTGCCCGCGACCATCATAGTGATCCACCTCGGCCAGCACCCAGGTGTCCTCATCAAAGTACATGTCGCGCTTGGCATAGATATGCCGTTGCCCGGACTTCAGCGTCGCCTGCACATGCCACACGCGGTGCAGCTCGTAGCGGGTCAGGTCCTGGTTGATGTGTCCGGGTTTGATGATGTCGGCGTACTTCAGGCTCGGCGACTGCAGCTTGTAGTTGTTGTAGGGAATGTACATTTCCTTCTTGCCCACCAGCTTCCAGTCGTAGCGGTCCGGCGAGCCGTTCATCATGTCGGCGTTGTCGGAGGTACGCAGGCCGTCCGAGACCAGGCCCGGTGCATCGTAGGCCAGCTGTGGCGCACGGCGGACACGACGCTGACCGGCGTTGTAGGTCCAGGCTTTGCGTGGCTCGGTGACCTGGTCGATGGTTTCATGCGCCATCGATACGGTACCGGCCAGGCGCGCCGGCGCGTTTACCGCGAAAATGTAGTAGTAAAGGATGTTCTTCGCTTCTTCCGGGCTCACGCCATCCATGTACTGCGGGAAGCTGTTCTGGTCATGGGTTTCGACGATCGAGTAGGCGCCGTCGACCTGTGGTGAGGCCTGCACCGACCAGCGCTCGACGTTGTCGCCGCGGTAACGGGTGACAAAGTTCCAGTACACCTCGACACCGCTCTTGGGGATCGGGAAGGCGTAGTAGCGCGAGCCGGCGAAGTTGCTCAAGCCGGTGCCGTCATTGACCAGTTGCACATTGACCGCGCTCTTTTTCGCTGCGGCATAGATCTCCGGGGCGGCCTGAGCGGTACGGTGGCTCGGGTAGACGGGGATCTTGTAGGTGTCCGGGTAGCGTTTGAACATCGCCAGCTGGCCGGGTGTGAGTTTGTCTTTGTACTGCTCGGCGTTGGCGGCGGTGATGGTGAACAGCGGCTTTTCATTGGCGAACGGGTCAGCGAGAAAACCCCGGCTGTCCACGGCTGCCGCACCGGCTTTAAGGCCACCGTTCCAGGCCGGAATGCTGCCGTCGGCGTTGCCTTCTTTCTGTGCGCCCAGGGGCGTCAGGGTGGTGCCCAGTTGCGCCGCTTCCTGTTCGCTGACGGCGGCCAGGACGTTGCTGGCCAGCAGGGTGAGCGCCAGCGCGCCGACGGTGTTGATCATGCTTGCTTTCATGGATGTACCCTCTGTCGATTGCGACTCAGAAGTTGACGCCGAAGCTGAGCGAGACGTAGTCGCGGTCGGTGTTGGTGTTGTAGCGACCGCCGAAGAAGTCGGTGTAACTCAGGCTCGCGGTGTAGTTGTTCATGTAGTCGGCATCCAGTCCGACACTGATGGCTTTGGCGCCTTCCTCGAAGTTCGGGCCCCAGCCATCCACGTCATGGGACCAGGCAAGGTTCGGCGACAGGTTGATGCCGGCAATGACGTTGGGGTAGTCCAGCTTGGTGCGTACCCGGTAACCCCACGAATCAGTGGTGTAGAAGCCGTGGCTGTTGCACTCCTTTTGCGGGTTGGTGGCGGTCGCGCAGACGGTGGTGTTCTGATTGCCGGGGAAGGCACCAGGGCCAAACACCGGGCTGCGGCCGAAGCGGACATCGGTGCCATCGGCATCGCCCAGGCCGTTGATGCGGTTGTAGCCGACCTCGCCGATCAAGGTCAGGCGGCTGGCCCCCCAGATCTGGTCGACGAAGTGGGTAGCGGTGACCTGCGCCTGCATCACCGGCATGCGTTTGTAGCCGGGCAGGTCGCCGCCCAGTGCCTGGGCGGTTTCACCGCTGGTGAACACTGGCGAGGTCTGGGTTTTGAAGTCGGTATCGGTGGACTGCAGCGCCGCCAGGTTGAGGTCGGCGGTGTTGATCTGCAGCGGCATGTTCGGCCGGAAGCTGACTTCGCCACCGACCGAGGTCGCGCCGAGGGTGGTCTGGAAGCTCACCCCGTACAGGCGGATATCCTCTGGATAGTCGACGAAGTAGCGGGATGAACGCACTCGGTCGAACTGGTTCTGAACCGCGGCAAGCTGCCGGGCCGCGGCGGGCAGGGCGCCCAGTTGGGCGGCGGTGATCGGCGCCGTGGTGGTCTGCTTGAAGCTCAGGAACGGCGTGCGGCTGTGGTAGTTCATGGCATAGAAGCCGAATTCGGTGTCGTGCAGTTCCGGGACGAACCAGCGCAAGGCCACGCCGTACTGGCCACTGTCGCGCGGGTCGTTGTCTTCCAGGCGCGGCATGTAGACGTTGTCCACTACCGTGCCGCGCAGGATCTGCGCAGCGGTCGCGGTGTTTTTCGCTACACCCGGGGCCAGGTCCGGGCCGGCGAAGACCAGGCGGTCGTTGCAGCCCTGGGGCAGCGGGTCGGAGCCGAAGAAGGTACCGCAGTTGTCGACGACCGAGTTGTCCCACTCCAGCTGGTAGAAGGCTTCGGCGTTGAGGTTCTCGCTCAGACCCTGCGAGATATAGAACATGTTGACCGGCACCAGGCCTTCTTTGACCTCGGCACCCGGGCGGCGCAGGGCGGCGACGTCGATCGGGTTGATGCTGTTGATCGAGTTGCCGATGAAGGTGCTTTCGCCCCAGCTTACGACCTGTTTGCCAAGGCGCACGTTGCCGGGCAGCTCACCCAGGTTGTAGTTGTGGTAGATGAAGGCGTCGAGGAACTCGGCGCCGGAGGCCTTGGCCAGGTCGTCGCGCCCGCGGTCGTCGATGTCGTAGAACGGGCGGTGCTCGTCCTTGAGTTCGAAGTCGTACCAGTACTTGCCGCGCACGAAGACACCGCTGTCGCCGTACTTGAGTTCAAGGTCATGCACGCCTTTGAAAATCTTCGAAAAGGTCTCGCCTTTCTTGAAGTTCTGACGGTTGTCATCGGCGGTGCGGGTGGCCGACTCGCCGCGCAAGCCCATGGTGTTGGCGGTGTTGATGAATTTCGGATCCGGTCCGCGCACGGCCCAGCTGGAGCCGATCGACAGCGACGAGTCGAACTGGCCTTCGATTTCACCGATCTGGAAGTCGATGGCATTGGCACTGGTGCACGCGCCAAGGCCAACGGCGAGCGCCAGCAGGTGAGGGCGGAACTCTTTGTGCAGCGTGGTGGCGGGCCACTGGCGATGCGCGCTTGGGTGTAGGGCGAAAGTCACGTCTAGGATACCCCTGTGATCTTGTTGTTGTTCAGGTGACTGCCCGCAAACGCTAACCCCGGTGCGTTTTACCCTTCCCCCTCAAGTGGGGGGGGAGCGTCGCCTTTGACCAACCCTCAGCACCCTGGCCGCCGCGCCCCCTCCACCCGGGGGGGCGGCGCTGCTCATCATTACGTGACCATCGTTAGACGGTTTGCCGCGATCGCCGCCAGGCAGGGGCGCATGGCACAGGCCTTGATAACTGACCTTGGAGAACATGATGTCGCAGAAAGTATTTGTCGCCGGTGTCGGCATGATTCCATTTGCCAAGCCTGGCCAGAGCGGGACCTACATCGAAATGGGCGCGCAAGCCATCCGCCAGGCCTTGCAGGACGCCGGCGTGGATTACCGCAAGGTCCAACAGGCGTATGCCGGGTATGTGTACGGCGACTCCACCAGCGGCCAGTCGGCGCTGTATGAGGTGGGCCTGACCGGTATCCCGGTGATCAACGTCAACAACAACTGCGGCAGCGGCTCTACCGCCCTCTACCTGGCGCGCCAGGCGGTGGAAAGCGGTGCGGTGGATTGCGCACTGGCCTTCGGCTTCGAACAGATGCAGCCCGGTGCCCTGAAGTCGCACTGGCTCGACCGTCCGATCACCTACGGCAAGGGCCATGAAGTGGCCGACGCGATCTTCCCTGAAGGCCGCGACATGCCGGATGCGCTGAAATTCTTCGGCGGCGCCGGTCGCGAGCACATGGAAAAGTACGGCACCCGAATGGAAACCTTCGCGGCGATCCGCGCCAAGGCCAGCCGCCATGCCGCCAACAACCCGCTGTCGGTGTTCAAGAAGGTCGTCACCACCGAAGAAGTGATGGCCGACCAGGTGATTTTCCCCGGCGTCATGACCCGTTTGATGGCCTGCCCGCCGACCTGCGGTGGTGCCGCAGCGATCGTGGTTTCCGAGCGCTTCGCCAAGCAGCACGGTCTGCGTACCGACGTGTGCATCCTTGCCCAGGCGCTGGTGACCGATCAGCCTGAGGCCTTCGAGCCGCCGTCGCTGATCAGCATCGTCGGCGTCGGCATGACCCGCCAGGCCGCTACCGAGGTGTACGAGAAAGCCGGTGTCGGCCCGGAAGACATCCGCGTCTGCGAGCTGCACGACTGCTTCGCCCACAACGAACTGCTGACTTACGAGGGCCTGGGTTTCTGTCCGGAAGGCGGCGCCGAGCGCTTCGTGATGGATGGCGACAACACGTATGGCGGCCAGGTGGTGATCAATCCGTCCGGTGGCCTGCTGTCCAAAGGTCATCCGCTGGGCGCCACGGGCCTGGCCCAGTGCTACGAGCTGACCCATCAGCTGCGCGGCACTGCCGACAAGCGCCAGGTGGCCAACCTGCAGCACGCCCTGCAGCACAACCTGGGCCTGGGCGGCGCCGGCATCGTGACCCTGTTCGGTCGCGCCTGACGATACTGCGCGCCCGTCATGGGCGCGCGTTTGCACTGACTGACAGGAATACCTGAGATGGCAGACACGAGTCTGATCGGCCGTTCACTGGGTGTGACCAGCTGTGAAGTTGAAAAGGGCCGCCTGCGTTTTTTTGCCAAGGCGATTGGCGAGACCGACCCGGTTTACACCGACGAAGCGCTTGCCCGGCAAGCCGGACACCGGTCGCTGCCGGTGCCGCCCAGCTTCCTGATGTGCCTGGAAGCCGAAGGGCGCGACACCGATCACATCGTCCAGGAGGTTTTTGGCTTTGACCTTGGGCGCATTCTTCATGCTGAGCAGGGTTTCGACTATCACGGCATGGCTTACGCCGGCGACGTGCTGACCTTCGATACCCGGGTGCTGGACGTGTACCAGAAAAAAGGCGGGGCGCTGACCTTCGTGGTGCAACAGACCCGCGTGACCAACCAGGATGGCGAGCACATCGCCGACATCCGTTCATCCCTGGTCCAGCGCTGAGGAGCCGGCAATGAACCCTATTCAATGGCGCGATGTGCAGGTCGGCTTCGAGCTGCCATCGCTGACTTTGCCAGCGGTCAATCGCACCACACTGGCGCTGTACGCCGGTGCCTCCGGCGACCATAACCAGGTGCACATCGACCTGGACTTCGCCCGCAAGGCGCGCCAGCCCGATGTGTTCGCCCACGGCATGCTTTCGGTGGCTTACCTTGGCCGTCTGCTCACGGCGTGGGTGGCGCAAGCGCAAATCCGTAGTTTGTCGGTGCGCTTCACCGGCATCACCCAGTTGGGGCATGTGCCTACCTGCAGCGCCAGGGTCATCGAGCGCTTCGAGGCCGCGGGTGAACAGCGTGTACGCCTGGCGATCCGCTGCGCCAATCAATACGGCGACGACAAACTGGTTGGCGAAGCCGTCGTGGCGCTGACCTGAACCCTCTAAAAACAAGGAATATCCCGATGAGCAAACTCACAGGCAAAGTCGCCCTGGTAACCGGCTCCGGCCGTGGCATTGGCCGTAGCGTGGCGCTGAAACTGGCCGCCGATGGCGCCCGCGTGGTGGTTAATGACCTGGATGCCGGCCCGGCTGAAGAAGTGGTTGCCGAGATCCGCGCCGCTGGCGGCGAAGCCGTGGCCTGCGTCGGCAGTGTCACCGCTGTCGATTTCGCCGATCGTTTCGTCAAGACTGCCGTCGACAGCTACGGCGGCATCGACATCATCGTCAACAACGCCGGCTACACCTGGGACAACGTGATCCAGAAAATGAGCGATGAGCAGTGGTACGCCATCCTCGACTGCCATATCACCGCGCCGTTTCGCATTCTGCGCGCCGCGCAGCCGATCATCAGCGCCATGGCCAAGCAAGAGGCCGCCGAAGGCCGTGTGGTCAATCGCAAAGTGGTGAACGTGTCGTCGGTATCGGCTAGCGGCAACCCAGGGCAGGTCAACTATTCGACCGCCAAAGCCGGGGTACTGGGCATGACCAAGTGCCTGGCCAAGGAATGGGGGCGGATGAAGGTCAACGTCAACGCCGTTGCTTTCGGCCATATCGAAACTCGCCAGACCCAGCCGGTGGAAGGCGATCCGAACTTCATCAACATCGAAGGCCGTGAGATCAAGGTGGGCATTAGCCCGGCCATCGTCGAGCAGTCGAAAAGCATGATTCCGCTGGGCCGTCCTGGCAACACCGAGGAAGCGGCGGGCGCGGTGTACCTGTTCTGCATTCCGGAGTCCGATTACGTCAGCGGCCAGGTGCTGGTGTGCGGTGGCGGTCTGGGCAACGTCTGAGAACGGTTGCGGGGCGCCTCGGCGCTCCGCAACACGGGAGTGCATAGCGATGACACAGTCCATTGGCGCTCAGCCGAAACGCCGACTGCTCCATAGCCGCCAGGTTGTCTGCACCGGCTTTGAGCGCGATGACGGCCTGTTCGATATCGAGGGCCGCCTGCTCGACACCAAAGGCGTTGATACCGACTTCCCCTACGGCACCATCCCGGCCAATGGCGTACTGCATTACATGCGCATCGTCATGACCATCGACCGCGAGCTGGTGATCCAGCAGATAAAAGCCGTTTCCGAACAGGCGCCGACACCGGTGTGCAGCCAGATCAACCGTGCCTATGCGGCGTTGGTGGGGGTGAGTATCGGTCCGGGCTTCCGTAAACGGGTTGCCGAGCGGGTAGGGGGCGTGAAGGGTTGCACCCACCTGACCGAATTGCTTGGGCCCATGGCAACCACCGCGATCCAGACCCTGGCGCCGCTGCTGCGCCTGCGCCAGCGTCAGCGCGCCGCGCGGGATAGCGATTATCAACTGCCACAGCATTGGGTGATCGGCACCTGCCATGCCTATCACCCTGATGGCGATGCGGCCCGACGTGCCAATGAGTGGCAACCGATCGCTGATCCTTAGTGGGAGCAACTGTCTTGACCTGGTGTTTTGAAAGCAGCCTCTGCGGTGGGAGCGGGCTTGCCCCGCGAAGCGATGTGACTGATAGCCCGCAATCGCGGGGCAAGCCCGCTCCCACTGCCTTTTCATTTTACCGAGGGCATCGTCTTCTGCAGCAGGGCAATCAGCGCCGGCATCAGCACCAGTGCGCCAACCATGTTCCAGACAAACAGCAGCACCAGCAACACCCCCATATCGGCCTGGAATTTCAGTGATGAGAACGCCCAGGTGCTCACCCCCAATGCCAGGGTGATGCCGGTAAAGGCTACCGAAGTGCCGGTGGTTTTCAGCGCCTCGAAGTAAGCGCGGCGCAGGTCCATACCCTGGCGCAGGAAGTTCTCCATGCGGCTGTACAGATAGATGCCGTAGTCGACACCGATACCGACACCGAGGGCGATTACCGGCAAGGTGGCAATCTTCACCCCCAGGCCCATCTTCGCCATCACCGCCTCACACAGCACGGTAGACAGGTACAGCGGCGCCATCAGGGCAAAGGCCACCTTCAGCGACTTGAACTCCCACCACACCACCAGCGAGATGATCACGAACACCAGTATCAGCATCAGTTTTTCGGAATGCTTGATAACGCTGTTGGTGGCCGCCTCAATGCCGGCGTTACCCGCCGCCTGGAGAATCTCGTAGGCGCCGCTGGCCTGCTGTTGCTTGAACTGCTCGACGGCAGCGCTGACCCGGCTCAGGGTCTGGGCCTTGTGGTCGCGCAAGTACAGGCTGATGGGCACCAGGCTGCAATTGCTGTCGAGCTGTTCGGCGGCCACGCCTGAGCGGGCGTTGTTCATCACATACGGGTCGCGTGACAGCTCCGCCCATTTCGGGTTGCCTTCGTTACGCGCGACGATGTTGAAACGCATGGTGTCGTACAGCGATTGCACCGCTTCCACGCCCTCGACTTCGCGTAACTGCCGGGCCAGCTGGTTGGCAAGGTCGGCCGCGGCCAGGCGCGAGCATTGTTCGTTCGGGGTCTTGAACATCACCACATAGACGTCGGTGCTGGTGGTGTAGTGGCTGAGCAGATAGGCGTTGTCCTGGTTGTAGCGGGCTTCGGGGCGAAACTCCGGGGCGCCGCCATCGAGATCACCGATCTTCAGGTCCTGGCGCGCCTGGTAGCCGAACCCGAGCAGGACCAGGCTGGCAAGTACCAACGGCACCGCCAGACGCGGCTCGACCACTGCCGCCAGGCGCCGGAACACCGGCCACGAGGCCTTGGCCCGGGCGTGCTGGCGGGCGATGGCGCGGGGGCTGACGCCGACGTAGGACATCAACACCGGCAGCAGGAACATCTTGGTGAAAATCGCGACGAACACACCGATGCTGGCGGTGATCGCCAGTTGCTTGATCACGCCGATGTCGATCACCAGCAAAGTGATGAAACCCACCGCATCGGCCAGCAGCGCCGTGGTCCCGGGGATGAACAGGGCGCGGAAGGTGCGCCGCGAGGCGTCGATCGGGGCATGGCCCTGGGCCGCTTCACTGACCATCAGGTTGATGTTCTGCACCGCGTGGCTGATGCCGATGGCGAAGATCAGGAACGGCACCAGAATCGAATACGGATCCAGGCCGTAGCCGAGCAGGCTGAGTATGCCCAGCTGGCAGACCACGGTGAGCAGGCAGGTGAACACGGTGACGGCAGTACTGCGCCAGCAGCGGCAGTAGAGGTACAGCAGGGCGCTGATCAACACCACGGTGAGGGCGAAGAACAGCGCGATATTGCTGGCAGCCGCCAGCAAGTCGCCAATGATCTGGGCAAAACCGCTGACCCGGATGGTCACGCCCTTGGCCGCGAAGTGCTCGCGCACCTGTTGCTCCAGCGCCTGGCTGAATGCGCCATAGTCCAGCGGCTGGCCGCTTTGCGGGTCGTTGTCGAGCAACGGCACGCGGATGATGGTCGAACGCAGGTCGTTGGCCACCAGACTGCCAAGCATGTTCGCCCGCAGGATGTTCTGCCGCACCTGGGCCATGGCCTGGGCACTGCCGTCGTAGCCGTCGGGAATCACCCGGCCGCTGCGCACGCCTTCGGTGGTGACTTCGGACCAGACCGCGTTGGGTGTCCACAGCGACTTGAGTTTGCCGCGATCAACCCCGGGGATGTAGAAGACCTTGTCGGTGACTTCACGCAATGTCTCAAGAAAAGCCGGGGTGAGGATTTCGCCTTCGGGGTTTTCGACAATGATGCGCAGCACGTTGCTTTGCGGGCGCAGCACCTCTTCAAAGCGCAGGTAGTTCTGGATATACGGGTGGCTGGTGGGAATCATCCGCGTGAAGCTGGCGTCCGCCCTGAGCGACAGCGCCTGGTAGCCCAGCAGCAGCGAGGCCAGCAGGAACAGCAGCAATACCGCAACACGGTTGTGGAACAGGGCGCGCTCAAGGCCGCCCATCAACCGCAGTTGCGGGTTGTCGAGTTTCGCCTGGGCATTCATTGCAGGTACTCCTTGATCTCGTCGCGTCCGAGCAGGCGCAAACCGCGGTTGCCCACCAGCGCCAGGCCGCCGTCGGGCAGCCCTGCAGCGTTGAGCCAGATGGCTTTGTTGCGTGGCTGCAGCATGCGCAAACGTTGCAGGTCGGTGCTGTACAGCAGACCCACCTGGCCGGTGAACAGCACACTGTCGTCCGCCAGCTGGAGGGCCCCGTACAGGCTGGAGGTGATGGATGGTGGTATGCCTTGCCAGTGCTGCCCGGCGTCCTGGCTGCGCAGCAGCGCACCGCCGAAGCCCATGGCCAGCACCTGGCCGTCGCGCAGTTGCACCAGGTTGTACAGCGAGGCCGCGGTCAACGTCTGTGGCGGTTGCCACTGGCCGGCGGATTGCCGATACAGCTTTCCGCCTTCGCCGGCGATCAGCAGGTCACCGTTACTCAGGCCGAGTACCGTGTTCAGGTGCAGGCGGTCGGGATTGTCCAGGCCCGGGACATAGTCCCAGGTGCTGCCACCATCGCTGGTGTGCAGGACTGTGCCGTAGGCACCGACCACCCAGCCTTCGCTGGCGCTGCGAAACCACACATCGAGCAATGGGCGTGAAGGTCCGGCTGCGGCACCGGCGCTGATGTCATCGAGGGCAAAGCGGGCGTTGTCCAGTGCTTGCTCATCAGCGGCCGGATCAGCCTCCAGCTGGGCAACTGTGTCTTGTGCCCATTTGAGCAGCAGGGCATTGAGGGTTCTGCCGTCCAGCTGCTTGCGCCAGGAGGCGCCGCCATCCTCGCTGTGCAGCACCACGCCGTCATGGCCAACCGCCCAGCCATGCTGGTCGTCGACGAAGTGCACGGCGGTCAGCAGCAGATCCACGGGAACTTTGGCTTGCTCGACCCGGCCGTCCACCTGGCGCACCAGGATGTGACCGTCGGCGCCGACCATGACCAGCCGACCGGCCATCGCCTGGATGTCCACCAGCGGCCCGGATTGGGCTGTGTCGGTCAGGCGTGACGGGCGTTCGAGCCGGTCGCTCAATGGCGTCGCCGAGGCGAAAGCCGGCAACAGGCAGGCGAGGCTCAGGGCAAGGCCCCAGCAGGCAAGGGTAGGCATCTTCATCGTATCAATCTCAAAAGCGGATCAGGATGGCCGGGCGACCATCCTGAGGAAGCGGTGACGGGCTCAGCGCCCCGAGCGGCGCAGCGCCGACGGGCTGAAGTCAGCCAGCTTGGCGCTCAGGCCAAAGCTTGCGCTGCGCTCTTCGTTTTCCAGGCCGTAGACCGCATAACGACGCGCCTGCAGGTCGTAGACCACTTCGCTGATATGCATGGCCGAGAGCACGTCGTAACGCTGCAGGCTGTGCGCTTCCTGGACCCGCCACAGTTCGCCACGCCCGTCATACAGGTCGGCGCCAAGGATGCTCCAGCTGTCCTCATCGACATAGAACACACGCTTGGCATAAATGTGCCGCTCGCCCGGCTTCAGGGTCGCTTCCACCACCCAGACCCGGTGCATCTCATAGCGGAGCAGATCCTGGTTGAGGTGGTTGGCCTGGATGATGTCGTTGTACTTGAGGCTGCGATTGGCAAGTTTGTAGGTGTTGTACGGCACCAGCATTTCCTGCTTGCCCAGCAGCTTCCAGTCGTACTTGTCGGTCGCGCCGTTGTACAGGTCGATGGTGTCGTAGGTGCGCAGGCCGTCCGAGGTGCCCAGCGGTGAGTCGTAGGCCGCTTCCGGTGCGCGCAGCACGCGCCGTTGCCCCGGATTGTAGGTCCAGGCCAGGCGCGCTTCGCGGGTCTGGTCGATGGGTTCATGGATCAGGGTCTGGCCGCCGGCCACGCTTTCCGGCGAGGTTACCTTGCCCAGGTAGTAGTAGAGCCGGTTGGGTTCCGGGTTGCCCATGGCCGAGGCCATGACGGCTTTCACCTCGCGGCGGATCGGGGTGAAGCTGCCATTGCTCTGCACCACCATTTCGGTGGGGTAGTACTGGTAGCCACCGGTGCGGTAACGCACGAAGTGATTGAACAGCACTTGCACGCCGGTCGTGGGCAGGGGGAAGGGCACGCTGCTCTTCTCATAGCCGACCAGGCCGTTGCCGCCGTTGGCGAGGCTGACGCCGGCCGCTTCCTTGCGGATTTGCGCGTACTCGCTCTGCGGCAGCGCTGCGGTGCGGTGGCTGGGGTACACCGGCATGCTGAAGTCCGGGTATTTCTGCAGCATTGCCTGGTAGCCCGGGGTGAGGTACGCGGCGTACTGCTTGAGGTTGGCGGCGTTGACGGTATACAGCGGTTGCTCGCTGGCAAACGGATCGACATAGCCCTGACCGGGGGTGAAACCGGCAGGCGCCTGGGTCAGGCCACCGTTCCAGGCGGGAATGCTGCCGTCGGCGTTGGCGGCTTTCTCGGCGCCGGTGGGCGTCAGGTCCTGGCCCAGGCGGGCAAGGTCGGCACTGCTGAGCTGGGCGAGGGCGGCGTTGCTGGCCAGGCTGAGGAAGCTGCCCAGGGCGGCAGCGCGTAGCAGAGTGATGTTCATGGTAGACCTCATGTTCAGAAACCCATGCGCAGGCTGAGTGAGAGAAAGTCCCTGTCGGTGGCGGCGAACGGGGTGTTGCCGCTACCGGACCAGGACAGCTCTGCAGAATATTTCTGCAGGTAATCGAACTTGGCGCCGACCGAGCCCAACAGGCGGTCCTCGGAGAACACGCCGTCGTACGACCAGCCTTTGATGTCCTGGCCGAAAGCGATGAAGGGGGCAACGTTGACCCCGGCGAACAGCCCCGGATAGTTCAGCTGCGCGCGCAGGCGATAGCCCCAGGAAAACTTGCTGGTGTAGCCGTCGCTGGAGCAGCCGAGCTTGCGGTATTTGTCTTCAGTGACCCCCAGGGCGCAGCCGCGGGCATTGCCGCTGGCCAGGTCCGAGCCGTAGGTGTCGCCCTTGGCGTAACGGCGTTCGTCGAGCCCGGGCAGGTCGTGCATGTATTTCATGCCCACTTCGCCGATCAGGTTCAGGCTGTCGGCCCCCAGCACCTGGGGAATGGATTTGATTGCCCCCAACGACAGCTGCGAAATCTTGCGCCGGTCATAGCCGTTGTAGGCCGAACCCGGTGCGGCATTGATCGCGTCCTGGCCGAGGATGATGTCTTCGCCGATCAACTTGCCGAGCTGGGTGGGGTTGCCGGCAAAGGCCGGGATCAGGTCGCCGGTGGCCAGTTGCACGGGTTGATTGGGGCGAAAGCTGTATTCGCCGAACACCGAAGTGCCCCACAGGTTGGTCGAGAAGCTCAGGCCGAAGATGCGGATGTCTTCCGGAAAGTCGGCAAAGTACCGGCCATTGGTGGCTTGCTGGCCGGGCAGCCAACCGGCGCCAGGACCCGGACGCAGGTCAGTGATGATGCTGGCGTAGGGGGTGCGTGAGTGAATGTTCAGCGCATAAGCGCCGAACTCGGTGTCGATAGTGTCGGCAAAGTAGCGCAGGGCCAGGCCGAACTGGCCGGCATCGGACGGCTCGTTGTCGTCGGCGCGGCGGATGATCAGGTCGTTGGCGAAACTGACCGGGTCATTGGCGCCACCCCGTGGCACGCCGAAGCAGCCTTCGGGAATGTAGTCGTTGGTCGAGAAGTAAGTGCCGCAGCCTTCGAGCACGGTACGTCGCCATTGCAACTGGTAGAACGCCTCGAGGTTGAGGTTGTCGGTGAGACCGAAGTTTCCGTACAGCATGGGTACCGGCAGCAGCGCTTCCTTGACCTGCGAACCCGGCCGGCGCAGGGCGGCGACGTCGATCGGGTTGATGGCGTTGATGCCGTTCTGAAAGTACAGGCCTTCGCCCCAGTTGATCACCTGGTTGCCGACCCGGGCGTTGAGCGGGTGGTCGGCGATGTCGAAGTCACCGAACACATAGGCGTCGAGCAGGGCCAGGCCCTGGAACTTGGCCAGCTCGTCGAAGTGGCTGTCGTCCAGTTTGCTGTTGGCCTTGTAGCCGTTGGAGGAATGGCCGAAGTCCACTTCACGGTTGCTCAAGGTGTAGTCGTACCAGGCCTTGCCGCGAATGAAGGCGCCGTAGTTGCGCCAGTTCAGCTCCATCTCGCCGAGCAGGGTGACCGGCGAAGACACCAGATTGCGCTTGCGAAAGTTCAGCCGGCCATCGTCGCCGGTACGGCCACCGCTGGCATTGAACTCGCCAGGCCGGCCATAGCCGATGGCATCGGCGTTACCCTGGAAGATGTTGTCGGCACTGGGCTTTTCTGCACTCCACAGGCCGCCGATGCTCAGGCTGCCGTTGTAGCGGCCGCTGACTTCGCCCCAGTTGAATTCACCGGCGCTGGCATAGCTGCACAGGGCGCAGGCCAATGGGGTGAGCAGGAAAGTGGTCAATGAACGTCGATGTGTTGTGTAACGGGCTCGTGGGGAGCTCATGATGGCTGCCTCTTGATTATTGTTATTGGAATACCGGCAGCACGAAGCCCAGCAATGGCCAAGTGCTGTTGAATCAATTCGGGAATGGCGACCGGTCGCTGGACCGGCCGCGTTGGCGCGCTACAGCACCGCGGGGAGCAGGGCGCTGACCATGCTGTTGAAGGCGGCCGTGGTGTCGGCCGCCTGGCGCGCTGCTACCGGGGCTGCGCCAGCGCTGGTGGCGCGTGGCGCCATGTCAGGTGCCGAGGACATCTTGACGATCACCAGCTCACGCTTGGGGTTGATGTAGATGCGCTGGCCAAAGCGGCCCGCGGCTTCGATCGAGCCGTCGCCGTCATGCTTCTGGTACCAGTAATCGCGGTAGGCATACCCGGCACGGTCTTTGGCCTTGGGGCTCTGGGCGATCAACGCCTGGTTATCGTTGGGTTGCAGGGCAAGTTTCACCGCTTGTTCAAATGACGAGCTGGCAGTGGGTTTGCTCCAGGCCAGGCGAATGGCTTCGGCAAAGCGCGCGGCATCGCGCAGGGTGCTGCTCATGCCGCCACTGGCCATCTCGGTACCCAGGGCATCGACCTGGCTGTAGGCATCGTCCTCGGCAAACTGCGACCAGATGCGCTCCGACACCAGCGCCGACCAGCTCTGGCCGGTAACCCGGCGGATGGCCCAGGCCACCGCTTCAGGCGAGCCGTTCTGGTAGTACCAGATCGGTGTGGCACTGGCCTGTTCGGGCAGCGTTGCCGCCTGCAGAAAGCTGTAGATGTTGTCGGGCATGTCCGGCTGGCGCGGGACGATCCCGGCGGCGGCGAACAGGCCGATGTCCGGCGGTACCTTGGTCGGGTACACCGCTTCGACCTGCATATCCAGGTTCTGCTGCAGCGTTGCTTCGCCGAACGGTGTGCCGGCCAGTTCTGGCACATAGCTGGACAGTTTGCTGGCGGGCGAGAGCTTGCCTTCGGCGATCAGGCTGGCGGCGAGCAGGCCGGTCACCGATTTGGTCATCGAGGCCCAGATATGCGCTTGCTCAGGTGCGAACGAATCGAGGTAGCGCTCGTACACCAACTTGCCGCGGTGCAGGACGATAAAGCCGTCGGTGAAGGTCGCACGCAGGTACTCGGGCAGCGACAGCGATTGTTCGCCGATGGTGAAGCGCAGCTGATCGAGTGCGGCGGGTTCACCCACTGGCAGCGCCAGCGGGCTGGGCGCGCGACGGATGCCGGTGGTGGGGGTCATGGCCCGGGCATTGCGCAGGGCCCAGCGCAGGTTGGGCAGTTCGAAGGCGTTCTGTTTGGTCACGCGCTTGTCGGCGGCTGGTGGAAAGCCCTGCATTACACCCAGGCGGACCGGGTCACTGGTGTCGCTGGCGGCCAGGCTCTGGCTGCTGACAAGCCCCAGCAGCAGCGCCGGCAGCAGTCGTTTGCAAAGAGTAAAAGCAGGTGCGGTTTCAGCGGTGATGCCACTCATTGTTGTTATCTCCAGGCGTTACAGCGTGAGGGGAGCGCCTATCCCCTGCATTGCAGCCCAAGGGTGAGCCGACATTGAACTCAGTCTGAGAGCGCGATATACCTGTGCGCAATGCATCAACAGCTATAGAGCCATAGCCAAGAGGAATGTCATGGACGTGCGCGATCTGGAATACATCATTGCGGTTCAGCAGTGCGGAACGGTGGGCAAGGCGGCGGAACAACTGGGCATTACCCAGCCTTCGCTGACCAAGGCGGTGCGCCGGGTCGAGACCCAGCTGGGGGTGATGCTGTTCGAACGCACCTCCACCGGCATGCGCCTGACCCAGGCCGGTGAGCTGTTCCTGGTCCGCGCGCGGCGCCTGAGCCGCGACTTCGACGATGCCCTGGCCGAGATGCGCAGTATCCGCAGCGGCGAACAGGGCGGGGTGCGCCTGGGGTATTCACCGTCGCTGCCCGATGCCCTGGTGGTTGCCAGTTGCCGCCGGCTGTTGCGTGAACGCCCGGCGGCGCGTTTGCGCATGCGCCGGCGCCTGGCCAGTGAACTGCTGGAGCTGCTGCGCAATGGCGAGATCGATGTGGCGGTGATGCCGATTTCGGCGGGCACCGAAGAGTTCGACACCCAGGTGCTGTACGAGGATTGTCTGGCGGTAGTCGCCGATGCCCGGCATCCGCTGGCGGCCAGGGAGCGCCTGCAGCTCAGCGACATTCAGGATCAGCAGTGGCTGTTGCCCGAAGGTCACATCCGCATTCGCCAGGCCCTGGACAGCGCCTTCATCAAGCAGGGCCTGCCACCGCCGACCCTGCGTATCGAAGCCGATTTCAGCAGCGAAGCACTGTTCGCACTGATCGTCGGGACGCCCACGCTGACCTTGTCGCGCTGCGGGCGCATGACCCAGGCCGCCGGCCTGGCCCCGTTGAATCTGGACCTTGGCGGTCTCGATCTGCGCCGGCGTATCGGCCTGATCACCCGTTCCGGCGGTTACCTGTCGCCGGTGTGCAAGCGCCTGATCGAACTGTTCCAGGACGAAGCCTGCGAGCGCAACATCCAGGAGTGGCTGTAGCGACGGCAGCGGCGGGCTATCCCATTTTGTTATGGGGGACCGCCCAAGAGTTGTATTGGCGGGCTTTTTTTCTCCACTTGTAAGATCGGCGCACCCCGTTCTACTTCGGAGAATAAAAGTGAACCTCGGAAAGATACTGAGCCGAAGTGCGCGTTACTGGCCGCATAACGAGGCGGTTGTCGACAGCCGCCAGCGCCTGACCTACGCACAGCTCGAAGCCCGCAGCAACCGCCTGGCCTCGGGCTTGTTGAAGCTGGGCCTGGCGCCCGGCGCCCATGTGGCGATCCTGGCCATGAACCGCGTCGAGCTGGTGGAGGCGGAAGTGGCCTTCTACAAGGCAGCCATGGTCAAGGTGCCGATCAATGCGCGCTTGTCGCCGGATGAAATTGTCCGCGTGCTCAACGACTCACGTAGCGTCGCAGTGATCACCGGCAGTGCGCCGGCCAAAGCGCTGGCGGCAAACCGCGCAGCACTGCCGTACCTTAAATGGATCATCGTACTGGCTGAGGAAGGCGGCGACATCCCGTACCGCGAAGTGCTCGACATGGGCGATGAGCGCACCTTCAACAGCGATCCCGACGACGATGACCTGGCGGTGCTGCACTACACCTCGGGCAGTTCCGGAGTGCTCAAGGCGGCAATGCTGACCTACGGCAACCGCAAAGCCCTGGTACGCAAGAGCCTGGCCAGCCCGGTGCGCGGTGCCGGCCCCGACGATGTCATGGCCCACGTCGGCCCGATCACCCATGCCAGCGGCATGCAGATCATGCCGCTGCTGGCGGTGGGTGCCTGCAACCTGTTGATCGAACGCTACGACGATGAATTGCTGCTGCGCACCATCGAGCAGGAGCGGGTGACGCGCTTGTTCCTGGTACCGGCGATGGTCAATCGTCTGGTCAATGTCGAAGGTGTCGAGCGTTTCGACCTGAGCAGCCTGCGCCTGGTCATGTACGGTGCAGCGCCCATGGCGCCCGCCCTGGTAGAACGCGCCATTGAAGTCTTCGGGCCGATTCTGGCGCAGGGCTATGGTGCCGGCGAGACCTGCTCGCTGGTAACCGTGCTGACCGAGCAGGATCACCTGGTCAGCGGTGGCGATACACGTTTGTTGTCTTCCTGCGGACGCTGCTATTTCGAGACTGACCTGCGGGTGGTCAACGAGGCGTTCGAGGACATTCAGCCCGGCGAGATCGGCGAGATCGTGGTCAAGGGCGACGACATCATGAAGGGCTACTGGCAGGCGCCGGAGCTGACCGCCGAAGTGATGAAGGATGGCTATTACCTCACCGGCGACCTGGCCACGGTCGATGAGCTGGGGTACGTGTTCATCGTCGACCGCAAGAAGGAAATGATCATTTCCGGCGGCTTCAACATCTATCCCAGCGAAGTCGAACAAGTGCTCTATCAGATGCAGGAGGTGTTCGAAGCCGCGGTGGTCGGCGTGCCGGACGAGCAGTGGGGCGAGGCGGTGAAAGCGGTGGTGGTGCTCAAGCCTGGCGCCCGTCTTGATGAGTCCCAGGTCATGGCCTATTGCGCCGAGCATCTGGCCGGCTTCAAGAAGCCGCGCAGTGTCGACTTCATCGATGAATTGCCGAAAAACCCCAATGGTAAGGTCGTGCGCCGGGTGGTTCGCGATGGTTACTGGAAAAACAGTCAGCGCAAGATCTGACGCGCAGGAGCAGAACCGAAATGATCGAACCAAGCGAAAAAGCCAAACGCGTCATCGCTGACATGCAAGCCTTTATCCGCGATGAAATCATCCCGCTGGAAAAGAAACAACAGCTGCAATGGGGGGAGGCGCACCCCAAGGCGATTCTTGCCGATGTCTGGAAGCGTTCCTGCGAACTGGGTTTCTACAACGTCATGCTGCCGGAGAACCTCGGTGGCGCCGGCCTGAGCGTGGTTGACCTGTGTGCGGTCAAGGAGGCGGCGATTCTTACCGGCTCGATGCTCGCGCCGCATGTGCTGGGCGAGCTGAGCGGCCCGCCACGCATCGGTCACTTGTTCAAGGTGGCAAGCCCGGTGCAGGTGGAAAAGTTCCTGCAGCCGGTGTGCCGGGCCGAGAAGGCGGTGTGCTTTGCCCTGACCGAAGCCGAAGCGGGTTCCGATGCCAGCGCGATCAAAACCAGTGCGCGGCTTGATGGTGACTACTATGTGCTCAACGGCGCCAAGCGTTATATCTCCGGTGCGCCGTATGCCGACTTTGCCGTGCTGCTGGCAGTGACCGCGCCAGGGCAGGGCGCCGCAGGCATCTCGGCGTTCTTCGTCGACCTCAAGGGCCCGGGTGTGCAGGTCGACTCGGACTATCAGGTGATGTCCGGCGGTGGCAGCCACGGCAATATCGAACTCAAGGATGTGCGTGTGCCGGTGGAAAACCGCATCGGCGACGAAGGCGCCGGTTTCAAGCTGGCCATGGGGCGAATCACCCTCAATCGCCTGCTGCATTGCCCGACGATGCTCGGCATGGCCGGTCTGGCGCTGAACCTGTCGATCGACTACGCCCGCACCCGCAGCCAGTTCGGCAAGCCGATCGCGATGTTCCAGGCGGTCAACCACATGATCGCTGACATGGCCACCGAGCTGCTGGCGGCGCGCAGCATGATGTACGCCACCGCCGCACTCAATGATGCCGGTGGCGACATCCGCACCCAGGCGCCGATGTGCAAGCTCTACGCCTCGGAGGCGGCCTTCAGGATTGTTGACCGCGCCGTGCAGGTGCACGGTGGCGCCGGTCTGATACGCGGCAACCCGGTGGAATGGATGTTCCGCGCCACGCGCATGATGCGTATCCTTACCGGCACCAGCGAGATCCAGCGCAACACCATTGCCAAGGGCATCCTCATGCCTGGCTGAGCCCCGCACCACGCCCGCCGTCATGGCGGGCGACTTCTATCTATAACAATAATCAGAGGTATCCCATGCTCGGCATCGAAACTGGCTACCGCCCGAAAGCCGCCTGGACCATTGCGGTGTTGTTGGCGGTGATGATGTTGGTGAACTTCCTCGACAAGGTGGTCATCGGCCTGGTCGCTGTGCCGATGATGGCGGAACTGCAGCTCAGCCCTGCGGAGTTCGGCCTGATCGGCGGCGCCCTGCACTGGTTGTTCTCGCTCTCGGCGGTGCTTGGCGGCTTTCTCGCCAACCACAAACCGACCCGCACCCTGTTGCTCGGCATGGGCCTGTTCTGGGCCCTGGTGCAATTGCCGATGCTGTTTGCCACTTCACTGTGGACCATCGTCGCCTGCCGGGTGCTGCTGGGTATCGGCGAAGGCCCGGCCTCACCGGTGGCCACCCACGCCCTGTACAAGTGGTTCCCCGACAACAAGCGCAGCCTGCCGGTGGCCATGCTGCATTCCGGTAGCGCCATGGGCCTGCTGGTGGCCGGCCTGCTGATCCCGTGGATGAGCGTGCATTACGGCTGGCGCAGCAACTTCGCCGTGCTCGCGGCCATCGGCTTGATCTGGTGCGTGGCCTGGTACCGGCTGGGCAAGGAAGGGCAACTGGACAATGTCGCCGCGGCCACTCCTGAAACCGCGGTGGCGCAGGCGCGCATCCCGTACCGGCGTCTGCTCAGCGACCCGACCGTGATCGGCAACTACCTCGGTCACTTCGCTGCCAACTGGTCGCTGGCGTTGACCCTGACCTGGGTTCCGGCCTATCTGGAGAAGGGTCTGGGCATGGCCTCGCTGAATGCCGGGCGGATGTTCGTGGTGTTCGTGCTGGTGACCACACCGCTGAGCCTGATCATGGCCTGGTGGTCGCAACGCCTGTTGCGCCGTGGCCTGCCGTCGCGGCTGGCGCGTGGGGTATTCGTCTCGGTGTGCCTGATATTCAGCGGCATCCTCGCCGCGGCCTTGGTACTGCCGGGCTTGGCGCTGGCTGAACGTATCGCCTGCCTGACCTTGAGCGGCGGCCTGGCGCTGGTGATGTACTCGATTGGCCCGGCGATGCTCGCCGAAGTGGTGCCCAGCGGCCAACGTGGCAGCATGCTCGCCATCGGCAACGCCTGCGGTTCATTGGCGGGGCTGGCGGCACCGGTGATCACCGGCTTTCTGGTGCAGAACGCCGAAGGCATCAACGCTGACGGCTATGCCCACGGCTTCATGGTCTGTGGCGCGGTGCTGGTCAGCGCCGGGCTGATCGGCCTGCTGACCATGAACCCGCAGCGCTCGCGCAATCAGCTGCATACCACGACTTCAGCGCAGCGCCTTCAAACCTCCTGAGGTTCCTGCGCACGTTCGATCAGTTCACCTTTCCAGCGCCCTGACTGCACCACCTCGACCAGCAGGGCGCGCACCAGATCGCGAATGCACGAGGCGGCGAAGGTCAGCGGCTTGTGGGTCGAGTAGGCGATCGACAGGGTGCGCCGCACGCTCGGCTCGACAATGCGCCGGGCCAGCTGTTGCGGGTTGTCTTCCACCGCCGGCCAGTTGCCGATGGTTGCCGCCAGGCCGCTGCGTACCAGGCTGCTGACGCCCTGGGCAGTCTGCTGCTCGTACTGCACTTTAAGCTCCAGCCCGGCTTCAAGCGCCGCCTGTTCCACCCGCCGGCGCAGGTGCGAGCTGGCCCGTGGCGCCATCACCAGGGTCTGGCTCAAGGCTTTGGCCAGGGTAATGCTCTCATCAGTGCAGCTCGGGGCCTGCACGCTCAACCAGTACAGTTCCTCGGTGAAGATCGGCTCGGCATGCACATGTTCGAGCTCTTCGGCATTCGGCACCAGGCCGAAATCCACTTTGCCCAGTTCGATCGCCTCACCGCCTTCCTGGCTCAGGCCGTCGCGCACGGTCAGTTCGATACCCGGGAATTTCTCGTTGGCGCGGGTAATGATCAGCGGCAACAGCAGGGCTGAGGCGGTGACCGGAATGGCAATCGCCACCCGCCCTTTGGGGTTGCCCTTGGTCGACTCCAGCTCATCCTTGACCGTGTCGATGGTTTGCACCACCGAGCGGGCAATCTCGTACAGGCGCCGGCCGGCATCGGTGAGGTTGACGCCGTCATGCACGCGCTCTAACAGCTGCATTTCCAGCTCGCTTTCCAGCAGGTTGATCTGGCGGCTGAGTGCTGGCTGGGCAATGTAGGCACGGCGGGCGGCCGAAGAGAAACTTCCGGCCTCGGCGATGGCAATCAGATAACGCAGTTGTTTGAGAGTCATGCTGGAGTTCCACGGCCATGCCGGAGCGTTATGGGCTGTATTGAAAGACGATATTGGTGCATCACACAGCGGCTCACTAGGATGAGGCCAGGCGTTTATATGACCTGTTTATTGTCTTGGTTGCAACGCTAGTGTGTTGATTTTCAACGCCTTGCGCTGAAGTCTCGGGAGCTCGCTGTATGTTGCCAACTGCGTCGTCGTCTGCCCTTAGCCGGTTGCTGCTGGGGCAAGGGCAGGAGCCCGATCCACGCTTCACCCTGGCCAACGAACGCACCTTCCTGGCCTGGATTCGCACGGCGCTGGCCTTGCTCGCCAGTGGCATCGCCGTTGAGGCCTTCACCCTGGGGCTGTTCAGCCCGAACGCCAAACGGGCGCTGGTGGTCGGCCTGCTCAGCCTTAGTCTGATCGTCAGCCTTAGTGCCTTCTGGCGCTGGTTGAGCGTTGAGCGTGCGCTCAGGCAGCAGGCGCCGCTCCCTGTTTCGCTGCTCACGCCGTTGCTCTCTGGCGGCTGCGCCTTGCTCGTCGGTGGGGTGATCGCCGCGCTGTGGGGACCATGGTGATGGACGCCGGGCTGCAGCCAGAACGCACCACGCTGGCGTGGAAGCGCACACACATATTGCTGGTGCTGGTGGCTTGCCTGGCGCTGCGCTGCCTGCAGCACCACCCCATGCTGACCATCGCTGTCATCAGCCTGGCCGGGTTGATGGCGTTGTTGATCGTGGTTGAACAGGAGCGCTGCTACCGGCGTGCACGCCTGGGCATTGCCCGGCAGGGCCCGACCTGTAACCCACGGCCACTGTTGGCTCTGTGTTTGTGCACCGCGCTGCTGGCGGCGCTGACCCTGTTTGCAGTTCTGGCGCAAGCCTGAACGTTCTTTCCTAAGGAGCGATAACATGAAGCCGCAATGGTCCTGTCTCAACGATGTAAAGATCATCGATGTCAGCCAACTGCTGCCTGGTCCTCACGCCACCTCACTGCTGTTGCAGTTGGGGGCGGATGTGATCAAGGTCGAACAACCGGGCATCGGTGACAGCTCGCGCCTGCTCGGCAATGCGGTGTTCGCGCAGTTCAACCGCGGCAAGCGTTCAATTGCCCTGAACCTCAAGGATCCGGTTGATAAAGCCGCTTTCCTGGACCTGGTACGCGGTTGCGACGCCGTGGTCGAAGGCTTTCGCCCCGGCGTGATGCAGCGCCTGGGGCTGGGCTACGAGGAACTGGCCAGGGTCAACCCGGCGATTGTCCTCTGTTCGATTTCCGGTTTTGGCCAGAGCGGCCCCTATGCGGCGCATGCCGGTCACGACCTCAATTACCTGGCCATGGCCGGTTACTGGTCGATCCCGGTGCAGGTCGAAGACAAGGTCGCCCGGCCGAAAGTGCGTCTGTCCGACTATGCCGCCTCGGCCTACGCCGCGTTATCGCTGTCGGTAGCGATCATGAGTGCCCGCCAGCAAGGTGTCGGCCAGCATCTGGATGTCTCGGTGCATGACTCGATTCTGTCCTGGACCGCGCACATGGCCTGGCTGGCGCGTGGTTTTGAAGACAACCCGGTCGCCTCGCCGACAGTGATGCCTGAAAACGATATCTTCCAGACCGGCGACGGTCGTCACCTGGCCATGGGCATTCTCGAGAACAAGTTCTGGGTGACCCTGTGTGAGGTATTGGGGGACGAATTCCCGCTGCTCAGGGACGAGCGTTTCGCCAACCGCATGAGCCGCTTTGGCCGCAAGCAGGAGGTCAACGCGCTGCTCAAGGACATATTCCTCAGCCGCACACTGGAGCAGTGGACCCTGGCCTTCGCCGGGCACGACCTGCCGTTCTCGCCGCTGCTCAGCGCCAGCGAGTTGTTCGACGATCCCCATGTGCAGGCGCGGGGAACAGTGCGCCCGTTGCCGCAGGAGCGGACGATCAGTGTCGGCTTTCCGGTGAAGTTTTCGCGTGGGTTGCCGGACAGCGACACGACTTTGCCAGCCTTGGGTGAATACAGCGTTGAGGTGTTCAAGCGGGAGCAGGGGTAGATTGAGTCGAATGAGGTGGGATGTTGAGGCTGTGGGCTTATCCATTTTTTGTGGTGATGCTGCTGGCCCCTACAGGCACCTCCGCTCAGCCTCTTGAAGTCGCAGTCCGCGGCGCCTGAACGTGCGTGCATGAAGATCAAGGTCAAGATCAAGATCAAAAGCGAGGCAGCGTCGCCACATCGAATGGATCAGCCCGCCGCCTCAGCATCCCAACCCGCCCCAAAGACCATTCTCCCCAGGATTCCGTGAGGAACCTAAAGCGCCAGACTCATGGCCTGCAGCTGGTGCTTCAGTACTTTTCCGCTCGCCGCGCAAGGCAGGGCTTCGAGCACGCGAACATGGCTGGGGCGCTTGTAGGGCGACAAGTGTTCAGCCAGGTGAGCTTCAAGCGCAGGCAGGTCGAAGCGTTCGGCATCGGCGACCTGGACGAACGCTACCACCTCTTCGTTGCCCGGCACCGGGCGCCCGACTACCGCCGAGAGCACGACGCCGGGGTAGGCATTGAGCACGGCTTCGACCTCCGGCGGGTAGACGTTGAAGCCCGAGCGGATGATCAGCTCCTTGCTGCGCCCGACGATAAACAGCGCGCCTTCATCATCCTGACGCGCCAGGTCACCGGTGTTCAACCAGCCGTCGGCCGTCAGTACCTGTGCGGTCTGCTCGGCAGCACGGTAGTAGCCTTTCATGACATTCGGACCACGCACCCAGAGTTCACCGACTTCACCCCGCGGCACGGCGTTTTGCCGGGTGCTGTCGAGCAAGCGAATCTCCAGCCCCGGAATCGGCCGACCCACCGAAGTGTCGCGGCGCGGTGCTTCGATGCGGGTCTGGCTGATGGTGGGTGAGCTTTCGGTCAGGCCATAACCATTGTGCAACGGCACCCCGAAACGTTGTTCGACGGCATCCTTGAGGCTCATGTCCAGGGGCGAGCCGCCGGCATACAGAAAGCGCAACTGCGGTGCGTGCAAGGCAATGTCCTGGTTGCTCGCGTGTTCCAGCAAACGGGCGAACATCGCCGGTACACCCTGCATCAGGGTGATACCGTCTTCGGCCAGCGCCCGCGCCAGTTCCGCGGGGTCAAAGCGCGCTTGCAAATGCAACGCCGCGCCACTGTAAAGGCTCGCCAGGCAGACCGCGGTGAGGCCAAACACATGGGAAATCGGCAGCACTGCATAAACCCGGTCATCACGACGCAAGTGCCGCAGCCGGCTGGCGGTGCAGGCGATGTACAGCAGGTTGCGGTGGGTGAGCATCACGCCTTTGGGGGCGCCCGTGGTCCCGGTGGTGTAGATCATCGCCGCCACTTGCCTGGCTGGGTCCGGTTCTACCGGTTCAACCAGGCAGGTGTGGTTGAGGGCAGCGATGTGAAAGCTGCCCAGGTGGGCAACTTCACGTGCTTGTGCCCCGACCCGTTCGGCGTGGCGTGCGGCACTGCCCGAAGCGGCGCTGGCGAACAGCACCCGGCGCGGTGTGCAATGGCTTTCGATGCTGTCCAGCTCGCTGGCCGACAGGCGTGCATTGACCACCACCGCCCAGGCATCCAGGCGGCTCAAGGCGAGCAGGGCGGCGACCAGCAGGCGGCAGTTCTCGGCCACCAGCATGACCCGGTCGCCAGCCCGCACGCCATCCTGGATCAGTTGCGCCTGCAGCAGCTCGACGGCCAGGCGCAGCTCACCGTAACTGAGGGTGATAGCGCCTTCATGTACGGCAGGGCTGGCGACGTGTTCGCGGCCATGGCGGTCCAGCAGCAGGTGCAGGCGCTCAGGCAGTTCGGCAATGATTGCATCGCGCTCAAGCATCAGCGGTTCTCCGCACGACGGATCAGGTTACGCGCGATCACCAGTTGCTGGATCTGCGTGGTGCCTTCGTAAATGCGGAACAGACGCACATCCCGGTAGAAACGTTCGATGCCGTATTCGGCAACGTAACCGGCGCCGCCGAAGATCTGCACGGCACGGTCAGCAACGCGCCCGCACATTTCCGAGGCGAACATCTTGCAGCACGACGCCTCCATCGACACGTCCTGCTTGAGGTCACGTTTGCGCGCAGCATCGAGGACCATGCAGCGGGCGGCGTAGATCTCGGCCTGGCTGTCGGCGAGCATGGCCTGGATCAGCTGGAACTCGGCCAGCGCCTGGCCGAATTGTTGGCGTTCCAAGGCGTAGGCCAGGGCGTCATCGAGCATGCGCTCGGCGGCACCGACGCAGATTGCGGCGATGTGCAGACGGCCCTTGTCGAGGACCTTCATCGCGGTCTTGAAGCCGACACCTTCGACACCGCCAATCAGGTTGGCGGCCGGAATGCGGCAGTTCTCGAAAATCACGTCGCAGGTGTGGGCGCCTTTCTGGCCCATTTTCTGGTCGACCTTGCCCAGCGACAGGCCAGGGGTGCCGGCTTCAACGATGAACGCCGAGATGCCGCCTGCACCCTTGATCTGCGGGTTGCTGCGGGCCATGACGGTGAAAATGCCCGCGTGCGGGGCATTGGTGATAAAACGCTTGGTGCCGTTGAGCACATAGCTGTCGCCGTCACGTACAGCGCTGGTGCGCAGCGCCGCCGCATCGGAGCCGGCGCCAGGTTCGGTCAGCGCGAACGAGCCGATCAGTTCACCCGAGGCCATGCGTGGCAGGTAGTGGCGCTTCTGCGCCTCGGTGCCGTCGATGATCAGGCCCTGGGAGCCGATGCCGTTGTTGGTGCCGATCAGGGAGCGGAAGGCCGGGGAGGTCTTGCCCAGTTCGAAGGCCACCAGGACTTCTTCTTCCATGCTCAAGCCAAGACCATCGTAGTCCTGGGGAATGCACAGGCCGAACAGGCCCAGTTCACGCATTTCCTCGATGATGGCTGGCGGTATGCAGTCGTTTTCCGCCACCGCATGTTCGGCGGGCACCAGCCGTTCGCGGACGAAACGCGACAGGCTGTCGAGCAGCAGGTTGAGTGTTTCCTGATCGTTGATCATGCAAGACCTCTTGGAGTTATTGTCGGCCCAGAGTGGCTTCGACAGTGCGCACCAGGTGCGCGAGACGCGGTCCCAGGTCGTCTTCGAGCATGTGCTGGCGCAGCACGAAGGCCGGACCTCCACAGCTGAAGGCAACGACGCCGGAACCGTCCGGGTGGATCAGGGGCACGCCGACGGCGTTGATATCTTTCTGCCATTCGCCCACCGCCAGGCAGTAGCCATGGTCCTGGTATTGGCGAAAGGCTTTGTCCAGTTGCGTGCGCAACGCGGGCCAGTCATCGCCGTGACGGGCGCGCAGCTGGTCGAGCAGCAGATCGCGCTCGTGGTCCGCCAGGCCGGCCAGATAGGCGCGGCCCATGGCGGTGCTGGCCATCGGAATGCGTGAGCCGATGTCCAGGCGCAGGGTCAGCGGGCCGGGGCCCTGGCAGTTCTCGACGTAGACCATGCTCAGGCGGTCGCGGGCACCCAGCGATACCGAGCTTTGCGTGAGGTCGGCCAGCTCCTGCATCAGCGGCCGGGCCTGGCGGCGCACGTCGAGGCCGCTGAGGTGGGCGTAACCCAGGGCCAGCACGCCGGTGTCGATGGCGTACTTGCCCAGATTGTCCAGGTACTGCAGGTAGCCGAGGCGGGTCAGGGTGTAGGTCAGGCGCGACACCGTGGCTTTCGGCAGGCCGCTGCGCGCCGCCAGTTCCTGGTTACCCAGGTGCCGTTCGCCGGGCCGGAAGCAACGCAGCAGCTCCAGGCCACGCGCCAGGGCGGTGACGAACTGACGGTCCGGCTCCAGGGCCTGCAGGTCGATTTCGGTGTCGATGCGTTTGCGCTTGTCCATGGACATTCCTCGTGGATCAGGTAGGGGTTCACCGATCGCCGGCCGGATGCTGGCACAGGAAAAATCGGCGAGTCAAGAAATCAAAATCAAGTTTCGCACAGCGAAATTAGTTAATCCAGCAGGCTTTGTCGCTGAACAGGCTTGTAACCCGCAATTCAGACACTTTCCCTAAAATTCATTCAGCGCACGGCGACGCCAGCGATTTACAACGCTCGATGAATTTGCGTAGTCTGAATTGTATTGCGAAACAGTGTTCCGCATAGCGAAATACAACAAGGACAAAAGCATGAGTGAAACCCTCGTAGAGCACCCCTTGCCAGGGGTGGCGCTGGTACGCCTGAACCGTCCCGAAGCGCGCAATGCCCTGAACCAGGCGGTGCGCGAACAGCTGGCTGGGCATTTCAACCAGCTGGGCAATGATCCTGCGGTGCGCTGCATCGTCTTGACCGGTGGTGACACGGTGTTTGCCGCCGGTGCCGATATCCGCGACATGGTCGAGCGCGGTGCCATCGACATGTTGCTGCGCCAGACCCAGCGCCTGTGGGCGGCGATTGCCCAGTGCCCGAAACCGGTGATTGCCGCGGTCAATGGCTTTGCCCTTGGCGGCGGCTGCGAGCTGGCCATGCACGCCGACCTGATCATCGCCGGACGCGGTGCCAGCTTTGCCCAGCCGGAAGTGCGCGTGGGCATCATGCCCGGCGCGGGCGGCACCCAGCGCCTGACCCGCGCGGTCGGTAAGTTCCAGGCCATGCGCATGCTGCTGACCGGAATCTCGGTCAGTGCCGACGAAGCGCTGGCCATGGGGCTGGCCAGTGAGGTGGTGGACGATGCGCAGGTACAGGCCCGCGCCCTGGAAATGGCGACATTGATCGCCGCCATGCCGCCCTTGGCGGTCATGCAGATCAAGGAAGTGCTCCTCGCCGGTCAGGACGCTTCGCTGGAGGCCGCGTTGATGCTTGAGCGCAAGGCGTTCCAGTTGCTGTTCGATTCGGCCGACCAGAAAGAAGGCATGCGCGCCTTTCTCGATAAACGCAAACCAGTCTATGCGGGGAGCTGAAGCATGCAGCCACGGGATATCAATTGCATGGCGGTGGTCGGCGCCGGGGTCATGGGCGCCGGTATCGCCCAGATCGCCGCGCTGGCCGGGGTCACGGTGTACCTGTTCGACCGCCGCGAGGGCGCTGCACAGGCTGCGCGCCAGAACATCCAGCGCACGCTTGAGACGCTGGCCGGCAAAGGCAAGCTGAATGCCGATCAGGTGCTGGCCGCAGCGCAGCGCTTGCTGCCGGTCGACGACCTCAGTGAACTGGCCGATTGTCAGCTGGTGGTCGAAGCGATCATCGAGGACCTGGCGGCCAAGCGCGCCTTGTTCGCCGAGCTGGAAACCATCGTCAGCGATGGCTGCCTGCTGGCCAGCAACACCTCGTCGCTATCGGTCACGGCGATTGCCGCGCAATGCCGGCTGCCAGCGCGGGTCGGCGGCTTTCACTTTTTCAACCCGGTGCCGTTGATGAAAATCGTCGAAGTCATCGAAGGGCTGCAGAGCGCCCCGTGGGTCGGGCAAACCCTGCTGGCTTTGGGTACGCGCTTCGGTCATCTGGCGGTGCGCGCGCAGGATACTCCGGGCTTCATCGTCAACCATGGTGGCCGCGGTTATGGCACCGAAGCCATGCGCGTACTCAGCGAGTCGGTGACGCAGCCGGTTGAACTCGACCGCATCCTGCGCGAACAGGCCGGCTTTCGCATGGGCCCGTGCGAGTTGTTCGACCTGACCGGGCTGGATGTTTCCCATCCGGTCACCGAGTCGATCTACCAGCAGTACTTTCAGGAACCACGCTACCGGCCGACGCTGATCACCCGTCAACGGCTGGAAGCCGGACTGCTTGGGCGCAAGACCGGCGAGGGTTTCTACCGCTACATCGATGGCCAGCAGCAGGTGCCGGCTGAACAGCCGCCAGCCCCAGTGCCCGACATCCCGGTGTGGGTGAGCAATGTGCGCCCTGCGGCGCGCGCCCGCGTGGTCAGCCTGCTGGCAACGCTTGGCGTGAAGGTTGAGCCGGGCATGCGGCCCAGTCCCGAAGCACTGTGCATCGTCCTGCCGCTGGGTGTCGATGCCAGCCTCAGTGCACAGGCCGAGCAGCTGGACCCGCGCCGCACGCTGGCACTTGATACCTGGCTGCCACTGGAACGCCGCCGGGTATTGATGACCACGGTGGCCACCACGGCGCAATGGCGCGAGGCGGCCCGGGCGTTGCTGGCCGCCGACGGTGTGGCGGTCAGCGTGATCCGCGACAGCGCCGGCTTCGTCTCGCAGCGGGTGCTGGCGCAGATCATCAATATTGCCTGCGACATGGCCCAGCAACGGGTGGCCAGCCCGGCGGATATCGACAACGCCATCCGCCTCGGCCTCGGCTACCCCCAGGGACCGTTGAGCTGGGGCGACGAGCTGGGCGCCGAGACCGTGCTCGAGGTGCTCGACCAGCTGTACAGCTACTACCGCGATCCACGTTACCGCCCAAGCCCGTGGCTGATGCGCCGCGCCGGCCTGCGCCTGTCGTTGCTCACTGCTGATACCTGATGCTGCCCAATTGAGGATTGACCATGCTTGACGCTTATATCTATGACGGTTTGCGCAGTGCCTTTGGCCGCCATGCCGGAGGCCTTGCCCCCTTGCGCCCGGACGATCTCGCCGCACAAGTGATCAAGGCGCTGGTGGCGTGCTCGCCGTTTGCCGCCGAACAGATCGAGGACGTGATCCTTGGCTGCACCAACCAGGCCGGTGAAGACAGCCGCAACGTCGCGCGCAATGCCTTGCTCGCCGCGGGCTTGCCCGTCACGGTTGCCGGTCAGACGGTCAACCGCCTGTGTGCCAGTGGCCTGGCGGCAGTGCTGGATGCCGCCCGCGCGGTGAGCTGCGGTGAAGGCGAGCTGTACCTGGCCGGTGGTGTGGAAAGCATGAGCCGCGCACCGTTCGTGCTGGGCAAGTCCGAGTCCGCTTATAGCCGCGAGGCCAGGCTGTTCGACACCACCATCGGCGCACGCTTCCCCAATCCGCAGGTCAGCGCGGCCTATGGCAGCGAAACCATGCCGGAAACCGCCGACAACGTAGCGCGTGACTACGACATCAGCCGGGAAGCTTCCGACGCCTTTGCCCTGGCCTCGCAACAGCGTTACGCCCGGGCCCTGGCAGACGGTTTTTTCGACGCGGAGATCGTGCCGGTTGCAGTGCCGGCAGGACGCAAGGGCAGCGTGAGCATTGGCCACGACGAACACCCTCGGCCTGAAGCCGATGCCCCGGGGCTGGCGCGGCTCAATCCGTTGTTCCAGGGCGGTGTGGTCACGGCTGGCAATGCTTCGGGTATCAACGACGGTGCCGCCGCGCTGCTGATCGGCAGTCGTGCGCTGGGTGAGCGCGCCGGGGTCAAACCACGGGGGCGCATTCTCAGTGGCGCCGCCGCCGGTGTCGCGCCGCGGGTGATGGGCATCGGCCCGGCCTATGCCATTCCCAAGGCGTTGCAGCGTGCCGGTCTGACGCTTGCCGATATGGACCTGATTGAAATCAACGAAGCCTTTGCCGCTCAGGTACTGGGCTGCCTGAAGCTGCTGGAATTGCGCGAAGACGACCCGCGCATCAACCCCAACGGCGGGGCGATTGCCTTGGGCCATCCGCTCGGCGCGTCCGGTGCGCGGCTGGTGCTGACCGCGCTGCGCGAACTGGAGCGCAGGGGCGGGCGCTATGCGGTGGTCAGCCTGTGCATTGGCGTCGGCCAGGGGCTGGCCGTGGTCATCGAGCGAATCTGAGAGGACAACAAGCATGGCAACCTACACTGCACCGCTGCGCGATATGCAGTTCGTCCTCGATGAACTGCTGAAACTGGAACACTATGCCGACCTTGACGGCTTTGCCGATGCGCCCAGGGACGTCAGTACGGCGATCCTCGAAGAGGCCGGGCGACTGGCCAGCGGCGTCCTGGCGCCGCTCAATGCGGTAGGCGATCACCTGGGGTGCCGCCTGGAAAACGCCGAAGTCAGTACTGCCCCCGGCTTTCGTGAGGCCTATCGACTGTACGCCGAAGGTGGCTGGACCGGCCTGACCGCCTCACCCGCCTATGGCGGCCAGGGCTTGCCTCATGTGCTGGGCATCGCCATACGCGAAATCATGACCAGCGCCAACCTGGCGTTCTCGATGTTCGCCGGCCTCAGCCACGGCGCCGCCAATGCTATCGCCAATGGCGGCACTGCCGCGCAGAAGGCCCTGTTCCTGCCGCCGATGATCGCCGGGCGCTGGACTGGCACGATGAACCTCACCGAGCCCCATTGCGGCACCGACCTTGGCCTGTTGCGCAGCCGCGCTCATCCGCAAGCGGACGGTAGCTACCGGATCAGCGGCACCAAGATCTTCATCTCTGCCGGTGAGCATGACCTGGCGGAAAACATCATCCACCTGGTGCTGGCGCGTCTGCCGGACGCGCCAGCCGGGGTCAAGGGCATCAGTCTGTTCATCGTCCCCAAGTTCCTGGTCAACCCCGACGGCTCGCTGGGTGCGCGCAACGGCGTGCAGTGCGGTTCGCTGGAAGAGAAGATGGGTATCCACGGCAACCCGACCTGCGTGATGAACTACGACGATGCCACCGGCTATCTGCTCGGCGAAGCGCACCAAGGCCTGAAGGTGATGTTCGTGATGATGAACAGCGCCCGCCTGGCCGTGGGCGTGCAGGGCTTGAGCCTGGCCTCGGTGGCTTATCAGAATGCCGCCAGCTATGCCCGTGACCGCCTGCAGGGGCGTGCACCAGGTGGCGCGATTGCGCCTGAACGCGTGGCCGATCCGATCGTCGCGCACCCGGATGTGCAACGTATGCTGCTGAGCCAGCGCGCGTTTGTCGAAGGTGGCCGGGCACTGGCGTACTGGGCGGGCTTGCAGGTTGATCTTGCGCACAAGCACCCGGATCCGGAGGTGCGCGAATCGGCCAACGACCTGTTGGGCTTGCTGACACCAATGATCAAGGCCTACTGCACCGATCAGGGCGTGGAAAGCATCAGCCTGGCGATGCAATGCTTCGGCGGCCATGGCTACATTCGCGAATGGGGCATCGAGCAGTTGCTGCGCGATGCGCGCATCACGCCGCTGTACGAAGGCACCAATGGCGTGCAGGCCATGGACCTGGTGGCGCGCAAACTCAAGCTCAACGAGGGCAGGGCGCTGAAGCGGTTCATGGCCCTGGTCGAGGATTTCTGCCAGGAACAGGGCGCACAACTGGGCGACTGTACCGTGGCGTTGCAACAAGCACTCGGCGACCTGAAACTGGCCACCGCTTATTTGCTTGAACGCAGCGACCCGGCCACCAGCGGCGCTGCGGCGGTAGACTACTTGCACCTGACCGCGCTGGTTGCCTTCGGCCTGCAATGGGCACGCATGGCGTTGATCGCTGATCGGCATCTGGCGGACAGTGACGACAGCACCGGGTTCTACCGTGCCAAACGGCTGACTGCGCGGTTCTTCTTCGAGCGAATTCTCCCGCAGACAGCGATACACTTGCAGCGAGTACGGGCCGGGGCCGAGGTCTTGAGCGCCTTCGACCCCGAGCAGTTCTGAGGTCGCAATCACCTGAGGTAGCCATGAAACGAGCGAACGATGTGGCGGAGAAATCCATCCCACTGGGTGCGCTCGTCTCATTGCCGGTGGTACTGCAGTCGCTGGGGGTCGATCCGTGGCCGATGCTGGCGCGTTACGGTATCGAGCAGCAGTCCTTTGCACAGCCGATGCTGCCGCTGCCGGTCCTGACCCACGGCCGGATACTCGAAGAGGCCGAGCAGTTAAGCGGCTGTGATCACCTGGGCCTGCTGCTGGGGCAGCGGGCTAACTTGCAGAACGCCGGCCCCTTGCGCTTTCTGGTGCTCAACGCGCCAACAGTACGCGATGCCACCGAGTCGCTGATCCGCTATTGCGGCTTGTGGTACCGCGGCCTGCACCTGAGTCTGGCCCAGGAGCAGGGCTATGCCGGCCTGCGTTTGTCCATCGACGGCAACGTTCCGGGCGCCGAGCAGCTGCTTACCGCGTACCTGGCCGCCATCGTCACCATCATGGAGCTGATTGTCGGCCGCAGCTGGCGGCCGGCGTTGGTGCGCATTGCCTACCGCAAGCCGGCATCCTCGGCGTTGTACGAGCGCTTCTTCCGTTGCCCGGTGTGGTTCGGTCAGTCCCAGCACGAAGTGCTGTTCGCCCAGTCGTTGCTGGACATGCGCCGTGAAGGCCATGACCGCCAGCTCGACGACTTTTTGCGCAGTCACCTGAGTGAACTCAAAGCCCGCGAAAGTTCGGATCTGGTTGCTCAGGTTACCCAGGTCATCGAGGGCCTGTTGCTGCATGGCGAGTGCAGCGCGGAGAAGGTCGCTGAATTTTTTGCCGTGCACCGTTTTACCCTCTATCGCCACTTGAGCGAGCAGCAGACCAGCTTCGAACTGTTGCTGGAGCAGACGCGCAAGACCCTGGCCGTCAAGTTGCTCGGTGATCCCAGTCTGCCGGTTGCCGAGGTCGCCATCCGCCTGGGCTACGAGACGCAAGGCAACTTCACTCGCGCGTTCAAACGCTGGTACGCCTGTACCCCGCGTGACTGGCGCAAGGGTGCCGGGCTGCCCGTGTTGCGCAGTGCAAAACGCCTGTGAGTGTAGGTTCTCAACATAAAAGTCTGTTGAGAACTTGCCTTTTCCTGATCTCGCTCAGGCCTTGATGTGCCCTCTCCTTATACCGTTGGGTCAGCTGCGCTGCTTAACAACTACGCACACAGACTGACGCCTGGTTGAGGTGTCCAACTCTCAAGGTATGACGGAAAGCATGCTATGCGGCAACCCAAGATCGTAATTGTCGGCGCTGGATTGGTGGGTGGGTCTGCGGCCCTGTTTGCGGCCGTGGCCATTCCGAGCGCCGAGATCGTTATCATCGATGTCGCGCGGGTACGGGCTGAAGGGCAGACGCTGGACCTCGCCCACGCAGCAGCACTCTGGGGACACAATCGCTACTATGCGGGAGATTACGAGAACGCACGCGATGCGGACATCATCGTGCTCACGGCCGGTGTCGGTCTGCAGCCAGGGCAGACTCGTCTGGATCTGGCCAGAACCAATGCGGCCATCACCGCGGACATTGTGGATCGCACTGCGCCATTGGCCCCGGATGCAATCTACGTAATCGCAACCAACCCCTGCGATGTGTTGACCAGTGTCGTTTTTGACCGCCTGCGCTGCGCGCGCGAGCGTGTGATCAGCACCGGCACTTCCCTTGACACTGGGCGACTGCGATCGCTGCTCTCCGAGCGGCTGGGCGTCGTGGCGCCTGCAATTCATGCCTACGTTCTCGGCGAACACGGCGAATCCGCATTAATCGACTGGTCCGGCGCGACCGTCTCGGGTATGCCCCTGGAGATGTTCCTGGCCAGGAGCGGTAAAGAGTTGGGGCCTGCCAGCCGCGATATGATCCTGCGCTCCGTTCACGAGTCCGCCAAACTCATCAAGGAAGGCAAGGGCGCCACCCACTATGGAGTCGCCAGTGCGATTGGGCGGATTTGTCAGGCCATCGTGCACAACACCGACCTTATTCTCCCGGTCGCTATCGTGCATGCCGAAGTCGAAGGCGTACCGGAGGTATGTTTGTCGCTACCGATGGTGCTCAATAGCCGCGGAGCACAGTTAATGGCTTATCCAGAACTCAACCCCATCGAGCGCGAGGCCCTGCAGCGCAGTGCGCGCATTGTCAAAGAGGCAACCAACAGCGTGCTTCTCGACCGGTAGTGCCCCGGCGCGCGGCTACCGTCAGCAGTTGATCATGGTGCATGATCGGTCGCCTTGTCCGCTCATTCACTCTGGAGAACTGCATGCCCACGCCAATTGATGTGTCCGACCGCCCGGTGGGATCGGTGAGCGATCCGGGTCGCTACCTGCTTAACCTGACGGGCTCGCACAGCCATACGCTGAACCAAGAGGCGGGGCGCGGCAATCTCATCATCGGTCCTGCCAGCATGGGTAAAAAAGCCGATCTGCACGTCGCTCCCGAGCAAGCGATCAGCTGGTCGGCATTCGATCCTTTTTCCACACCTGCCGGATCGCCGTGGCCGCGCTATATAAGGTATTTTGGCAATGACAGCGGCTTTTTCGGCTGGTCGCAGCGGCGCAGGATTGAATCATTCCTATGGGCTCCGGCATTTGCCCAGAGGCGCAGCGTCGATGCCAGTGCTGCAAAGATTGCTGCGTTGCAAATCCGGCTTGAACAGGTGTCCGGCCATCTCGATCTGATGCTACCCAAGGATGGCCAACTTGACTTGGTCGGTGACCTCTCACGCTTTACCGCTGCGGGTAATTTGCCGCACTCGCTCTCGCTGGCACCGACGCTTTCGCGCCGTCATAGCGGCACACCCTATACGCTGCCCGAACTGGGTCTGCTCCACGATGTGCCTTCACTGTCGCTTAATAGCAGTCCGCTGGGGCAAGCGATTTCGCTCAAAGCGCTTGAGCGTTTTTCACAACTGGATAGCCTCGCGCTCCATGGCAGCTTTACCGACTGGGCAGCGCTCGCGAAGCTTCCCCGGCTCAAGCGTCTGGAAATCAGGTTTGCGCCCGATCTGACAGGCTTGCCGTCACTCGATATTTGGCCGGAACTCGACATGTTCATTGCCTATAACGTCGACGAGGCCGGTGGAAAACTATTGAAAGCGCAGATGAAAGCACGAGGAAAAGTTCGAGCCTGGAATGACTATGCATCGGTCAGCAAGCTGCGCAAAGTCGAATGGTGGCAAAGTCAGTTCGCAAGGCCGTTCGCAGGCTGGGGCAGTCGCTTGGCGAAGGCCGCGAATGCTGCCTATGACGCTGCTGTGGACGCACTCGCAAAAGCTGACAGTGCGCAAGCGGTCAAAGCCACAATCACGGCCTTTGCCACTCATTTCAATACCATGAAGGGCATTGAAACGACTGAGCGCGAAGACCTTGGTGAGGCGGTGTGGCAGCTCAGCCAGCTTGCCCGTGTCGCCAGTTTGAACGTGACCGAAGAACAGGTGCAACGTTGGTTCGATGAGGCACGAAATTATTGACTGCGTTTCAAATCTGCACCTGCACTGAGTCACCCAGGCTCGCCAGGTGAGCAAAGTGTCGAAATGATAAAAAGCAGTGCCAGGATGATAAAAGCCGGGCAGCCGTGACAGGTAACTTCCTCCGTACTCCAGAGCCGCACCGCGCGCTCGTTTCCTTCAATAACGATAAATCAGGACGGAGAAGTACATGCATTTTCTTGACGACAGTCTGTTCCCGGAAAACCAGGAAAAACTGGTGATTCAGGTGGCTCCCTACGGTCCGCAATGGACCCCCGCCGATTCCGACGATATCCCGGTGAGCATGGATGAGCAGATCCAGAAAGCCATCGACTGCTACAACGCTGGCGCCACGGTGCTGCATGTGCATGTCCGCGAAGAAACCGGCAAAGGCTCCAAGCGCCTGAGCAAGTTCAACGAAATGCTTGGCCTGCTGCGCGAGGCCGTGCCAGAGATGGTGCTGCAGGTCGGCGGCTCGATCTCGTTCGCCCCGGAAAGCGAAGGTGAAGCGGCGCAGTGGCTGGACTACGACACCCGCCACATGCTCGCCGAACTCGATCCCAAGCCCGACCAGGTCACCATCGCCATCAACACCAGCCAGATGAACATCTGCGAGCTGCTGACCGAAGACGACGTCAAGGGCACCATCCTCGAACAACCCGGCTACTTCAACGCCTATCAGGAGATGGTCTCCGATGCGCGTCCATCGTTCTTTATCGAGCACCTCAAGCGCCTGCAGGCGGCCGGTATCCAGCCGCACTTCATGCTCGGCCACGTGCACCAGCTGGAAACCGTCGAGCGCCTGATCCGCAAGGGCCTGTATACCGGTCCGCTGATCCTCAACTACGTCGCCATCGGTGGTGGCGCGGCGGGCCTGGATCCGTCGGACATGATCGAGTTCGTCAAACGCACGCCAGCGGGTTCGATCCTGACCATGGAAAGCGCCATGCGCGCGGTGCTGCCGATGAACGCCATGGCGATCGCCATGGGCCTGCATGTGCGGGTCGGTATCGAAGACACCCTGTGGGGCCGCAAAGGCGAGCGCATGACCTCGGTGCAGCAGATCGAGCAGACCGTGCGTCTGTCCCGCGAGCTGGGCCGCGAAATTGCCAGCGGCCAGGAAGCGCGGGCGATCTACAAGATTGGCGAACACTACGCCAGTGCCGACGAAACCATTGCCCGGCTGGGCATGGCGCCGAATCGCAAGCCAGGTCAGCGCGGTTTCACCGTGCCAGGCCAGGCCTGATCAGGCGTATGACTGGCGGCGCTGCCGCCAGTCTTGTTCCTTTACCCAGCCAAGAGGTGTGTGATGGCCCTGCAATTCAAAGACAAAGTGGTGCTGGTTACCGGTGTTGGCCCCGGGCTCGGCAGAGCCTGTGCCGAAGCCTTCGCCAAAGCCGGTGCGAAACTGGTGATTTGCGATGTGAATCAGGAGGCGCTGGCCCAGGCCTGCGAAGCGGTCACCGGGTATGGCGCCGAGTGCCTGGCGCTGCGTTGCGATGTGTCGTCCAGTGCTGAAGTCGCGGCGATGTTCGAGCAGATCACCGCGCGTTTCGGCACCTTGCATGTGCTGGTCAACAATGCGGCGTTGACGCCCAATCGCCCGGTCGATACCGAGCGGCGCAATGCCTTCTATCGCTACATCTCGACCCCCGAACCACGCCGCTCGCTGGGTTTCACCAGCGCCATCAGCGACGAAGAATGGCATCGCTATTGGGGCGTTAATGTCCACGGGGTGTTCTATTGCACCCGCGAGGCACTGAAGTTGATGGAGCCGCAGCGCGAAGGGCGCATCGTCAACATCGCCTCGATTGCCGGGCTGTCGACCAAGAGCGTACACAGCCCGCACTACTGCGCGACCAAAGGGGCGGTGATCGCCTTTACCAAATCGGTGGCCTATGAGGTGGCTGGCGCCAACATCTTCGTCAATGCCATGGCCCCGGGCGGCGTTGCCACCCCGGCGTTCAACGCCTATCTGGACGAAGTCGGCGAGCAGGCGCGCAACCGGCTCTGGCAAGGCTGCCCGCTGGGCCGCTTCGGCACGGTCGAGGAGTACGCCGGCACCGTGCTGTACCTGGCAGGCGAACACTATCTGGTCGGCCAGGTGGTCAGCCCCAACGGCGGCTCGGTGATCTGAGCCGGGCACTTTCTACGAGAACAATAACAATGACCGATACCCCGAAATACAATGCCCTGCGCGCCGCCGGTGTGTTCGACGCGTCGCTGGACAGCCTGGCGCAGTGGGCGCCGCAGTGGACCGAGCAGTACATGGACCTGGTCGAGGACGGCCATACCAACGAGGTGCTCGAGCCCAAGCTGGTGGCGCTGATTCGCCTGAACATCGACGTCACCGCCACCCATCTGTATGCGCCGGGTGTGCGCCGGCACGTGCGCAATGCCTTGCGCCTGGGCGCCAGCCGGGCGGAAATTCTGGAAGTGTTCAAACTCGCCAGCGTCGTCGGCATCCATGCCTGTGCCCTGGGTGTGCCAATCCTCGAAGAGGAACTGGCTGCGGCGGGCAGGGAGGATGACACTGTTACCCCCGGGGCTACGCCGGTGTGCGATCAGGTGCGTGCCAACGGCATGTTCAACCCCTTGTGGGAAACCCTGTATCGCTGGGACCCGCAGTACCTGGAGAAATTTCTCGGCATGGGCCTGGGGCTCTGGCAGGACGGTATCTTGCCGCCACTGTGGATCGAGTTCCTGTGCATCGCCGGCGATGCCACGGTGACCCATATGTATGGCCACGGCACCCGTCGGCACATCGAGGCGGCACTGCAGCTGGGCGCCACGCGCGAGCAGATTCTGCAGGTGCTGAAAATTGTCAGCCTGCAAGGCATCGAAGCCTGCGAGCTGGGTGTGCCGATGCTTGATGAAGCGTTGCATAGCCTGGCCAAGTGACCTTTGACGTGCAGCCTGGACAATAACAATGAGCACCCCGTGCCAAAGCAGGAGTACCGAGACATGACCAGTGTGGCCGAACACAGCCCGGCACTTGCCGACGACCCGGCGGGCCGGGCGTTGAAAGCGACCTATCGCAAGATCATCTGGCGCTTGCTGCCGTTCCTGTTTCTTGCCTATGTGATCAACTCGATCGACCGCATCAATATCTCCTTCGCCAAGCTGCGCATGAGCGAAGACCTGCTGCTCAGTGATGCGGCCTACGGCCTGGGCGCGGCGGCGTTCTTTGTCGGTTACCTGCTGTTCGAGGTGCCGAGCAACCTGTACATGCAGCGCGTCGGTGCGCGCCGGACCATCACCCGGATCATGATCCTGTGGGGCCTGGTGACCATGGCCACCAGCCTGGTCAGCACCCCGCAACAGCTGTACGCCGCACGGTTTTTCCTTGGCGTGGCGGAGGCGGGGTTCTTTCCCGGGGTGATTCTGTACCTCACCTACTGGTTCCCGGCGGCGCGGCGCGGGCGGATTACCTCGATCTTCATCATGGCCGGGATCTTCGCCGGGATTGTCAGCGGGCCACTGGCGGGCTGGATCATGACCCATTTCCACGGCTGGTACGGGCTGCGTGACTGGCAGGCGCTGTTTGTCTTCGAGGGTATTCCGGCGGTGGTGCTGGGCCTGTTTGCCTGGTTCTGGCTGGACGACAAACCGCAGCAGGTGAAGTGGCTGACAGAACAGGAAAAGACCATTGTTGCTGCGCAACTGGCGCCTGAGCAGGGCAAGGCCGGGGCACGACATGCATCGTTCCGGCAGTTGTTGCGCGATCCTCGCGTGTTGATGGCCGGCATGGTGTTCTTCTGCATCTATTCGGGCACCAACACGGTGGCTTACTGGATGCCGACGCTGATTCAGGGCTTCGGCCTTGAAGACATCCGCCACATCGGCCTGATCAGCAGCCTGCCGTACCTGGTGGCGCTGGTGGCCATGTACCTGCTGGGGCGCAGCTCCGATCGCCACCTGGAACGCCGCTGGCACCTGGCCTCGACCATGCTGGTGGGCGCCGCGTGCTTCGTTCTGCTCGGCGTGTTCCAGGGCAACCTGGTGCTCTCGGTGTTGTTCATGAGCCTGGGGGCCGGCGCCTGCCTGTCGGCGGTGCCGCTGTTCTGGACCATCCCGCCGTCCTACCTGTCCAGTGCTGGCGCCGCTGCCGGGATTGCCCTGATCAGCAGCCTCGGTGGTATCGCGGCGATGGTCAGCCCGGTGCTGGTGGGCAGCATTAAGGCCAGCACCGGCAGCTTGTACATCGCCTTCGATGTGATCGCCGGGCTGCTGGTACTGGGTTCGCTGATTCTGCTGCTGGGTATTCCAGCCAGGTTGCTGCGCGAACACCGCAGCTGATTTCCCGCTCGTTCGAAAACCCCGTCACGGCTGGTGCGTTCGCGCACCGGCACGGGGAACGCTTGGCCATAAAACAACAATAAAAGGTGAATCCTGCATGAAAAGCACTTTGTTGCGCCTTGCCCCGCATCCGTACTGCCTGCTGGCCGGGAGTGTGGCGCTGGCGTTGTTCGGTGGTTCCGAGGCCGGGGCCACGACCTTCGAGGTCAATGACAACTGGTCGCTGAGCACCAACACCACGCTGACCCTGGGCTCGAGCTGGGCGCTGCGCAATGCCGATCCGGGGCTGCTGTACGCTCCGGACGCGGCCAGTATCGGCAAGCACGGCGAAGGTATCGATACCAATGGCGACGACGGCCGCCTGAACTTCAAAAAGCACGATCCGATTTCGCAGATCTTCAAGGGCCTGACCGATTTCGATCTGAACGACGGCAGCCAGGGCGCCTTCATCCGCTTCAAGTACTGGTACGACCATGCTCTGGAAACCCGCGACGGTGACTTCAAACAGTTTGACGACTCCAGCTACCCGGACCTGGCCAAGTTCCAGGGCTTCGAAACCCTGGACGCCTATGTCTGGAAAGACTTCGATGTCGCCGGCAAGGCGCTGAACGTCAAGTTCGGCAAGCAGGTGCTGAGCTGGGGGGAGGCACTGTTCTTCCAGAACGGTATCAATGCCATCAACCCCCTGGACGTGTCGGCGTTCAACCGTCCCGGGGTCGAGCTCAAGGAAGGTCAGCTGCCGGTGGAGATGCTCTCGTTCAACCTCGGCCTGAGCGACACCCTGAGCCTGGAGGGCTTTTACCAGTACAACTTCCGTCCCTCGGTGCTCGATGGTTGCGGCACCTTCTTCCAGGCAGCCGATTTTGCCCCGGAAGGCTGCGGGCCGATCATTGCCGCTGTCAGCGGCGACCGCACCACGGCCAACGCCCTGGCCACGGGCACCTTCATACCGCGCGGGCCGAGTGACTATCCGCATGACGGCGGGCAATACGGCCTGGCCGTGCGCAAGGTGCTGGAGAGCCTCAACGATGCCGAGCTGGGCCTGTACTACGCCAACTACCACAGCCGCTTTGCCTCGTTCAACGGCACCGCCGTCACCGCACGCGGCCTGAGCAACTTCAAGACGGCCAGCTACAACTCGGTGTACCCCGAGGATATTCGCCTGTTCGGCATCAGCCTGAGCGGTGTGGTCGGTGGCACAGCGGTGTTCGGTGAGTTGAGTTTCCGCCCGAACCAGCCGTTGGGCTTCAACGGTAACGACACCGTGCAGTTCCTGCTGCGCAGCCCCAACACGCCGTTCACCGCACCGGGTGTGACGCCGGCGCTGGGCGCGCCGATCGAAGGTTACGCGCGCAAGCCGGTCAGCCAGTTCTCCCTCGGCGCCACCGATACTGTCGCCAACGTGCTGGGTGCCAACCGCCTGGCCCTGGCGGCGGAGGCGGCGGTCAACCATATCGGTGACCTCGGCGATGAGCGCTTTGGCCGCGGTGGCGCCTATGGGCGCAGCGAGTTGAGTACCGGTGCTTACAACCCGGCAAACCCGGCCAGCTTCTGCGTCAGCCCGGGCACCGCCAACCTCGACCCTGGGCAGATCGCCAACCTCAACGCCAACAACTGCAACGACAACCGCGGCTTCTTCACCGACTGGTCCTGGGGTTATCGCCTGCGCGGTGCGCTGAGTTACGAAGGCCTGCTGCCGTCCACCGTGGTCACCCCGAGCATCAACTTTCGCCATGACGTGGACGGCTATGGCCCCAACTTCCAGGAAGGACAAAAGGCTGTCGGCCTTTCGCTGCTGTTCGAGTACCGCAACGACTACTCGTTGGAGTTTGCCTACAACGATTTCTTCGGCTCGAACGACTTCACCACCCTCGACGACCGCGACTTTGCCTCGGTCAACCTAAAGGTGAGCTTCTGATGACTACTACAATGAAAAAACTGCCTGCTGTTCTTGCCTTGCTTGTGGCCTGCCTGCAGGCGCCTGTGTATGCCAAAGGGACTGATGCCAGCCAGCTTGACGGCCGTCTCAACCCCATGGGCGGCGAGCGTGCGGCCAATGCCGACGGCAGCATCCCGGCCTGGTCCGGCGGCCTCAAGCCGGGCAGCGTCACCGCCGCCAGCAACGGCGACTATGCCGACCCGTTCGCGGCGCAAAAGCCGCTGATGGTGATCAGCGCCGCCAATGCCGGGCAATACCAGAACCTGTTGACCCCAGGTCAGCAGGCGATGCTCAAGCGCTTCCCCAGCTATCAGCTCAACGTCTACCCCAGCGAGCGCACCGCGCATATGCCGGCAGCGGTGACTGCCGCCACCCGTGCCAACGTCGCCGCTGTCAGCCTGGCCGAATCCGGTTATGGCCTGGTGGGCTACCAGGACGGTATCCCGTTCCCGCTACCGACCGAACCGCTGGAAGTGATGTGGAACCACCTGGCCCGCTATGTCGGCCACTCGGTGCAGCGCGAAATGGCTTCGGCCACCGTGGAAAGCAACGGCAGCTCGACACTGGTCACCTATCAGCAGTCGGTGCACTGGCGCTCGGCGATCAGCGACCTTCCCGAGCAGGAAAACGCCCTGTACTACAGCGTCATCCGGGCCCTCAGCCCGTCACGGGTGGCCGGTGAAATCACCATGGTCCATGAACCGCTCAACCAGGTGCAGGAGCCGCGCAGTGCCTGGCAGTACATTCCCGGCCAGCGCCGCGTGCGCCGTGCGCCGACCGTGGCCTATGACACCAGTGCACGCTATAGCTATGGCCAGCTGACCAGCGACGGCGTCGGCGGCTTCAACGGCGCGCCGGATCGCTACGACTGGAAACTGCTCGGCAAGCAAGAGCGGCTGATCCCCTACAACAGCTACAAACTGGCCAGCAAATTGCTGAAGTACGCCGATATTCTCAAGGCCAACAGCATCGATCCACAGCTGGTACGCTATGAAAAGCATCGGGTCTGGGTGGTGGAAGCGACCCTCAAGCCCGGTAACCGTCACGTCTATGGCAAGCGCCGCTTCTATATCGACGAAGACACCTGGCAGATCGCCAGTGCCGAGATGTATGACAGCCGCGGTGAGCTGTGGCGCATGTACGAGAACTACCCGATGCAGCTGGCCGACATCGAAGTGCCGTTCCCGGCCATGGACGCAACCTATGACCTGATTTCGGCGCGTTACACCACCAACTTCATGACCAATGAATACCCGCAGAAGATGGTGTTCAACGCCCTGGCCAAGAAAGAGGATTACAGCCCGGCGGCGTTGCGCCGCTACGGCAAGTAAACCTGCGTATCGACGCACGTTGAGGGTCCGTTTTGCCCAGCCGCTGCTGATGCAGCGGTTTTTTTATACCCGCAACTCACTGCTCTTGTGGGAGCAGGCCTTGCCAGCGATGCAGGCAGCGCGGACGAGCTGACACTGCGTTGATACCATCGCCGGCAAGGCCGGCTCCCACCTTAACCCGGTGTAAGGGAGTTGTTCCCACAGAAGATTTCAAACCGGGCTCTGGCAGAACTCCAGAAAACGCGCCAGGCCGCGGGTCGGCTGCTTGTCCTTGTGGATCACCCGGTACAGGGTGCGCTTGAGCGGGCCGCTGGGGCAGGGCAGGGTGCACAGCTGGCCCAGGGCAAGTTCGCCTCGCACCATCACCCGTGACACACAGGCGATGCCTGCGCCGGCGATCACGCAGTGCTTGATCGCTTCGCCATTGGACACTTCCAGCAAATGCTGCGGGCTGCCCAGCCACGGGCCGATCAGGTGCTCGAGCATATTGCGCGTGCCCGAGCCCTGCTCGCGGGTAATCCAGCGGGCGCTGGCCAGCGCCTGGGCGTCGGGCTGGGGCAGGCGGGTCAAGGGGTGGCCGGGCGCGGCGATCAGCACCAGCTCGTCTTCGCGCCAGGGGCGCACATCGATATCAGGGTGCTGGACCGGGCCTTCGACAAAACCGACATCGACCGTGAAGTTGCACAGCGACTCGACAATGCGCTCAGTGTTTTCGACCTTGAGCTCCAGCCGGCTATGCGGCTCGGCGGCGAGAAAGGCAGCCAGCAGTTCCGGCAGCAGATAGGCGCCAATGGTGGTGCTGGCACCGATGCGCAGGTGGCAGGTCAGTTGCTGCTGGAACAGCGTTTCGGCTTCCTGGGCACCTTCCAGGGTGGCCTTGGCGTGCGGGTAGAAACGCCGTCCGTGCTCGTTGAGCACCAGGCGCTTGCCATGGCGATCGAACAAGCGGGTGCCGAGCTGGTGCTCCAGGTCTTGCAGCGACATGCTCGCCGCTGCCTGGCTCAGGCTCAGGTCCTTGCTGGCGCGGGTGACGCTGCCAAGGTCGGCGACGGCAACGAAGGTGGCCAGTTGTTTGAGAGTGATGCGGCACTGCATATCAGCTTTCCTGATATGACCAATAAGAATATCTAGCTTCATATAGGTTATAAGAGATTGCAAGCTAGCGTCACCACAAACGAGGTGTCGTTATGCTTGTTCTGAGTCGTACCCAGCTTCCCTACAGCCTGCTTACCGGCGTCACCGGCAGCCTGGCGTTGGCAGCGCTGGCCATGTGGCTGTCGTCTTCGCCGCTGCTGCACGCTAGCGGGATCGGCACGCTGACCCTGGCCATGCTGCTGGGGTTGGCGGTCGGCAACCTGGTGCCGGGCACGGTGCACCGTGCGGCCGCGGCCGGTGTTCAGCTGTGCAAGCAGCCTGTGCTGCGCCTGGGCGTGGCGCTGTATGGCTTCCGGCTGACCGTGCAACAGGTGCAGGCCCTGGGGGTACAGGCGTTCGTCACCGATGCACTGCTGATTCTCTCGACCATCAGCCTGGCCATCTGGCTGGGCACCCGGGTGCTGGGCATGGAGCGTGGCACCGCCGTACTGATCGGCGCCGGCCATGCGATCTGTGGCGCTGCGGCGATCCTGGCCAGTGCCGGGGTGGTCAGGGCGCGCAATGACCAGGTGGCGATTGCGATTGCTTGCGTAGTGCTGTTCGGCACCCTCGGCATGCTGCTCTATCCCTGGTTGTTCACGCTGATGCCGACCCTGTTCGGTGATAGCCATGGCTTCGGTATCTTCACCGGCGCGACCCTGCATGAAGTGGCCCAGGTGATTGCCGCAGGCCAGGCCATGGACCCGCAGGCGGCCGAGGCCGCAGTGGTCGCCAAACTGATCCGGGTGTTGCTGCTGGCGCCTTTCCTGCTTGGCCTGGGCGTGTGGTTGAGCCGCAAGTCCGAGGGCGGGCAGCGCACTGCTGCGGTAAAAGTGCCGCTTTTTGTCCTGGGCTTTATCGCCTGCATGCTGATCAACTCGTGGCTGGCGCTGGATCAGAGCGTGCATCAGGTCCTGGTCAGCTTCGATGACCTGTTGCTGGCTGCAGCCATGGCGGCCCTGGGATTCAGTACGCGCTTGATCGATTTGCGCAAGGCGGGGCTTAAACCGTTGATTCTGGCTGCGGCGTTGACGCTGCAACTGATGATTGTGGGAGGTGCCTTGACCCTGCTGTAAATCGTGTAGCAGTCAGCAGTTGAAATCAGCCCGGCACGATCGATTTGGCCGATTACACTGTTGAAACCGCCACACATCGAGTACCTGGAATGGGCTGCGTGCTGATTGGTCATGCTGCTTGGCTGGAGGGCCGCTTGTTGGCGAGCCTGGCGTTGTCGGTTCGCGCCGTCGAGGTTTCGCAGGGCTGGGGCCGTCAGCCATGAGCAGCCAGGGACGGGGCATCTCGCTGCAATGGCTGGTGGCGCTGGCGATCATGCTGGGCATGTTGCTGCTCGGCGTCGGCCTGGCCTGGCAGGGCTATCGCGGGATACAGCAGACGTTGGTGGCGGCCACTGGCGATGCCGCCCAGCAGCTTGGCAAGACGATTGACGAACGCGCCCGGCGCTTGGTCGATCCGGCGCAGAGCAGTATCCGGCTGCTGGCCTTCAACCCGACTGCAGGCAACCTGACGCAGCGCCTGGAGCGGCTTGCGCAACTGGTCGAGAGCCTGAACGCCAACAAGATGCTCAGCGCCGTTTACGTCGGTTATCCCAACGGCGAGTTCCTCCTGGTCCGCAGGCTCCGGGATCCGCAACTGCTGCAGCGCTTCGCCGCGCCGCCAGGTGCTGCGTTCCTGGTGCAGAGCATCAGCGCAGGTGCCGACGCTGCGATGCTGGGCGAATGGCGTTTCTACGACCAGGCGCTGACCCTGCTCAAAACCGAGGTCAAGCCGGAGTATCACTTCGACCCACGCCAGCGCCCCTGGTTCGTCGAAGCCTCCGCACGCTCGACCACCGTACTGACCCGCCCCTATGTGTTTTTCACCACCCGCGAGATCGGCCTGACCATGGCGCAGCGCAGCGTCGACGGCGCGGCGGTGATCGGCATGGATGTCTCGGTCGACGACCTGGCCAGTGAGAGCCGGGACCTGCGCATGACCGCTGGCACCGAGATCGCCGTGGTTGACGATCAAGGCAGTGTGGTGGCCTATCCGGACCTGCAGCGGGTCATCGTGCATGAGGGGCAGGCCGTGCGCCTGTCGCGCATCAGCGAGCTGGGCATTCCCAGCCTGGAGCGTATCTACGCCGACCTGCCCCAGGGCACTGCGCTGCAGCCTTATCAGGTGCAGGGGCAAACCTGGTATGGCATGCGCGCGCAGCTTACGACCCTGGCCGGGCAGGATCTGCAGGTACTGATAGCCGTGCCGGCCCACGAGCTGCTGGCCGGTGCGCGCAAGGTGCTGTTCGAGCAGTTGCTGTGGACGGCGGTGCTGATGGGCGTGTTACTGTTGCTCGGCGGCCTGCTCGGCCGACGTATCGGCCGCCCGCTGCGCCTGTTGGCCGATCAGGTGCGAGCCCTGGCCGGCTTCGATTTCAGCCGCGAGGTAGGGGTCACGTCGCGGGTGTCCGAGGTGCGTGAACTGAGCCGGGTGCTGAGCCGCATGTCGGGAACCATCCGCAACTTCCAGGCGATCACCCTCACGCTCAGCCGCGAGAGCCAGCTGGAGCGGATGCTCGACGGGGTACTCAGCCATCTGGTGGACGCCGCCGGCGTCAGTGCTGGCGCGGTGTACCTGTTCGATGCCGAGCATGCGCTGCTGCGCCTGGCGGCCTCCTGCCGGGGCGAGGGTTACCCTGAGGAGCTGAGGATCGGCGAACGCGATCACGAGGATCTGCCAGCCGCGGTGACACAAGCGATGGCGTTACAGGGGCACAGCCTCGCGGTGGTGCTCAATGACCGTAGCCAGGCGCTGCTCGGCATTCTGGTGTTGCAACTGGAGAATGAGCAGGTGCGCGATGAAGTGCACGAACCGTTCCGGCGCTTTGTCGAGGAGCTGTCCGGCGCTGCCGCCGTGGCCATCGAGACACGCCAGTTGATCGAAGCCCAGCAACGCCTGCTGGATGCCATGATCAAGCTGCTGGCCGATGCCATCGATGCCAAGAGTCCCTACACCGGCGGCCACTGCGAACGCGTACCGCAACTGGCGCAGATGCTGCTGGACAAGGCCGTGCAGGCCGACAGCGGCCCCTATGCCGACTTCAGCATGAGCGAGGCCGAGCGCTACGAGTTCCGGGTGGCGGCCTGGCTTCACGATTGCGGCAAGGTCACCAGCCCCGAATATGTGGTGGACAAGGCGACCAAGCTGGAGACTCTGTACAACCGCATCCATGAGGTACGCATGCGTTTTGAGGTGCTCTGGCGCGATGCCGAGCTGGCTTACTGGCTAGGCCTGGCCAGCGGTGCCGATCAGCAGGCGCTGCAACGGACGCTGGAGCGCTGCCAGGCTCAACTGCAGGAGGAGTTCGCCTTCGTCGCCAAAACCAATATCGGTGGTGAGTTCATGCAGGATGACGACGTCGAGCGTTTACAGCGGATCGGCCAGCGCCGCTGGCGGCGGTACTTCGACAACCGGCTGGGCATCTCGCGTGACGAAGAAGAGCGCTTTGCCGGTGTACCGCAGGTGCAGTTGCCGGTGGATGAACCGCTACTGGCCGACCGCAGCGAGCACCGGGTGCCGTGGGGCGCGCGCAAGCCACCGGTGGCCAGGGACGATCCGCGCAACGTCTGGGGCTTCGACATGCGCCTGCCGACCAATGCCAGCAACTACGGTGAGCTGTACAACCTGTCGATCCGCCGCGGCACGCTGAACGACGAGGAACGATTCAAGATCAACGAACATATCGTGCAGACCATCATCATGCTCTCGTCCCTGCCGTTTCCGCGCCAGCTCAGGCGCGTCCCGGCGATCGCCGGCAACCATCACGAGAAGATGGACGGCAGCGGTTATCCGCGTCGGCTGGGCAAGGATGAGCTGAGCATCGCCGAGCGGGTGATGGCGATCGCCGACATCTTCGAAGCGCTGACGGCCGCCGACCGGCCGTACAAGGCGCCGAAAACCTTGTCCGAGTCGGTGAAAATCCTGGTCTTCATGGCCCGCGACAATCACATCGATGGGCAACTGCTGCAGCTGTTCCTGAGCAGCGGCGTGTATCGCCAGTATGGTGAGCGGTTCCTGCGTGCCGAGCAGATCGATGAGGTGGATGTGGACTATTGGTTGGCGCAGATACAGGGCACGATTTTTTCGTGACCTGAAGGGTAAAGCGCAAAAGGTGTCCTAGACTTCAGGCTTAAAGGGTTTGACCTCAAAAAAAAATCACCGCTGCGATTGCTCAAAGAGTGAGTGCACATATGAATGGTAGTTCCGCAGCGGGCTCTCGATTAAGCGTACTTGACGGATGGCGCGGCATTAGCATTTTGCTGGTGCTGGCGTGTCACCTGCTGCCACTCGGGCCAAAGCCATGGCAAATGAATTCCGCCGCAGGCGTGATGGGCATGGCGATATTCTTTACCCTGTCGGGATTCCTGATCACAAGTTTTCTGCTCAACAACAGCAGCGTCGTTGACTTTTTAATTCGCAGGATCTTCCGCATTGTGCCGCTCGCCTGGTTGTACATGGCCATTGCTTTGTTTGTCATGAACAGCCCGCCGGAATTCTATATCACAAACTTCCTGTTCGTTGCCAACTGGCCGCCGATGTGGCTTGGCAGTGCAAACGGCCACCTCTGGAGTTTGTGCATGGAGGTCCAGTTTTATCTGGCCATCGCGTTGCTGGTGGTGCTGATGAGAAACAAGTGGATGATGCTGATCCCTTTTTTCTGCATCGCCGTGACGATGTACCGCGTCATCAATGAAGTCCATGTCGCCATCAATACCTATTACCGCATTGATGAAATATTGGCAGGGTGCATACTGGCACTGGTATACAACGGCAAGCTGGGCGACAGTCTGATGCACTATGCGAAACAAATGTGGGTTGCGCAAATAGTTCTAGCGCTGCTGTTTGTCGTGTCCAGTCACCCCGAAGCGGGCTTCATGAACTACTTGCGTCCCTATTTTGCCGCTGCAATGGTGGGCAGCACGTTATTCAATGGACGCACGCTGGTTGCCCAGCTTCTGAATACGCGCATTCTGTTTTATATCGCCACCATCTCGTATGCACTCTACGTTGTTCACCCGCTGCTGGAGCAGACCTGGTTGGGGAGCGGGGATACCCTGGTCAAATATTTGAAGCGGCCTCTGTTGTTTGCCGCAGTTTTTATCACTGCGCATATCTCGACTTTCTACTATGAAAAATGGTGGATTGCGTTTGGCAAGACATTTTCCCGGAAAGTGGTTAGCCAGTCTGTGACAAGCTGAACGTCCGCAACAGGCGGTTCAGAGGACTGGCACTGGTCTGCTTGAGTGGAGACCTCACCCTCCTTGATCGCTGCAATGGCGCAGCACGCAAAGACCACTACACTTGATCCTGCTCCATGGAACACCCCTGGGTACGGATTCACTTGTCCCTCGTGGACGTGAGCCAGTCGCCCGGACGAACGGTGGCAGCCATCGATAGCGCAGTGGAATGGGTGCTCGCCACACAACCCGCGAAATCCAAATGGATGGGAGTACTGTCATGAGTGGCTATAACGCTGTATTGGCGAGAAATACAGGTAATGCTCCAAAAGGAATAGGTCCGTACTCACAAACCGTAGCGTTCTCTCACTACAATAATCTTTCCGCTCAGTTACCTGTCGACCCGGCAACTGGTGCGTTGGTAGCGGGTGGTGTAAAAGCGCAGGCTGAACAGTGCTTCAAAAACATCAAGGCGATTGTAGAGAGCATCGACCATGTGATGGAAGATGTGGTCAGGATTACTATCTTCCTTAAAGATATCGCCGATATTGAGGTTGTTAACAGCGTGTATGCAGGATTCTTTCCTGGCTATGTCCCCGTGCTGACGACAGTCGCAGTTGCAGCGTTGCCTATGGGGGCGTTAGTGCAAGTTGAAGCGCTGGTTTCAAACGGCGAAGGCACTATTCCACAAGCGCCACAGGCAGGCGACCTGGTAAAAACTGTCAGGAACACGGAGAACGCACCCGTAAGCGCACTGTCTGCGCAGACCGTGGCTTTTTCGCATTACAATAACCTGTCGGCTCAGCTACCGATCGATCCCAAAACAGGCAGGTTGGTCGCGGGCGGTGTAAAAGAGCAAGCTGTGCAGTGTTTGAAAAACATCAAGGCGATTTTGGAAAGTATTGATGTTCCTTTTGATGATATCGTCAAGATCACTATCTTTGTTAAAAATCTCTCGGACATTGAGCGGGTAAACGAAGTTTACACAACCTTTTTCCCGGATTCGGCCATTGCCAGGACGGTAGCCTATTTCCCCGCGCGGACTAGCGTCGCGGTCCAAGCGTTGCCCATGGACGCTTTGGTGCAAATAGAGGCGGTTGTATCACACGGAGACGGCACGCCACCGCAAGTTGTTGAAGACCGGCACGGGATTGTCATAAAGGCAAAAAATACCGCGGTTGCCCCCAGGCATGCGCTATCTACACAAACGGTAGCCTTCTCTCATTACAACCATGTATCTGCGCAATTACCACTCGATCCCGCCAGCGGGAAGGTGGTAGGCAAGGGGGTGAGAGAGCAGACTGAACAGTGTCTAAAAAACATCAAGGCAATTGTCGAAAGTATCGATCACGCCATGAGTGATGTCGTCAAGGTCAATGTCTTCCTTAAAAACATCGAAGATATTGCGGCATTGGATGAAGTGTACACGGCCTTTTTCCCCGGTGGTGTTCCTGCACGCAGGGTAGTGGGGGTGTCGGCGCTACCTGAAAATGCGCTAGTGCAAATCGACGTGGTTGTGGCAAACGCTGAAGGCACGCCTCCTGAAAAATAGCGGGATTCATTTCCCAGTGACGAGAAAGGGAAGTGGGGGCTAGTCCCCCAGCTTCCCTTTTTCCACTTACCACGATTCCTCATGCAGCGACTGCAATTGACCCGCGCGCATTTTCCAGGCGCGGTTGATCGGGCTCTCAGGCTTCAATGCAAGACGCTCGGCAACCAGTGCCTCGGCAAGTGCGCGGTTGCCAAGGCGAATGGCTGCCTCAATCAGCGTCCATGAGAAAACATCACGCTGCGCGTGACTACCGCCGAAGCGGTTGGCTTTGGCGCGTAGTGGCATCAGCGACGCTATCGCCTGGGCGTACTCCCCACGGCCAAACGCCACCAATCCTTCGCAGGCCGGCACACCAATCTCTCTGCTCATCATGGCATTGCTACCGATGCCAGCAGCGGCCCGCCTCAGGGTATCCAACTGTTGAATTTGTGCCCGGCTGTTCGCAGCACCCACGAATGACATCATCGCGTTCACGTCGTTAAAGGCGTAGATACCGTCTTCACAACGTGACTCCCATTTTTCCGCCAGTCCGTTCCACCGATCGCCAACGTCATGACCGAGCAGGGAGAGTCTCCAGAGCAGCGCCGATCCATCAAGCAGCTCAAGCGCTTGAGCAAATCCCCCCGCTGAAATGTCTTCATCAAAGAGGCGCAGCGCACCAGCCACGTCATTAGCCTCAAGGAGGAACAGCGCCTGGTGCCACCACAAATGGAAGGCAAACATGCTGTTGGGAGCCCAGGCACTGGCGCTGGAGGAAAGGTATTTGGCTCCCTCTACGTTGCGGCCCTGCATTTCCATGACATGCGTGACGGCGTGCACCGCCCAGCCATCCTGCGGGTTCAAGGCAACGGCTTCGCGACCCTGTTCTTCGGCCTGGCGGTAATCCCCTGACTCTTCCAGGCCAAAGGCATACATCCCTTTGACAAAGCCAACGCCGGGAACGTCCTTATCCCAGTGCGGCATCACCCGCGCTATGCGATCACGCAGCATATGCGCATAGCCTAGATAGAAGTCGCCCAAATGGGCGAACTGCAGCGCCAGAAGATCACGGGGGTACTCTATCGAGACACGCCCCCAGATTTCGATTGCCCGCTCCCAGTCACCGTTGAACCAGGCGCGTACTGCATGGATATGCTGGCGCTCGCGATCATTTGCTTTCGCTGCCAGGCGCTCTGCTGCGTCCAGGCTTTTGTGCAGCTCTGAGTCAAACGCCTTGTCGGTCGCCGTGGCAATCGTGCCAGCACGAAAGGCGTAGGCCAGGGCAAAATCCGGGTGTTGTGCAATAATTTTGTCAGCTGCAGCCAAAGGGTCGGCCTGGTAGGCATGCAGCAGGTCGCAAGCGCTGTCCAGCGCATCGATTGCCTCCTGCGAGCCATAGGAAACAGGATTGCCACGTTTGTCGCGTTTGCTCATGCTTTCCTCCTGACCATGCCCTGAGGGCATACATGATCGAGATGTGAGGATCGCTCTTGATTGTCCCTCCTGATTTGCCTCAGAGACACTTTTCCGACGAAGCGTGAACACTAGCCGTTGCTTGCCATCCGAAAGCACAAGTTGACGGTTGTCCCTTTGTTTTTACCAATAGTCAGGCTAGCGTGACCGCCAAAGCGCTTCATTATCAGTTTCACCAACATTAAGCCAATTCCAAAGCCGCCATGTTTGATGGAACAACGAGGCCGGAACAACGCCTTCTGTTGGGCGGCGGTCATTCCCTTGCCGGTGTCACGCAGTATTATGCTCAAACGCTTGGATGAGCGCTGATCGATTGTTATGTACAAAATCCCCCCGTCTGGCATCGCATCAATCGCATTGGATACCAGGCTGTCCAATATTTGAACAAGCAACTGGTGATGACCTGTTACCGGCAGAGTACTGGTTGCGGAAAATTCCACATGTACATTGGCGTTGGATAATGGCAGTTCAAAATTCCGAAGGGTCTCAAGTACCGCCTCTACCGGATCGGCCTTTCCGATTTCACCCTTCAGAGAGGTGGACGCAACATGCAGTTCATTGATCCATTCCGACATGCGATCGACCTGATGGATGATGTCGCCGATGTTTTTGCAGGCAGCTTGGGTACTGACCTCCAAGGCCAGCTCGGCACTGGAGCGGACCACGGCGAGGGGGTTGCGTAAGTTGTGAGCCACTACGCTGGTCACTTCGTTGAGTAAGGTGGCCATTTCATTATCAATGTTGTGTTGAATCCTCGACGAAAATACACCGCCACGTTTACCTGTGAAGGACAGGAGGCCTAGATAAATCAAGGCTGCGCCCATGGAGCAAGCGAGCCACAGCACGAGGTAACCCGACTGAGTACTGGCCAGCCAGCCGGGCGGCTCTGTATAGAACTCAACAATCGAGGGTACTTTCCCCGCTGTATTTACGAGCGGGATGTAATTCTCAATAAATATGCTGCTTGGTTGACGGGTGAATTGCTGCTCATTGTGATTTTCTTTTGCTTTGTGGTAGCTGGCAACGACGCCGTCCTTGCTGGACTCGGCGCTCTCAAGTTCCTTGTCGCCGGCGAAGCGCTGGCCGATCAATTTTGGATTGCTGGACCAGATAATGACATTGTCTGGTGCATAGACATTAATCAATAAGGTACTCGGGTGATTGGCAATGTTGCTCAGGCTCTCAAAGAACATGTTTCGTGATTTTTGCCGATTAACCTGGGCTTCTTGAGGCAGGCCGATATCTTCGCGCGGGTCCAGTAGGTCGCTTGTTTGATATCCACTCAACCCCATGTTGCTTGCATCCACGGCTCCCAAGGCCTGGATGAACTTGGCAGTGAGTGCTGTATTTTGCTGGGTGTTTGTACTGATAATGAGGCTGGTGGCAATAAATCCAAAGAGGGTTGCGATCAGAATTATACTGGGGCCGATGAATGGCGAGGGTATTCGGGTCTCTTTGAGTTTCGCCAAAAGCGAGGCAATGCCTTTGATAGGCAGTACGTTAAGATTCCATGGCACACGGCGCATAAAGAAATCTCTTGTTTTTTGCGCTGTACAGTCCAACCCATCTTTTGAATCTGCTGTCTCACTGACTGCAGGCGGCTGCCCGAGATCGCGTTTGGTATCGCACCGGGCGCGTTCATCCAGACTGGATTTCTGCAGTGCTGAGGTTAGCGGGTTTCTCTCGTGAGTTTGCTGCATGCGCTTCACACCTCGAGATATTGAGAGAATAATCTGCAATTTCGAATGTGGAATAAGCACGCATCATGCCAAGCGCGATAGCCCATGACGTCTGAGCTGAGGCTAAGTCGCGCTTGATTGGTTACCCAGAAAATCCCCTCATTTGGGGGTGTTTGGGTTTTTCGCCACCCGATTGGGGGCTATTTGATCTGCACAATCACCGGACCTTCCGTCACGATCGGCGGCTCCGCGTGGATATGCGCTGCATTTTTCTGAATCCAGTCACGTGCGACTTTCAAGCTCGCATCGCTACCGGCCTTGTCCGTGCAGACCGTCACCGCCGTACCGCCATCACCGGTATTGAGCAGTGTGTAGCTTACCAGGCCGGGCACTGTCCGCAGGGTAGCGTCGACGTCGGCACTGCGCTCTTCCAGAAGCTCGAAAAGCTGCTTTGCTCCAGTACCCAGGTAGGTTCTTATCACCGCGTACATGTTCGTCTCCTTTGGGAGCACCGCCTCCAATCCGGATCTACTGAGGCCGCTATCTCCCAGGTTGCAATGCTCCCCGATTCATTAAGCTTAGCTACACGCCGACGACCAGCGAAATGCAACGACCATCGGCGGCTTCTGGTCGTCCACAGAACTGCGCCAAAAGCACTCAGGTATCTAAACTTGTCTGTAAGCCCGGGGTTACCGGCTGACTGGCGAGGAGCGAAGACGATGAGTGCATTGCGAATGGGCACGTTGGTATTTACGGCATGGGTGACCCTGCTGACGGCTTCGGGTATTGCCCACGCCGAAGGGGTTGCCTTGATCACCGGCGAGCAATGGATGCAGTCGTCGGAGGAGCTCAAGAAGGTCTATCTCATCGGCATCGCCAATGCCTACGAGGTGGAGGCGGCCTACTACAAGGCGAAGCCGCCTTCCGATGAGCACAGCCTGATTCCACGTTTCGGCAGGGGCTTGAAAGGCCAGACGCTCGATACCGTGCGCGAAGGGCTCAATCAGTGGTACGCAGCCAATCCCGACCAGGTGAAACGGCCCGTCATCGAGACCATTTGGTTCGAGATGGTCGTGCCCGGCCTGAAGCAGAACAAATAGCGGAGGTGAGCATGAACAGGTCCTTATTGTTTGCCGCAGCCCTCACGGCGGTGAGTGTGATCGGCTGCACCTCGATGTCCGCTCAGCAGCAGGGGACGGTGAGCGGTGCCGCCATCGGTGCTGCGGCCGGCGCCGGCATTGCCGCGATCTCCGGCGGCAGTGGGTGGACTGGCGCCGCGCTTGGCGCCGTTGCCGGCGGGGTTGCCGGCAACATCAGAGGCAGACAGCAGAAGTAGCTGCGCCAATCCGCCTCAACGCTCCATGACATAAGTACCAGGTGCCGGGCAGAGGGGCGGGTACTTGCGCGAGCCGAGCTTCTTCGGCGCTGGCAGGCTGTCACCCGAGCGCTGCCCGATCCATTCGCGCCAATGCGGCCACCAGCTGCCTTGCTGGCGCTCCCCGGCGTTCTGCAGCCAGGTGTCCGGGGTTTCGGCGGCGGCAGGCGCCGCGTAGTAGAACGACTTGGGGTTGCCCGGCGGGTTCACCAGGCTCTGCAGGTGGCCGGCGTTGGACAGCACATAGGTTGTGTCTTCGCCAAACAGCCGAGCGGTGCCGTAGCAGCCCTGCCAGGGCGTGATGTGGTCGGTGGTGCCGCCCACCACATAGGCGCCGACCTTCACCTGGGTCATGTCGATCGACTCGCCGGCAATCTCCAGGGTGCCCGGGTTGCTGTAGGGGTTTTGCTGGATCAGGTCGAGATAGTCCGCGTGCAGTTGGGCGGGTAACCGCGTGGTGTCGTTGTTCCAGGCCAGGATGTCGAAGGCCGGCGGCTTGTTGCCCAGCAGGTAGTTGTTGACCCAGTAGTTCCAGATCAGGTCGTTGGGCCGCATCCAGGCGAACATGCTGGCCATGCCCTGGCCGCTCAGCACCCCCTTGCGCCGGGAGCTGGCCTTGGCCGCGCGCAGGGCGGACGGGGTGGTGAACAGCCCCAGGGTGGTGTCACCCAGCGCCGAGGGCATGTCGAGCACGCACACCGCCCAGCTGGTGTTGGCCACCTTGTGGCCTTCGCCGCGGGCCGCCAGCCAGCCCAGGTAGGCGGCCAGAGTGATGCCGCCGGAGCAGGAGCCCCACATGTTCACATCCGGGCTGCCGGTGATCCTGCGTGCTACGTCTACAGCCTGGTCGAGGCACAGCGCGTAATCGGACAAGCCCCAGTCGCGGTGCTCGCGGGTGGGATTGCGCCAGCTGATGACGAAGAGGTTGACGCCGCTGTCCTGAATCCACTTGATCAGGCTTTTCTCCGGCGACAGGTCGATGGCGTAGTACTTGTTGATTTGCGGTGGCGACATCACCAAAGGCCGGGCATAGACGTTTTTGGTGGTGGGCGCGAACTGCAGCAGCTCGAACATCTCGTTGCGAAACACCACCTCGCCCTTGGCCGTGGCGATGTTTTCGCCAACCTTGAACGGCGTGCTGTCGACCTGTTTCGGCAGCCCGCGGTTGTTCAGCATATCGTCGCCGAACTGGCGCAGGCCCCTGGCCAGGCTCATGCCACCAGTGTCCACCAGTTTGCGCAGCGCCGCCGGGTTGGTCAGCGGCGAGTTGCTTGGTGCCACTGCATCGGCCAGCAGCGCTGCGACGAAGCGCGCCCGGCTCTTTTCCTGCGGGGCCAGGTCGGTGGACTCGATGAAGCGGGTCAGCTCACTTTGGCCGGCCAGGTAGCTTTGCAGCAGTGCGCGCAGGAAGGCGTTGGACTGCCAGGCCGGATCGGCGAAGCGCTTGTCCTTCGGATCCGGCGCGATACTGGAATTGCCGCCGATGATGCCGCGCATCGCCTTCAGGTAGCCGCCCAGATGAGCGCCGGCCTTGAGCGGCGAGGTGCCTACGGCCTTGAGCAGGTAGCCGGCCGAGCTGGCCAGGTCCGCCGCGCGCACGCTGACCAGCGGATTGCCGGCCAGGGTCTGGTTGGCAGCCGTGCCGATCAGCTCTTGTTGCTGGGTGCTGTCCGGGAGATCGGCATTCTTGCGAGGGCGACGCTTTCGGCCGGTCGCCGGGGGGCGGCGGGTGGGGGTTGCAGTCTCGGTCGTGCGGGTGGATCTGCTCATGGCGGCTCTCGTGTTTCGGGGCGCTGTATTGTTGTGCTCCGACTCTAGAGCAGGAGCGGCAGCGGCCACCTCGCATCGCACGACAGCGAATTTTCATCTCATGACAAGGGGGTAGGGGGCCGACGAGCTGAGTGGGTGTTTTGAAAGCGGTCTCTGCGGTGGGAGCGGGCTTGCCCCGCGATACGATGTAACTGACAGCCTGCAATCTCGGGGCAAGCCCGCTTGTGTCTAGCGACAGGGAATACACTCTGAGGTGAGAGGGCCGCATCGGCGGCCCAGGACAATCGCTGGCGATCACTCCGCCGCCGATTGGCCCGCTTGCATCGAGCGACGTAACAACGCTGCGGTTTCCGAGCGCGCTTCGACTTCGTCCAGCAATGCCTCGACCAGTGCGAGGCTCATCTCTATCGATTGCTCTGTGGCCCAGAGTAAGCCGCGTACTTCTTCATTGACCATGTCACAGGCGTGGGCGTTGGTCTGGTAGGCGCTTTTGAGCAGGACGGAGGCGTGGACCAGGGCGTCTTCGGAAGAGACACCGGCACGGATAGCGAAGAGTGGATCGTGGCTGCCGTTGCAGGAGCCGAAGGTGGTGCTGGTTTGGGTGGCTAAGGGTGGATCAGGAACGGGTTTTGTCATTGTGTTGCTCCTTGATTGATGGAGCCGACACATATCGCTACCAAACGAATGGTGACGGCTGTACGCAGGTTGGTAGACCGGGAATCAACGAACCCAGCGCGCACGAATGCGCCCTACGCACAGCCGCCATAACACGAAACAGCGGACACAAAAAAAGCGCCAACTGCTCGGATAGGACGCTTGTGCGCCTTGATTATCACCTGGGCTACCAAACCCGGTCGCTGGATTTACAGCGACGTGCAGGTGGGTAACGGGGTTGGGGTAGGGATTCAAGGGGGGATTCTTTATGCTTTCTTTCGAAAGCTGTCCGATGGGGCCGACTATTTTCCACTTGTGGCTGCCTGTCGCGGATGTCTGCAATCGGCCAATAGCCGACGTTCGCCATCTTAATCGCGTGGTGATTCGAGCGCCGACTACCCGTCAAACAGCGGACGTTGTCGATGAGCTTTGCGGTCGAATCTACCGTAAATTTCGGGAAGCCAATTGAGGTCCTCTATAACCCTCATATCCAGTCACCGAAGCGATCGAAATAGGCATCAGCCGACCTCAGGCTGCGAGCATCGAGCGCTTCCTGCCAATAGCTCGCAATTGCGTCGACTAGCACTTCGCAGCCATGCATTGTGCCGACAAGGCTGCGAAGACAATCGGCTCCAAGAAGACCAGGTTGTCACCCGTAGCAAATGCGGCTCCGATGTTGCGAGCGGCGGCGATGCCACCTCGCCCTGTGCGATGAATCGAAACGTGGCGTTCACGCCAGAATTGGCTGTCGAGGAGCGCGTAACTGTCATCTATTCCGCCATGCGCCGACGAACTGGTTCCAGCCGGGAACAGAATCACGGTCTGCACAATACGCTACCTGCACTAGAATGGATTGAGCTTGTCGGAACCAATCGCAAGGATTTGCCATCCTTCAGGAATACAGCATGAACGAGTACGCCAAGATCACGCTTGCGGCCACTGTTCTGATCATCACCACCTCCACAGCTTGCGCAATCGGTCCGACCTTGCCGCTGTCGTTTGAAGATCAGGCCGATCAGCGAAACGGCTCCGGCTTGTTGCTACGGGTCGATCCGGAACAGGTTCGGGATGTGCGCATAGAACGGCAGATTTACCAGCAAGGCGCCTTGCTCCGCAGCGAAAAGCTAACTGACCTGCGCGAATCCAAGAGGATCGCTCTCCCTTGGAGTTTCAAAGGGATAGAGCAACTTCCTCCGGGCCATTACGCAGAGAAAATCATTGCCGAAGGTCAAAGAAATGCAGCGGATAGCGATCGGCCGCTACACATCGAACAGTGGGTTTATTTTGTTGTGTACCAGGGTGAGCAGAAACGTATTAGTGCCGACGAATACGAAAAAAACACCAGTCCTTCCCACGAGTCTATCGGTTCCGACGGCCAGAAAGTGCTGGTCAGCGCTGGCGATGGTATGAAGGGACGTGTCCCACTGGACCAGACCAAATCCACACGGGCTATCGCAGTCGGACGCCTGGGCGGGGTTCCGGAGGAAATGCCGCCGGGCGGAGCAGCGGAATCGTCCTATAGGAAACAGGACAGAAGCGAGACCCACGACAAATAGCCGGCCCACTTGAGGTGGAAAATGAAACTGTCACGTCCCATGCTCGTTGCAGTTTTCTCCTACGGCCTCCTGAGCGGCACCGTTTCGGCGGCAAGTCGCGAAGTTTGCTTCCACCTCCAGCTTGCCGATGGCCGCTATAACTGCGCTGCCGACTCGGAGACGGGCACGCGGCGCGGCTGCAATAGTGGCGGCTATGTCGACGCTGTAGGTCACCAGGTCGAACTCTGGAACAAGGACGCCAACAGCGACGACTACATCGGCACCTGGTACATCAGCGGCGCCGGCACCCAATGCCTTGTCTTCGAATGGGAGGGCGCCGCGTACAGCAAGGGCAAGCCGAATCCGAACTTGTATCTCCGTTACATCAACGTGACCAACGCAAGCGGATTTAGGAACTACATCTACGTCAAGGCCGTCACCACGGACGGCGGCACCCATAATGCCACAAGCTGGCGCGACGGGCCGGTCGGAGATGAAAATCGATATGTGGCCGCAGAATGCCGCGCTGGCGTCTCCTGTTACATGTATCCGTCCGGTAGCCTGGTTCCCACCAACGACCGCGCATCGCCGCGCGCTCTACGCATCATGGCGCTCGACTCGGCACAGCATACGCTGCAAGCGATGGGGGAAATTATGAACAGGCATGTCAAGCTGCATTACCCCGGACGGCCAGCCTGCACCACCAGTTGCACCGACGATCGCGAGAATTTCCACATCCGCGACTCCCAGGGCGGCGACGGCATCCTGACCGGCCACGAACTAGGCCATGTCATCCAGCTTCAGCAATTCAACAACGACAACCTCCACGATGACGTCAGCAAGGGCGGCGACGGCTGGGACCTGATCAGCGATGAATACGATTCAGGCGCCACCCAGGAGGGGTTCGCTTCCTATGTCGGGCTGCTGAGCTGGTACGATCCGAATAATTTCGGCACCGTTCCGCTCGGCTGGGGGCTAAACTTCGAAGCCGCGGCGCCGAACCGGAACACTTGCTCCGCCAATCGCGGTATTCCGCTACAGGTTGCCAAGGCGTTCTGGGACATAGACGATTGGAACAACGAAGCCGGTACTGGCGTGGCTGCTTCCTGGCCTGACTCGCTACGCTATGGCAGCGAAGACATCGTTATCGGCTGGCGCCAGTTCAGCCCCGGCACCGGTAACCGGCAGCAGAATGAATCCGGCCGCGACGGCGTCAACATGAAGGACTTCTACGAGAACAACAAGGGGCGTCTCACTGCCGTCGGCTTCCTCGATACCTTCATCGGGCATAACTGTTTGCAAGACCAGCAGAATTGACAGGCGGCCGCGCTGCCAGCGACCTGACGCCGCGAACGACTGCTGTGTTTCTTCTACCTGACTGTCAGCATGTGCCTAGGCCAATGACTGTGGTGGGTCGATAGCAGCCATTCGCGACCGGCAGCTTTCGACCCGAAGCCGCCCTTCGCGAAGGACAGTAACCGGCCATATCCGCTGATGGCGATGCTACTTCCAGCTGATGCAAAACTGGTTCGGCTACAGCGATCCAACGAAGGCAGAGGCACTGTATGAGACGTACTATTCTGCGCCAGTTTGTTGGGCTGAGCCTGGAACGCATTCTCGCAATGAAGCTAATAGGCCGGCTTTAGCCGCTACCGGTGAACGATTTGAGCGCATTGTTAATGTGTATTCAACGCAATGATCCATTTAAAAATCTTCTGCCTCAGGCGCGCGGAAGGCCTTACTGTAGTAGCCTGACTGGTCGAAACAGCAAACCTGCTTCTTGCCGGAAGCAAGCATATCGCAGGCATTAACAATTCGTTTTGCGCGTGTCTTGAGTTGCTTGGCTGAAGTAATCCAGTGTATCCAGTCTACTCGTGCGATGGTTGTCGTATTGTTCCAGACTAAACGGGCCTCAGGCGTGGCTGCCAGTGCCTCCTGAAAATCTGGTGGAATGTCAGGCTCGGGTTCCTTCTTCACAGGGGTTAACTCTAGTGTAACGATATCCCCAACGGCCGCACCTGCGGCTTCGAGTAACTCTGTACTTACCTGCAGCCAATGGCTCAGCTGACCATCCGGTTCAAGGGTTGCCTGGAAATGGTGCCCATTGATTGTCCCTTCAACTGTGGTCCTTCCTCGCCTCGGAAGCTGTTCACTCGTGTCTCTTGGCAGTACTACGAACGCCCACGAGGTATCATTTCCAGGCTTTGCCGGACGAAGAAGCTTTGCTTCGAATCGGGAGTTCACATCGATTGTTGTCATTGCAACTCCTCCAGCTAACACACCAAGCTCAGCTGCTTGCTGCCTTTCGTGAAGGGCAGCGACCTTCCATGTTGTTATCCCGACCCAGTCAACCCACGTTGACAGAAAGGGGATAACTTATCTCAAGCAGCGGAAACAATCTTACGGCGCCTCAAAGACTATCCGGATCCCCAAAAAACATCTGAATCCGCGACCGCAACCAGCGCTCCCCCGGATCGTTATCCTGTGACCCACGCCAGGCCATGTGCAGCTCAAAACTCTGCACCTCAACCGGTGGATCGTCGGCCCGCAAACCTCCAGCTGCTGTCAGCACTTCGGCGGTGTAATCGGGCACAGTGGCAAGAATGTCGGTGCCAGTCAGCAAACTACCCAGCCCATTGAACTGCGGCACCGCCAGAACCACATGACGCTTGCGCCCGAGCTTTTCCAGAACTTCATCCATAAACCCGCCCAGGTCGCCCGCAAAGGACACCAGCGCATGCGGCCGGGCGCAGAAGTCGTCGAGGCTCAGGCTGCCCGGCATGCTGTCGGCGCGCAGCACTTTGGGTTTGCTGCGACGCAGCACTTTGCGCTTGGCGTTGGCGGGCAGGTCGCTGGTCCAACTGACACCGACCGAGATCTCGCCGCTGGCCAGCAAGGCCGGCATCAACAGGTAGTTGACCCGGCGCACCACCAGAACCACACCCGGTGCTTCGGCGCGTATGCGCTTGAGCAGCTGCGGCAGCAGGGCGAATTCGGCGTCGTCCGACAGGCCGATGCGAAACACGGTGGTGCTGGTGGCCGGGTCGAAGTCGGCGGCGCGGCTGACCGCGGTGGAGATCGAGTCCAGGGCCGGGGACAGCAGGGCGAAGATTTCCACGGCGCGCGCCGAGGGCTCCATGCTGCGCCCGGTACGCACGAACAACGGGTCGTCAAACAGGCTGCGCAGGCGCGACAACGCGGCGCTGATCGCCGGCTGGCCGAGAAACAGTTTTTCGGCGGCGCGGGTCACGCTGCGTTCGTGCATCAACGTCTCGAAGACGATCAGCAGGTTCAGGTCGACGCGACGCAAGTCGTTACGGTTCATCGGCTCGGCTTCACTGGACGTTTGGGGCAGGGGTGAATCTTAAGGGTAAAGGCTGCTACCCTGCACCGCATAATTTGCTGGCAGCGGTATTACCAGCAATCAATGACAGGCATGTTGACTATTAATGGCCACAGATGGTCTAACGGTAAAAGCCCGGATAGAGTTCAGGGTATTAGAGTTTCACTAGGCGAGGTTTGCGATGTCCCGCATGATCCGTTTCCACAAGTTTGGCCCGGCCGAGGTGCTCAAGATCGAAGAGCAGGCCGCGCCGCAGCCGGCTGCCGGCGAGGTGCAGATCCGCGTCGAAGCGATCGGCATCAGCTGGTACGACGTGCTCTGGCGCCAGAACCTGGCGCCGTCCCAGGCACGCTTGCCAGCCGGCATGGGTCATGAAATGGCGGGCGTGGTCAGCGCGGTAGGCGAGGGTGTCGACGACCTGCAAGTCGGTGACAAGGTCGCCAGCTTTCCGGCTGCCAGCGCCAACGACTACCCGGTGTACGGCGAGGTCATCGTGTTGCCGCGCAACGCCGTGACCCGCTACCCGCAACACCTCACCCCGGTCGAAGCCAGCGTGCATTACACGCCGCTGCTGATGGCCTATTTCGCCTATGTCGACCTGGCCCGGGCCAAGGCCGGGCAGACCGCCCTGGTCACCGATGCCAGCCACTGTGCGGGGCCGGCCTTCGTGCAGATGGGCAAGGCGCTGGGCCTGAAGGTTTTCGCCGCGACCAAGGATGCCGAAGAGCGCGAGTACCTGCTTTCGCTGGGCGCCGAGAAGGTTATCGTCACCGAGGAACAGGACCTGCTCATGCAGGTCAACAAGTACACCGGCAACCGTGGCGTCGACATGGTTCTCGATGGTCTGGGCGGTCCGCAGATGTCGTTGCTCGGCGATGTGCTGGCACCGCGTGGCAGTCTGGTGCTGTATGGCCTGCAGGGCGGCAACCAGACACCGTTCCCGGCGTGCGCGGCGTTTCAGAAGAACATCCAGTTCTTCGTGCATTGCATTGGCAACTTCACCGGCAAACCGGAACTGGGTATCAGCCAGGACCAGGTGGCGTTGCAACGGGCACTGCGTGACATCAACCAGTTCACCGCCGACAAGCTGCTGACCCCGCAAATCATCAAGACTTACCCCTTCGAACGTGTGGTAGAAGCGCATCGCTACATGGACGAATGCCCATGCGGTGGACGCCTGGTGCTGGAAATCGCCAGCGCCTGAAGTTGCAGGTAGAAACAAGCCCGGGCTGTGCTCGGGCTTTTTTGTGCCTCTTTCCTATGTGAGTTTCGGATATTTCAATCAAGTACATTGCCTGCGCAATGCAGGTAAGTTCGCTATGTTCAAGTTTGTCGGAAAATCTACCGTCGCTGGCTGAAAGCAAGCAGAAAGCTGTTTGAATCTGAACGGATTTTTTACCGGGTTCTGTATCTTTTATTCATCAGCCAACACCCGATAATAACCTGTCGTTTGTGCACTCAAGGAGTGAGTTGTGATGAAGCAAGGTCCGGTTGTTCAGGCTGTCGGTGGCTTTGGTGCGGGTGAGTTCGCCTGGTTGAATTGGCAGGCCAGCAAGTTTCTGTAGGAACTTGTGGGAAGTTTCCTAGGATATTAGACGGGTCTTTATTTCTGCTGATTGAATGATTTCGCAGGAGCGATTTTTTTCAGGCGGTCGTAACTGAAATTCAGGTGGGCGTTATGGGCAGTATTCACGATCAGGCCATGCAGTATATATATCAGCAAGTATTGCAACGATTGCTTGAGCATTTGTCGCAGGCGCAAAAGGCCTCGCTGCAGCTATTGATTCAGCGGCTGATTGTGGCCGCCGGCGGGGTCGAGCGTATCAAGGGATTGCGCTTGATGTTCGTGCTCGATGCCAGCTTGTCCAGCGCCCAGGCGCTTGCCTGTTTGCGTGCCGCGCAGTTGAGCATTGCCGCACGATCCCCGGCGACTTTCCATCTGCGTATTGCCACTGCCTGGCAAGCCGGGATGAGCACAACGGCCTTGGCAAACATAGATAGCACGTTCTCCCGATTGTTTATGCATGATGATCCGCGCATCGATCTGCTGGTACTCGATGCCGGCGAACTGCTGCCTTACGACAGCCGTCGAGCACCGTCCGGTGAGCAGCAGCAGGCAGAGCGTCAGGAATGGTTGCTGTGCGGGCATCTGTCGAGTGACGGGCCGTTGCTGGCGAACTTTGCCAGCCATGGTTACCTGCACCTGGCTGAACTTGCCCTGCAGGCACTGCGTTACAAAGGCGGTGTGGATGCCATTATCAGTACCGAGTCGCTCGCTGATCGCAAGCGCTACCTGGCCTGGAGCCGGCGCTCATTGCGCGATGCCGAGTTGCTCGGGGCACGTCCGATCCACAGCTGTGCCATCTCGTTGCTGGAAGGGATGAGTGAACTGCGCGCCCGCTATTGGAACCTGTTGCAGGGGCGCGAGCCTGCGCCTGCGGTGCTGCCTGGACCTGATGCGGACTGTCGGCCGGCGTTGCGCTTTATCGCCATCGATGACCTGGTGTCTGATCGTGATTCCCACCAGGGTGAACGGCTGAGTCGCTTTCTGGGCCATCGTTTCGACGAGCAGGCCTTTCCCTGTGAGCGCTCGGGAGTTGCCAATCCCTTGCTGTTGGCCCACCTGCAAGGGCTGCAGGCGGAATTCGTTGACGACACGCGCTATCGCGACGGTATCGAGCGCTACCTGCAGCAAACCCGTCAGCTGATGCAGCGCAAAGCGCTAGCGCAATCCCTGCAGACCCGGGTGCTCAATCACTGGCAACCGGGGGTGCTGGAACTGCGACGTAGCGAGGCGAATGATTTCGCCCTGCAAGCGTATGGCCTGCGCGAAGCGCAACTGGTTTGCCAATTGTTCAGCCCTTTTGTCGGGCAGGGCCTGAAGCTGGAAGCTTTTCTGCGCCGCTGCCACCCCGGCATGCTGGTTGCCGTCCCATATTTGCACAAGGCGTTGCGCAGGCAGCCGGCGCCGGAACCGGTGGTGCAGTGGTTGGTGGATACCAGTGGCTTGCCGCTGGTCATGCTGCAGCAGCTCTATGCCCGCGAGCCATTGGCCGAGCGTCGCGCCGACTGCCTGTTGAACCGTTTGCGAGTGCGGGGTGCCGATCTGCGTCATCTGCAGGCTGAGGCTGCGAACGGCGTACGGCACAGGGGTGATCAGGTTGGCAGCCCTTGATGAAGCGAGCCACCAAAACCAGCGTGTTTGCCTATCAGGCGGTGTATCGCTACCTGGTTGAACTGATTGCCCAGATGGCGCCGGGCAGCTACAACAAGCTGCCTTCGCTACGTGATCTGTCGCAGCGTTTGAATGTTTCGATCTCGACCATCCAGTACGCCTACTCGTTGCTTGAGCACGAAGGGCGCGTACAGTCGGTGCCCAAGTCCGGCTATTTTGCCAGGGGTGGTGCGCTGGCAGTGCAGGCACTGGCTGATGAGCACTTGTTGCAGGATCTGCAGCAGCATGCCAGCAGCCCGCAGATACTCGAGTTCAGTGGCGTGCAATCCCTGCCTTCACTGGAGTCGAATCTACTGGCGGTCGAGCGCCAGCTGTTACGCCAGAGTCCACGGCCTGCCGGGCTTGTTCATCCGTGTGGCGAGCTCGAGCTGCGCACGGCGCTGGCGGCGCGCTATACCCATTCCGTGCAGCTGTACTGGAATGCCGAAGATGTTTATCTGGCACTGGACCTGCGTTCGCTGTTCGAGACGATGCTGGCAGCCCTGGAGCTGCAAGGCTGCACGATTGTGGTGACTGCGCCGTGTTCCTGGCGTTTGCTGAGGATCTTGCGGGTCAGCGGGTTACGGGTCATCGAATTGCCGTTGGGCAGTGACGGTGCGCTGGATCTTGAGCGTTTTGCCAGGGTGCTGCAGCGCGAGCCGGTGCGCATGGTCATGCTCGCCTCGCGCTTGAACAGCCCGCATGGCAGCCTGGTGCCGCTGGCACAGCATCAGGCGATTGCCCAGTTGCTGGCTGAGCACGGGGTGTGGCTGCTGGAAAACGACCTGGAGTCCGAGTACTGCTTTGCCGCACCGCCGCAGCGCAGCCTGCGCGAAATGGTCGACCCGCAGCGATTGCTGGTGTTCTCGTCACTGGAGCGCACGGTGGGGGCCGAAGCGCCGTATGCCTACCTGTTGTCGCGTCATTGCCCGCGGCAACTGCAGCATCAATTTCTGGCCCGGGGCTTTCGCTTGCCGCCTTTGCGTCAACAGGCAGTGGCCCGGCTGTATGCCAAGGGGCGGATTGATCTTCATCTGGAACAGGCACGCTTGCGCCTGCATGAGCGCGTCACCCACCTGTATCGGCAGATGCAGGTGCAACTGGGCGCTCATTTGCACTTTCAGATGCCGGCGGGAGGGGCAACGATCTGGGCGCAAGCGCGGACACCGCTGGACATCCGCGCCCTGTTTCATCGCATGCTGGATCAGGGACTGGTGATCGCCCCGGGTGAGCTGTTCAGCCTGCAGGGGGATTATTGTCAGCATATGCGTCTGGGCTGGCCGCCAACGCCGTACGATGATCTGCAGGGTGGATTGAGTGTGTTGCGTGAGGCGTTGCAGCGGCTCTAGAAAGCCAGCAGGTAACGCAAGGTCAACTGGTCACCTTCGGCGCGGTTGCGTGCCCCGGATTCGCTGTAGTAGTTGACGAACACGCTGTGCCCGCCGGTGCTGTAACGCACCCCCGGCCCGAAGCCGAACACCTGCTCTTTGGAATCCTGCTGACGATGGCCATCGATGCGGTCGGCACTGATCTGTTTGAGGTGGTAACCGGCCAGGCCCACACGCCAATGATCGTCCAGTGCGTAGGAGGCGGCAAAGTTACTGTGCACGGCTTCACCGGGCTGGATGTCGCTGGCTTGCAGGCGTTCGGCCGGGCTGTCGTTGCGGCTGTTCCAGGCGTAGTGCAGGCGACCGCTGAACTCCAGGCGCTCGCTGGCCAGCCAGGTGAAGGCGTAGTGCGGGCTGAAGGTCCAGACATTGCTGCCGGTATTGATCTGCGCGTTCTTGTCGTAGTCGCCGGTGGGCAGGGTGAAGACGAAGTTCAGGCGCTGCCAGAAGGGGCGGCCGAACAAGGTGACCGGGTCCCACTGCAGCAACAGCGGACTGACCACCAAGTCGCCCTGACGGGTGCGGGTACCCTGCGGGCCGCCGTCGATATCCAGGTCCAGGTGCACCAGTGGCAGCAGTACTTCGGCACCGTAATAGGCGCCCGCGATGCGCTGCTCGCTGATGTAGGCAAAGTGCGGCAACACGGTGGCGCTGCGTACCCGCTGGCGCCCCGGTACCGAGTGGCCGCCGGCATCGACGCTCTGGTTGCTGCGGTTGTACTGGACTGGCAGCTCGAAGAGCATGCCGGGCTGGGTAATACCATCCAGAAAGCTGGTGTTGCCCAGGGGCAGGGGAGGCAGGCTGACGCTGTCGGCCTGGGCTTCCAGGCACATTAACGGCCAGAGCAGGCCAAGGGTGGGCAGGTGGGTTGCACGCATGCAAGAGTCTCTTGTCAGGTTTGATCAAAGCAGGTTGAAGGGGTAATCGAGGATTACCCGGTATTCGTCGGCGCTGGCGTTACCGCGGGTATTGCCTGGGGCGGTGTAGCCGTCACCGGGACGATGACTGGCCCAGCGCAGGGTCAGGTTCAGGCCCTTGGCCGGGCCATCGGGCACGGCGTAGCGCAAGGCGATATCACGTTCCCAGTGTTTGGCATGCTTGCCGTCGGGGTTGTAGATGTAGCCATAGCCGGGGCTTGCCGGATCGACACGGGTGAGGTCGGCTTCGCCACGGGTGTAGCCGACACTGAACTGCAGGTTCGGCGCGCGCAGGGCTTGCAGGCTGGTCTGGTACTGCAGTTTCCAGGACTTTTCGCCGGGGCCGTTGAAGTCGGCGTACTGCATGGCGTTGTTCAGGTAGAGGAACGTCCGGTCGTTCTGGGCGAGGAAATCGAACGGGGTGTTGCCATCGATCTTCTGCAACCCGAAGGTAAGCGACTGCGCTCCCTGCGCCAGGGTCAGGCCGGCACTGTAGGCATCGTTGTCGATCGGCCCCAGCTGGCTGCGGCCCTGGTCACGCGTCTTGTAGTAGTGCAGGTAGGGCGTCAGGCGCAGGGTGGAACTCAGCGCGAAGGTCTGGCTCAGGCCCAGGTAGTGCTGGTTCCACAGGTCTTCGAGACGGCCGCTGTACCAGGTCAGGTTCAAAGTCTGGACGACGTTGTAGGTCGCGCCAAGCCAGGTCATGTGCGAGCTTTCGCGGTCAGGTGCAACGCCCGCCCGGTTGCCATTGCCGTAGGCGCTTTGCAGGTTGCTGTGGCCGCTCTGGTTGCGCAGGCGGGTCGACTCGACCCAGCCGGCATCGAACATGAGCTGATCGATGCTGAAGTTCTTTACCGTCACCCCTCGATAGCTCTGCGGGAACAGGCGACTGCTGCCACTGGCGATCAGCGGGTTTTCCAGCAACTGGTCACCGACCTTGAGCAGGCTGTCGAAGGCACGAAATTTCAACGCCGCACCGGCAGCGGAAAACTCGTCTTGCGGTCGGCCCTGGCTGTCCAGCGGCATCAGGCCGGCACCGCCACTGCCGCCACCGCCGTCCAGCTTCAAGGCGCTGAAACCGTGCACATCCAGGCCGATACCGATCGGGGTGTCGGTGTAGCCGGAGCGAAATGACAACAGCACGCCCTGCGCCCACTCGCGTTGATCGCGCCGTGCCGGGGTGTGGTGGTTGTCGCGGGCGAAGTAGTAATTGCGCAGCAGGCCGTTGAGGCTAGAACCGCTGATCAGTCCAGGGGCGATGGCCAGTTCCGCGTGCTGGCGCTGGGTCAGGTCGATGTTGATGTTGTCCCGTTGCCCGAGGGAGTTGTCGGCCTGGCTGGCCGTGGAGGCGCACACCAGACTCAGGGCCAGCAACGGTGATCGGCTTGGGTTTACCCGGTTCATCAGTGCGGTGCCCCCAGATTTTATCGTTGTTCTAACGGTGGTACGTTGTTCAGTCAAAATGTGTCGCCAGCGACCACCTGAATCGAATAACTTGTGACTTTAGTGGGTTTCTGGTGGTCGCGTAATCCACATGTTCGGACTTCTAAGTCCCATTTATGGAACGATCGAGAGTCCATGCATGATTGATCTGAATGAGTTGTTCGTGTACTTGAAGGTAGTCGAGCAGGGTGGCTTTGCCGCTGCCGCTCGCCAGTTGGGCATGCCCAAGTCGACCGTCAGCCGCAAGGTTGGCAGCCTGGAAGAGCGCTTGGGCTTTCGTTTGATCCAGCGTTCGACCCGTTATTTCCAGGTCACTGAAATCGGGCAGGACTACTATCGCCATTGCCAGGCGATGATGGCCGAGGTGGAGGCGGCGGAGAGTGTGGTGCAGCGCAACCGCGCCGAACCCTGCGGGACGATCCGTATCAGTTGCACCACGCTGCTGCTGAATTTCGCCCTGGCGCCGATGTTGGCCAGCTTCATGAGCCAGCACCCGCGGGTCGAACTCTATGTCAAATCCTTCAACCGCAAAGTCGATGTGATCAGTGAAGGCTTCGACCTCTCCCTGAGCCTGGCCTTTCTGCCGCTGGAGAACAGCGACCTGGTGATGAAGCCACTGGCCCGCTGCCCCCAGGTGCTGGTGGGTAGCCCGCAATTGCTGGCACGCCATGTGTTGCCGCAGATTCCACTGCAGTTGGGTGAGCTGCCCAGTGTCGAATGGGAGCGCACCCGTGCCAGCAATACCTGGCAACTGAGCGATGGCGAGCAAGTGATTGAAGTTCGCCATCGACCCCGGCTGATCAGCGACGACATCGCTACCTTCAAGCAGGCGCTGCTCGACGGCGTAGGGGTTGGCTGTGTGCCGCACTTTCTGGTGGCCAGTGAGTTGCAGCAAGGGCAGCTGGTGCAGGTATTACCCGCATGGGCCCCGGCCGAGGGCGTAGTGGTGGCGATGTTTGCGTCGCGGCGCGGGCTGCTGCCTTCGGTGCGGGCACTGATCGACTACCTTGACGAGGCTTTCCGGCAGGCCTGGGGGCAGCGCTGAACCGGCAGGTTGGCAAATCCCTTGAAGTGGCAATTTACATTCAGTGCGTATGATAATAAGGTTTAATCATACGATGTGTATGTATATTGTCCCGTGAGCGCTGGCGAACGGAGTTTTCGATAGGGAGAGTCGAGCATGTTCAATCTATACCGCGCGTTATTCCAGGCTCGGGGCACCAAGGGTTTTGCCTTGGCCGGCCTGCTGGCCCGCATCCCGTTGCCGATGACCGCAATCGGCATCATCACCATGCTGTCGCAACTGCGTGGCAGCTATGGCCTGGCCGGCGCTGTATCGGCCACTTTCGTGCTTACGTATGCCCTGATGTCACCCCAGGTCTCACGCCTGGTGGATCGTTACGGCCAACGCCGGGTGTTACCGGCGGCTGCCGGTCTTAGCGTCGTGGGAATCTTGCTGCTGCTTGCCTGTACCTATTGGCAGGCAGCGGACTGGACGTTGTTTGTCGGCGCCGGGCTGGCCGGCTTCATGCCCAGCATGTCGGCGATGGTGCGTGCCCGCTGGACCGCCATCTACCGTGGCAAGGCACAACTGCAGACGGCCTATTCGCTGGAAACAGTGCTCGACGAAGTTACCTTCATCGCCGGCCCGCCGATTTCGGTGGGGTTGAGCGTGGCGGTGTTGCCGCAGGCGGGACCGCTGGCCGCCGCAGTGCTGTTGGCCATAGGCGTGTTTGCCCTGGTCGCTCAGGTGAGCACCGAGCCGCCAGTGGAAGGCGCTGCCGGGGCTGGACAACACGAAGTGTCAGTCATCCGTCTTGCGGGCGTGCGTTTGCTGACGTTGCTGATGATCGTCATGGGCGTGATCGTCGGCACAGTGGACATCGTCAGCGTAGCCTTCGCCGAACAGCTGGGCTCTGCGGCTGCAGCGAGCGTGGTTTTATCGTGCTACGCCATTGGCTCATGCGTTGCCGGGTTGGTTTTCGGTGCGCTGAAGCTACAGACACCGCTGCACAAGTTGCTCCTGCTGGGTGGTGTTGCGACGGCAGCGACCACTTTGCCACTGTTGTTCGCAGAGAACATTTTCGGCCTGTCGGTTGCGGTGCTGGTGGCAGGGCTGTTCTTCGCACCCACCATGATTGTGGCGATGTCTCTGGTAGAGCGCATCGTACCGCACAGCAAGCTGACCGAAGGAATGACCTGGTTACTGGCCGGGCTGAATATTGGTGTCGCCACCGGAGCTGCGGCATCGGGCCAGGTTGTCGATCTGCTGGGCGCCAAGGCTGGATTCAACGTAGCGCTTTGTGCCGGCGTCGCGGTGTTGCTGGTAGCGTTTTGGGGGTATCAGCGCATGCGTGATCGGGTCGAACAGGTTTCTTGTTCCGCTTAACTGGGCGGCCTTCATGGTGTGCTGGCCGTTAGCGGTGAGCTTCTGGATCGCGGAGCTTGTCAACCCATCATTCGGTCATGACAATAGATACGGACTGTATGAATAAATGCACCTATTCCTACCTCGGGCTGCATAGAACAGGAGAAGCTGGATGGCTCGCCGTACCCGCGCCGAAATGGAAGAAACCCGTGCCACGTTGTTGGCGATCGCGCGCAAGCTCTTTACCGAGCGAGGCTATGCCGACACCTCGATGGATGATCTCACCGCGCAGGTAGGGTTGACCCGCGGTGCGCTCTATCATCACTTTGGTGACAAGCAGGGTTTGTTGTCAGCAGTAGTGGAGCAGCTCGACGCTGAAATGGATGAGCGGCTGCAAGCCATCACTGACACTGCCGAAGACGCCTGGCTGGGCTTTTGTCATCGCTGTCGTGCCTATCTGGAGATGGCGCTGGAGCCTCAAATTCAGCGTATTGTGTTGCGCGATGCCAGGGCAGTGTTAGGTGGCGGATCGCCGGATGCGCAACGCCACTGTGTGGAGTCGATGCAACTGCTGATCGACAACCTGATACAGCAAGGCATCGTCGTGAATGTCAATTCACAGGCATTGGCATCATTGATTTATGGCAGCCTGGCTGAAGTTGCGTTCTGGATTGCAAATGCAGAGGACGGCAATGCGCGTCTCGCACAAGGTGTTGCTGCGCTGGATTTGCTACTGCGTGGAATCCTGGTTAAGCGGCAGGGTGAGGAGGAATGAGCGAAGGCGTCTTTGCTGGCCCGGGTTTTTGATAAAGCGCATTTATCGGCTGCAGACCGGCGGTCCGCATGCAGGTTGCCAACGCTACAGGTCTGTATGTATAAACAGTGCTATCAATGCCTGCCAGTAGCCCTGCCGTGATTGCCCACTCTGTCGACGACCCGTTCTATTACCTGCACAACTTCGAGCAAGTGCTGCAGTGGATTGCGCTGCGCTATGCCGATCTGCTGGACGACAGCGAGCGCGCCTTCATTGCCCAGTTCCCTGAGCAACCGCGCGCTGCCCGGGCGTTGCTGGTGCGCATGGTGATGCGCAAAGGCGAGCTGTTTCGCCCCAGTAAGCTGGTCTATGAAGAAATCGGGCCGCCGCTGTCAGCCTTGCAGCCTTTGCTGGAGCGGGGCTGGGTCTGCGACGATAGCCACTTGAGTCTCGAACAGCTGTTTCAGGTGTTGCGCAAGGAAGAAATCGCCAGTGGTTTTGCGCCGCAACTGACGCGTCCGAGGGCGGCCAAGGCCGAGCTTTTCGCCCAGTTGCAAGCGCTCGAACTGCCGCCTCGGCCCTTGCAAGACTGGTTGCCAGGCTTCGCCGAACCGATCATTACCCTGCAGTTGCAAGCGCTGTGTGATCGCTTTCGCCTGCTGTTCTTCGGCAACCTGTACCAGGATTGGTCGGAGTTCGTCCTGGCAGACCTTGGCCTGCTGCGTTACGAGCAGGTGGCGTTCAGTGAAGAATCGCGGGCGCTGCGTCAACGGAGCGATGTTGACCTGGCCCTGGCGCTGCACCAGTGCAACGAGCTGCTTGAGCAGGGCGCGCCGCTGTCGCAGGTGCTGGAGCAGGTCGAGTCACTGGACAGCGATAACCCGTGGCTGCGACGTCGCCGCTCACGCCTGCTGTATCAGCTTGGCCAGCACAGTGAACGCCTGGGCGACTGGGACCTGGCGCTGCGGATCTACCCGCGCAGCCAGCACCCGCAAGCACGGATTCGGCGGATTCGGGTGCTCGAACGCAGTGAGCAGTGGGACCAGGCCCATGCGCTGGCTACGGAAGTTGCCGCACAACCCGCCAGTCCCATCGAAGTCCAGGCGCTGACGCGGATCCTGCCACGCCTGCAGCGCAAGCTGGGCGGGCCGCCGCAACGACGACGGGTGAAAACCCAGACTGACCTGATCGAACTGCAATTGCCGCTGGAGCAGGCGGCGCTGGGGGTAGAGCAGGCGGCGCAGCTGCATTTGGCAGAGCAGGGCGGTCAGGTGCATTACGTGGAGAACACCCTGTTCAACAGTCTGTTCGGCCTGTTGTGCTGGGAAGCCATTTTCGCGCCGTTGCCGGGCGCGTTCTTTCATCCGTTCCAGAGCGCCCCGCAAGACCTGCACGATCCGGAATTTCAGGCGCGGCGCAGTGCCTTGTTCGCTGACTGCCTGGAGCAACTGGAGGATGGTCGCTACCGACAGACCATCCGCCGGCACTTTGTCAGCAAACAGGGCCTGCAGTCGCCCTTTGTCTATTGGCAGGTGCTCGACGAAACGCTGCTCGAACAGGCTCTGGCCTGCCTGCCAGCGCTGCACCTCAAACACTGCTTCGAGCGTTTGCTCGAAGATATCCAGAACAACCGCGCCGGCATGCCCGACCTGATCCAGTTCTGGCCCGAACAGCAGCGTTACCGGATGATCGAGGTCAAGGGACCGGGTGACCGCCTGCAGGATAACCAGCTGCGCTGGATCGATTTCTGTAGCGAGCATGGCCTGCCGGTCGAGGTGTGCCATGTGCGCTGGATAACGCCGACACCATGAGTTATCGCGTGGCAGTGCGAGCATTGTGCGAGTTCAGCGCCAAGGTGGGCGATCTGGACTTGCGCTTCACTCCGTCGCCCACGGCCCAGGAGGGCATCAGCGGCCATCAGCGGGTGGTGGCCCGGCGTGGGCCGGGATTCGAGGCTGAGATCAGCCTTGAAGGGCAGTTTGGCGCCTTGCAGGTGCGCGGCAGGGCCGACGGCTATGACCCGCAGCTCAATCGCCTGGAGGAAATCAAGACCTACCGCGGCGACCTGGCGCGCCAGCCGGATAATCATCGGCAGTTGCACTGGGCCCAGGCCAGAGTCTATGGCTGGCTGCTCTGCCAGCAACGTCAGCTCAGCGAAATCAACCTGGCCCTGGTGTACCTGGATGTCGACAGCGACAGCCAGACCCTGATCGAACAGCGCTGCAGTGCGCTGGAGCTTGAGCAGTACTTCAACAGCCAGTGTGCGATCTTCCTGCACTGGGCCGAACAGCAACTGCAGCGAGTAGCCCTGCGCGACGCCGGGCTGCAGGCGCTGGGCTTTCCTTATGGGCAGATGCGCCGCGGCCAGCGCGATCTTGCCGAAACTGTGTACAAGGCGGTGAGTACCGGGCGCTGCCTGATGACCCAGGCCACCACCGGTATCGGCAAGACCCTCGGCACCCTGTTCCCGTTGCTCAAGGCCATGGTCCCGCAGCAGTTGGACAAAATCTTCTTTCTCACCGCCAAGACACCCGGCCGTGCCCTGGCCCTGGAAGCCCTGCATCAGGTCCACGACAGCGCTCCCGAGCTTGCCCTGCGCAGCCTGGAACTGGTGGCCCGCGACAAAGCCTGCGAGTACCCCGGCACGGCGTGCCATGGCGAGGCCTGCCCCTTGGCCAAAGGCTTCTACGACCGTCTGCCCGCTGCTCGCCAGGCGGCCCAGGCGCTGACCATCCTCGACAAGGCCGCATTGCGCGAGGTTGCCCTGGCTCATCAGGTCTGCCCTTATTACCTGGGGCAGGAGATGGCGCGTTGGGTCGATGTGCTGGTGGCCGACTACAACTACTATTTCGACCAGAGTGCTTTGCTCTATGGTCTTGCCCAGGTCAACCAGTGGCGGGTGGCGGTGCTCGTGGATGAGGCGCACAACCTGGTGGAGCGGGCACGCCAGATGTACAGCGCCAGCCTCGATCAATGGCAGTTGCAGGCCTTGCGCCGGAGCAAGCCGGCAGGCATGGGCAGTGCGCTGGATCGCCTTAACCGTCAGTGGAATGCCCTGCACAAGGCGCAGGCGGCGCCTTATCAGGTGATCGAGGCGTTACCGGAGGCGTTCCTCAAGGCGTTGCAGCAGTGTGTCAGTCTGATTCAGGAGCAACTCAACCAGCAACCCACCGGGCTTGATCCGGCGCTGTTGCAGTTTTTCTTCGATGCGTTGCAGTTCATCCGCGTCAGTGAGCTGTTCGACGCCCATTATCTTTTCGATATCAGCAAGCGCGAGGGACCGGGCAAACGCAGCCTGTCGACCCTGTGCCTGCGCAATGTGGTACCGGCGGCACAGATCGGCCCGCGCATGGCGAGCGCCCAAAGCGTCACGTTGTTTTCCGCGACCCTGAGCCCAAGGCACTACTACGCCGATTTGCTCGGAATGCCGGCCAACACCGCCTGGCTCGAAGTGGCTTCGCCCTTTGCCGCCGAGCAGTTGCGCGTGCAGGTAGTAAGCCATGTCTCGACCCGTTATCAGCATCGAGCCGCCTCGGTCCTGCCGATCAGCGAGCTGATTGCAGCGCAGTTTGCCGAAGCGCCCGGTAACTATCTGGCGTTCTTCAGCAGCTTCGAGTACCTGCAGCAGGTGGCCGCAATGCTCGCCGCAAGCCATCCGCACATCGTCCAGTGGTGCCAGGCGCCGGGGATGGACGAGGCGCGGCGCCAGGCTTTTCTGCAGCGCTTTGAGCCCCAGGGTCGTGGTATTGGCTTTGCCGTGCTGGGAGGGGCTTTTGCCGAGGGCGTCGATCTGCCAGGCACACGCTTGATCGGCGCTTTTGTCGCCACCCTGGGGCTGCCGCAGGTCAACCCGGTGAACGAGCAGATCAAGCAACGCATGGCCCAGCTGTTCGGCGCCGGGTTCGACTACACCTACCTGTATCCCGGGGTGCAGAAGGTCATCCAGGCGGCCGGGCGGGTGATTCGCGGCACTGAAGACAGGGGCATGGTCATGCTGATTGACGACCGCTTTGCCGAGCCGCGGGTGCAGGGCATGTTTCCGGCCTGGTGGGCGTCGCAGCAGAAATAATCACGCTGCAAGGGAGCATTGGCATCGCGTGCTTGTCAAAGTGCCAGTAAACTCCGTGTTTTCATTACCCTGAACATCCTTTCTTGAGGTTTTGCATGAAGCTCAGTCCTTTGGCAGGCAAACCGGCTCCGGCCTCCGTGCTGGTGGATATTCCGCGCCTGTTGACCGCCTACTACACCGGCCAGCCCGATGCCAGCATTGCCAGCCAGCGCGTCGCGTTCGGCACCTCTGGGCACCGCGGCAGCTCGCTGGACCTGAGCTTCAACGAGAATCACGTCCTGGCCATCAGCCAGGCGATCTGCCTGTACCGTCAGGCCAAGGGCATCGATGGTCCGCTGTTCGTTGGCGCCGATACCCATGCGCTGTCGACACCGGCTGCGGCCAGTGCCTTGCAAGTGCTGGCGGCCAATGGCGTTGAAGTCATGCTGTCCAAGGATGACGAGTACACGCCGACGCCGGCGGTGTCCCACGCCATCATTTGCTACAACCGTGGGCGCAGCAGTGGCCTGGCCGATGGCATCGTCATCACGCCTTCGCATAACCCACCGCAAAGCGGTGGCTTCAAGTACAACCCGCCCAATGGCGGTCCGGCCGACAGCGATGTGACCAAGTGGATCGAAGCCAAAGCCAACGAGCTGCTGGCCGGTGGTCTCAAAGACATCCAATGCATGGATCACGAGCAGGCGCTGCAGGCCAGCACCACTCACCGCCATGACTATGTGGCCAGCTATGTCGCCGACCTGGAAAACGTCATTGATTTTGACGTCATCCGCAGCGCTAACCTGCGTCTGGGCGTTGATCCGCTGGGCGGGGCGGGTGTGCGTTACTGGTCGGCGATTGCCGAGCATTACAAGCTGAATCTGGAAGTGGTCAACACCGAGGTCGACCCGACGTTCCGTTTCATGTCGGTAGACTGGGATGGTCAGATCCGCATGGACCCGTCCTCACCCTATGCCATGCAGGGCCTGATCGGTCTGCGCGAGCGTTTCGACGTGGCCTTTGCCTGCGACCCGGACCATGACCGCCATGGCATCGTCACCAAGAGCGGCCTGCTGGCCCCGAACAATTACCTGGCGGTGGCCATCGACTACCTGTTCCAGCACCGTCCGCAGTGGCGTCAGGATGCTGCAGTTGGCAAGACCGTGGTCAGCAGTGGCCTGATCGACCGCGTTACTGCGCGCCTGGGCCGCCGCTTGTATGAAGTGCCGGTGGGGTTCAAATTCTTCGCCGATGGTCTGTTCGATGGCAGCCTGGGCTTTGGTGGCGAGGAAAGCGCCGGTGCTTCGTTCCTGCGCAAGGATGGCAGCGTCTGGACGACTGACAAGGACGGCCTGATTCCGGCGCTGCTGGCGGCGGAGATCACTGCCCGCACTGGTCGTGATCCGAGTCAGGCTTATGCCGAACTGACCGCAGAGCTGGGCGAACCCTTTGCCACTCGCGTTGAGGCCAAGGCCAATGCGCAGCAAAAGGCGCTGCTGAGCAAACTGGCCCCGGAGCAGGTCAAGTCGACCGAACTTGCCGGTGAGCCGATCGAACAGATCCTCAGCCATGCCCCAGGTAACAGCCAGGCCATTGGCGGCCTGAAGGTGATGACTGCCAACGGCTGGTTCGCCGCACGACCGTCGGGCACCGAGGATATCTACAAGATCTACGCAGAAAGCTTTGTTAGCGAAGAGCATCTGCAACGCCTGGTGGCTGAAGCCCAGGCGTTGGTGGATGCTGCTATCGCCTGATGGCGTGAAATACATTGCGGGGTAATCCTCCTCCTTTCCGCCTCCGGGCGGCGACTCTCAAGTAGGGATGGAGGAGGATGTCAAATCACACAGGCACTGGATGGGACGTCATCATAGGGCCATGGCTTGCGTGTTGTTAATGAACAAGCAGCTGCTGGCTTTTTTGTATCGGCCCATCGCGGCTTGCGATTGCCAGGGGATTGGCAAATGGCGCTGATAGCGCAACTCGGCGAGGAATCGTTCTTCGTTCAGGCTGCCGTCCGGGTTGAAAAACCAGTTGATGCGCCCGGCGTAATAAGCGCCCAGTTCCCGCATCCCGCCGAAGATCCATGGCGACGAATCCATTGTTAAAGCGACCGTTGCATACTGCGGGAAGTTGGGGCATCCGTCATTGTGCATCCCATCGCTGCCGGTTGCATTTCTGAGGAAGAACGCGAACATTTCGCAGGATGGTGGCGGTGCGCCTTGCCACATCGGACTGTCATCCGAGGTGTTTGGAAATTGGCAGGCGTCTCTGATTTCCTTGGTGCAGGCTCTGTCTCGATCGATCTTGTTTTTAAAGGATTGATAAAAACACACGTTCCCGATCTTGTTGAGTTTTTCCCGCATTGCGGTGTTGGCCAGTGCCGGTTTGATGAGGAACAGGTGGGCGGCATATTGCCCTTTTTCGAGAGAGGTCGGGAGGTTCTCGCAGCCCAGGCTTTCCAGGGATTTGGAGACAATGCAACCCACCAGAACGGGATGTCTCCAGGCGAAAATGTTATAGCCGGTATTGCCGTCCTCATACAGTTGGCAGTGACGATCGAGATTGCTCAAGCCTGGCAATAGCAGTCTCAGGTTTTGATTCTTGAGGGTTTTCTCCAGTCCGTTTTTCAGCCAGCACAGATCAATCATCTCGCCATCACGATCACCGGCATGGTCGGAAACGATCAAGTTGGCAGTACCTCGGCGAATCAGTGCGTAAGCGCCAAGATTCTCCGACATGCCACCGTCGGACAAGTGAATGAAGGCGGAGTTTTCTTCGCCGGCCAAGCGCTCAGCATAGTAAAGCGGGAATGGCAGCAAATAATGCAGGCCGTACTGGAAGTCGCCGGCATTCGGATTGCGGATGGAGTACCCCCAGTCAGCGGCGCTGATTCGCAGTAACGCATTTAAGGCATTTCGTCCGAGTATGTTGGGAACGACCTTTTGCTGCGAGTCTGAGAAAGCAGCTGAGGATAACACCGCCTTGAAGGGAGGCAGGCTGTCGGGGGCGCCCTGATGGTAGCCATACAAACCTGAGCCATGTTGGTAGGGATCGATCTCGAATGCCGATAGGTAGAAGGGTTTGCGCTTTCCTATATCGAGCACACTGCGATCTTCCCCGGCGGTCGTATTGATGATCCATAAGGGGGCGCCTTTTATCTCATGAACCCGCTTGATGTCGTCGAAGGTCAAGGAGCGTGCTTGATCCATATCGCCTTCGATGCGGATATCGTTTCCGTAGATCGTGGTGATGCAGCCTTCGGTTTGCTTGTCGCAATTTGGAGGGCTGGCGCCATAGGTACGCACAATGCCTTTGGCATAGGCGTATTGAGTGGCGGAAAGTTCGAGATTCCAGTCAAAAAGTATATTTCCAAAGGCGTTGGCAACGACGGAGCCCACTTCCATGGGAATCAGTTCAACGACTTCATTGGAGAAGCGGCCATCCTCGCTGGTGGTGGTGTAATCAAAAGCATGGGCTCCGAACATGTTCAGCCCTGTGCTGAAGATGTCCTGGTAACCACGCAGGTAATTCTGGAAGCGGTAGGGGTCACTACCCAGTTCAGGTCGATCCAGTGCATCCATGAGTTGGTCAAACTGCTTCTTTACAGTCATCCGTTGCTGGGGGGTGTCGTGCTCGTCGTCACTGGCCACCTTCAGCAGGTTTGTGTGGTTGTACTGGGGACAAGGATGCGGCTGCCTTGGCAGCCAGGTCGATGACTGGAAGGTGACGCCGGATTCGTCCATAAAGCGGCTGGGCAAACAGTCCAGAAAAATCGACTTTATGAAGGCTGGTGCAGTAGCGCGATTGCTAGCGAAATCGGGGTCGTCAAAGACAAGTCGCGAATAGTACCAATAGGTCGCATAGCCGCCGCCTGAGACCGATGAAATTACGTCAACGTTTTCCATTTGCCCTGATTCCACGAGGCCTTTAAGCACACCCATGGAAAAATTCGAGGCTTTGGTGCCGCCACCTGCCAATGCCAACCCGAGGTAGGGCGGCTTATAGGCCGTGGCTTTCTGCTCGATGGAGAACTTTTCCTGCAATGTTGCCTGGCTGTAGTCAAGGAGAGGCTCTTTGTAGTCGCTGCTGCAACCAGTGAGCAGAACGCCGGCAATCAGCGTCGCAATTCGTCTGGTGAAAGCCTCGGATTGCTGCATTGTTCCCCCCATGTCCTGAGTGTTGCAGGACCCGATTGGATGGTTGTCATATCCCATCGAACCTAGTTCACGGCAGTTGCGGGAGGTCTGGACCTGGCGCATTTCCGTGGAAAGTGTGACGCAGTTCACAAAAGTATGTTGTTTTTTTGACGCGCTGAGCTAGTCATTATCAATAGCGATTCTAAGTTGTTGAAGCGGAACCATATTAAATGGTTCGGTTTCTCAAGCGTTCAACCCGACAAGGTGGACAGAATGTCAAAGCCAAGATTCCTACCCGTTTTTGTGGTGTGCTCGCTGCTGACCGCCTGTGCAAGCATTGACAAAGGTGACGCCGCCAAGTTGGCAGAGGAAGGGAAGGCGACCACGCAGGAGGTGGTCAGGAAGAATGATCTTGTCGCTGAAAGCTTTATAACAAAAAACCAATGGCAATTGGTTCAGCGGCAACTCAGGTGCTCTGATTACAAGGACGAAGTTAAGTGTATTTCTGATAGTTCCAATTCCGCTGATGAGAAAATACTTGTTGAGCTTTCGGAGTCAACGTCAAGTTATCTTGCGTTATTGAACAAAACCAGCATGGCTTTGAACAAGGTTTATGATGATTATTACAAGCTGGCCACTTATGACGACACTGAAGACATAAAGTCCTCGGCAAAGGACTCGATAGCCCTGACCAATCAACTCATTGGTGCCGCCAACAAGCTGTCAGGCAAACAGTTCAGTCCTGTAGCTGAGGAACGTTCAGAAAAAGTTGGCAAGGGGCTTGGGTTCATAGCAAATACGTACAGGAATCATAATCTGGTTAAGTATAATCAGGCGCTTTGTGATATGAGTGATGGGCTGCTTTATGGCATTAAGACCATGAATGAAAAGATACTTCCGGCGCATTATCAGCAAATAGCCAGTATGAAGTCATCCATCTCGAAATATTTGATCAAAACCGGTATCGTTTCCCCAAGCAATGCGTTAACTCCCTTGGTTGGGCAAGTGATGCCGGGTGTGCCGATGGCCAATCCCTATACGGGTAACAATCGTAAGGTGGTGGACAGTGCAGCGGCTACCTACTTGAAGGCTACAGGAAGCAGGCAAGACAAACTGGATCTTGCAGAACGAAATAAGTCAATCACTGACCTGAACAAGCTAATGGATGATCATGTTAAGTTGGGCGCAGTCAAACGCAAAGAGATAACTACCAATCAGGCCGCCGCTGCCAGGTTTTAAGGAGTTACTTCGATGGATGTATATGACCTTATTGCAAAGTCAGCTGAGAACTATTCGAATGCGGTTTCCAAGCGAGAGTACCATGCGGATGCTGCAGATGACATAGAGCTGAAAGGTTTGGATGAGGCGGTTGATGAAGCGTATATGGCTTTAGAAACTGCATTCAATGACGGGCTTCGGTCTGTTGCTCTAGCAACTGACTCCCTTAAGTTTCAGGCTGAGAAAACTTCCAAGGCGATTGAAAGTGCAATAGAGGTGGCAGGGGATATACAAAGTGCTGTGGATAAAATCAATAAAGCCACAAAAGCAATAATTGATTTTATTGGCAAGGTCATTTAAGTGCTGCGTGTTGCTGTTGAGCGTTATCGGGGTGGCTGGCGCAACTCGGCATGTCAGATGTGATCCAAGACGACTCTGAGGCGTTCCAGGATCAAGAAATGCTCAGAGAGCTTGTAGGATGGGCCCGTTCCCACAGGGTGCTGATTCTTCCCTGTGGGAGCGGCGATGCACAATTCGACTTATCCCGCGTTAAGGCCTGACATTACGCCACATCCACCAAAACGATCTCGCTGTCTTCCAGCGCCGTCACCCTGAGCACCTGCTCATCCTCAATGGCAACACCATCGCGCGCTTCGGCCCGCACACCGTTCACCTCGATCAGCCCCTTGGCCGGCACCAGATAGCCACGCCGTCCGGCCTCAAAGCGATACTCAGCGCTTTCCCCTGCCTGCAGGGTTGCCGCCACCAGGCGCGCATCGGCGCGAATGCGCAGGCTGCCTTCATCGCCTTCACGACCGCTGGCCAGGGTCACGAAGCCTTCGCCGCGCTCGCCTTTCGGGAAGGGCCGGGTGCCCCACGAAGGCGCCTGTCCGACGCGCTCTGGCACGATCCAGATCTGGAAGATCCGCGTATCGACTTTTTCCAGGTTGTACTCACTGTGGGTGATGCCGGTACCGGCACTCATCACCTGTACGTCACCGGCCTCGGTGCGGCCCTTGTTGCCCAGGTTGTCCTGATGGCTGATGGCGCCTTCACGCACATAAGTGATGATTTCCATGTCGCGGTGCGGGTGCGGCGGGAAGCCGCTGCCTGCCGCAATCAGGTCGTCGTTCCAGACCCGCAGGTTGCCCCAGTGCATCCGTTGCGGGTCGTAGTACTCGGCAAAGGAAAAATGATGGTGGGCGTCGAGCCAGCCATGGTTGGCATGGCCAAGGCTCTTGAAAGGGCGCAGTTGCAGCATGATGGGCTCTCCTGGTGAGTCGGTTGATGGGAGAATCATCGCTGAATCTATGATCGAAAATAAGCGTAAATTTCGGCTGATTCTCATCGATTCGTTGGATGTATATAGCTGCGGTGCTTTATACGCTTCATCGTCTAATTCACTGATCTGCAAGCAATCAGCTGGTGATTTCTGCCGGATGGAGCGAACATGAGCGCAGGTTTTTTCTTGTTGGAGTCAGTGTGTCTGAAGAGCGTCCCAAGCTACCCCTGGAGTTGACTCCACCTGCGCAACTGCCCTGGATCCGGCGCCTGGCGGCGCGCCTGCTGGGCCGGGGCTTGAGCCGTTTACAGGCCCAGCACCGCGATTCATGGTTCCAGGGCCACGCCACCGGCCAGCGCACCGGGCACGCCGACGGTTTGCGCGAAGGCTACGAAGAAGGGCGGGTGGACGGCTATGAAGCCGGGCGCCAGGTGCTGGTGATCCGTGATACGCGTCCCGACGGCCATGGCGTGCCGGGGCAGGATGACCACCTGTTCGACGACTGGCGCCTGCCGTTGACGGCCGAGTTGAAGAAGCGCTTCAAGGCTGACGTCGCCCAGCGCCTGCCAGCGTATGCCCAGCCAAGCGCGGCGCAGTGGAAGATGATCTTCAGCGACACGCCTTCCACCTGCGTGATCGCGGGTGCCGGGGCTGGCAAGTCGACGTCGCTGGTACTGCGCATCCTGTTGTTGCGTCATTACCTGGGCTACGAGCTGGACGCCATGACCGTGGTGACTTTCACCCGTGAGTCGCGCAAGGATTTCATTGCCCGTCTGGTGCAGGTCTTCGGCCTCTGGCAGCTTGAGCTGAGTCCCGCCCAGGCCCGCGAACTGGTGCGCACCTTCCACTCGCGCATCCTGCCGCTGGTGCGTAGTCTGCCGGGCTTCAGCCAGGTGCGTGCGTTCGAGACCCTGGGCAGCGAGATGCCGGGGGGCAGCGAAGCCAGCGCCGAGAGCAATCCGTTCGACCTGCGCATCAACGACGCCCAGCGCCAGCAACTCAACCTGTGCTACCGCGACCTGCTCAACAGCAGCCCGCGGTTTGCCGAGCTGATTGCCAGCCTGCGCCGCGAAGCCCTGCAGCTCAAGGCCCTGGACCGCGATCACCCGGATGTGCAAAAGCGCGTGGCCGTCACCCAACTGTCCGCCAGTCGTGACGAAGAGCTGTGCGACACCCTCGAAGACCTCTGGTTTGCCGCCGGTGCCTGGCCGATCAAGGGTATCGAGCCGAGCCGCGAGACAGTCGAGATCAACGGCAGCCGGTTCCACTTCCATGGCCATATCGCCGAGCTGGATGCCTGGGTCGTGCTCGGTTTCGATCCGGGTGAAAACCAGCAGTACAAGCGCCCCGGGGCCAAGCTTCCGGTTTGGGCGGAGTGGGTGATCAAGCGCACCCTGTTTCAAGCTTTCTGCGATAAGCCTGTGATTTGGTTGGAAAATTATGCTGCAGCAAAGCGCCTGACATCCTCTCTGGCGGGTGATGCAGTGGCCGGACCGGGCTTCGATTACAAAGTCAAGGGTGAGCTGTCGGCGGTGCCGCTGCTCGATGCCTTTGTCGGCGCCGCAGGCTTTATCGAGAACCTTGGGCTCGAAGTAAACCAGGCGGTGGGCGCCATGAGCTTTCCCGCAGGCGACAGCGATGCGCAGTTCTTCGAAGCCCTGGGCCTGTACTGGAAGGCCCTGGAGGCGCACCTGCTCGCCCAGTCGCCACCGATCATGAGTTACAACCGCATGTTTGCCCTGTTTGGCGAGAACAACCCGGAGAACCTGCGCTTGTTGCCTGACCCGCTGTTGCGGCCGCTGGCACACCTGATGATCGATGAGTTCCAGGACGTCTCGCCGCAGATCGTCTCGTGGTTGCGGGCCTGCCTGCGCGAGATCCGCAGACGTGGCCCAAGCCTCAACGTCGGGCGAGTAGCCCAGCACTCCTCGCTGTTGTGTGTGGGGGACGATTGGCAGTCGATCTATGGCTGGCGTGGCAGTTCGCCGAAATTCTTCATGGAGTTCAGCAAGGAGTTCGTGTCCCCAGCCAATACCCGGGTGATGCTTGCCGACAACTACCGCAGCCATCAACACATCATCGACGCGGCCGAGCATATCGTGAAGTCGGCGCCGGCGATCACTGGCAAGAAGGCCAGAGCCTGTGGTCCGGCGGCAGAGGATCCACTGCCGGTCAAAGTGCTTGAGCGTGACGAAGCGGCCTTGGCGCAAACGTTGATGGAGCATTACCGACGCGGCGAATCGGTGATGATGTTGTTTCGAAAAAGCAGCGATAAGCTATTGATATCTGAGCATATTAAGCCTTTGGTAAATCATGAGGCCGGGCTGCCAACCAGCCAACGCCGGTTCCGCCAACTGACCTATCACAGTGCCAAGGGACTGCAGGCAGATGCGGTGTTCATGCTTGGTGATTGCCAGCACCTGACCAGTTCGCCGTACAAGAACCAGGTGTACCGTCAGGCGGGGCTCGGGCGTGCGGGGGATCCGCTGGCGTTCGACAACGCCCAGAAGGATGAAGTGTTGCGTCTGGCTTATGTGGCCATCACGCGTGCGGCCAGGCATTGCTATTGGTATGTGGAGAAACCCACGGGTGAGGCGGCCAACTTGCCAAGGGCATCGAGCCAGGTGGATGGGCGCAAGGTGTTTTTCGAGGATGGCCGTGACGCTGCGGGGTGAACTGTGGGAGCTGGCCTTGCCAGCGATGCAGACGCCGCGCAACTACTGGCACCGAGTTGATAGCATCGCCGGCAAGGCTGGCTCCCACAGTGATTCGGGAGCCGGCTCCTGTTTGAAGTTACGATCAGGCTTTGAGCGCCGCATCCGGCTTGACCGCCGGCACCGGTTTGCCGATTGCCTGCTCGACCCGCTCTGCGGCGGCCGGGTCATCGGCAAATGGCATCAGGCTGACCTGGTCGTCCACCTCGCGGCTATGGCCGCGCAGGCAGACGCTGGTGACCAGGTAGAAGAACACGACCCCGTTCAGGCAATACAGCGCATACAGCCACTCGTTCATGGGTGTTCTCCTCAGGCCATCTGGGCGTTGGACAACGCCAGCTTTTCATCTGCTACACGCACCGTGCGCCAGGTGTTGTAAGCCATCAGCAGCATGCCCGTGAGGAACAGCACCCCGCCAATGAAGCGCACCAGGAAGCCCGGATGGCTGGCCACCAGCGCTTCGACAAAGGAGTAGGTGAGGGTGCCGTCTTCGTTGGTGGCGCGCCACATCAGGCCCTGGGCGATACCGTTGACCCACATCGAGGCGATGTACAGCACGGTGCCGATGGTGGCCAGCCAGAAGTGCGCGTTGATCAGGCCGATGCTGTGCATCTGCTCGCGGCCGAAGACTTTCGGGATCATGTGATAGAGCGATCCGAAGGTGATCATCGCCACCCAGCCCAGAGCGCCGGCATGGACGTGGCCGATGGTCCAGTCGGTGTAGTGCGACAAGGCGTTGACGGTCTTGATTGCCATCATCGGACCTTCGAAGGTCGACATGCCGTAGAACGCCAGTGACAGCACCAGGAAGCGCAGGATCGGATCGCTGCGCAGCTTATGCCAGGCGCCCGAGAGGGTCATCATGCCGTTGATCATGCCGCCCCAGCTCGGCGCCAGAAGGATCAGCGACATGGCCATGCCCAGCGATTGCGCCCAGTCGGGCAGGGCGGTGTAGTGCAGGTGGTGGGGACCGGCCCAGATGTACAGGGTGATCAGCGCCCAGAAGTGCACGATCGACAGGCGATAGGAGTACACCGGCCGGCCAACCTGCTTGGGTACGAAGTAATACATCATGCCGAGGAAGCCTGTGGTCAGGAAGAAGCCCACGGCGTTATGCCCGTACCACCACTGGACCATCGCGTCGGTGGCGCCGGAGTAGACCGGGTAGGACTTGAACCAGCTGACCGGAATCGACAGGTGATTGACCACGTGCAGCATGGCGATCACCACGATGAAGGCACCGAAGAACCAGTTGCCGACATAGATGTGCTTGGCCTTGCGGCGCATCAGGGTGGCGAAGAACACGATGCCATAAGCGACCCAGACGATTGCCATCCATACCGCACCGGTGAACTCGATCTCGGCGTATTCCTTGGTGGTGGTCAGGCCCAGCGGCAGGCTGATCAGCATGATGACGATGGTCGCCTGCCAGCCCCAGAAGGTGAAGGCTGCCAGCTTGTCGCTGTACAGGCGCACCTGGCAGGTGCGTTGGACCGCATAGTAACTGGCGGCAAATTGTGCGCTGCCGGCAAAACCGAAGATCACCAGGCTGGTGTGCAGGGGGCGCAAGCGACCGAAGCTGGTCCAGGGCAGTTCAAGATTGAGTTCCGGCCAGACCAGCTGCGAGGCGATCCATACGCCCATCGCCATGCCGACGATGCCCCAGAACACCGTCATGATGACGAATTGCCGGACCACCTTGTAGTTATAGGCCTGGGCCTGTTGATGTGTGCTCATGGCTAGTTTCCACAGTTCCTGTAAGGCTCGTCCTGCCGAAAAGGGCAGGACACCGGCGCAGACTGTAGGAACCTGCCGATATTCAAAACAGACTCAGAAACTGGGCATAACACCGGATCAGATAAAAGCCCCGTATTTACTGTGGATAATCCTCTCTGATATGCACAAGGTGCGACGATTTACCCCTGTTCTGTCCGAAAATTCCCAGAATACCGTGGCTTTCTGCCGCATACCTGTGCCAGTGGAATTACCTTGACATCACCTTCAGGGCGCCCTCAAAATTTCTATAAACTTTGCGCGCAAAGTTTTAAGCTTTACCGCAAGATCGTGTCAGTGATGCGCAATCAACAATGAAGCCAATCCGCCATCGAGCGTGTGCGCCGGTGCTTACACGCCGGGACCAGCACCGCCGCCAGAGCGGGACACTATAAGAACGATGGGAGCAACAGATGAAGCTTTCCAAGGAACTCGTCATCCAGGCAAAAGCGACGTTCGGGACACCGACCTACCTCTACGATGAAGCGGTGCTGCGCAGCAGTTTCAACGAGTTGCGTGACGCATTGCCGGACTGCGTGGATATCTTCTATGCGTTGAAGGTCAATCCCAATCTGTCCCTGGTGAAACTGATCCGGTCATACGGCGGTAACACTGAGGTTTGCTCGCTGGGCGAGTTGGAAATTGCCCTGAAGGCAGGGGTGGCGCCGCAGGACATTATTCTGCTAGGCCCCTACAAGAAGCCTGAAGAGCATCGCCGTGCCCTCGAAATCGGGGTGTTCGCCATCGTTGTCGAATCGGAAAGCGAGTTGCGCAAGCTGTCTGTCCTGGCTGGGGAGCTGGGCTGCGACGCACCGGTTGCGATTCGCATCAATCCGAATTTCTCGGCTGCCGGCTCACCCTGGAAGATGGGCGGGCGACCCACTCACTTCGGTATCCAGGAAGACACCGCAGTGGCCAACTTCGCCGAGTACCTGGCGCTGCCCAACATCAGGATCAAGGGAATTCACGTCTATAACGGCACCAAGATCCTTGATGCGCAATCGGTCTACGATAACGCCGCGTACATTCTCGGCTTGTTCCGCACCTTGTCTGAACGCCACAAGCTGGACATGCGCATGGTCGATGTGGGTGGCGGCCTGGGTATCAAGTACTACGAAAACGAAACAGAGCTCGATACCGCCCAGCTCAAACAGTTGCTTGCGCCGCTGTTCAATGATTTCCATCAGCAATTCCCGCGTACGCGCATCATCCTTGAGTCGGGGCGTTTCATTGCCGGTAAGTGCGGTGCCTTGCTGGTCACGGTCGACAATATCAAGGAAAACCACGGCAAGACCTTTGCCGTCACCGATGGCGGCACCAATTGCCACGGTGCTGCAGCGGGCAGCGGTCAGGTGCTCAAGCGCAACTTCCGCATCATCAAGGCCACCGGCAATAACGGTGCGCCGCTGCGCGAATACCATATCTCCGGACCGCTCTGTAGTCCCGATGACCTGCTCGGGCGCGATGTGCGCCTGGAAACCCTGCATGAAGGCGATGTTCTGGCCGTGACCGCCTCGGGTGCGTATGGCCCTTCGGCCTCGCCGACCCTGTTCCACAGTCATGGTCACCCGGCCGAAGTGGTGGTCAGCAACAATCAGCTGTTTCTCGCCAGGGCGCGGCAGACCGCCGTGGACATTCGCGACAGTCATGCCGATGTGCCGCTTGAAGCGATGCTCAGTACCGCCGCCGCAGTCGAACCTGCCGCTGAAATCCAGCTGGCGACCCAGCGTCAGCTCAGCGACATCCTGCGGGTGGTACTGAAGTTACCGGAAGGCACGATCATCACGGCCGACTCTCACTTGCGTGATGACCTGGGGCTGGACTCATTGACCTCCATGGAGCTGCTGATCAGCCTGGAGGACGATATCGAAGGCTTTTTCGTCAACCCGGACACCATTGTTCCGGGGCATTTCAATACTGTGGCGACCCTGGCCGGTTACATCGATGCTCATCGACAGACCCGCTCGGTGGGGCGCCCGCTGGGCGTTGTCGAGGTGCAGCATGAGCGTGCGTGAAGTCCTTCTGCAGGATGTGCTGGAAACCCGCAACGGTTTGCATCCGGACAAAGCTGCGATCATCTATGCCGATGAAACCTACACCTATGCGCAGCTGGACGAAGCCAGCGCGCGCCTGGCGGCCGGCTTGCAGGTCAATGGCCTGCAGCGCCAGGAGCGGGTGGTGGTGTGCCTGGGCAACCGCGTCGAAACCGTATGCGCCTTCTGGGGGATCCTCAAGGCCGGTGGCGTAGTGGTCAATGTCGGCCTGGATACTGCGGCCGACTGCCTCGACTATATCGTTCGCGATGCCGAGGCCTCGGTGTTGATCACCACCACCGAGAAAATCGCCAGCCTGCCGGCGAGCATCGCCGACCTCGCGCATCTCAAGCTGATCGTGCTGCTCGATGGCGAAGCCGGTTCGACCGTGGCCCAGACCTTTGAAAGCCTGCTCGGCCAGGGCGGCGGCGAGCCGTTGCCGTGTGGCAACCTTGACCTCGACCTGGCGGCGATCATCTACACCTCAGGCTCCACCGGCGCGCCCAAAGGCGTGATGCTGACCCACCGCAACATGCTCGCGGCGCTGACTTCACTGCACACCTACCTGGGGTACAACGACACCGACAAGGTGCTCTGCTCGCTGCCGCTGTCGTTCGATTACGGTTTGTACCAGATGATCATGGCCATCAGTGCCGGGTCTACCCTGGTGCTGGAAAAGGAATTCACCTGGCCGATTTTCCTGATCAGGAAGATCCGTCAGTACCAGGTGACGGTGATCCCGTTCGTGCCGACCATGCTGACGCTGCTGCATGAGTACGCGCGCAAGCGCGAGGCGGTGTTTGCCGATGTGCGCATGGTTACCAACACCGGTGCCGCGCTCAAGGCCCCGCATATCGCCCAGATGAAGGCGCTGTTTCCTCAGGCGCTGATTTTCTCGATGTATGGCCTGACCGAGTGCAAGCGCTGCACCTACCTGCCACCTGAAGACATCGACAGCAAACCGGGCAGTGTCGGCATCGCCATTCCCAACACCGAATTGTGGCTGGTGGACGAGCAGGACCAGCGTATCGATCAGCCTCATCAGGTCGGGCAACTGGTGATTCGTGGCGCCACGGTCATGGCCGGCTATTGGCGCAACCCGGCAGCCACTGCGCTCAAGCTCAAGCCTGGGCGCTATCCGGGGGAAAGCGTGCTGTATACCGGGGACTACTGCAGTCTCGACGAGGACGGTTATTTGTATTTTCGCGGCCGCATGGACCATATGATCAAGTCGCGGGGCATGAAGGTCAGCCCCAGTGAAGTGGAGGGCTTTCTCTACGCCATCGACGGTGTCGAAGCCGCTGCCGTGGTCGGTGTCGAACACGCTTCGGTCGGCGAGGGGCTGTGTGCGTTCATTACCTTGGGGCAAGGTGTGAGCCTCAGCGCCGAGCAATTGCTTGAACGTTGCCGTCATGGCCTGGAGGCGTACAAGGTGCCGTTATCGATCAGCATCGAGAGCAGCCTGCCACGCACCGCCAACGGCAAGATCGACCTGCTGCAGTTACAGCGCTCGGCACGCACCACACAGTCGCTGGTGGCCGGATGACAGCCGGTACACGGCGGCCCCACAGGGAGAGCCACCCATGAGTCCGGGCCACAGCGGTCGCGACCAATCGCTGGACGTCAATGGCAACCACTTTGCCTTGCGTACCTGGGGTAATGAACGCGGGCATCCGGTGCTGGCCTTGCACGGCTGGCTGGACAATGCCGCCTCCTTCGAGCGCATCGCGCCGTTGTTGCGCGACTGCTTTGTGGTTGCCCCGGACCTGGCCGGGCACGGACGCTCGCAACATCGCCGGGCCGACAGCGGTTACTACCTGTGGGAACACGCCGACGATATGAACGCCCTGGTCGAGTGCCTGGGCTGGAAGCGTTTTTCCGTACTCGGCCATTCCATGGGCACTGGCGTGGCGTCGATTCTTGCGGCGATGAGCCGGGGTATCGACAGCATGGTGTTTCTCGATGGCTTGGGCGCACCGTTTACTGTGGACGACGGCAACACCGTCGAGCACATGCGCAAGGCACAACGCTTGCTGCGGTTGGCGTTGCGTACCCGCCTGCACGGTTTCAGCGGGCCTGAAGAGGCTCAGTTCAGCAGCCTGGAGGCCGCCATCAACGAGCGGCGTAACAGTATTGACGGCAGCCTCTGTGCCGAAGGAGCACGCTTGCTGGCCCTGCGTGATCTGCTCAATCTGGGTCATGGTTTTCGCTGGCGCCATGACCCGCGCCTGGTGCTCCCCGAACCGCTGCAACTGACCGAACGTCAGGCTTGTGAGTTCCTGCAGCAGATCAGTTGCCCTTTGCATGTGCTACTCGGACGCCAGGGGCTGTTCATCGGTAATGCCTTCGACAAACGAAAAAACGCCTTGCCTGCGGATACCCGTGTGCACTGGCACGACGGCGGTCATCATTTTCACCTGGATGCCCCCACGCCTGCGCTGATCGAACAGCTCAATGCAGCGCTGGGACAGGGTGATTCGGGGCCGCGGCAACGCTTAGTCAATGAGTAATGGAGTACGCGTGTGAAAGATTTCTGGATTGCTCCGTCGATTCTGGCGGCCGATTTCGCCCGGCTGGGAGAGGAGGCCGAGCAGGTGCTGGCCGCCGGTGCCGATGTCATCCATATCGATGTCATGGATAATCACTATGTGCCCAACCTGACCATGGGCCCGCAGTTCTGCAAGGCCTTGCGCAGTCACGGTATTACCGCGCCGATCGATGTGCACTTGATGGTGACGCCGGTGGACGGCATGATCCAGGCCTTCGCCGAGGCAGGCGCCGATTACATTTCGATTCATCCCGAGGCAACCCTGCACCTGGACCGTTCCGTGCAACTGATCAAGGACCTGGGTTGCAAGGCGGGGCTGGTGTTCAACCCGGCCAGTACCCTGGACGCTGCCCAGTACGTGCTTGACCGGCTTGACCTGATCCTGCTGATGTCGGTCAACCCGGGCTTCGGCGGCCAGCGTTTCATCCCCCAGGTGTTGCCCAAGATTGCCGCAGCGCGCAAGCTGATTGATGACAGTGGCCGCAACATCCGCCTGGAAGTGGACGGCGGCGTCAACCTGGAGACTATCGGTCAGGTTGCCGCGGCGGGCGCGGACATGTTCGTTGCCGGCACGGCAATCTTCGCCCAAGACAACTACCGCGAAACGATCTCGGCCTTGCGTCGCCAGATTGCAGACGCTGTGACCAACCGCACCTGATAATAAGCGGACTTACCCACGATTCTCGCGAATCCAGCATGAGTTACCTGTCCTTGCATAACAATACCGAAATCACCTTGCAGGCGTTCAGTCGGGTCAAGGGAGGTGGGCATGCTTGACCCGACCTTCGACTTCGACAAGATGCTGTGCTTCTCGCTGTACTCGACCGCCAACGCCATGGTCCGCGATTATGCCGAGCCATTGAAAAAGCGTGGCATCACCTATCCGCAATTGCTGGTGATGGCCGGATTGTGGGGCAAGGATGATGTGTCGATCAGCGCCTTGAGTGAATTGACCCTGTTTGACCTGGGTACCTTGACGCCTATTGTCAAACGCCTGGCCGATAATGGCTTTATCACCGTGTACCTCGACCCGAACGATCGCCGTCGGCGCAACCTGCTGCTGACCGACAAGGGCCGTGAACTCAAGGCCGAAGCGGCCCAGGTGTTCAATAGCATGGCCTGCAAGATCGACCTTGGGGAGAGCGAGGTGCAGCAGGTGCTGAGCGTGTGCCAGCGGATTCGTTCGCGGTTGCGCTGATGCAGGCCTTGATCAGCCCTGGAGAAACTCCGGCGTATTGAAGTTGCTCAAGCGCCGATCATCCTCCGGGTATTCCAGCGCCCGCACCGGATGCTTGAGCAACGCCCGCTGAATCCCTCGATCACCCTGTTGCCAGGCCTGTTCAAGGTCATCGCGCAAGGCGCAGGGAATCAGGCTGAACATCGGTTGCCAGTAACCGCCCTGGCGAATCATTGCCGGTTGCCCCTGGTCATTGGCCTGGCTGAGCAGATCAACAATCAGTGCGCTGTCGATCAATGGGGCGTCACAGGCCAGCACCAGCATCCAGGGATGGCGTGCCACTGCAAGCCCCGCCAGCACGCCGGCCAGCGGCCCGGGGAAGTCGGCCTGGGCGTCACTGACCAGTTGATCGGCAAAGGGCCGGTAGTGGTCCTGGTTGCGGTTGCAGGAAATGATCAGGTCATCGGTCAGGGGCCGCACGACCGCCTGGATATGGGCAATCAGTGGCTTGCCCTGCCAGGGCAGCAGGCCCTTGTCCTGGCCGCCCATGCGCTGGCCGCGACCGCCGGCCAGCAGAAGAATGGAGCAGGGTGGAGTGGCGGCGGGCATGGTCAGGGTTCCTGGCAGTGTCAGCCGCTTACCTTCCCATGCACGCCGTCAACTGTCCAGATCAGTGCTCTTCGAGCGCGGCCTGTGGCTGTTGCGCCCGGGTCCGGCGCTTGCCGGTCAGGCGCATGACCACGACGAAGAACACCGGTACGAACACCACCGCCAGCGTGGCACTGAGCATACCGCCGATCACCCCGGTGCCGATCGCCTGCTGGCTGGCCGAGCTGGCGCCGCTGGCAATCGCCAGCGGTACCACGCCGAGGATGAACGCCAGTGAGGTCATGACAATCGGCCGCAGGCGCAGGCGCGCGGCCTGTACCGTCGCTTCCACTAGGTCATGGCCGTCATCGACCAGGCTCTTGGCGAACTCGATGATCAGGATGGCGTTCTTCGCCGACAGGCCGATCAGGGTGATCAAGCCGACTTTGAAGAACACGTCGTTAGGCATGCCGCGCAAGCTCACGGCGATCACCGCACCGAGCACACCCAGCGGCACCACCAGCAGTACCGAGGTCGGAATCGACCAGCTTTCATACAACGCCGCCAGGCACAGGAACACCACCAGCAGCGACAGCGCCATGAGCATCGGTGCCTGGGCGCCAGACAAGCGTTCCTGCAGCGACAGCCCGGTCCACTCCAGGCCCATCCCCAGCGGCAACTGATCGACCAGGCGCTGGATCTCGTCCATCGCCTGGCCCGAGCTGTAGCCCGGTGCCGGCTCGCCCGACACCGCGATTGCCGGGTAACCGTTGTAGCGCGTCAGTTGTACCGGGCCGGTGATCCACTTGGCCTGGACAAAGGCAGACAGCGGAACCATCTTGCCGCTGTTGTTGCGCACATGAATCTTCAGCAGATCTTCGACCTGGGCGCGCTGGTCGCCTTCGGCTTGCACCACCACGCGCTGCATGCGCCCCTGGTTGGGGAAGTCGTTGACGTAGTTGGAGCCCACCGCGGTATTGAGCACATTGCCAATATCGGCAAAGGACACGCCCAGGGCGTTGGCCTGCTTGCGGTCGACTTCGAGCTGTACCTGTGGGCTTTCGGCCAGGGCGCTTTCACGCACGTTGACCAGCACCGGGCTCTTTTCGGCATTGGCCAGCAGCTGGTCGCGTGCCGCCATCAGCGCCGCATGGCCGAGGCCGCCACGGTCCTGCAGGCGGAACTCGAAACCGCTGGAGGTACCCAGGCCGTCCACCGGTGGTGGCAGCACGGAATAGGCAACGGCGTCCTTGAGCTGGCTGAAGGCCGCATTGGCGCGGTCGGCAATCGACTGGGCACTGTCGTCGGCACCGCGCTCGGACCAGTCCTTGAGCGTGGTAAAGCCCAACGCCGCGTTCTGACCGTTGCCGGAGAAGCTGAAACCGAGAATCAGCGTGCTGTTGCCAACCCCTGGTTCTGTGGCGTTGTGCGCCTCGATCTGCGCCGCCACCGCTTCGGTACGCGCCCGGCTCGCGCCTGGCGGCAGCTGGATGTCGGTGATGGTGTAGCCCTGGTCTTCGGTGGGCAGGAACGAGGAGGGCAACTGGCTGAAGCCGTAGACCAGGCCCGCCACCAGCACCAGGTACACCATCAGGTAGCGGCCGCTGCGCTTGAGGGCCTGGATCACCCAGCGCTGGTAGCCATTGCTGAGGTTTTCGAAGCGGCGGTTGAACCAGCCAAAGAACCCGCGTTTTTCGTGGTGCTCGCCCTTGGCGATGGGTTTGAGCAGCGTGGCGCACAGGGCCGGGGTCAGGCTCAGGGCGAGGAACGCCGAGAACAGGATCGACACCGCCATCGACACCGAAAACTGCTGGTAGATAACTCCCACCGAGCCGCTCATGAAGGCCATGGGCAGGAACACCGCCACCAGCACCAGGGTAATGCCGACAATCGCGCCGCTGATCTGGCCCATGGCTTTTTTCGTCGCTTCGCGCGGCGCCAGGCCTTCTTCGCTCATGATCCGCTCGACGTTCTCCACTACGACAATGGCGTCGTCCACCAGGATACCGATGGCCAGGACCATGCCGAACAGGGTCAGCACGTTGACCGAAAAGCCCAGCAGCATCATCACCGCGAAGGTGCCCATCAGCGCCACCGGCACCACCAGGGTCGGGATCAGGGTATAGCGGATGTTCTGCAGGAACAGGAACATCACCGCAAACACCAGGGCCATGGCTTCGAGCAGGGTGGTAATCACTTGCTGGATCGACACCTTGACGAACGGCGAGGTGTCGTAAGGGATATCGAACTTGGCGCCCGCTGGCAGGTAACGCGACAGCTCGGCAAGCTTGGCCTGCACCAGGGTCGCGGTTTCCATGGCGTTGGCGCCGGGCGACAGCTGCACGCTGAAGGCACTGGTGGGTTTGCCGTTCAGGCGGGTGCCGTATTGATACTCCTGGCTGCCGATCTCGACCCGGGCGACATCGCCAATGGTCAAGCGCGAACCGTCCGGATTGGCACGCAAGACAATATCTTCGAACTCCTGCACCGTGCTCAGCTGGCCCTTGATCACCACGTTGGCGGTGATTTCCTGGCTGCCGGTGGTGGGCAGATCGCCGATGCTGCCTGGCGCGACCTGGGCGTTCTGGGCGGCAATCGCCTCGTTGACATCATCCGGGGTGAGGTTGAAACCGATCAGCTTCTGCGGGTCGAGCCAGATCCGCATGGCCCGTTCCGAGCCATACAGCTGGGCCTTGCCGACGCCCTTGAGGCGGCGGATCTCGTTCATCACGTTGCGCGCCAGGAAGTCGCTCAAGGTCACTTCATCGAGACTGCCGTCCTCGGCGGTGAGGGTCACCAGCAACAGAAAGCCGGTGGACACCTTTTCCACCTGCAGGCCCTGCTGGGTAACCGGCCGCGGCAGGCGCGACTCGACCACTTTCAGGCGGTTCTGCACATCGACCTGGGCCAGGTCCGGGTTGGTGCCCGGTTCGAAGGTGGCGGTAATGGTGGCGCTGCCCAGGCTGCTTTGCGAGCTGAAGTAGAGCAGGTTGTCGGCGCCGTTGAGCTCCTCTTCGATCAGGCTGACCACGCTTTCGTCGATGGTCTGCGCCGAAGCGCCCGGATAGACGGCATAGATTTCTACCTGCGGCGGCGCCACGTCGGGGTACTGGGCGACCGGCAACTGCGGAATCGCCAGGGCACCGGCCAGCAGGATGAACAGCGCGACCACCCAGGCGAATACCGGGCGATCAATGAAAAACTGCGGCATGAATCAGGCCCTCACTGGCCGGTGGTCTGAACGATGGAAGGGGCGTCCTTGCCCGCGTTGTCGACCTGTACCTGGTCGCCTGGATTGACGTGCTGCAGGCCTTCGATCACCACCCGGTCACCGGGGGCCAGGCCTGCGCTGACGATCCAGCGGTCGTGTTGCACGCCGCCGAGCACTACCGGGCGCTCGCTGATGCGCTGCTGGGCATCGACCAGCAATACCCGTGGATTGCCGGCGCTGTCCCGCAGGATGGCGCGCTGCGGCACGCTGATGCCTTGCTGTTTGATCGCTTGCTCCAGGCGTACGCGAATGAAACTGCCCGGCAGCAGGTCAAGGTCGGGGTTGGGGAACTCGCTGCGCAAGGTGATCTGCCCGGTGCTCGGATCGACACTGATGTCGGAGAACAGCAGCTTGCCCGGCAGCGGGTAGGGCGTGCCGTCGTCCTGGATCAGCGTTGCGCCGGCCTGGTCCTGACCGACCTGTTGCAGCTCGCCGGCGCGCAAGGCGCGACGCAGGGCGGTGAGTTCGCGGGTCGACTGGGTGACATCGGCATGGATCGGGTCCAGTTGCTGGATGGTTGCCAGCGGCGTGCTCTCGTTCTGGCCGACCAGTGCACCCTCGGTTACCAGGGCGCGGCCGATGCGCCCGGAAATTGGCGCGGTGACGGTGGCGTAACCCAGGTTCAGCTTTGCCCGTTCCAGTGCGGCCTTGGCTTCGGCAACGGCCGCATCGGCCTGCATCAGCGCGGCGCGGGCGTTGTCGTGGTCCTGGCGGCTGACGGCGTTGATGGTGATCAGTTCGCGGTAGCGCTGATCCTGCAGGCGCGCCTGGTAGCGCGTGGCCTCGGCCTTGGCCAGGGTCGCGCGGGCGCTGTCGTAATCCGCCTGGAACGGCGCCGGGTCGATGCGGAACAGCACGTCGCCCTGTTTGACGTCGCTACCCTCACGGTACACGCGCTTGAGCACCACGCCGGCCACACGGGCGCGGACCTCGGCGGTACGCGGGGCGAGGATACGGCCATTGAGCTCGGTGCTGATGGCCAGCGGCTGGATTTTCACCGTCTCGATGCTGACGGTGCTGGGCGGTGTCTGCTGTTCTTCGAGGGCGCTGTCATTGCACGCGCTCAGGGACAGCGCGATGGCAAACAGCGGTAGCAGGGCGCACAGACGGGCGGGGCTTGAACTGAACATGCGGATCTTCCATAAATGACCCGGCAATGCTAAGGCAGGAGGCCAACGTCCAACTGTTAAGCTGTGTAGGCCGAGTGTGAAAAAGTGTGAAGGGTTGCGCTGGCTGCGCACAAGGTCCTATATCCTTGCCTGACTTTCCCAGCCTGTCAAACTAGCCATGCCGAATATCCTTCTGGTCGAAGACGACTGCGCCTTGTCCGAATTGATCGCCAGCTACCTGCAGCGCAATGAGTTCTGCGTCACGGTGATTGCCCGTGGTGATCATGTGCTGGCCGAGGCTCGCCGCAGCAAACCGGACCTGGTGATCCTCGACCTGATGCTGCCGGGCCTTGATGGCCTGCAGGTCTGCCGCCTGCTGCGCGCCGAATCGCAGTCGTTGCCGATCCTCATGCTCACCGCCCGTGACGACAGTCATGATCAGGTGCTCGGGCTGGAGATGGGCGCCGACGACTATGTCACCAAACCCTGCGAACCACGGGTACTGCTGGCCCGGGTGCGGACCTTGCTGCGCCGCAGCAGCATCAATGAGCCGCGCCTGGAAACCGATCTGATCGTGGTCGGCGGCCTGCGCATCGACCTGGCCGAACGCAATGTGTTCTGGCGCGAGCAATGGGTGGAACTGTCCAGCGGTGAGTACAACCTGCTGGTGGTACTGGCGCGCAATGCCGGCGTGGTGCTCAGCCGCGACCGCATCCTGCAACAGCTGCGCGGCATCGAATTCAATGGCACCGACCGTTCGGTGGACGTGGCCATCTCCAAACTGCGGCGCAAGTTCGACGACAGCGCCGGCGAAGCGCGCAAGATCAAGACCGTGTGGGGCAAGGGCTATCTGTTCAGCCGCCTCGAGTGGGAGTTCTGACACCGGTATGCTGAAAATCCTGATTCGCCTGTACCTGGTGATCATCGCCGCGTACGCCGGTGCCCTGTTGCTGATCCCCGACGCCATTGTCGGGGCGTTTCATGAGCGCTTCATCGCCTACAACCTGAACCAGGCCAAGGGCGTGCAAAAGCTCATTGTCGAGCGCTTTCAACAGGTCCCGGCCGAGCGTTGGCCGGCAGTGGAGCGTGAACTGGCGGCGGACTTCGCTCCGCTGCAGATCGAGCTGCGGCGCCAGGACCAGATCGGCCTGGCGCATGCCGACCGGGCGCGGCTGGCGGCTGGCGAGAATGTCGTGCGCCTGGGCGACTGGGGCTATTACAAGTCGGCCCTGGCACCTCTGGACGCGACCTGGGCGGTGGAACTGCGCAATCCCCCGGACCCACTGGATATCAACCTGATTTCCTGGGGCGTCACGGTGCTGATCGTTGCCGCCTTGCTCGGCTGCCTGCTGCTGTGGGTCTGGCCGCACTGGCGTGACCTCGAGCGCCTCAAGGAAACCGCCCGGAGCCTGGGCCAGGGGCGCTTGTCGGAACGTACGCAGATCCCGGCGCGCTCGAACATTGGCGAACTGGCCGAGGTGTTCGACACCATGGCCCAGGATGTCGAGCGGTTGCTGACCCAGCAACGCGAACTGCTCAACGCCGTCTCCCATGAACTGCGCACACCGCTGACCCGCCTTGATTTTGGCCTGGTGCTGCTGTTCGACGAAGTTCCGCCGCAGTGCCGCAAGCGCTTGCTGGAACTGGTCGGGCATGTGCGTGAGCTGGACGAACTGGTGCTTGAGCTGTTGTCCTACAGCCGCTTGCAGAACGCCGATCAGGCGCGCGAACGCGTCGAGGTGTCGTTGCTGGAGCTGGTCGACAGCATTCTCGGCAGCTTTGCCGAAGAACTCGATGGCCGCGGTATCGAATGGCAGGTGCGTGCCGAAGACAACCTGCCGCGCTTTATCCTCGACCCGCGCCTCACGGCCCGGGCCTTGCAGAATCTGGTGCGCAATGCCATGCGCTACTGCGACCGGCAATTGTTGCTGCGCCTGAGCCTGGATGCCGAGGGTCACTGCCTGCTGACTGTCGAGGATGACGGCATCGGTATTCCGGCGGACCAGCGTGAATTGATCTTTCAGCCGTTCTACCGCCTCGACCGCAGCCGTGATCGCGCCACCGGTGGCTTTGGCCTGGGGCTGGCGATCAGCCGGCGGGCGATCGAAGGACAGGGTGGGACCTTGACCGTGAGCCAGTCGGCGTTGGGCGGCGCGCAGTTCAGGATTCGTCTGCCGCGGGGCTGAGCAGGGGATTTGTGGCTTCCCGCCACAACACATACCGATCCTTGCCGCCATGCTTGGCCTGATACAGGGCTTCATCCGCCTTCACCAGCGCATTGCTCAGGTTGTCTTCGCGGCGTATCCGGGTCAGGCCAATGCTGATGGTGACCGGGTGCTCGGCGGCATCTTCGCGGACCCGTTGGCACAGCGCATCGACGCGCTGCTCGGCGTCAGCCTGATTGATGCCCCAGAGGTAGATGGCAAACTCTTCACCTCCCAGGCGTGCGTACTCGAACTCGGTCATCGAGGCCTTGATGTTGGCCGCGGTACGTTTGAGCACGACGTCGCCGATGTCGTGGCCGAACTGGTCGTTGACCTTCTTGAAATTGTCGATATCGACCATCGCCAGGTAGCGGCTCTGCTCGTCGTCTTCCTGCAGGTGGGTCTGCGCCTTGGCCATGAATGAGCGGCGGTTGGGGATCTCGGTGAGGGCGTCGACGTAGGCCTGGTCCAGCAGCACCTTGGACATGTAGAAGTTGTACAGCTTGGCGCGGCGCATTTTCAGGTAGGTGTAGAGGATCAGGCCGTTGATGAACACGGCGTAGCAGATGAACATCACGCCGCGCAGATCCAGCAGGTGCAAGCCGGGTACCTGGAAGGGGTGAAGATTGATCCAGGTGATCACCAGCGCGGCGAAAAACGACCAGCGCCGCACCGGCAGTACCGACACGCTGTACAGCACGCTGGAGGCGCCCAGCATCAGCCAGGCCGGGCGCAGTTCCTGCGGCAGGCCTTCGATCACCAGGCGCATGGCCAGGGTGATGACGCCGATGAATACCAGGTTGAGAAGGTCGAAGTGCCCGGCCTTGCGGGTGAACGCCAGGATGATGCTGAGGGTCGCCATGACCGTGATGAAGGCCATCGACTTCCAGGTGAAGTCCTGCTGGCCGAGGTAGCTGACGATCAGGTCGAACAGAAGCCAGATGCCGATGCTGATGCCGAAGATCAGTAGGCAGAACGAATGCAGACTTTCGAAATCATGCTGGCGAAACTCCCGGCGCAGCTCGGGCGGTGCGATATTCCTGCGCACCTGTTGTTCGATGGTCTTGTACATGGCGGCCTTGCGTATTCGATGAGTTCTTGTAGTGCTTCCATTGCCGCTCAAGATTAGCAGGCCCGCTACGCAGGGGTAACATCGACCAACGCCAACCTCATGGCTCGGGACGTTCGCGAGGGTTTTCCTCAAGCCAGCGGCTCAGCCGTTCGGCGATACGCTCGCTCGCATGGCCATCGCCATAGGGGAGGAAGACGCGACTCATCCGCTTGTAGGCTTCAGGGTCGTCGAGCAGCACGCAGGTTTCCTTGACGATCCGCTCGGTCTGGGTACCCACCAGTTTCACGGTGCCGCCTTCGAGCACCGAGTGTCGCTCGGTGACTTTACGCAGTACCAGCAGCGGCTTGCCCAGCGCCGGTGCCTCTTCCTGGATGCCGCCGGAGTCGCTGAGGATCAGGTAGGCGCGGTTCATCAGCCAGACGAAATGCTGGTAGTCCTGAGGGGGTACCAAGAGCATGTTCGAATGGCGCGAGAGCAGCGGGTATACCGATTTTTGCACCTGTGGATTGAGGTGCACCGGGTAGACGAACTGTATGTCCGGGTAGCGCAGGGCCAGTTCCGCCAGGGCCAGGCAGATGCGCTCGAAACCCGGGCCGAAGTTTTCCCGACGGTGGCCGGTGATCAGCACCAGCCGCTGGTCATCGCGCAACTGCGCCAGCGGGGAGCCTGCGCCCGGCTTCCAGCGGCTCTTGATCAAGTGTTCGCGCATCCACAGCAAGGCATCGATGACGGTGTTGCCAGTGACTTCGATCTGCTCGGGCGCCACGCCTTCATGCAACAGGTTGTCGCGGGCGCGGTTGGTGGGCGGGAAATGCAGGTCGGCGAGTACTGAAGTCAGGCGCCGGTTGCCTTCTTCGGGCCAGGGCGACTTGAGATTGCCGGAGCGTAATCCGGCTTCGACATGACCGATAGGGATCTGCCGGTTGAAGGCGGCGAGGGCGGCAATGAAGCTGGTGGTGGTGCTGCCATGGACCAGGACGATGTCTGGCTGGATCCGCGCGTAGGTGGCGTCCAGCTGTGCCAGCAATTGCTGTGACAGGCTGTTGAGGGTCTGGTTCTGGGCCATTACCCGCAGGTCTTCATCCACGCTCAGGCCAAAGTCCCGAAGCACCTGCTGAAGCATTTCCCGGTGCTGGCCGGTGGAGCAGATGTTCAGCTCGATGTCCGGCCACAGCCGCAATATTTGCGCCAAGGGGGCCATCTTGATCGCTTCAGGACGGGTACCGAACACCATCATGACTTTGTAGGCCATTGTTGTGCGCTTTTTCCGCTTCTGTAGGCTTTAGATACAAGCAGCAGAAGGCCGGGTTGTCCACTGACTGTAGGAGCGGATTCAGGTGTTCAACTGACCTTGCAACCAATCGAGAAAAGCCCGCAGCGCCGGTTCGCGCTGGCGCCCCGGCAGCCACACCGCGCTGTACTGCGCCGCCGCCAGGCGCACGTCTTCGCGCCATGGCTGCAGCAGGCCCTGCCTGACACTGTCGGCCACCAGCACGTTGCTCGCCAGCACCAGGCCATAGCCGGCGGCGGCTGCCTGCAAGGCGTAATGCTCATCGTCATAGTGATGAAAGCGTGCGCGCTGCAGCCAGTCTTCGCAACCGGCCAGGGCGCACCAGCGCGGCCAGTCGATGATCACCCCGCTGAACGATACCCAGGGCACTGCAAGCAACGACAAGGGCTGATCGGCAGGCGGCTCCTGCCAGCCGGGCGGGGTGTACACCGAAAAATACTCCGCCAGCAGCGGCAAACGCTGCAACCCGGGGTCGGGGTTGAATTCGGCGCGCAGGGCCAGGTCGAAACTGTGGTCGCGCTGCAGGTCGACTACCTCGCTGCCGGTCAGCACCCGTACCTGGATGTCGGCATGGCGGCGATGGAAGTCGCCCAGGCGCGGGATCAACCACAGGCTGGCAAAGGCGGCGGTGGTGGTCAGGGTCAGTTGCTGGCGATCGCAAGGTGGTTGCAGCTCGCCGAGGCTGCGCTGCAGGTCGGCCAGCCCCTGATGCACCTGGCGATACAGGCGCTCACCGGCTTCGCTGAGCATCACCCCTTGCGCGCTGCGTTGAAACAGTAGCAGGCCAAGGTGCGATTCCAGGCGCTTGATCTGGTGCGAGACGGCTGCCGGGGTCACCGCCAGTTCGTCGCTGGCAGCCTTGAAGCCGCCCAGACGAGCCGCCGATTCGAAGGTGCGCAAGGCCGTCAGGGGCAGTTTGGCGAACACGGTGCTCAAGCCAATTGAGGGAGACTCAATTTAGCTCAATTGAACCGGCGCCTCAACGCAGCTAGGGTGGTGGCTCATTTCTCGAATGGAGCCGGTCATGCAAGGCAAGGCGCGTAAAGTGGTTCAGGCCATCCTCTACGAAACCATCGCGGTGGTGTGTGTCGCTCCGGTGCTGTCCTGGGCCTTCGATGCCAGCATGGCCCACTCCACGGCGTTGTCGTTGATCCTCTCGGCCGTGGCCCTGACCTGGAACATGTTCTACAACTGGGCGTTCGAACACTGGGAAGCCCGCCAGCAGCAACGCCGGCGTACCCTGTGGCGGCGCTTCCTGCATGCCTTGGGTTTCGAAGGCGGCCTGGTGCTGATTTTCCTTCCGGTGGTCGCCGGTTGGTTGCAGATCAGCCTGTGGGCGGCACTGTTGACTAACCTGGCGCTGTTCCTGTTCTTCTTTGTCTATGCCTTTGTCTTTCAGTGGGGTTTCGACCGGGTATTCGATGTGCCTGAGTCGGCGCGCGAGCCCGCTTGACTTTGACTGCTGGCCTGCGCTAGTTTCCTCGCAATGAACACATTCCTGCAGTCGCCTCAGCAAAGCATTATTACCGCCATTATCGTTTTGGCGGGCTAGCTGGCACTTGCACCGAACCCGCCCTGGAGGCGGGTTCTTTCTCTCTCTCCTGGGCACTTTAAAAAACCAGGAGTCACTGATGACCAGCCTTGCCGTTAGCCCTCGCACACCGTCCGCGTCGCTGAACCTGCTGTCCGACTATGTGCGGCGCATTCTTGCTGCACCGGTGTACGACCTGGCAATCGAGACGCCCCTGCAGTTGGCGCCAGCCTTGTCCGCGGCCCTGGGCAATCAGGTGCTGCTCAAGCGTGAAGACCTGCAACCGACTTTCTCGTTCAAGATCCGCGGCGCCTATAACCGTCTCAGCCGCCTGAGCCCGGCTCAGCGCGGCCGTGGAGTAATCACTGCATCGGCCGGCAACCACGCCCAGGGGGTGGCTCTGGCGGCCCGTGAACTGGGCATGCGCGCCACCATCGTCATGCCGACCACCACACCGGAGTTGAAGGTCAACGGGGTACGCTCACGCGGTGGTGAAGTGGTCCTGCATGGCGACAGTTTTCCTCATGCCCTGGCCCATGCGCTGAAACTCGCCGACAGCGAAGGCGCGACCTTTGTCCCGCCCTTCGACGATCCGGACGTGATCGCAGGCCAGGGCACGGTGGCCATGGAGATCCTGCGTCAGCAGCCGGGCGCACTGGATGCGATCTTCGTTCCCGTGGGGGGCGGCGGCTTGATCGCCGGGATCGCCGCCTACGTCAAATACCTGCGCCCTGAAGTGAAGGTGATCGGCGTCGAACCCCAGGACTCCAACTGCCTGCAGGCGGCCATGCTGGCCGGCGAGCGGGTGGTGCTGGCGCAGGTCGGCAGTTTTGCTGAAGGCGTTGCCGTGGCGCAGATCGGTGCGCATTGCTTCGAGCTATGCCGACACTATGTGGACGAGGTAATCACCGTCAGCAACGATGAGCTGTGCGCCGCGATCAAGGATATCTACGACGACACCCGCTCGATCACCGAACCGTCCGGCGCCCTGGCGGTGGCCGGGATCAAGAAGTACGTCGTTCGCGAGCAGGCCCAAGGCCAGACCCTGGTGGCGATCGACTCGGGGGCCAACGTCAACTTCGACCGCCTGCGCCATGTCGCCGAACGCGCCGAGCTGGGCGAGCAGCGCGAAGCGATCATCGCCGTGACCATCCCGGAGCAGCCCGGCAGTTTCCGCGCCTTCTGCCAGGCCCTGGGCAAACGCCAGATCACCGAGTTCAACTACCGCTATTACCCGGGCAAGGAAGCGCGGCTGTTCGTCGGCGTGCAGACTCACCCGCAGCATGATCCGCGCGATCAGTTGCTGGCCAGCCTGAGTGCCCAGGGCTACAGCGTGCTCGATCTGACCGATAACGAACTGGCCAAGCTGCACGTACGCCACACGGTGGGCGGGCATGCCGGGCCGGGGGCGAAAGAGCGGGTGATGCGCTTTGAATTCCCGGAGCGTCCAGGGGCTTTGCTGGGCTTTCTGGAGCGTCTGGGCAAACGCTGGAACATCAGCCTGTTCCACTACCGCAACCACGGTGCGGCTGAAGCACGGGTGTTCGCGGCGCTGGAGGTGCCGGAAGAAGAGCAGGCCGGCTTGCCTGCGGCCCTCGATGCCATGGGTTATCGCTACTGGGATGAAACCGACAACCCGGCCTACCGGTTGTTCCTCGGCTGAGCAAGGCTTGCCCCAGATCAACACGTAGTGGGGCATAGAGGCGGATCCTGAAGGCAATGGAATATTGCACGAGGGTTTCGCCATGAGCAGCACGTTCTTCATCCCCGCCGTCAACATCATGGGCATCGACTGCCTCGACGAAGCGATGGCCGCCATCGCCGGCTACGGATTGCGCAAGGCGCTGATCGTCACCGACACCGGCCTGGCCAAGGCCGGGGTCGCCGAGCGTATTGCCGAACTGCTGGCGATGCGTGACATCGACTCGTCGATTTTCGACGGCGCCAAACCCAACCCCAGCATCGCCAACGTCGAGCAAGGCCTGGCGCAGTTGCAGCGCGAGCGCTGCGATTGTGTGATTTCCCTCGGTGGCGGCTCGCCCCATGACTGCGCCAAGGGCATTGCCCTGTGCGCGACCAACGGCGGCAAGATCAGCGACTATGAGGGGGTCGACCGCTCGGCCAAGCCGCAGCTACCGTTGATTGCCATCAACACCACGGCTGGCACAGCCAGTGAAATGACCCGTTTCTGCATCATCACCGACGAGGCGCGCCATGTGAAAATGGCCATCGTCGACCGCAACGTCACGCCCTTGCTGTCGGTCAACGACCCGGCATTGATGGCGGCCATGCCCAAGGGCCTGACCGCAGCGACCGGTATGGATGCGCTGACCCACGCCATCGAGGCCTATGTCTCCACGGCCGCCACACCGATTACCGATGCCTGTGCCATCAAGGCCATTGAACTGATCAGCCAGAACCTGCGCCAGGCCGTGGCCGTTGGCAGCGACTTGCAGGCGCGGGAAAACATGGCCTATGCGCAGTTCCTCGCCGGCATGGCCTTCAATAACGCCTCGTTGGGTTATGTGCACGCCATGGCGCACCAGCTGGGCGGTTTCTACGACCTGCCGCATGGTGTGTGCAACGCCGTACTGCTGCCGCATGTACAGCGCTTCAATGCCAAGGTCAGCGCCGCGCGTTTGCGTGATGTAGCCAAGGCGATGGGTGTGGAGGTGTCCGGCATGAGTGCGGAGCAGGGCAGTGATGCGGCGATTGCAGCGATTGAGAGCCTGTCGCGGGACATCGATATCCCGGCCGGTCTGGCAGTGTTGGGCGCCAAAGAAGCGGATGTGCCGACCCTGGCCAGTAATGCGCTGAAAGATGCCTGTGGCCTGACCAACCCGCGGGTGGCCAGTCAGGAGGAGATTGAGGGCATTTTCAAAGCCGCATTCTGATCTGATTGTTTGGCAAGGCTTCGCCGGCAAGGCCGGCTCCCACATGGACTCTCTGTGGGAGCCGGCTTTGCCGGCGATGGGTTGCGCAGCAACCCCAAAAAAACTTCAGACCACCAAAGACAACAGCATGATGAAGATGATGCCAACCACCGAAAGGATGGTCTCCATCATGCTCCAGGTTTTGAAGGTCTCGGCCACGGTCATGTTGAAGTACTGTTTCACCAGCCAGAAACCGGCGTCGTTGACGTGCGACAGAATCAACGAACCGGCACCGGTAGCCAGCACCAGCAACTCACGGTTGACCCCCGGCATCATGCCGATCACCGGTGCCACGATACCGGCACCGGTAATGGTCGCCACTGTCGCCGACCCGGTAGCGATGCGAATCACTGCCGCCACCAGCCAGGCCAGCATGATCGGAGAAATCTGCGCCTGCACGGCCATCTGGCCGATGACATTACCTACCCCGGTGTCCACCAGCATCTGCTTGAAACCACCCCCGGCGCCGACAATCAATATGATCGCTGCGGTGGGCGCCAGGCTCTGGTCGAGCAGTTTCATGATCTGCTGACGCGAGAAGCCCCGGGCTGCCCCAAAGGTATAGAACGCCAGCAGCAGCGCGGCGAGCAGGGCGGTGATCGGGTGGCCGATCAGGTCCATCCATTGGCGCACGATGTGTTCAGCCGGCAACACCACATCGGCGAAGGTCTTCAGCAGCATCAGGAACACTGGCAGCAGCACGGTGATCAGGGTCACGGTGAAGCTGGGCAGGTTCTTTTGCTCGGACTCGCGGGCGATCTGGTCCATCAGCTCCTGGGACGGCGATCCCGGAATGTAGCGGGAGATGAAGTTGCCGTACAACGGGCCGGCAATGATCGCGGTGGGCAGGGCGACGATCAGGCCGTAGAAAATGGTCTTGCCGATATCGGCATTGAAAATGCCGATGGCCAGCAAAGGCCCCGGATGCGGCGGTACCAGGCCATGCACCACCGACAGCCCGGCGAGCAGCGGAATACCGATCTTGATCAGCGACACCCCGGAACGCCGGGCGACGATGAATACCAGCGGAATCAGCAGCACAAAGCCGATTTCGAAGAACAGCGGAATGCCCACCAGGAACGCGGCGAACATCATCGCCCAGTGCACTTTCTGTTTGCCGAAGGCGCGGATCAGCGTCTGCGCGATCTGGTCGGCGCCGCCAGAGTCGGCCATCAGCTTGCCGAGCATGGTACCCAGGGCGAGGACGATACCGACAAAGCCAAGCACGCCACCAAAGCCGTCCTGGAAGGATTTCATGACCTTGGCCACCGGCATGCCCGAGGTCAGGCCGAGAAAACCGGCGGCCAGGGTCAGGGCAACAAAGGGGTGGACCTTGAAGTGGGTGATCAGCAGCACCAGGCCGACGATGGTGACCACTGCATCGAGCAGCAGGTAGGTATCAGTTGCCAAACCGAACATGGTTCAGTGCCTCATCTTGTCATTGTTGTGGGCGGAGCATTTGCAGCGTTTACGTATCGAGACAGCGCTATCTTTGGTGAGCCGGAAAACCGCCTGATCAGGCCGTTCGCGCCAGCACCGGCTCACCGCAAGGCTTTAGCCACAGGTCGACCTGCACCGCCAGTTGTGCCACCGGCAGTGTGGCATCCAGGGGCAGGGTCAGGGCTTCGCCGTTGGGGCGTTCGAGGGCAGCGAACTGGCTGTCGATCAGGCTGGCCGGCATGAAGTGTCCAGGGCGGGCAAGCACCCGGCGGCTGGCTTCTTCAGGGGTGAGATCGAGAAACACGAAACCCAGGTCGGGCACGGCATGGCGCAAGGCGTCGCGATAGCGCTTTTTCAGCGCCGAACAGGTCAGGATCGGGCGTTCGCCGGACTTGAGGGTGGCCTGCATCTCTTCACCCAGACGGATCAGCCAACCGGCACGGTCGTCATCGTCCAGGGGAATGCCGGCACTCATCTTTTCGATGTTGGCAGCAGGGTGGAAGTCGTCGCCTTCGATCAGGCGACCGCCGCTCAAGCCGGCAATGGCGGCGCCGACGTAGCTCTTGCCGCAGCCAGCTACGCCCATGACCACGATCGCGGATAGGGGTGGGTTCATCGGTACCTCCTGCAGGGCAAGATAGCGCTATCTTTAGCCGCGACTGAATTAGCCTCGGGCGCTTCTTTCCCGGATGTTATTGATCTTGTATTCAGCAGTCTGGATGCTCAATTCAGGTCACCTGCAGTTATGCATTGCCTGTGTAGTGAGACAGCGCTACCTTAGTGCCCGTTCCCCATTCTTTGCAAGTCGAAAATACAATTCCCCATGACCCGCATCGGCTCCCGTACTACCGGTCGTCCCACTCTGGCTGAAGTGGCCAGGCTTTCCGGGGTTTCCCCGATTACCGCTTCGCGCGCCCTGCGCGGGGTCAGCACCGTTGCCCCGGAGCTGGTCGAGAAGGTCAAGCTGGCAGCAACCACCCTCGGTTATGTCGCCAACCCGGCGGCCCGGGCGTTGGCCTCGGCGCAGAGCGAGTCGATCGTGGTGTTGATTCCGTCGCTGTCCAACCAGTTGTTCATCGAGACCCTGGAGGCCGTCCACGAGGTCATGCGCCCGCGCGGCCTTGAAGTGCTGATCGGTAACTATCACTACGATATCGCCGAAGAAGAGAACCTGATTCGCAACTATCTGGCCTATCAGCCGCGTGGCATGCTGCTCACCGGTTTTGATCGCAGCGAAGCGTCCAAGCAGATGCTCAGCGCCAGTGGCGTGCCCTGTGTGCACATGATGGAGCTGGGGCTGCAGGAGCAGGGTATGTCGGTGGGTTTTTCCCAACAGCAGGCCGGTGCGGCGGCGGCGCAGCACTTGCTTGAGCGCGGCTGCCAGCGCCTGGGCTTCATCGCCGCGCAGCTCGACCCGCGGGTGATGCAGCGTGCCGAAGGTTTTCGCCAGGCCCTGGTTGCAGCGGGGCGCTATGCCAGTGAACTGCAGGTACTGTCGCCGCAGCCATCATCCATCGGTCTGGGTGGTGAGTTGTTCAGGCAGTTGCTGGCCGAACATGGCGATGTCGATGGCATTTTCTTCTGCAACGACGACCTGGCCCAAGGGGCGATTCTTGAGGCACTGCGCCTGGGTGTAAAGGTGCCACAACAAGTGGCCATGGTCGGCTTCAACGACCTGCCGGCATCGGCGCACATGGTTCCGCGCCTGACCTCGATCCGCACCCCGCGCGCGGCCATTGGCCGGTGCGCCGCCCAGGCCTTGCTGGGCTTGCTCGATGGCAAGCGTGGCACCGTGCACAACCAGGATCTGGGCTTTGAACTGGTGGTCCGCGAGAGCAGTTGAGCGTTGCCCCTCCCATGAAGGGTGGGGTGACATCAAAGTGCTTGCACGGCGCCAAAGCCTATCTATGCTCAGCAACACCTGAGCCTGGAGGGCGCTTCGATGTTTGATTTTCATCGCAAGTCCGATTTGCTTGAAATTGAGCAGTGCAACCGGGTTTTGGCCGGCATCAATGCCAAACTGGCCGCCATCAGCCGCTCCATGGCGATGATCGAGTTCAGCCCGGATGGCATCATCCTTGAAGCCAACGACAACTTCTGCAAGGCCATGGGCTATAGCCTTGAGCAGATTCGTGGCAAACACCACCGGATTTTCTGCGAGCCGGGCTACGCCAACAGTGAAGCGTACCGGCACTTGTGGCGGGACCTGGCGCGGGGCGAGGCGCAAAGCGGCACCTTTGCCCGTATAGACCAGCAAGGCCGCGAGCTCTGGCTTGAAGCCAGCTACATGCCGGTGCTGGGACCTCAGCAGCAAGTCACCAGCGTGATCAAAGTGGCCTCCGACATCACCCGCCGGGTGAAAGACGAGCATGAGAGCGAAAGCCTGATCAAGGCCATCAGCCGCTCAATGGCGATGATCGAGTTCACCCCGCAAGGCAAGGTGATCAAGGCCAACCAGAACTTTCTCGACACCATGCATTATCGTCACGAAGAGATTGTCGGCCAGCATCACAGCCTGTTCTGCCACAAAAGCGAAAGCGAGTCGGCAAGCTACAAGGCCTTCTGGGCCTCGCTCAATCGTGGCGAATACCATTCGCACCGCTTCGAGCGGGTCAACAAGCTGGGGCAGATGGTTTACCTCGAGGCTTCCTACAACCCGATCTTCGACACCCAAGGCCGCCTGTACAAAGTGGTCAAGTTCGCCAGCGACATTACTTCGCAGGTCTGTACCCAGCAGACGGCCGCCGAGGCGGCCCATGCCACCTCGGTGCAAAATGATGCCTGCGCCCGCAAAGGCACGCAGGTCGTGCAGCAGACCGTGCAGGTGATCGAGGAGATATCGGTAAACCTCAATGCGGCGGCGCGCAGTATCGATGCGGTGAGCAAACAGTCGGAACTGATCGGGCAGATCATTCAGACTATTCGCGGCATTGCCGACCAGACCAACCTGTTGGCACTCAATGCGGCCATCGAGGCGGCCCGCGCCGGTGAGCACGGCCGGGGGTTTGCTGTCGTCGCCGATGAGGTGCGCAGCCTGGCGGCGCGTACCAGCAAGGCAACCCTGGAAATTGTCGAGGTGGTGCGTCAGAACCACGACCTGTCGCTGACGGCCGTGGCCAGCATGCAATCGAGCCTGAGCCGCACCGGGATTGGCGTGGAGCTGGCCAACGAGGCCGGGGAGGTGATCCGGGAAATCCAGCAGGGCTCTCAGCATGTGGTCGATGCCATCAGTCAGATCAACTCGACCCTGCAGTTACACTGACAAGTTGGCTCAGCTGTTTTTCCAGGGTCAGCAAACTGTGCTCCAGGGTATTGAGCAATACATTGAGCTGTTCATCCGTGGCATCACCGAGACTGGCCTGCTCCAGCGCTTCGCAGTTGCGCACCAGAGCGCGCGCTTTGAGCATCTTGGCGCCGCCTTTGATCCGGTGGGCCAGGGCACGCAGGCTGCTGCGTGAAGGTTGCGGGCCCAAGGCGCGCAGGGCACTGAGATCTTCATGGTTGCTGCGTGCCAGTTCGCCGACCAGGCGGCGGATCAGCGCTGGGTCGCCCAAGGTCAGGTACTGGAGGTTGTCGATGTCGAAACCACTGGGGTGTCCATCATCGTCGGCAGTTTCCGGCAGCGGCGTCTGGGAAGTACCGGCCTGCAGATGACGACGCAATTCGGCCAGGCCAATGGGCTTGAACAGGCAACCGTTCATGCCGCTGGCCAGGCAACGCTCGCGTTCTTCGACCTGGGCATTGGCGGTCAGGCCGAGAATCAGGCATGCGGGTAGCTGCAGCCGCTGCTCCTGGGCGCGGATCTGCCGGGCCAGTTGATGCCCGTCCATGTCTGGCATGTGGCAATCGGTGATCACCGTATCGAAGGCGCCTTCTTGCCACAGCACCAACGCCTGCTGAGCGTCGCAGGCCTGAATGACCCGGTGGCCAAGTACTGTGAGTTGACGTTCGAGCAGCATCAGGTTGGCGGGGTAGTCGTCCACTACCAGAATGGACTGCGTCGGCATGCCGTTGTCGCTGGCCTGCGGTTTGCTGTCGGTGTGAGCGGCAGATTCGGCCAGGGCCAGGTTCAGTTTGACCTGCACACGTGTGCCCTGGTGCGGGGCACTGTGCAGGTTCAAGGTTCCGCCCATGAGCTCACACAGGCTGCGGCTGATGACCAGGCCCAGCCCTGTGCCCTGACGCGCCGTTTGTGTACCGACCTGGGCAAAATGCTGGAACAGACGCTGCTGATCTTCGCTGCTGATGCCGATGCCGCTGTCTATGACCTCCAGCAGAACCTGCAATTGTCCATCCTCGCGCAGGTGAAGCCGAAGGCTGACCTTGACGCTGCCCTGATCGGTGAACTTGATCGCATTGCTTACCAGGTTCGAGAGGATCTGCTTGAGACGCAGCGAATCGACCAGGACCAGCTGCTGCGTGGGCTGCAGATCGCTTTCCAGTCTCAGCCCTTTGAGCCTGGCATTGCCTTCGAATACCCGCACGGTCGCGCTGGCCAGGGCATTGAGGTCGGTCGGCTGCGGCGCCAGAGACATGTGCCCGGATTCGATACGGGCGATGTCGAGAATGTCGCCGATCAGTTCCAGCATGCCATTGGCCGACTCGAATGCCACCTGTAGGGAAGCGCGGTCGGCACGGCCCTGTTCAGCATCCTGGACGGCCAGTTCAAGCAGACCGATGACCGCGTTCATCGGCGTACGGATCTCATGGCTCATGGTCGCCAGGAAGGTGCTTTTGGCGCGACTGGCGTCTTCGGCCTGCTCTTTGGCCAGGCGTAACTCTTCAAGCAGGCGCTTGCTGAAACCCAGCTCCGTTTGCAGCGCCTGCTCGGCCGCGCTGCGTTGCTGGATCAGTTTGCGCAGGTAGCGGTTCCAGACAATCACCGCCGCGATCAGTACCCCTGCGCCCAGCAGGATCTGCAGGATAAGCCCGCGGTAGTTGTACCAGAGGCTGTCGCTGATCAGCGCGTTGGTTCGCCAGCGGCCGGTCAGTTCGGTCATTTCGTCGGGGGGGATGCTGAGCAGGGCTTTGTCGAGGATCGAGTGCAACTGTGTGGCGTCACGGCCCACGGCAAAGGAGAAAATGCCCGGTTGGTCACCGTATATAGAGGCAATCTGCAGACGATCCTTGAACATGCGGCTGACAAAATAGGCAGCGTTGATCTGTGAGCTCAAGGCCACATCGGCCTTGCCCTGCGCCACAGATTCCATCAGCGACAACGGGTTATCGACGGCGACCAAAGTGGTTTGCGGGTAGCGCAGACGCAGCTCGGCTTCGACCGGGGAGACGTCACGTATCAACGCCAGGCGCTTGCCGTTGAGCTGTGCGGCGCCGCTCAGGCTGGAGTTGTCAGTCCGGGTGACCAGTACTCGCGGGGTAATCAAGTAAGGGCGAGTGAAGCGCAAAGTGCCTTCGCGAGCCGGGGTGGGCGGCAGCACACCGGCAATATCGACATGACCTAGTTCGACCTGGCTGATCATTTGCGCTATCGAATCGACCACTTGAATGTCGAACTTCAGACCGGTGCGCAGGCTGATCTGGTCAAGGACATCGGCAGTGATGCCGCGAAACTGATGACGGTCATCGTAAAAGCTCATGGGCGCAAAGTACTTGTTGATCGCCACCCGCACCCGTGGATGCTGCTCGATCCAGCTGCGCTCAGCGGCGCTCAGGCTCAGGCTGCTGCGGTTGAGCAGCACCCGGGTACTGCCGCTGGTCCAGCGGCGCAGAATGTTCAAACGGTCGTTGTCGCCGATGCGGTCGAGCGCCTGATTGACCAGGCGCAGTACGCCAGGGTTGTTGCGGGACACAGCAAAGGCGAAGGTGCCGCGCAGGTTCTTGATGAAGTGATCGATCTGCACGCTGCCCAGGTACACGCGGGTGATCAGGTAGTCACTGCTGACCGCATCGCCGAGAAACGCGTCGGCCTGTCCCAGCGATACGGCCGAGAGGCCGGCCAGGTTGGAGCTGTAAAGCTGCAGCTTGGCCTGGGGGTAAAGCGCGGTGACCACAGGGGTTGGCAGATAATGATCGACCATCGCCAGGCGCAACCCTGCAAGCTTGTCGTTGAGCCCCAGGGATTTCCCTGAGCCGATGGCAATCACTGATTGGTCGTCGGTGTAGGCGCGGCTAAGTACCAGCTGCGCGTCGGCGGCTTCGAAGGCGTTGGAACTGCCCAGCAGATCGATCTTGCCGGCATGCAGCGCGGCAATCGCCTGGGCGCGATCGGCAAAGCGTCGGACCTCGATCGGAATGCCGAGCAGCTCACTGACCAGTCCGGCGTAATCGGCAGTCAAACCTTCATAGTCACTGCTGCTGACATTGATATCGAACGGCGGGTAGTCGGGATTGGTGGTGCCGAGCAGCAAGTGATGCTTGTGCTTGAGCCAGTTTCGGTCTTCGGCCGACAGCGTCAACATCGTGCTGCTGATCGAGCGCGCCAGGAGCTGGCGAGGCTCACCGACATCAATGGCAAAGGCGAGGAGTGTCTGCAGGCTTAGCAGACAACCCAGTAGTAAGGCTGTGAGCCGGTTCATGGCGGGCTCAGAGCGAATGACGGCGCGACAGTTCGATCAGCTCCACGAAGGATCGCAGCTCCAGTTTGTCCAGGATCCGGGTTTTGTAGGTGCTGACGGTTTTCGCACTCAGGTGCATGCATTCAGCGATGGCGTTGTTCGATTGTCCTTCTATCAGCAGCCGTAGTACGGCTAACTCCTGATCGGAAAGTTTCTTCAAGCGCTGTTGTTCGCTCAGCATTGGACCGTGCTGCATCGGTAGGTCGGGAAAAACCGAGTAGCCCTTGATCATGGCTTTCAATGCCGACAACAGGGCTTCGAGGTCTTCGTCCTTGCGAATGAAGGCTGAAGCACCGGCGTCCAGGCAGCGGCGGGCAAACAGATTGGCGGGCTGGCCGGTCAGCACCATCACGCGCGGCGCAGGTTCGAGTTGTTGCAAGCGTTTCAATACGCTCAGGCCATCAATACCTGGCAGACCGATGTCGAGAATCACCACACCAGGGCGAAGGTCCCGTGCCATCTGCACTGCAGTTTCACCGTCGTGGGCTTCACCGACGACAGTGAAGTGTTCGCGTTCAAGCAGCATGCGAACGGCCAAGCGCACAGTGGAGTGGTCGTCAACAATCAACACAGAGGTCAAAGTTCAGCTCCTTGTCGAGTATGTAAGCAAAATCCCGAGTCATTCAGGAGGGCGGCTCTGGCCTGGGCCGGAAGGGCGCCAACGATACGTCGAATCAAGGAACGATAGTACGGGGGGTGTAGTTGTGTTGAATTTATCGGGTAGCGCTGACGAAAAATCCTACACGTGAAGAGTTTTCGTCTGGCTGGATCTAGTCAGGGCCGGCACAGTGTTGTGCGGCCCTTGTAGGTTTTTAGAACGAAGTAGTGAAGGAAGCGTAGTAGGCTCGTCCAGCTTCGTTGTAGGTCAATGCACCGGCTTCGTCAGAATTGCCTTCACGGTACAGGCGCTTGTCGAACAGGTTGTTGACCCCGACACGCACACTCAGGTGCTTGTTGAACTCATAACCGCTGCTGATGCCGACCAGCCCATAAGGGTCGACGTCCTTTTGCACTTTGGGGTCCAGCGCTTCATTGGCGCGAGCGTTGTAGCTGGGCGCTTCCTGCTTGCCATAGTAGGTGCCGTTGAGCTGGAACGAGAGTTTGTCGGTGGCATTCCAGTCCAGGGTCGAGTTGACCGTGTATTCGGGGATGATGCTCAGCGGTTCGCCGGTTTTCTTGTCTTCTGATTCGATCATGTAGGTGAAGTTGGTGTTCCAGTCCAGGCTTGGCGTGAGCGCGATGAACAGGTTGCCTTCCACCCCTTGCACCACCGCCTTGCCGGTATTCTCCCAGCGCAGGATGCGGCGGCCGTTGGGCAGGCGGAACAAGGTCTGGTTACCGGCCTCGATCTTGTTCTTGTAATCGTTACGGAAGTAGGTGGCGCTGGTGCGCCAGGTGCCTTTGTCGTAAGCCAGGCCCAGCTCTTTGTTGACGCTGGTTTCCGGGTCGAGGTTGGCGTTGCCCAGCAAGTAGCAGCCGCCTTCGTTGACCTCACTGGAGTTGCAGCCAGCACCACGGCTGTAGAGCAGGTAATTGGGGTTGGCCTGGTACAGGTTCGGGGTCTTGTAGGCGCGGGCGATACCGCCCTTGACGCTCAAGGCTTCGGTGATCTGGTGCGAGGCGTTGAGGCTCGGGCTCCAGTTGCTGCCGAAGTCCTCGTGATGGTCGTAGCGCAGGCCGGGGGTGACGATGGTGTTGGCGCCGACTTCGATGTTGTCTTCGGCGTACAGGGCAAAGCTGCGTGCCGTGGATTTGGTCTGGGAGCGGTCGAAGCCTGGCAGTTCGGCGCCCGGGTCATAGCTTTGCGGGCGCAGCGAGCCTGGGTCGTTGAGCGACTCGTAAAGGTATTCGCCGCCCAGGGTCAGCACTTGCTCAAGGCCCGTACTCAGCGGCAGGTTGACCTCGCCGGTGGCGCGGGTGTTGCGCAGGCGCGATTCAAAGCGCCCGGCACTGCCTGAGGGGGCACCTTCACCCCAGCCGGCCAGGCCTTCATTGAGGCGACCGTTACGGGTCAGGTCGTAGGACAGCGATGCGGTCGAGGTGCCCCAGTCGTAGTCACCGCGATGGGTCGCGGCGAAACTGGAGCGTTGCATGACGTTGGTTTCCTTACCGACCTGGCTTTCGACGAATTCGCCACCGGCGTTGAGCATGGTGTCACCGGCGAAGATATTGCCCTGGCGACTGTAGCTTGCTTCCAGGTCGACGGTGTTGGCCGGGTCGATCTTCCAGCTCAGCATGCCGTTGATGTCTTTGTTGCGCACGCCTTCACGGCCGGCCATCAAGGACTCTTCATAGGCCTGGTGCGCCGAGTTGATTTTCATGTCATCGGCGTCGGTCTTGTTCAGGTTGCCGTACACGCGAAAGATCAGGCTGTCGGTCAGCGGCCCGCTGAGGCTGAAGTTGACACGCTTGCCAGTGCCCTCGGCATCGTCCTCGGGAAGCATGGTGTACAGGGTCATGGAACCGCGCAGGTCCTCGGTCGGGCGTTTGGTGATGATGTTCACCACGCCACCCATGGCCCCGGAGCCGTAGCGAGCGGCGGCCGGGCCGCGCAGGATTTCGATGCGCTCGACTTCTTCGGCGGGTACCCAGTTGGTTTCGCCGCGGGTGTCACGGTCGCCGCTCCAGCCATAACGCACGGCATTGCGCGAGGTGGAAGGCTTGCCGTCGATGAGGATCAAGGTGTTTTCCGGGCCCATGCCGCGCAGGTCGATCTGGCGGTTGTTGCCGCGCGCACCGCTGCTGCTGTTGCCGGTAAGGTTGACCCCGGGTTCGCGGCGGATGATGTCGGAGAGGTCGTTGACCGGCGGGCGCTTCTTGATGTCTTCAGCAGTGATGATCGACACACCGGGGGCTTGTTTGAGCTCCTCTTCGGCGGTGCCCAGCACTTTGGTGTCTTCCAGCTCTATAGCCTGGCGGGTGCCTGCGACCGGCAGGTCGGTAGGCTGGATCTGCACTTCATCGGCGGGCAGTTGCAGGGGAGCGGCGGTGAGAGTCGAGGAGCCCAGTGTTGCCAGCAAGGCAATACTCAAGGGGCTGAGGTTGAAGCGCGACGCCATGTCAAATGTCTCCTTGAACAAAGGGTGAGCAGGGCCCGGGACTGACAGGCCTTGCTCAAGGCGTCGAGAATGATAAAGATTAGCATTTACATGTAAAGCGTTCAGGCGAGAAATAAAATATTAAGGGGGCGAAAGCGAAGGCTCTGAGTCGAGGGTTCTGGCGGGGAGGG
>Ga0247827_10000006_pt1 | contig 163603 bp, 152 predicted proteins | sample 12C_Control_Day2_FD_194414 | JGI IMG/M metagenome (GOLD analysis project Ga0247827, IMG submission 194414) | Soil microbial communities from agricultural site in Penn Yan, New York, United States - 12C_Control_Day2 | ecosystem: Environmental > Terrestrial > Soil > Agricultural land | place... | reverse complement strand
AAGGCGGAAGGGGCCGGCAGCATCGCCACACAAAATGGATAAGCTCACAACCACAGCCAACCCAACCCAACCCAACCCAACCCAACCCAAGGATCATAGCCCTCGGGATCCCGTGAAGAGCCCAAAAAAAACGGGATTGGCACTGTGCCAATCCCGCTCGGTTGCAACCTGTGAGCTAAAGGTCAATCAGCTCCAGGGACGGTCACCGTTCTCGTCTTTGATACGAGTCGGCAGCCCCATCACGTCCAGCGCCTTGAGGAACGGCTCAGCCGGCAGCTCCTCGACGTTGGCCATGCGCTGCACATCCCACTCGCCACGGGCGACCAGCAAGGCTGCCGCCACTGGCGGTACGCCTGCGGTGTAGGAAATACCCTGGCTGTCGGTCTCGGCGTAGGCCTCTTCATGGTCGGCCACGTTGTAGATGAAGATCTCACGTGGCTGGCCATCCTTGGTGCCCTTGACCAGGTCACCAATGCAGGTCTTACCGGTGTAGCCCGGCGCCAGCGAGGACGGATCAGGCAGTACAGCCTTGACCACTTTCAGCGGCACCACTTCCAGGCCTTCAGCGGTCTTGACCGGCTGCTCGGAGAGCAGACCAAGGTTCTTCAGCACGGTGAACACGTTGATGTAGTGCTCGCCAAAGCTCATCCAGAAGCGCACGTTCGGCACGTCGAGGTTCTTCGACAGCGAGTGCACTTCATCGTGGCCGGTCAGGTACAGGTTTTGCGAACCTACCACCGGCAGGTCGTCGGTACGCTTGACTTCGAACATGGTGTTGCTGGTCCACTGGCTGTTTTGCCAGCTCCACACCTGCCCGGTGAACTCGCGGAAGTTGATTTCCGGGTCGAAGTTGGTGGCGAAGTACTTGCCATGTGAGCCGGCATTGACGTCGAGAATGTCGATCGAATCAATGCGGTCGAAATACTGTTGTTGCGCCAGCGCCGCATAAGCGTTGACCACACCCGGGTCGAAGCCTACGCCGAGAATGGCGGTAATGTTCTTCTGCTGGCACTCTTCGAGGTGTTTCCACTCGTAGTTGCCATACCAGGGCGGGGTTTCGCAGATTTTGCCCGGTTCTTCGTGGATGGCGGTGTCCAGGTAGGCCACGCCGGTATCGATGCAGGCACGCAGCACCGACATGTTGAGGAAGGCGGAGCCGACGTTGATGACGATCTGCGATTCGGTTTCGCGGATCAGCGCTTTGGTCGCTTCGACATCCAGGGCATTGAGTGCGAATGCCTTGATTTCAGCAGGCTGTTTGAGGCTGCCCTTGGCCTTGACGCTGTCGATGATGGCCTGGCATTTGGAGATGTTGCGCGACGCGATAGCAATACGACCGAGTTCGTCGTTGTGCTGCGCGCACTTGTGGGCCACCACCTTGGCGACACCTCCTGCACCAATGATAAGAACGTTCTTCTTCAATTTCTCTTTCTCTCCTTTACTGCCAGCTTACGACAGGCTGGACAAGTAGTCTTCGAACCCGAATTCACGAACCACCTCGACTGTACCGTCGAGTTGTTTCACTACGATGGACGGCATTTTCAGGCCGTTGAACCAGTTTTTCTTGACCATGGTGTAACCCGCTGCGTCAACAAACGACAGCCGATCGCCGATGGCCAGCGGACGATCAAATTGGTACTCGCCGAAGATGTCGCCAGCCAGACAGGACTTGCCGCACACCATGTAGGTGTGATCGCCGGTGCTTGGCGCGAGTTTGGCGTTGAGGCGGTAGATCAGCAGGTCGAGCATGTGCGCTTCGATCGAGCTGTCGACCACGGCCAGGTGCTTGCCGTTGTACAGGGTGTCGAGCACGGTCACTTCCAGCGAGGCGCTCTGGGTGATCGCCGCTTCGCCCGGCTCCAGGTAGACCTGTACGCCGTACTTCTCGGAGAAGGCTTTCAGGCGCGCGCAGAAAGCGTCCAGCGCATAGTCTTCACCGGTGAAGTGGATACCGCCGCCCAGGCTCACCCACTCGACCTTGTGCAGCAGGTGGCCGAAGCGCTCTTCGATGGTGCTGAGCATCTGGTCGAACAGGCCGAAGTCGTCGTTCTCGCAGTTGTTGTGGAACATGAAGCCGGAGATCTGCTCGATGACCGCTTCGACTTTCACCGGATCCCATTCGCCCAGACGGCTGAACGGACGCGCCGGGTCGGCCAGCAGGTAGTCGGAGCTGCTCACCTGTGGGTTGACACGCAGACCACGCACGGTGCCTTCGGTCTGTTCGGCAAAGCGTTGCAGCTGGCCGATGGAGTTGAAGATGATCTTGTCGCAGTTCTCGACCATCTCGCCGATCTCGTCGTCGGCCCAGGCCACGCTGTAGGCGTGCGCTTCGCCGGCGAACTTCTGACGGCCCAGTTTGAGCTCGTAGAGCGACGACGAGGTGGTGCCGTCCATGTACTGCTGCATCAGGTCGAACACCGACCAGGTGGCGAAGCACTTGAGTGCCAGCAGGGCCTTGGCGCCGGAGTTTTCACGCACGTAGGCGATCTTCTCCATGTTGCGCAGCAGCTTGGTTTTGTCGATGAGGTAATACGGCGTTTTGATCATTTCGAGGCCCCCGGCAAGGCCGGCCAAAAAAAGGACACGCATTGTGCCCTCCCTTGACGGAACTCGAAAGGGAGAAAAGCGATTTTCGCCAAGTCAGTGGTCGTGTGGGCCGTGTTTCGGGCCTGTTGCAGGTGGCATTTCTGCCACCTGTGGGGCTTTCGATCAGGCGAAGGCGTTGATGAACCAGGTAATCAACGGCAAGGCCACGATGTCGATCAATACCGCGCCACACAGCGGCACGATAATGAAGGCCTTGTAGGAGAACACTTTGTAGTGGTCACAGATGGCGCCCATGTTGGCCACCGCATTCGGTGTAGCGCCCAGACCATGGCCCATGTAACCGGCACACAGCACTGCGGCGTCATAGTTGCCGCCAAACAGGCGGAACAGCACGAAAACGCACAGCAACACCATGATCAGCACCTGCACCACCAGGATCACCAGCAACGGCAGGCCCAGCTGTTCCAGCTCCCAGAACTTCAGGCTCATCATCGCCATGGTCAGGAACATGCCCAGGCTGATGTCGCCCACCGTGCTGACCGCGTTGTCCGGCATCTCGATGATACGTGCGCGGTCGTTGAGGTTACGCAGGATGATGGCAACGAACATCGCACCGACATACACCGGCAGGACGATGCCCAGGTGCTCTTTCAAGGCATCGCCGATCCAGAAGCCGAGCACCATGATCACCAGCATGCAGGTCAGCAGACGCAGCAGCACGGCGGCATCCAGGGGCACGCTCGGGGCTTCGTTGGCTTTTTCCAAGGCCTGCAGAGTGTCAACCTGGTCGGCTTTGACCGCCAGCTTTTTACGGTCGATCAGGTAACGGGCCACCGGGCTGCCAAGCAAGCCACCGGCGACCATACCGAAAGTCGCCGAGGCCAGCGCGGCGGTAGTCGCACCACTGGTACCGAGGCTCTCGGCAATTGGCCCGAAAGCCGCCGCAGCACCAAAGCCGCCTTCCAGCGACACCGCACCGGCCATGATCCCCAGCAACGGATCGATGCCCAGCAGTTCGGCCATACCGACACCCACTACGTTCTGCAGCAAGGCCAGGCCCCAGCAGGCGCCGAGGTAGACGAAGAGGATTTTGCCGCCCTGGCGCAGCAGGCCAAGGCTGCCGCCCAGGCCGACGGTGGTGAAGAACGCCACCATCAGCGGGGTTTGCATCGCGGTGTCGAGCTTGATGTCCAGCCATTGCTGGTTACGCAGCAGCCACACCACCAGGGCAAAGCCGAAGCCGCCGATCACCGGGGCCGGTACACAGAGTTGGCGCAGCCAATAGCTGTGCTTTTTCAGTTGTGCCCCCAGCGCCAGCAGCACAAGGGCCAGGGCGACGGTGGTCAATGCATCGAGTTGCAGGGTCAGCATGGGTGAATACTCTTGTTTTTATACTTGGATTAATGGGGAGAAAGGCTTAGTCGACCAGGCTGGCCAGCAGCCGCGCGCCGATGCGTGCGGTGCGCTGGTCCTGGTCGAGGCCCGGATTGAGTTCGGCAACGTCGGCCATGCGCAGCTTGCCGCTGGCCTTGGCCCGGCGGACCAGGTACTCGACCACCATCAGGTCGACGCCATGGGCCGACGGCGCACTCACGCCGGGCGCCTGGCTGGCAGGCAGCACGTCCAGGCAGACAGTCATGTACAAGTGATCGATGCCACTCAAGAACTCATCGACAAACGCTTCGATGGCCGGGACATTCCACGGCTGCATCTGCCGGTCGAGGCGATAGCGCACGTTCAGGCGCTGGGCCTGATCGAACAACGCCTGGGTGTTGTTCAGCTCACTCACGCCCAGGCAGCAGTAGTCGAAGTCCAGGCCGGCCTGCTGGCAGTACTCGGCGATCTGCCGGAACGGCGTGCCGGAGCTGCTTTGCGCGGCGTGGCGCAGGTCGAAGTGGGCGTCGAAGTTGAGGATGCCGATACGCGGGCGCGCCTCGCGCTGGCGCAGGTGTTCGGCCAGGCCCAGAAAGCTGGCATAGGCGATTTCGTGGCCGCCGCCCAGCCCCAGGGGCAGATGGCCTTGGTCGAGCAGTTGACTGACGCGCTCGGCATAAGCCTGCTGCGCACCTTCCAGGTCAGTGCCGACACAGGCGATGTCGCCGCTGTCGTACAGTCCGCGCTGGCCACGCCAGGCCAGGTTGGCCAGGGCTTTGCGCAAGGCCTCTGGCCCCTGGCGGGCGCCGCTGCGGCCCTGGTTGCGGCTGACGCCTTCGTCGCACGCCAGGCCCACCAGGGCGCTGCCGGGCGCTTGCGCGCTGCTGCAGGGCTGCACCCACTGGTGCCAGCGCAGTGCCGACGAGCCTTCGTCAGCGTCAATACGGCCTTGCCACACGGGCATGGCGAGATGTGCGGTCATGCGGGGTACTCCAGGTTGATTCAGTCCAGCCGCGCGCCTACACGCAGGGCGACCTCGCGGGTCCAGCGGGTCAGGCGTTCGCTGTTTTGCTGGGCACGGATGGCCGGTGCCATCAGGCTGATTGCACCGTGCAAACGGTTGCGGCTGTCGAGCACCGGGGCGCTGACGCCCCAGATACCGTCGTCGATTTCGCCAAGGCTGACGGCATAGCCCTGGTCGCGAATAGCAATGAAGCTCTGCAGATAGACCGCGATGCCGTCAGCATCGACGCCCTGCTCGTGGAGGATCGCCTCGCTGCGTTCCGGCGCCATATGCGCCAGCAACACCCGCGCCGAAGCCCCCACCAGCAGCGGCTGGGCCAGGCCTTTCTGATAGCAGCAACGCAGCGGCTGCGGGCTGTCGATCAGTTCGATGCAAATCGCCTGGCCATTGCTCGGCACCATCAGCGCAACACTTTCCCGGCTCAACTCGGCCAGGCGCTTGAGCTCAGGCAGGGCTTGCGATACCAGCAACGCTTCACGGTCGAACTTGTTCGCCAGCTGCAGGCAGGCCGGCCCCGGCAGGTAGCGACCGTGGCCGTTGTCTTCGGCCAGGCCCCAGCGCAGCAGGGTTTTCAGGTGCCGGTAGGTGCTGCTCAGGGGCTGTGCCAGTTGCAGGCTCAGTTCCTTGGCCGACAGCGCCTCATCGGCCTGGCCAAGGGCAACGAGGATCTGCAGCAGGCGATCGGTGGGCGTGTTGTAGTTCATATGTGCTCCTTGCGAACATGGTGCACAGGCTTTTCCCAAAGGGTGAAACAGGATTCCCACTAAGTGGGAAATTTCGCAATTAAAAGCGATGAGGGGTGTGTAAACGGCAGGCAGGATCAGGCCGACAAGGACTTGCCGCAGCGCCCGTAGACCACTATTTCTCCCGCGGTGGCAATCACCAGACTCAAACCGGTGTAGGAAAACCCAAACGCCCTCACCTCCAGCTCGACCCCCAGCTTGTGGAACAGCGCTGGCCGGTTATAGCGCGCGCCGTGCAGCCACGACCCCGGTTCAACCAGCAGCAGGTGCTGCTCGGGCCAGGCCAGAACGATGTCCTCGACCATCCAGCCATCGGCGGTGGCCAGCGGCAGACCGCCGCCATTGATGCCGGCCATGCGGATCACCCGCTCGTGCAACGGGCCGATGCCGCGGGTTTCCAGGTGGCGGTCGCTGCCGAGGTTGTCGGTGCGGTCGCGGGCGACTTTCTCGCCGGTCTGGCAATCGATCACACTGCGCCCGGAGCTGGAGGCGACCAGCAGCAGTTCGCTGTCACGGTCAAAGCCGATTTCCAGCAGACCGGCAATGGTCAATCGCGTCTTCAACTGCCACGGTTCAGGCGCTGCTGCGACCTGAAGCTGTTCGATCACCCGGCGCAGCGGGTCAAGATGGGATGAGGACATGTCACGACTCTGCTATGTGGGTCAGGCGTCGAGGTCCGGAGCTGTTAGATGAAGCCTCGCCGAAATGGTTCATGGATCCTACGATTGCAAGCCGATACAGACAGCACTCTCCCTATCCTGCATCCACTCATAACTATACGGTTACACCGATGAACAAATCCAAGTCCGCTGGTAAAGGTTCACCAACAATGCTCGCAATCTGTTGTACCTGCACAGCATTAAGTAGCCAGTCGCCATCAGGGCTGCTCTCTAAATCAGACCACCCAAGAATATCCAATACTCGTTGTTCAAACTCATGAGCTACATCTAGCTCGTACTTCAGCGAGTCGTCTTCGTTATCGCCTGGCAAAAAACCGCTAATCCATAAAAACATGATGATATTTCTCTTATTTCGGGGTTGTTCTTCCCGGTTTGGCAGGTTTGGTTTGTTCACCTGTTTCAGGGTCAAATTCGCCAAGGTGTGTGGTTCCTTGCGGACTATAAATTTCAATTTTTCCGTGCTGGCTGTCCCATTCGTAGATGCGTCCTTTGCTGTCTTTCCAGCGTCGCCGCTTACCGCCACCTCCTTGGATAGGGCTTTTATCTTTTGCCGGTTTAGCGTCTGGAAAAGCAGCAAGCTCTTTGGGGGGCTTGTGGTACTTAATATCCCCGCCACCCCTGACGTTGATCGACAGGTAGATCGGCGCAACCTGGGGCAGGCTCGGGAACCAGATAATGGCGTCCTGGTAATCCGGCGGATACGCCGGATTAATCAGGATCTGCTCTGTCTTCGGGCCGGGTGGATACACCCAAACGGCAGGCTTCAGCGTGACGCCCTCGAGCGCCGGAGTCCCCAACACTGCATGGGGATCGGCGGCCGGCGTCCAAATGATTTCAATGCCGTCGCCCAAATCCGCGACCAATTGGTCGCCGCGTGGCTCGGCCTTGATGACTGGCACGTTCTGCCACTCCCATTTGCCCCCAGTATAGAACCCGTACAGGTCAACCGAACCGTCTGGCAGGTGCTTAAGCGTCACCCGTGCGCGAGTGTTGCCTTTGGTCAGGTCGGCATATTGCGCGGAGGAATAGAACGCGCTGTCCGGTGAAGTCGTGTTCGGCATCAGTGCTGCCACCGTGATCGCCAGCCCTCTAGGCAATACCGCCGCAAGCGTTCCACCCAGTCGGGCAGTCAAGGCCGACGCACTGACAGATCCACCTACCCACTCCAGCGCCGCAGCACCAGCGGCCATCCTTATGCCCGAACCCAGCACTGCATAGGTGCCGTACTGCTTTAACGACTCGACCGGCACAAAGCCCCTGTGATCCGTCACCCCATCCGGCAACGTGCAGGACTTGGCGAAAATGTATCCCTCCTGCTTTCTCTCCTCCCGTTTCTGAATCTTCTCCCAACGCTCGTCGGCTTCCCGATCATTGCGCTCGTTCGCCGCCTCTGCTCGGTCCCAAGCCGCCTGTGCTGCCCGTGTCGCCTCAGCATGCAGCTTGCTGTCATCTCGCCGAGTTGCCCCAAGCAAATTCAAACCAAGTTTTTTGGTTGGCATAACGCTCCCTGTCAAAATTGTCTCGATCCCGAGCAAGAGACGGCAAAGCCAAGCCCCCCTCGGCCAGCCTAATCACAACAACACCGAAGGGGTGCATGCATCATGGCTAAGGAACATACTACAGAGTGGATTTCGCATCCCGCACGATGTCAGGCATGATCAACCGCGCATGCTTTACGAATCAATGCCCCGCGGAGCCGAAATTGCCCACCCCTCGCCACTTCAGCCAGAAATCCAGTACAACAAACATGCTGAACCTCAAGCACCCGCAGGCGCCCTCCTCGCCCGCCTACCGCGTCGGCTTCCTGCTGCTGGAGAATTTCTCCATGGCCAGTTTCACCGTGGCCATGGATGTGCTGGTCACCGCCAACCTGTTGCAGAACCAGCTGTTTGTCATCACACCGCTGTCACTGGGCGCAGAACGGGTGATCAGCGACCTGGGGCTGGAGATCTATGCCACAGGCCTTGAGCGCAACACCCTGGATAACCTGGACATGCTGGTGGTCTGCGGCGGCTTGCGCACACCGCTCAAATACCCGCAGCTGGACCGTCTGCTGAGCGAGGCGGCAAGCCATGGTCTGGCCCTGGGCGGGCTGTGGAACGGTGCCTACTTTCTCGGGCGTGCCGGGGTACTGACAGGCTACAGCTGCACCATCCACCCCGAACAGCGAGCGAGCCTGGCCGAGCTCACGCAAAGCACGATTACCCCGGCCAGTTTTGTCCTCGACCGCGACCGCTTGTCCGCCGCCAGCCCCAACGGCGCGCTGGAGATGATGCTGGCGCTGCTCAAGCTGCAACAGGGTGAAGCACTGGCGGCCGGGGTCGAGGAGATTCTGGCGTTCTCCGGGGCGCGCTTCAGGCGGGTCGACAGCAGTTCGAAAAAATCCATGAGCGCACCGCTGCGGACCATTGTCGAACTGATGGAAAACAACCTGGAAGAAACCCTGAGCCTGGATCAGCTGGCCACCTACAGCGGTCGCTCGCGCCGTCAGATCGACCGGCTGTTCCAGGCGCAACTGGGCACCTCACCCAGCCGTTATTACATGGAACTGCGCATCACCAAGAGCCGGCGCCTGCTGCAGTATTCCGACCTGCCGTTGATGGATGTGGCGATTGCCTGTGGCTTTGTCTCGGTGTCGCATTTCAGCAAGTGCTACAGCGCCTACTTCGGCTACCCGCCTTCGCGTGAACAGCGGCTGGGCGAGTAACCACGGCGGCTGCTGCTCAGGCTCAAGCCGCCCTCCACCACCAGCACCAGTACCGCCAGCCAGATGGCGATGTAGGTGGGCCATTGTGCCGCGGCGATGCTTTCCCCCAGGAGTATCGCGGCCAGCACCAGCAGGATCGGTTCAACGTAGATCAACAGGCCGAACAGAGTCAGGTTCAAGCGTGGCCCCGACAGCGCTTGCAAGGCCAGCGCAGACGCACTGATCGCCCCCAGCCCGGCGACCAGCCACGGCAAGCTTGAGCCACTGGCGGCGACGCCCAGCACTACCCCGCCCTTGAGCACGAAAAACAGGCTGACCGGCAGACTCAGGCTCATGTCGAACCACAGGCCGCCCATGTTGTTGCTGTCGCTGACCCGACGCAGCCAGAAGTACAGCGGATACCCCAGCCCCACCGCCAGCACCGGCCAGGTGATGGCCTTGGCAATGGCGATCTGGTTGATGATGCCCAGCGCCGCCAGCGCACAGGCCAGCAGTTGCAGGCGACTGATGTTGTCGTTGAAGGCCAGACGGCCGACGATCACCATGGTCAGTGGCATGAGGAAATAGCCAAGCGAAACATCCAGGCCGTAGCCATTGATCGGCGCCCACATGAACAACCACAACTGCACCCCGAGCAACGCCGCCGACAACAGGCGCACCGCCCAGAACCAGCGTTCTGCAAGCACCCGCTGAACAAGCCGGCGCACTTCGTGCCAGTGGCCGCTGGCGAACACCATCAGGGTCAGGCAGGGCACAGTCAGGAGAATTCGCCAGCCGTAGATTTCGTCGCCGGCCAAAGGTTCGAGCAAATGGGTATAGGCATACATCACGGCAAACAGCACCGACGCCAGTACGTTGAGCAGCACGCCCAGGGCGGCATTGGGGATAGCGGGCGAGTGCATGGCGGTGTCCTTCACGTAGCGGTTCGGTCGGTGATAATTTATTGCGTAGCGCCCGATAAGTGCCCTCGTTTTTCACCCTTAAGATGAGAAATTTTTGCACATGAAACCTGCACTGGATGATTTCGACCTTGCCCTGCTCAACGTTCTGCAGCAGGACAACAGCCTGCCGCTGCGGGAACTGGCCGAGCGGGTACACCTGTCGTCAGCCTCCGTGCAGCGGCGCATCCAGCGCCTGAAGACAGCCGGCTTTATCCAGGCCAACGCGGCAGTGGTCGATCCGGAAAAAGTCGGTCAGGTGATAACCTTGATGGTCGAGGTGCATGCCGACCGCACTCAGTCGGCAGACCTTGAGCTGATGAAACAGGCCTTCTCCGGGCCCGAGATCCAGCAGTGCTACTACGTCACCGGCGATGCCGATTTCATGCTGGTGCTGACGGTGGCGAGCATGAGCGAGTTTCAGGCACTCGCTCAACGGCTGTTTCATGACAACCCGAATGTGAAGTGGTTTCGCACCATTGTCGTGCTGGAGCGGGTGAAATCGACCTTGCATGTGCCGATTGCCCCGCGATGAAGTCAGTTCTGCTCTAGCGCCTGGCGCAACTCTTCGGCCGTGGCGAACTCCCGCTGACTGACCACCTGCCCCTTGTCCAACTGCAACCACAGCACCTTGTCTTCGGCACCGGCATAGCGTGTAGCCACACTGCCCTCACGGTCCAGCAGCACACGGTAGCTGTAGTCGCGCATCGCCGGGATGGCAAAGAGCCTGGAAATCAACGCCGGCATGCGCTGGATGTCCGCGACGAACACAGTCTGGCGAGCTTCCAGGTAGCCCTTGGGACGGTCGGCCAAGGCCGCCTTGACCAGCTTGGCGCCGTCCATGTTGCGGGCCACCAGCAAGGTGCGGGTCTGGTCGTTGAGGCTGTAGGCCTGGTCGTGCTGGTCAAGCAGGGTCCAGGGCGCCAGGCGCTCACCGACTTCGACCGCCTGGGCCAGCAGCGGGGACAGGCTCAACAGTAGTGCTATGGCGTATTTCACAAGTGACCTCAGTGGCTGGTAAGAGAATGCAGCGTGCATGGTAGGCCGTTGCCGCCGAGCCAGTCCATGCATGAGAAAACCCTGAAACAAATAAAACAAAAGGATATAAAAATAACAAAACAATCTAACTAAACAGAATAAACAAATTGAAGCACTTACCCGGGCTGCTTATATTTTTGGACACCAACCGTCCTTGAGTCTCTGGAGTCCGCCCATGCCGCAACAGCCCCACTCTCCCCTGCGCCGCCTGCTCACTGGCGGCTTGATTGCCGCCTTCGCCGCACTGCTGTTACCTGGCCAAAGCGCCGTGGCCGAGCCCAGCAAAACCCTGCGCATCGGCTACCAGAAATTCAACAGCATCAACATTCTCAAAGGCAGCGGCGCCCTGGAAAAAGCCCTGGCACCACAAGGCGTAAGCGTCAGCTGGTACGAGTTTGCCGCCGGCCCGCAACTGCTGGAGGCATTGAGCACCGGCGCCATCGACCTGGGCCACGCTGCCGATGCGCCGTCGGTGTTCGCCCAGGCGGCGGGCAAGCCGGTGGTGTACCTGGCCGCCGAGCAACCTTACCCGCGCGGCATCGGCCTGGTGGTCCGGGAGCAGGACAAGATCGCCAACGTCCAGGCCCTCAAGGGTCAGCGCGTGGCCACCGGCCGTGGCTGGAACGCCCAGTACCTGCTGGCCGTGGCCCTGCAGGATGCCGGCCTGAGCTACAAGGACATCACCCCGGCCTACGTCAACAACGCCGCCGACGCGGTGGCGGCACTGCAGTCGGGCAGCGTCCAGGCCGTGACCCTGTGGGACCCGTTCCTGGCCGCCGCAGAAAAGCAACCGGGGCTGAAAAACCTGCGTGACGGCAGCGGGCTGTCCAACAACCGCACCTTCTACCTGTCGTCTGCCGCCTTTGCCGACAACAACCGCGCCCTGCTCAAGACCTTCTTCAGCGAACTGGCCAAGGTCAGCGCCTGGGCCAACCACAAACCCGATGAAGTCGCCGCCCTGCTCGCCCCGCAACTGGGCATCGGCGCCGATGTACTGCAGGTGGCCAGTGAACGACGCAACTACAATGCCGTGCCGATCGACAGCAAAATCACCGCCGAACAACAGAAACTGGCCGACACTTTCCAGGGCCTGGGCCTGATTCCCAAAGCCCTGCGGGTGGCCGATGCGGTGTACCCGGTCTCGGTGCTGCCCTGAGCTGACTGACCGGTAATGCCGACTCGCGGATCAGCCCGGTCGGCATTCAGTAATCAAATACCGGGTATTTCAACATTTAATTTGTGGATAGCACGAGCTTGTCTATATCGTGTCAATGCATCCCCACGCAGCGCCGGCCGGCGCTGCCAGGCACGGGGACACAACAACAAGTCGAGACTGTCCATGTCGAAATCTTCTTACTACGCCCCTCACGGTGGGCACCCGGCTCAAACCGAGCTGCTGACAGACCGTGCCATGTTTACCGAAGCCTATGCCGTGATCCCCAAGGGCGTGATGCGTGACATCGTCACCAGCCACCTGCCGTTCTGGGACAAGATGCGCATGTGGGTCATCGCCCGTCCGCTGACCGGTTTCTCGGAAACCTTCTCGCAATACATCGTGGAGCTGGCGCCAGAAGGCGGCAGCGAGCGCCCTGAGCTGGACAAGAACGCCGAAGCGGTGCTGTTCGTCGTCGAAGGCGAAGTCGACATTACCCTGCAGGGCAAGCCTTACACCCTGAAAGAAGGCGGCTACGCCTTCATTCCGCCGGCGGCCGACTGGAGCCTGCGCAACACCAGCGGCAAGAACGTCACCTTCCACTGGATCCGCAAGCACTACCAGGTGGTTGAAGGTCTGGCGCTGCCGGAAGCCTTCGTCACCAACGAGAAGGACATCGCGCCGATCCCGATGCCGGGCACCGACGGCGCCTGGGTCACCACGCGCTTCGTCGACATGGCCGACATGCGCCACGACATGCACGTCAACATCGTGACCTTCCAGCCGGGCGGCGTCATTCCGTTCGCTGAAACCCACGTCATGGAACACGGCCTGTACGTGCTGGAAGGTAAAGCGGTGTACCGCCTGAACCAGGACTGGGTCGAGGTCGAGGCCGGTGACTTCATGTGGCTGCGCGCCTTCTGCCCGCAGGCCTGCTACTCCGGCGGCCCAGGTCCGTTCCGCTACCTGCTGTACAAGGATGTAAACCGTCATATGAACCTGGTGCTGAACCCTCAGCGCTAAGCCCAGGCTCGATGCACAAGAAGCCCGCCGTTACTGGCGGGCTTTTTCGTTGCTGTGGGAGCGGGCCCACCACCCTCTGCATGGCCTATGCTTTTTTGACCTGACGTCGGCCATGGAGCCCGTCTTATGAAGCCCGGATACCTCTGCGGCGCGCTGCTGCTCATGCTGCTAAGCAACATCGCACACGCCGATGCCTGGCAGCTGGCCAAGGACGAAGACGGCATTCAGGTGTATCTGGATGATGTGGCCGGTTCGAAGTACCAGCGCTTTCGCGGCGTGACCCTGATCAAGGCCGATGTGCGCACCTTGAGTGACCTGCAAGAGAACCTGCGGGTGGCATGCAAATGGTTGTACGGCTGCGCCAGCATGCGCCTGCTGGACGTCGAAGGCGACAGCACCTGGGTGTACCTGACCACCGAACTGCCCTGGCCGGCCAGCCCGCGCGACATCGTGATCAAGGTGCAGACCGAGCGCACCGACGATGACGGGCTGATCCGCCACCTCAGTGCCGTTGCCGGCAAGGTTGAACGGCAACCGGGACTGATCCGTGTCCGCCAGCTCAAGGGCCTGTGGACCCTGATCCCCAAAGGTGAGCAACTCACCGAAGTGACCTATCAACTGGAGGCCGAGCCAGCCGGGGACATTCCCTCGTGGCTGGCCAATCAGTTCGTCATCGATGCGCCCATGGTTTCACTGCGCACCTTGCGGGCGGTGGCGGAGCGTCAAGGCCTGCGCCCCGAGCAGGAAACACCTGATGAATGATTACACCTCATGGGCTTCCAGAAGGCTTGCCAACACCCCCGCCAACTCCTTGACCATCGGATCGGCGGTCGGCCGATGAACGATGACGATTTCGTAGCTGTCGATCACCGGCAGGCCGTTCTGCTCACCCAGCACCGCATGCTCACGGGTTGCCGCGCGCGGCGGCAGCAGGCTGATGCCCATGCCATCGGCGACCGCGGCCTGGATACCACTGAGGCTCGAGCTGGTGAAGCTGATGCGCCAGCGCCGGCCCATACTTTCGATGGCGTTGATCATGTCGTCGCGGTACAGCCCCCGCGGCGGAAAGGTCACCAGTGGAATCGGGTCGAGGTCGATCGAGGGCGTGCTGGCGCTGTCGATCCATTGCAACTCTTCCGGCCAGCAGGCTACCCCTTCGCGGCTGTTGCGTCGCTGCTTGAGCAATACCAGGTCGAGCTCACCGTTGTCGTAGCTCTGGCTCAGGTCACGGCACAGGCCGCTGGTGACCTCCAGTTTGACCTGCTGGTACTTACGATTGAACGCCGACAAGGCATTGGTGGTGCGCCCACCGACAAAATCCTCCGGTACCCCCAAACGCACGGTCACACCCACGGTGGCGCCGGCCAGGGCTTCGAGCATCTGGTCATTGAGGGCCAGCATGTGACGGGCGTAGCCGAGCAGGGTCTGGCCGGCATCGGTGGGCAATACATCGCGATTGCCACGCACCAGCAGGCGGTGGCCGACCATGTCTTCCAGGCGCCGTACTTTCTGGCTGACGGTCGACTGGGTGGAATGCAGACGTGCGGCAGCGGTGGTAAAGCTGCCGCAGTCGGCCACCACGACAATGGCCCGAAGCAGGTCCAGATCGAACAACGACCTATTCGGTTTTACACTGATGTCCATGTAAATATTTAACTTCTAAATGGTGAGCACGATTTCTATCATGCCCCCATTCACGGGACAACCCACGGAGACCAGCGGATGCGCCTGGAACACCTCAACGTTTTTTTCGCATTCCTATTGGCCATGATGACCTCGATCACCGCCAGCGCCGAAGGCGGCGTGCTGGAAAGCCAGCTGCGCGAAGCCGCTGACAACGGCGACGCCGCGCGCGTACGCAGCCTGCTTGAACAAGGCGCCAACCGCGAAGCCCGCGACAAGCTTGGCCGCACGCCGCTGCTGCTGGCGACCCATCGCAACCAGGTCGAAGCGGCACGGGTACTGATCGAGGCCGGTGCCGACGTCAACGCCAAGGACAACATCGACGACAGCCCTTACCTGTATGCCGGTGCGCGTGGCTTCAACCAGATCCTGCGCCTGACCCTGGCCCACGGCGCCGACCTCAAGAGCACCAACCGCTATGGTGGTACGGCGCTGATCCCCGCGGCCGAGCGTGGTCATGTCGACAACGTGCGCACCCTGATTGACGCCGGTGTCGACGTGAATCACCTCAATCGCCTGCACTGGACGGCCTTGATGGAAGCCATCGTGCTCAGCGACGGCGGGCCGCGTCATGTGGAGATTGTCGAGATGCTGGTCAAGGCCGGGGCCGATGTGAACATTGCCGACAAGGATGGCGTGACGCCGTTGGCGCATGCACGCAAGCGTGGCTATACGGCGATGGTGAAGATCCTGGAGGCGGCCGGTAATCCGCGTTGATTGCGCGGCCCATCGCCAGCAAGGCTGGCTCCCACAGAGTGGCTGACTGCATAACATCTGTGGGAGCTGGCGACAGCCTGCGATCGACCGCAAAGCGGTCGCAAACCAGGCAACACCTTTGTCAGACCTTATCGATCTTGGCGGGAGGCGTTGGCTCCTCGTCAGCATTCACCGAACGACGAAAGCCCTTGATCGACTCCCCCAGATCACTGCCTAGGGTCTTGAGCCGCTTGCTGCCGAACACCAGTACCACCACAACCAGCAGTACTCCCCAGTGCTTCCAGTCGAACACACCCATGTTCCACCCTCCTTCGCTTATTCGATGTCTTCGAACGGCAGGCCCACGTAGTTCTCGGCGATGTTGACCAGGCCGGCGTGCGAGTTGAAGAAGTACTCACGGTCAGCCTGCTGCATCTTCTGATCCCAGGCGTCCTTGTGCTCGCCGAAATCGTGCAGCAGGTTGGTCATGAACCAGCTGAAGCGCTCGCCTTTCCAGACCCGGCGCAAGGCCAGTTCAGAGTAGCTATCAAGCAGGTCGGTACGGTCTTCGCGATAGACCTTGACCAGAATCCGATACAGATAGCAGACATCCGAAGCCGCCAGGTTCAGGCCTTTGGCGCCGGTAGGCGGGACGATGTGGGCGGCGTCGCCGACCAGGAACAGCTTGCCGTACTGCATCGGTTCGACCACATAGCTGCGCAGCGGCGCGATGCTCTTTTCCAGCGCGGGTCCGGTGACCAGGCGCTCACCAACCTCCTCGGGCAAGCGCGCCTTGAGCTCGTTCCAGAAGCGTTCGTCCGACCAGTCGTCTACGTGATCGGTCAGCGGCACTTGCAGGTAATAACGGCTGCGGGTCAACGAGCGCTGGCTGCACAGCACAAAGCCGCGGTCGTGATGGGCGTAGATCAGTTCATGGTTGACCGGCGGGGTGTCGGACAACAGTCCCAGCCAGCCGAAAGGATAGACGCGCTCATAGTGGGTCAGCACGGCTTCGGGAATGCTCTTGCGCGCCACCCCGTGGAAGCCGTCGCAACCGGCGATGTAATCGCAATCGATGCGGTGGGTCTGGCCGTCTTTCTCGTAGGTGACGTAGGGTTGCTCGCCTTTCATCTCGTGCGGTTGCACATTATCGGCCGCATAGATGATCGGCGCGCCGCTGAGCGTGCGCGCATGCATCAGGTCACGGGTGACTTCGGTCTGGCCGTAGACCATCACCGTCTTGCCGCCGGTCAGCGCCTTGAGGTCGACGCGAATGCGTTTGCCGCCCACCAACAGTTCAACGCCATCGTGCACCAGGCCTTCAGCGTCCATGCGCTCGGACACACCGGCTTCGCGCAGCAGGTCGACGGTGCCTTGCTCGAGCACGCCGGCACGAATGCGCCCGAGTACGTACTCCGGGGTCTGACGTTCGACGATCACCGTGTCGATGCCAGCCTTGTGCAGCAGCTGGCCAAGCAGAAGGCCCGAGGGGCCGGCGCCGATAATGGCTACCTGAGTTCTCATTATTCTTGTCTCGCTTTGGGGCTCCAGGCTTGGGGACGCGAGCGCCTGGCAGCTATTGTTGTTGTGTGCCCCTGCATTTTTGCTGACAAAAACCGGATAAAAAGGTGATATTCCTCCTGCGAATTGCACTTTTACAAATACAGTTCGATTATCGGACAGGCCCACAATGACAAGATCCAGCCTCCCCAGAATCCCCGTGTTCAAGCTGTATGGCGAAAGCCAGGCCTGGCCGACGCCCGACCTGCTGCACTGCGAATCGATCCCCAAACGCAGCAGCCTGCACCACTGGGAGATCAAAGCGCATCGCCATGCCGACCTGTTTCAGCTGTTGTATGTGCGCCGCGGCCAGGCCGTGATCGAGCTTGAAGGGCGGCGCAACACAGTGCGCGAAGCGGCGATACAGGTGATCCCGCCGATGACCGTCCACGGCTTTCAGTTTTCCGAAGACATCGATGGCTACGTGCTGACCCTCGGCGCACCACTGGTGGCGCAACTGGAAGCGCAGTTGGGTGCCCCACTCACGGTGCTGGCCTCGACAGGCTGTTATCGGCTGGGCGCAGACCGCCGCGCCTTGCACACCCTGATCAGGGTGTTGCACCAGGAGTACGAAGGCAGCGCCCCGGCACGCGAGCTGCTGCTGCATTCGCTGGTTACGTCACTGATGGTCTGGATCAGCCGCCGCAGCCAGCAGAACACCCTGTCGAGCAACCGTGACGAGCGTAACCAGCAATTGCTTGCGCGCTTTATCAAGCTGGTCGAACAGCACTACCGCGAACACCTGTCGGTCGAGTTGTTCGCGCATCGCCTGGGCGTTTCCAGCGTGCACCTGAACAACCTCTGCCGCGAACTCGCCGGGCAGACCGCACTGCAGATCATTCACCAGCGCTTGCTGCTCGAAGCCCGGCGCAACCTGATCTACACCAACATGAGCATCAGCCAGCTGTCAGACAGTCTGGGCTTCAGTGACCCGACCTACTTTTCGCGCTTTTTCCGTCGTCTCTGCGGGCAGACGCCGAATGCGTTTCGTCAGGCCGGGGTGTCGTGACTGCGACTTTTACGCAAGTCGCTGAAATTTCTTAACAAACACTAACGACACAGCACATACACAGCCGGACAAAATCAGTAAGTGATTGATATATAAAGAATATAAATCTGGCACAGAACTTGAGAGGGCCCGTGCAGGCGCTGCACGGCGCCGCACCCATAACAATAAGGTTGACCCTCTCATGTTCAAACGCGCCCCGCTGCACCTCGCCGCCAGCCTGCTGCTGGCCACATCCACCTGGCAGGCCCAGGCCACCGAAGGCGGCATCTCCTCCTGGCCCATGGGCATCGAGCTCTATGGCATGGGTATCCTGCCGCCACCGGGCACCTACGGCCAGTTGTTCGTCGGCAATTACCTGGCCGACACCCTGCGCGACAATAGCGGTGACAAGGCCGCCGATATCGACCTGCGCGTTACCACGCTGGTACCGCGTTTCGTCTGGGTCACGGAACAGAAAGTGTTTGGCGGCGACCTGGGCTTTCACGCCCTGCTGCCGCTCAATGACATGCGCCTGAACGTCAAGGGCGGCCCGCACGACCACAAGCGCGGCATCGGTGACGCCCATCTGGGGCCGGTGATTGGTTTTCACCCCACTGACAAGCTGCACATCGCCACCGGCGTCGACTTCGTCCTGCCCACGGCCAGCGAGTACGACAAGGACGACCTGATCAACCTCGGCAACCACTACTACACCGTGCAAGGCGTGCTGGCGATGACCTACCTCGACCCCGCCGGACTGAATGCCGATGTGCGCCTGATGTACGACTACAACTTCGAGAACAAGGCCACCGACTATCAGTCGGGCCGTGAGCTGCACGCCGACTACACCCTCGGCTGGGGCCTGGGCAACGGTTGGGTACTGGGGGTTGGCGGGCATGCCTACCAGCAGGTCAGCGACGACAAGTGCAGCGCCGGCGATTGCGCGGCCGCCGCCCTGGTCGAGGCCAGTGACGGCAACCGCGGCCGCTCGTTCTCGATCGGCCCCGCCGTGCAATACAGCAGCAAGCAAGGCTGGATGTTCAGTGCCAAATGGCAGGACGAATCCGGTGTACGCAACCGCGCCGAGGGGCAAACTTACTGGTTCAAGTTCACCACGCCGCTTTAACCCTCAGCCATCCGGGTCAGCTGCCCTTGAGCCGGTAGCTGACCTGGGCCCGGCTCATACCGAGCATCTGTGCCGCCGCTGTCACGTTGCCGCCCGAGCGGTCCAGCGCCAGACGCACTAGGCGCCGCTCGATCTCCTCCAGCGAGGTGCCCAGCACCCGCTCCTGGCCGGCGAAGAAGGCCTGCAGGCTGGCAAGTTCCGGGGCTTCGGTTGCGCTCTGGCCTTGCTCTGTTTCCGTGTCCTTGGCGGTAGCCCGAGGTGCCGCGCTATCCAGGGCCAGGCGCCCCTCGGCGGTCAGGCCGATGGCCGAGTCAATCAACGGCGCGCCGGCCTCGGCCAGGTGCACCACATCAATTACCTCACCATCGCTGGCGGCAATCACGCCGCGTTCCACCAGGTTCTGCAGCTCGCGAATATTGCCGGGGAAACGATAGGTCAACAGCGCATTGACCAGACGCATGCTGAAGCCCGCCAACTGCCGGCCATGGCGTTGGCTGAAGCGCCGCAGGAAATAGCTCATCAGCAGCGGTATGTCTTCACGCCGCTCGCGCAGTGGGGGCAAGTGAATGGGGAAGACGTTCAAGCGATAGAACAGGTCCTCACGAAAACGCCCCGCTTCGACCTCCTTGCGCAGGTCGAGATTGGTCGCGGCAATCACCCGCACATCGACCTGGATCGACGACGTGCCGCCAACCCGCTCGATCTCGCCTTCCTGCAACGCGCGCAGAATCTTGCTCTGGGCATGCAGGCTCAAGGTACCGATCTCGTCGAGGAACAGCGTGCCGCCATTGGCCCGCTCGAAACGCCCGGGCCGCGAACGCTCGGCACCGGTGAAGGCGCCGCGCTCGACACCGAAGAGTTCGGCCTCGACCAGGTTTTCCGGCAGGGTTGCGCAATTCAACGCCACCATCGGTGTGTGCTGACGCCGGCTGGCCTGGTGCAGGGTATGGGCGAACAGTTCCTTGCCCACCCCGGATTCACCGGTCAACAGCACCGTGGCCTGGGTCGGCGCCACGCGCTGCAACAACTGGCTGGCGGCGACGAAGCTGGCAGAGATACCCACCAGTTGCTTGCCGTCGGCTGGCACGTCGAGCTCGGCGACACGGGTGTCGACTGCCGAGGTATAAGTGCTGCGGCTGAGAAAGTCGCCAGGGTCCAGATAAGCCAGGTCGACATCAATGTCCTCCCACTGCTCTGCCGGTTTGCCGACGATGCGGCATGCCGGATGGCCCATGGCCCGGCACTGCAGCTCGCGAAACACCACCAGGCGCCCGAGCAGTGACGAGGCGTAGCCGCTGGCATAGCCGATCTCCATCCAGCACGCCGGCTCCCCACCCAGGCCGTAGGCGGCGATGTGCTCATCGACCTCCAGGGAGTTGTGCCAGAGAAACTCGGAATAGAAGTGGCCGATGCCCGAATCGATCTCAAAGCGCACGACTTCGACATTGACCATGCCTTCGAGCATGTGCAGGCGCGGGCCGGCACTGTAGAGGCTGGCGTGATCGCCCTCGGGCCACTGCTCGCTGACCTGGGCCGCATCGCGCGCCCCCGCCTGCCAGCCAATGCGGGTAAGCAGACCGCGTGCCTTGTCCAGGCCCAGGGCCTCGATCAGTTCACGGCGAATGGCGCCGAAGGCCGAACCTTGCAGCAGCATCATGCGCTGGCCACACAACCAGATACTGCCGTCCTGCGGCGCGAACGCCACGGACTGCGCCAGCTGTTCGGCCGAAGGCAGGCCGGTGGCGCCGAACTGGTTGGTGCGGTCGACGATCAGGCTTTTGTGGCGGCCCAGTACCTGTCGGAAAAACGCTTCATCGACGGTACGGCCAGGCTTGCCAGGTGTTGTAGTAGTCATAGGCAATACCAAAGGCAGAAGGTAAGGCTTGCAGTATGCCCCCCACCTCGGCCCGGTCAATCTGCCAACAGGCCAAGGGTAACGTCCAGGCGCGCAAATGACCGATTACCGCCCGGATTTTTTCCTTGGCGGTACCTGCGTCGAGCTTTCTGCATTCGACGACTTCTCTGCATAAATTTTCGCACCTGCTGCTGTCCGCGTTTTCCAATCCCTCATACAAAAACAATATAACTATTTGTTTTATATAGATTTTTAACCATTAAAACGACATGGCACGATAGTAGCTATGGGCTGTTCATCGAAACCTTTTCGACACAATAAGAGAGAAACCGATGACCCCTACCCGCCCTGCCTACCAGAACCTTCACTTGCAGCCGCTGGCCGGACACTGGCGTGCTGGCAGCGCCGAGCGCGCGCTGACGGTAGTCGACCCGTTCAACCAGCAGACCCTGCTGCAGATTCCCATGGCCAACCGCGACGACCTCGACGCGGCGTACCGAAGCGCCCGCCAGGTCCAGCCTGACTGGGCCGCACAGTCCCCCGCCGCGCGCAGCCAGGTGATGCTCCAGGCCGTGCGTATCTTCGATGAGCGTCGTGAGGAAATCATCGACTGGATCATCCGCGAGTCCGGCAGCACCCGGATCAAGGCCCAGATCGAATGGGGCGCCGCCCGCGCCATCACCCTGGAGTCGGCAAGCCTGCCTAGCCGCGTCCACGGGCGCATTGTCAGCTCCAACATTCCCGGCAAGGAAAGCCGGGTGTACCGCAAGCCACTGGGGGTGATCGGGGTGATCAGCCCGTGGAACTTCCCCCTGCACCTGACCGCCCGTTCCCTGGCACCGGCCTTGGCCCTGGGCAATACCGTGGTGGTCAAGCCGGCCAGCGACACCCCGGTCAGCGGCGGCCTGCTGCTGGCGCGCATCTTCGAAGAAGCCGGCCTGCCAGCCGGTGCGCTGAGCGTGGTAGTGGGTGCCGGTGCCGAGATCGGTGACGCCTTTGTCGAGCACCCGGTGCCTGCGTTCATCTCGTTTACCGGCTCGACCCAGGTCGGGCGCAACATCGGCCGTATCGCCAGCGGTGGCGAGCACCTCAAGCACCTGGCGCTGGAACTGGGCGGCAACAGCCCGTTCGTGGTCCTCGCCGATGCCGACCTGGAACAGGCCGTCCACGCCGCAGTGGTGGGCAAGTTCCTGCACCAGGGCCAGATCTGCATGGCGGTCAACCGCATTATCGTCGAGCAGCCACTGCTCGAGGCGTTCACCCAACGCTTTGTCGAGCGGGTCAAGGCCCTGCCCTGCGGCGACCCGAACCTGCCCGGCACGGTGATCGGCCCGGTGATCAACGCCCGGCAGCTGGAAGGCCTGCAAGACAAGATTGCCACCGCCCAGGCCGAAGGTGCCCGGCTGCTGCTCGGTGGCCAGGCCCAGGGCAACGTGCTGCCGCCGCATGTGTTCGGCAACGTCAGTGCCGAGATGAACATCGCCCACGACGAGATCTTCGGCCCGCTGGTGGGCATCCAGGCTGCACGCGATGCCGAACATGCCCTGGAGCTGGCCAATCGCAGTGAATACGGGCTGTCCAGCGCGGTGTTCAGCACCAGCCTGGAGCATGCGGTGCAGTTCGCCCAGCGCCTGCACGCCGGCATGACCCACATCAACGACATCCCGGTCAACGACGAACCCAACGCCCCGTTCGGCGGCGAGAAAAACTCCGGGCTGGGGCGTTTCAACGGCGACTGGGCGATCGAAGAGTTCACCACCGACCACTGGATCACCGTGCAGCACCAGCCGCGCCAATACCCGTTCTGATTGCCTGACCTACCCCCATAACAATAAGGAGTCCGCAATGTCCCTACTGCCCAACCGCCAGGCTGTGCGACGGACCGTCACCACCTGCCTTGCCCTACCCTTGATCCTGCTGGCCGGCACTGCCGCCGCCGATGGCGACGGGGTGTGGAAAGGCGGCGAGAATGTCTATGCGAAAGTCTGCGGCCACTGCCATGAAGGCCAGGTCGGCCCGCAGCTCAAAGGCCGGCAATTGCCCGCTGCCTATATCAGCGCCATCGTGCGCAACGGGTTTCGTGCCATGCCCGCCTTCCCCGCCTCGTTCATCGACGACAACGCCCTGCAACAGGTCGGCGACTACCTCTCCAAATCCCCCGCGCCAGCGGCCAAGCCTTGAGGGTGCTGTGATGATGAATGTCGAACGTCGTTCGCTGCTCAAGGGCATGGCCATTGGCGGCCTGGCCGGTGTTGCCCTGAGCAGTTCCAGCCTGAGCCTGGCCAACAGCGTGCTGGGCCGTCCTGCTCACGCCCAGGCCGCGAGCCTGGCGCTGGTCAGTGCCGAGGTCGCCCGCTCGGCCTTTGTCCAGGGTCTGCAGGCAAGCCCGGCCGCCCCGCAGCTGCAGGTGATACCCGCAGGCCTGGAGCTGGCGCTCATGCTTGAGCTGCAGCAGCGCCTTGCCAGCGGCCAAGCGCAGCGCTTGATCGGCCTGCTCGACGATGCCAGCGCCACGTTGATCGTCGACCTGGCGCGTAGCGCCGGCGCACGCGTGCAGTGGCTGGGCCAGCACAGCACCCATGCCGGGCAATCACGCCACCGCCTGCTCAGCGCCCAGGCCTCCCACGGTTGCGCGTTGCAGCTGGGCCAGCAACTGCACGCCTGCGGCCAGGGTTTCAGCCTGCACGAGCAGCGCCTGCACAGCCCGGCGCCGACCTTGCAACTGGCCAGCGCCAAACGCGGCATGGCCGGCGACCAATGGGCGGCCACCCTCGGTTACGCCCTGGCCGTACTCGGCAGCACCGACACCGGCCAGGCGCCGCTGCTTGCCAGCCGCCCCTCGGCACTGACCGGCACCTATGTGTCGTTCTCGATCGCAGTCTGAAGGATTCCTACATGAGCCAAGCAACCGCCAATACCCTGCTGCCTCGCGGCGTCGATGCCGCCCGTTTCGAGCAAGCTCTGGCGCAGTTCCGCGCCCTGCTGGGCGACGACAACGTCCTGGTCAAGGACGATCAGTTGATCCCCTACAACAAGATCATGATGGCCGTGGACAACGCCGAACATGCGCCCGCTGCTGCCGTCACCGCCACCACGGTGGAACAGGTGCAGGGCGTGGTGAAGATCTGCAACCAGTTCAAGATCCCGGTCTGGACCATCTCCACCGGCCGCAACTTCGGTTATGGCTCGGCGGCTCCCGGCCAGCGCGGCCAGGTGATCCTCGACCTGAAGAAAATGAACAAGATCCTTCACGTCGACCCTGAGTTGTGTACCGCCCTGGTCGAACCGGGGGTGACTTACCAGCAGCTCTACGACTACATCCAGGAACACAAGCTGCCACTGATGCTGTCGTTTTCCGCGCCTTCGGCGATTGCCGGGCCGTTGGGCAACACCATGGACCGCGGCGTCGGCTACACGCCCTATGGCGAGCACTTTCTGATGCAATGCGGCATGGAAGTGGTGCTGGCCAATGGCGACGTTTATCGCACCGGCATGGGCGGGGTCAAAGGCGACAACGCCTGGCAGGTGTTCAAGTGGGGTTACGGCCCGACCCTCGACGGCATGTTCACCCAGGCCAACTACGGCATCTGCACCAAGATGGGTTTCTGGCTGATGCCCAAGCCGCCAGTGTTCAAGCCGTTTGAAATCAAGTTCGAGAATGAATCGGACATCGCCGAGATCGTCGAATTCATCCGCCCGCTGCGCATCGCCCAGGTCATCCCCAACTCGGTAGTGATCGCTGGCGTGCTGTGGGAAGCCTCGACCTGCAACACCCGGCGCAGCGACTACACCACCGAGCCCGGCGCCACTTCCGACGCCATTCTCAAACAGATCCAGAAAGACAAGAACCTCGGCGCCTGGAACGTCTACGCCGCCCTCTACGGTACCCAGGAACAGGTCGATGTGAACTGGCAGATCGTCACCGGCGCCCTCAAGCAACTGGGCAAGGGCCGTATCGTCACCGAGGACGAGGCAGGCGACACCCAGCCGTTCAAGTACCGTGCACAGCTGATGTCCGGGGTGCCCAACCTGCAGGAGTTCGGCCTGTACAACTGGCGTGGCGGTGGCGGCTCGATGTGGTTCGCACCGGTCAGTCAGGCACGCGGCAGCGAGTGCGACAAACAGCAGGCACTGGCGAAAAAGATCCTCAACAAACATGGCCTGGACTATGTCGGTGAGTTCATCGTCGGCTGGCGCGACATGCACCATGTCATCGACGTGCTGTACGACCGCACCAACCCCGAGGAAACCCAGCGCGCCAACGCCTGTTTCACCGAGTTGCTGGATGTCTTCGAGCAGCACGGTTACGCCGTTTACCGGGTCAATACCGCGTTCCAGGAACGCGTTGCGCAAAGCTACGGGCCGGTCAAACGCAAACTCGAGCACGCGCTCAAACGCGCCCTCGACCCGAACAACATCCTCGCCCCGGGCAAGTCCGGCATCGATCTGAACAATCCGTTCTGATCCCCTCACCGCTCCGCCAGCGCCAGGCTGGCGGAGCACATGGGGCAAATTCACTCGCCGCTGCGAAAGGCCGCGCGATAGTCTCCCGGCGCCCGACCGGTCCACTTCTTGAACGCCTTGCGAAAGTTGGCCGCCTCGGAAAAGCCGACCTGGGCCGCCAGTTCGTCCATGGGCAAATCACTTTTCTGCAAGAACTCGATGGCCAAGGCGCAGCGCACTTCATCCAGCACACCCTGATAGGTACGCTGATGTTCGGTCAGGCGCCGGTGCAGGGTGCGGGTCGACATACCCAGGGTGGCCGCCACCGCGTCTGCACCGGGGAAGCGTCCGGTTCGGCTCAGGCACGCAAGGCGCACCGCTTCAATCAGGTCTGCCTCATCCGGCAGGCTGGCAAACAGTTGCTGGCAGAACCCCGTCGACATCGCCGAGGTAATGGGGTTGGCATTCGGGCAGGGCTGCTGCAGAACCGAGGCGCAGAAGCGCCACTCCATCACCTCGCTGTTGAACTCCACCGGGCAGCGAAAGACCTCTTCATAACGTTGCCAGTAGGTCGGTGGTGGGTAGGGCAACAGCAGCCGAACCGAAGGAAAGGGTTTTTCCAGTACGCACTGGACCAGCGCCTGGATCGAGGCAAACCAGAACTCCGTGGCCAGGGGCATCAGTTCCCCGAGAGCAAAAAAACCCTGACCGACGAAGATGCCTTCGTCCCCTTCCCGGCGAAAGGTTTTCTCGAACACCGGCCCCAACAGGCGTATGTGCTTGATCCCGAAATCGACGGCCTGGCCAAAGGTTTCACTGCTCAGCATGGCGTAGCCGAAGATCCCGAAATCACTGATGCGTTGCCGCCCTCCGGCGCGCAGGCCACTGTCGGCATGCAGCATCAGGCGCCGCATGTTGGCGAAAATCACCACTTTCTGCCGGTGAGAGATCCGTGTGTTGGGGTCCTGCATTTGTGCCAGCGAAAGCTCGGTACCGTCCAGCAGCCCCGCCTCACTCACGCCCTGGGCCTGCAGTTCGGCCACCAGGGCAGGCAAGCCGAGCATGTTGTGCTGCGCAACATCCTGTGAGGTGCCATACAGGCCCACGATCAGCTGAGTCATCAGGGGATCTCCATTCACCGATGGCAGAAATTAACCCCCGTACTGGCGCATTACAACCTCCCGCCGCGCAACACAGCGTTGCAGCATCAGCACCGCAGCACCACTCGACAAGAACAATAAAAGCTGAGGCTTCCATGAGACGAATGCTTGCTCCCGCGCTTGCCGCCTGCTTGCCGTTGATCCCGATAACGTCGCTGGCCAGCGACGCGCCGCGCAACATCCTGCGCATCGGCTATGCCGACATTCAGTTCAACACCGACTCCGCAGACATGACCGGCATGCCCGGCACCACCCCTGCCAACGTCCAGGCCGAGGTACGCGACAGCGGCACCCTGGCGCTGGTCTACGAACGCAAGCTTGGCGGCCCCTGGTCATTGCTGATGCAGGCCGGTGCACCACCGGTGATCGATTTCGACGGCGCAGGTTCGGCCGCTCCCCTGGGCAAGGTCGGCAGCGCCCGGGCGTGGTTTCCAGCGGTGCTGCTGGCCTACAACTTCGACGTGCTGGGCATGCAGCCCTACGTAGCACTGGGTGTCAATTACACCTGGTTCAGCGAAGAGAAGATGACCGCCGCCTACAACACTGCGTTCGGCGGCACTTCCAGCACCTCCAAAATGGATGACTCGCTGGGCGCCGTGGCCAAGGTCGGCGTGGAAGTACCCCTGATCGGCAACTGGAGTGCCGGCTTCTCTTACGCCCGTTACTGGATCGACACCACCGCCACCATCAAGACCCAGACCCCGGGTGTTGGCCAGGTCAAGCGCAAGATCGACGTCGAGGCTGACCCGGACGTCTATTCGCTGACCATCGGCTATCACTTCTGAGCGCTCAGATGCCTTTGCCCGCACACGTCACGGAGCACCGAACATGACCACTGACCCCATCAACAGCACCTTCGATTACCTCGTCGTCGGAGGAGGCTCGGCAGGCTGTGTGATCGCCAGCCGCCTCAGCGAAGACCCGAACATCAGCGTCTGCCTGATCGAAGCCGGCGGCAGCGACAGCAGCGTACTGATCCATGCTCCGGTGGGCATGGTTGCCATGCTGCCCACGCGGATCAACAACTGGGCCTTCCAGACCGAGGTGCAACCGGGCCTCAACGGCCGTCGTGGATATCAACCACGGGGCAAGACCCTGGGCGGTTCCAGTTCGATCAACGCCATGCTGTATGTGCGTGGTCACCGCCACGACTACGATCACTGGGCAGCGCAAGGCAACCAGGGCTGGTCGTATGCCGACGTGCTGCCTTACTTCATCAAGTCCGAACAAAACCACAGCCTGAACGATGACTACCATGGCCAGCACGGCCCGCTGAGCGTCACCGAGGTGTCCTGCCCGAGCGCCTTGAACGCTGCCTTTATCCAGGCCGCCCAGCTCAATGGCATCCGGCGCACCGCGGACTACAACGGTGCCGAACAGGAAGGCGCATTCATGTATCAGGTCACCCAGCGCAACGGTGAGCGCTGCAGCGCGGCCAAGGCCTACCTCACCCCGAATCTGCAGCGCCGCAACCTCAAGGTATTGACCGGCGCCACCGTCGAACGGGTGCTGATCGAGTCCGCCCGTGCGGTCGGGGTGCAACTGCGCCATGGCGGCCAACGCGTGGTACTCAAGGCTCGCCATGAGGTGGTGCTCAGCGCCGGCAGCTTCGGCTCGCCGCAGGTGCTCATGCTCTCGGGCATCGGCCCGCATCACGAACTGCACAAGCACGGTATACGCATCACGCATGAACTGCCTGGCGTCGGTCAGAACCTGCAGGACCACATCGACTACGTGTTTACCTACCGCAGCAGTAACAACACCCAGACCTTCGGTTTTTCACCGACGTTCAGCTGGCAGATGCTCAAGGCCATGGCCCAATGGAAACGCGAGCGCAAGGGCCTGGTCACCTCGCCTTTCGCCGAATCCGGGGCGTTCTTCAAGAGCCAACCCGGGTTGTCGATGCCCGACCTGCAGCTGATCTTCGTCCCGGCGATTGTCGACGACCACGCGCGCAAGCTGCGGCCATGGCACGGATTCAGCTGCCACCTGACCCTGCTGCGCCCCAAGAGCCGTGGCACCGTCAAGCTGGCCAGCAGTGACCCGAGCGCAGCGCCGTTGATCGACCCGCGCTTCTTCAGCGAGCCACAAGACCTGGAAGTGCTCATGCGTGGCGCCGACATCCAGCGTGCCATCCTCGAGGCCTCGCCCCTGGCGCCCTATCGCGGCAAACCGCTGTACCCGCTGGACCAGCATGACCGCCAGGCCCTGGAGCAGGACATCCGCAACCGGGCCGACACGCAATACCATCCGGTGGGCAGCTGCAAGATGGGCCACGACCCACTGGCAGTGGTAGATGACCAGCTGCGAGTGCACGGGATTGCCGGCCTGCGGGTGGCCGACGCTTCAATCATGCCGACCTTGATTGGCGGCAACACCAACGCACCGAGCATCATGATTGGCGAAAAAGCCGCCGACATGCTGCTGCGCAGCCGTCAGGAGGGCTAGGCCATGAATGATCTGTCACACGCTTTCGACACCCAGGAAGTCGAGCGCATGCAGCTGTTGCTGCAGCGTCAGCGCCAGGCCTTCAACATTCAACCTTACGCCTCGCTGAGCAGTCGACTGAACGACCTCAAACGCCTGATCGCCGTGCTGCGCGGTTATCAGCAGCGCATTGTCACCGCCCTTGAAGCCGATTTCGGCGGCCGCGCGGCATTCGAAACCCGCCAGATCGAAGTGCTCGGCCCCGTACTACAGGCACGCCACGCCATCGCCCATTTGCGGCGCTGGATGAAAGTTGAGCGGCGCAAGACCGAACTGCTGTTTTTCGGCAACCAGGCCTGGGTCCAGTACCAGCCCAAGGGTGTGGTGGGCATCGTCGGCACCTGGAACTTCCCTTTGTACCTGACCCTGGGCCCGCTGGTGGCAGCCCTGGCTGCTGGCAACCGGGCAATGATCAAAGTGTCGGAATATGCGCCACACAGCCGTCAGGTGCTGCAAGAGATGCTCGCCGAGGTATTCGACGAAGACCAGGTGGCCGTGTTCGGCGGCCAGGTGGCCAGCGCCCAGGCATTCACTGGCTTGCCGTTCGATCACCTGATATTCACCGGGGCGCCGCAGGTCGGGCGTCAGGTAATGCGCGCCGCAGCCGAGCATCTGGTGCCAGTGACCCTGGAGTTGGGCGGTAAGTCGCCGGCGCTTCTCGGTGCCGATGCCGACCTTGAGGATGCGGCCTTGCGCATTGCCCATGGCAAGGGCTTCAACGCCGGCCAGGTCTGCGTTGCCCCCGACTATGTGCTGGTGCCCAAGGGCAAGGCCCAAGTGTTTGCCGAAGCGCTCAAGCACGCCTTCGAACGTCTGTACCCGGACCCGGCCCAAAGCACCGAGTACACCAGCATCATCAGCGAGCGTCATGCCTTGCGGCTGCAGGCATTGCTGGCCGACGCCCTGGACAAGGGCGCGGTGATCCTCGGTTGCCATGGTTCAAGCAACACTCCCCGTCGCTTGCCGTTGCAGGTGATCACCGCCGTCACCGACGACATGCAGGTGGCTCAGGAAGAGATCTTCGGCCCGCTGCTGCCCGTCATCGAGTACGCCACCTTCGACCAGGCCATTGCCTACATTCAGGCACGACCGCGGCCGCTGGCCCTCTACCCGTTCGGCCTTGATGCCAGGCAAACCGAGCGCGTGCTGAATGAAACCCATAGCGGTGGAGTAACCCTGAACGACTGGGTCTGGCATGTGTTCCAGCACGACCTGCCCTTCGGCGGCGTGGGCAATTCGGGTATGGGCTCATACCATGGCCAGGAAGGCTTTCGCGCACTATCCCACGGCAAGGCGGTGTTCAAGCGCCAATGGTGGTTTCCCACACAACTGTTCTACCCGCCCTATGGGCGCTGGGTGCAACGTCTGGCCTTGAGGTTCTACCTGGGTAAATCCCGATAGCCCCAGACAGACTGAGCGTGCGACCGGGCGGCGGAGTGATGACTTCGATCTATAATCACAACGCCCTTAGCAGTGGATATGCCCGATGCAGCAGAAATCACCGTCCGCGTCGCGATCTCGCCTGCTCCTGCCCATGGCTTGCGCACACCCGCGACGCACGGTGATCCTGTGTTTTCTCGCCGCTTTCGCCATCAGTCTGGTACTCGCCGGTCGTCAGTATTACCAGCTGCTGCAACGCGAACTGCAAGAACGCGAGCACAATCTGCACCTGCAGGCGCTGGCCATCGAGGCCGTGGTGAGCAACGGCAAGAGCCAGCTGCAGTTCATGCGCAATATCGCCGAACGGCTGCTGATCGAAGCCCACATTCAACCCGCCATGCGCCGTAACGAGGCCATTGCCGCAGCGATGCGCAACAGCCAGCAGCCGCTCTGGGAGCTGCCGGTGCCAAAGTCCGATGCACCGGTTCGGGCCATAGGCGATGCCCGGCTGGCGAACATTCCGGGCTTGAGCCGCGAGCCCCAGCAATTGATAGAAGACCTGCACCTGGCACACGCGATGAGCCAGGTGTTGCCCGCGCAGTTTCAAGGTGAGAGCAATCTGTCACGCATCCTGTTCCTGACCACCTCCGGCATCGTCATCGCCTACCCGGCAGTCAGGGACGAGCAGCTGGAGCCGATCCTGCGCAAATTCACCCGCTCGCCTTTGATGCACTTGAACCGCGCCAATGCCGAAGACCTCGACATCGCCTTCTATCCGCCACCCGGCAGCAATCTGGGCAGCATGCCGCACGTACTGCTGAGTACCCCGGTGTACCTCAATGCGGTGATGCGCGGTGCGCTGATCTACGACGTGCCGCAGACCAAGCTGCAGAACTACCTCTACCAGACCACCGCAAGCGATGAACAGCATGCGCTGATCGATGACGAGGGCAGCCTGGTCGCCTCCAGTGAGCAGACGTTCAAACCGCTGCCGGGCGACTGGCTGGGCAGCTTGCCGGCCTCGAACATGCGCTTGTCAATCCCGATGCTGTTCCAGCGCGACCACGGCACGCTGAAACTTGACCAGGGCTACCTGCAATTTCGTGAGCTGCAAGGCATCGACCTGATGCTGACCAATTACATCAGCGCCGCCGACCTGCGGGCGGCGGTGAATGCGCAGATCGATATTCTGTTCCTTGGCGTCTGGGCAGTGCTGGGCATGTTGATGGCCCTGACCCTGTACATCGTCGATCGCCTGTTCAAAGGCCAGTTGCGCCTGAACCGGCAACTGCGCGAGATGGGCCTGGTCGACGGCCTGACCCAACTGGCCAACCGCCGACGCCTGCAATCGGACTTCGGCGGCTTGCTCCAACGCCTGCGCGAGGATCAGCCGCTGGCCTTGTGGATGCTCGACATCGACCGCTTCAAACACATCAACGACAACTGGGGTCACAGCGCCGGCGACGAGGTGATCAAGCACCTGGCCACCCTGTGCCGGGCGCTGGTGCGGCCGCAGGATCTGGTGGTGCGTTATGGCGGTGAAGAGTTCTGCGTGCTGCTGCCTGATACTTCACTGGCCCAGGCCACCCAGATGGCCGAACAGCTGCGCGCCGCCACCGCGCAATCGGTGTGCGTACCCGAAGCCGGCACCCTGCTGGCCGGTGCACCGTCGCTGGAGATTCGCCTGACGGTATCGATCGGCGTGGCAGAACTGCGCGTCGATGGCTGCCAGGGCCTGGAAGACCTGGTGGCCACTGCTGACCGGCGTTTGTATGCGGCAAAAAAGGCTGGCCGCAACCGGGTGGTCAGCAGCGACTGAGTAGCGCCGGTGCATGGATTTTGTCGTTGACGGCTTGTCGGCCAGCAAAAGCCGGACCTTAAGCTCGGGGGGGTGTGCCATAACCACAAGAAAACGGAGACACCATGCCCCTTCCCATGCAGTTGCGCCGCAAGCATCTGGCGAGCCTGATCGCCCTCGCCTGTCTAAGCCAGGCTGTGTACGCAGAACCTGCCAGCGAACAAACCCGCGCCAACAACGCCGCCATGCTCGAGCAGCGGCCATTCAGCAATGATGCCGATTTCGCCGCCGTCAGCCGCGGGCTGATCGCACCGTTCAAGGGGCAAGTCGTGGATGCCAACGGCAAGCCGATCTGGAACCTGGCCAGCTATGACTTTCTCAAGCAGAAGGACAGCCCCGCCACGGTCAACCCCAGCCTCTGGCGCATGGCTCAACTGAACAACCATGCCGGGCTGTTCGAAGTGGTACCCGGGCTGTACCAGGTACGCGGCCTGGACCTGGCCAACATGACCATCATCGAAGGCGACGACGGGCTGATCATCATCGACCCGCTGACCACCGCCGAAACTGCCCGTGCCGCGCTCGATCTGTACTACCAGAACCGTGCGCGCAAACCGGTGGTGGCGGTGATCTACAGCCATACCCATACCGACCACTTCGGCGGCGTGCGCGGCGTGATCGACGAGGCCGACGTCAACGCCGGCAAGGTCAAGGTGTTCGCCCCCAGCGGGTTCATGGAACACGTGATGAGCGAGAACGTCTACGCCGGCAATGCCATGAGCCGCCGCGCCCAATACCAGTTCGGCCTGTACCTGCCGCGCGGTGACCAGGGCCAGGTCGACGCCGCGATTGGCAAGGCTGTGGCCATCGGTGGCAGCATCACCCTGATTGCGCCCACCGATCTGATCGACAAGCCGATCGAGACCCGCCGCATCGCCGGTATTGATGTCGAGTTCCAGCTCACCCCTGGCACCGAAGCCCCCTCGGAAATGAACTTCTACCTGCCGCAGTTCAAGGCCCTGGGCATTGCCGAAAACGCCTCGCAGACCATGCACAACATCCTCACCCCACGCGGTGCCCAGGTGCGCGATGCCAAGGCCTGGTCACAGTACCTTGATGCCAGCCTGAGCCGTTACGGCGACAAGACCGAAGTGCTGTTCGGCCAGCACAACTGGCCGACCTGGGGCGCGGAATCGGTGCGTACCTTGCTCGCCGATCAACGCGACATGTATGCCTTTCTCAACGACCGCACCCTGCACCTGCTCAACCAGGGCCTGACGCCGATGGAAATCGCCCAGAACATGCAGAAACTGCCGGGTGAGCTGCAGAACAAGTGGTACACCCAGGGCTATTACGGCTCGCTGAGCCACAACTCGCGTGCTGTGTACCAGCGTTACATGGGCTTTTACGACGGCAACCCGGCCAACCTCAACCCGCTACCGCCGGTGGAGAGTGCCCGGCTGAGCGTTGAGGCCATGGGCGGTAGCGAGGCCGTGCTGGCCAAGGTTCACGCCGCCATGGACAAGGGTGAGTACCGCTGGGCCGCGCAACTGGGCAACCAGCTGCTGTTCGCCGAGCCGGACAATGCCAAGGCGCGGACTGCCCAGGCTGATGTTCTGGAACAGCTGGGTTATCAGAGCGAGAATGCCAACTGGCGCAATATCTACCTGACCGGCGCCATGGAACTGCGCAACGGCGTACCGAGCCAGGTCGGCAGTTCAGTGTCGGTCGACATGGTGCGCGCCCTGACCCCGCAGATGTTCTTCGACTTCATGGCGGTGCGTGTGGATGTCGACAAGGCGATCGGCCATGACCTGAACCTCAACTGGCACTTCACCAACCCCGACCAGACCTTCAACCTGACCCTGCGCAACGGCGTGCTGACCCACCGCGAAGGCCTCAACCCCAAGGCTGATGCAGGCCTGAGCATGAGTAAGGCGACTCTCGAGCAGGTCAGCCTGAAACAGCTGGATTTCCCCACGGCGATGCAAAAAGGCTTGATCAAGGTCGAAGGCAACGGCAAGAAAATCGCCGAGTTGCTGGCGACTCTCGACACCTTCAGTCCGCAGTTCAATATCGTGACGCCTTGAGCCGCCTGCGGGCTTTGCCGGCCTCAGCGCCAGCAAAGTCCGCAGGGCTTGTGTCACTTGGCCCAGCGCCGCAGCTCCGAAGGCGTGTAATCATCGGTTTTCGCCGTGAAGCCTACCCGCATCGGGGTCTTCTCTTCGTTGCTCAAACCACCGGCGTAATAGCGACCCGAGATCAGGTCGTAAGAAGTTTCCAGCACGTTGTAAGTGAAATCATGATCGTAGTGCTGGATCGCGTGCAGTTCCGAGCTGCGCCACAACTCACCACGGCTGTCGTACTGATCGACCTGTGCAATTTGCCAGCTGTCTTCATCCACATAGAAACGCCGCTTGTTGTAGATATGCCGGGCACCAGGCTTGAGCGTGGCTTCAACCACCCAGACCCGATGCTTTTCGTAGCGGGTGTAGGCTGGATTGATGTGGTTGGGCTTGACCAGTTCGTCGAGCTTCAGCGCCCGGCTACCAAGGCGATAGCTGTTGTAGGGGATATACAGTTCCTGCTTGCCGATCAGCTTCCAGTCGAAGCGGTCCGGCGCGCCATTGAAGCCATCGATGTTATCGGCGGTGATCAGGCCGTTGCTGTAGCGGGCACTGTTGTCATAGGCCAACATCGGCGCGCGGCGTACCCGACGCTGGGCAGGCAGGTACTGCCAGGCTGAACGCGGCTCGGCCACCTGGTCGACCGGCTCATGCACCAGCACGGTCTCGCCCGCCAGACGCGCCGGTTCCAGCACCCGGCTCTTGAACATGAACAGCACGTTGGCCTTGGGCTCAAGGCCGCTGATCGCTTCGGCGAAGCTGACCAGTGACTGCGCACGGATATAGCTGACCGCGCCGTTCTCGCGCACCAGGGCAATGCTGCTCAAGCGCTCGTAGCTGCCACCGCGCCAGCGACTCATGTGGTTCCACATCACCTCCATGCCCTCGGTCGGCAGCGGGAACGGGATGCCACGGCTGTAGTCATGCAGGCCGTTGCCGCCATCGGCCAGGGTAGTCTTGCTGGCGTTACTGCGGCTGTCGGCAAGCACCGCCGCCGGCAGGCGCGCACTACGATGGCTTGGGTATACCGGCATCTGGAAGCTGTTCGGGTAGCGCTTGAACATCGCCACCTGGCCAGGGCTGAGCGCGGCCTGGTACTGCGCAAGGTTCTGCGCCGTGATGGTGAACAGCGGCTTTTCGCTGGCGAACGGATCGCTGTAGCCGCCGTTGCCATCGACGCTGCCAGCGCGTTTGTCGAGGCCGCCGGTCCAGGCCGGAATGCTGCCGTCGGCATTGCCGGCGCGCTCCGAGCCCATGGGGGTGAGGGTCTTGTCCAGTGCTCCGAGGTCATCGCTCTTGGCCAGGACGCAGGTACTGACACAAGTCAGCGCCAGCAACAGGGGATGAATACGCATTTTTATTGTTCTCCTTAGAAATCAACCTTGAAACTGACCGAGGCGAAGTCGCGGTCATCGAGGGTGCTGTAGTCGTTGGAGCCGAAGAAGGCGTTGTAGGCCAGCTCCACGCTGTAGTCGTTGAGGTAGTTGGCGGTCAGGCTCAAACCCAGGGCCTGCTGCCCCTCCTGGAACGGCCCGAGCGGGTCATAGGAATAGCCCTCGAGGTCATGTCGCCAGTTGACCGCCGGAATCAGGTTGATCCCTGGCAGCACATCGCTGTACTCAAGGCTTGCCCGCAGGCGGTAACCCCAGGACCAGTCCGTGGCAAATCCCTGGTCGGTGCAGTAGCGATTGGTCACTCCAGAGGCCACGGTGTTGCAGGTGCTGCCATTGCGCGGGGCACTGCGGCCGAAGGCGGCGTTGCGCCCCAGGCGCTCATCGCCCAGACCGTCGATATGCACCACGCCGACTTCGCCAAACAGGCTCAGGCGCGTCGCGCCGAGCACGTTGTCGATGGCCTGGGTGGCCGAGCCGGTCCATTGCCACACGCCCTTGCGCAGCCAGCCATCGAGACGATCACCTGCGCGATTGTCAAAACCGGCGGGCAACTCGACCCAGGAGCTGCCCGCAGCGCCGGCGACCACCGCTGAGGTGAGATCAGGTGCGTTGTAGGCCAGCGGCATGTTTGGCCGGTAACTCAGTTCCGTGGCCAGGGAGATGCCGCTGTAGGGTTCCACTGCGGTCAGGCTCAGCCCATACAGGCGGATGTTCTCGGGGAACGCGGCGGCGTACGTCGGCCCCTGCCCGCCCCCGGGAAAGTTGCCCGGCAGGCGGGTGTTGCGTGCGTCAAGGGTCAGGTACGGCAGGCGCGAGTGGTAGTTGATGAAGTACAGCGCCGCCTCGGCATCGTTGAGCGCCGGCAGCATCTGGCGCAGGGCGAAGCCGAACTGACCACTGTCCGCAGGCGATTCGTTGCCCCGTGAACTGGCAAACAGGCCGCTGGCCTGCATCTGCTGATCAGTCAGCACCTGGCTCAAGTACAAAGGACCGCAGCCAGGCTGGATCACATCGCTGCTGGCGAAGAAGGTTCCACAGCCGTCGAGCACACTGGGCCGCCAGTTGTACTGGTAGAAGCCTTCAAGGTTGAGGGTGTCGGATATGCCGAAACTGAACGACAGCATCTCCACCGGCAACTGGCCTTCCTTGATCTCGACGCCAGGGCGGTTGAAGGCGGTGATATCCAGCGGGTTGATGACGTTGATGCCGTTCTGGATCAGCAAGGCCTCGCCCCATGACAGCACCTGCTTGCCAAGCTTGACGTTGAGTGGATGACCGGCCAGCTCCAGGTCCTTCCACAGGTAGGCATCCAGCGCTTCGAAACCCTGGAACCTGGCCAGGTCGTCCCAGCCACTGTCATCGAAGTCCTTGAAGCGCCCGTTGCGGGTTTCATAGGCGTGGTCGTACCAGTATTTGAGGCGCAGGAACGCACCCTGTCCCTGGCCATCGACACTGAAGTCGGTGAGGCCCTTGAAGGTCTGTGAGATCGGGTCGCCCTTTTTGAAGTTGAGGCGGTTGTCGTCGGCGCTGACACTGCTGCCATCAGCGCTGACGCCCTGGGCCTGCAAGGCGTTGGCGCGGGTCATCAGATGCCGGTCGGGGCTCTGGGTCGACCAGCTGCTGCCCAGGCTCAGGGTGCTTCGGGTGGTAAAGCTCCAGTCTTCATTGAGGTCGAACGTGGTCGCCTGGGCAGGCGCGGCGACAGACGCCAGGACTGCCAGGATCAGCGGTGAGCGGCCACCGCTGCCTGTTCGGGTTGAGCTTATTGTTGTCATTATCGAGCTCCAGTTGGATTACGCAGCTCGATCAAAATGCCCAAGCCGCCACCGCCAGACACAAGCGGTGCACGACAAAAAATGATCATGCGCAAACACCGGTGCTGGCGTTACATCACCTGCAGGGCGTTCAGGCGAAACTGTTTGGGCGTGACGCCAAACTGCTTGCGAAAGGCGCGGATGAAGTTGCTCGGCTGGCGGTAACCGAGGCGCTCGGCAATGCGTTCGATCGGCTGGTCGCCCGCACTCAACCAATGCCGGGCCAGGTGCAGGCTGTCCTTGCGCCCACCGTCATCGGTCGCCCCCTGCCACTGGCGCAGCATGCTCTGATGCAGGAAGGCATTGGCCCCGGGTAGCGCCAGGTCCAACGCCTGCGGCGTCAGTTGCAGGTTCAGCCATTGGCCCTCGGAAGTCGCCACGCCCCAGCCGTGCAACCAGGGCGCCGCCGCTTGCCCGGCCAACAGGCTCACATGGCTGAACAGGCTGGCGGGCGGCTTGCCGGCACGTCGGGCAATGTTGCGCACCAGGCTCAGTGCCGCAGCATCGAGCATGTAGTAATGCGGCTGGTGCTGATAACGGCGCACCTGTAGCTGTGCCTGGCCTGCGTCCTCTTCCAGGCTGACCCGTATGCAGTTGGTCACCAGCGGCAGGTAACGGATAAAACACTCAAGGCTGGCACGTACCGTGGCGGCGGAATCGAGGAGGATGTTAAGCCCCTGCAAAGAGTGAGTAGCCATGCCCGGCACCAGCTCACAACCAAAGTCGCGCCCGGCACCGGCTGCCTCACATTCTGCGAGAAACTGCTCGACCAGCAGTGCCGGGACCCTGCCGTGCCCTTCGAGCCAGGCCGGTTCAATGCCAGCACGTTGCAACAGCAGATCGACCGGCAGGCCACAGCCCTGGGCATGAGCCACCAAGGTACGGGTGAAAGCACTGGAAACAAAGGGCGCGGCAAGCATGACAAGTCACAGAAAAAGGACAGGACTAGACTTATGCCAGCCGCTACACTATCGATCAAATGCATAAAAAGTATCTACAACATGCAAGAGGTGCATGGTGGATCTACGCCAACTGCGTCACTTTGTAGCCTTGGCCGATTTCCGTGGATTTGTCCGCGCCGCCGACGCTGTCAATCTCAGCCAGCCGGCCTTCAGCCGCAGTATCCAGACCCTGGAGCGCGACCTGGACTGCGTTCTGGTCGAGCGAGGTAGCCGCGATTTCCGCCTGACCGGCCAGGGCCAGCTCGTGCTGCAGCATGCCCGGCGCCTGCTGGCCGGCAGCCAGAACCTGCACAACGAGCTGTTGCAGTACAACGGCCTGGAAGGTGGCGAACTCAACTTCGGCAGCGGCCCCTATCCGGCCCAATTGCTCGTGCCCGAGGCGTTGGCGCAGTTCATCCACGACCACCCGTTGGTGCGCGCGCGCTTTCATCTGGGTGACTGGGAGCAGCTGGGGAACTGGCTGAAGGAGCAGCAGATCGAGTTTCTGGTCGCCGACTCGCGCTACTTCAAGGACGATCCGCGCTATCAGGTACAGGTCCTGCGGCCTCGGCGCGGGCGCTTTTTCTGCCGCGCCGGGCACCCGCTGGCCGACTGCGATGCGCTCAAGCTCAGCGCCCTGCTCGACTATCCGATTGCCGGCACGCGAATCCCGCCCATGATCCGCAAGATCCTCGCCCGCGCCCAGGGCACGGAAGACTTTGTCACCAGCGTCGAATGCGCCCAGTTCGATGCGATCTGCCGGGTGGTGATGCGTTCGGATGCCATCGGTCTGGCCACTGCCGAAGCCCTGAGCGAGCGTGTCGATGTTGGTGAGCTGCGTCTGCTCAGTTTCGTCGACCTGGATGCCAACGACCCCGACCTGCAACTGCAGTACGGCATTGTCAGCCGTGTCGGCGGCAGCCTGACGCCCGCCGCACAGGCGATGATCGACGCCATCCTCAAGGTGGATCAACAGTTGCTGGCGGGGCGCCCATGAACCCGGCACCGGCCAATGCTTTCTACGCCCCGACCCTGCTGCCGGCCATCGAAGAACTGCAGGCCCGCGGTGTCGACCAGGCACTGATTGAAGGCGTGTTTCGCCGCAGCCTGTTCGAATTGCGCACACCCTTCCTGCGCGTACCGCTGGTGCTGTCGCGACGCTTCTGGAGCCTGGCCCTGGCGCAAACCGGTGACCCGCTGATCGGTCTGGCCGCCGGCCGGCGTTTTGTCTCCACCGCCACCAATGGCCTGACCTATCTCTTCGATGTGGCGGCTTCACTGGAAAGCGCCTGCGCTTTTTTCGTCGAGTACTTTCCGTTTTTCAACGGCCATTTTCGCGCGCGCATCGAGCATAGCGAGCGGCAGGTGACCCTGCGACTGGAAGATTGCGGCAGCCTCAAGGCCAGCGCGCCGATCACCGACTACATGCTTACCAGTATCTGCAGCCTGCTGCGGCGCAAGTTGCTGGCCAGCGGCCTAGAGCAGGACCCGATCATTGCCATCGAGCTGGCCCACCCGGCACCGGCCGATAGCGGCGCACACCGGCAGGCCTGGCGCGCGCCGGTCAGCTGGGGCCATGGCGGACATGGCATCCACCTTGACCCGCAACTGTTCAAACAAACGCTCACCCCCGGCAACCAGGCGCTGGAACAAATGCTGGTGGACCTATTGCAACAGACCCGGCACAACAGCCAAGCGACCTTGCTGGAGCTGGCCAGTGATCACCTGGCCGTGCACCTGGCCGACAGTGAGCGCTGGCCGATGTTCTGCAGCCGCCAGCACTTGCTCGAACGCACCGCAGCCCGGCGCTTGAAAGCACTGGGCTGGAGCTTTTCCGAGTTACTCGACGAGTACCGCCGCTACCGCGCCGAAGACCTGCTGCAAGGCAGTGCGCTGGAGCTGGTGCAGATCGCCGACCAGCTTGGCTACAGCGACGTGCAGAGCTTTCACCGGGCTTGTCTGCGCTGGTTCGACTGTGCACCTGGCACCTACCGCACGCGCCAGTCCTGCTGATCGGCAAAGAACGCCCGTGCATTATCTTCCAGGCTTTCCAGGTGATAACCGCCTTCCTGGACAATCAGGCACGGCACCCCCAGGCTGCGGATACGTTCACCCAAGGCAGCGAAACCTTCGCGAGTGACGGCCACCTTGCTCTGCGGGTCGAGCTCGTAGATATCGAAGCCCAACGACAACACCAGCACCTCGGCAGCAAAGTCCTTCACCGCTGCCAGGGCGACCTCCAGCTGGCCGAGGAAGTCCGCCTCACTGGCGCCATGGGCCATCGGCAGGTTGAGGTTGTAGCCCAGCCCCGCTCCACTGCCGCACTCGTCGGCAAAACCGGCGACCGCCGGGTAGAAGTTGGTCGGGTCACCGTGCACCGAGACGTACAACACATCGTCACGCTCGTAGAAGATTTCCTGGATGCCCTGGCCGTGGTGCATGTCGGTGTCGAGCACCGCCACGCGGCTGAAGCGCTCGCGCAACACCTGGGCGGCAATCGCGGCATTGTTCAGGTAGCAGAAGCCACCCGCCGCTTCGGCGCGGGCGTGGTGCCCCGGTGGGCGGCACAAGGCGTAAGCCGCAGGCTCGCCGTCGAGTAACGCTCTGGCCCCGGCCACTGCGCTTTGCGCCGACCAGTAGGCCGAACGCCAGGTCAGCTCACCCACCGGGCAACTGCCGTCCGCCAGGTAACAGGCCGCCTGGGCGAGAATGCCGCGCATGGCATTGGACTCACGCACGAAGATGTTCGACATCACCTCATCGCCCCAGTCTTCGGGGATGTCCTTCCAGCGCGGGTGAGCATCCTGAAGAAAGCTCAGGTAGCCCTCACCGTGAACCGCCAGCAACGGCTGCAAGCCGGCATCGTCCGGCTGTGCGATGTCGAAGCCGAGATTCTGCGCCGCCTGCAACAGATTGCGGGCACGTTCGGGCACTTCCTGCGGCGTGCGCAGCTGCCCACGGGAGTAGTAACTGCGCGGATGGTGCAGAAGCTGTTCGGGGTGAAAGTAGCAACGCATGAGCTTCTCCTTATTCGGCCCGGCCAGCACGGGCCAGCACGGCATTGAGCAACACATCGGCGCCCCGGCGCACATCCTCGGGCAGTACGTCTTCCGCCTCGTTGTGGCTCAGGCCGCCGACACAGGGAATGAATACCATAGCGGTCGGACAATAGCGCGCCAGCAGGATCGCATCGTGACCGGCGCCGCTGACAATCGATTGCTGGGCATAGCCCAGACCGTCCACGGCAGCCTGCACGGCGGCCACACAGTCAGCGTCAAACGGCGTTGCCGGGCTGACCCAGTGGCGGCTGATGCTGACTTTCAGGCCACGTTGCGCGGCGATGGCTTGCAGGCGTTTACCGACCTGTTGCTCCATCTCGTCAATCGCGCTGTCGAGGTGATGACGCAGGTCGACGGTGAACTGCACCAATCCCGGAATGGTGTTGCGCGAGGACTTGCTGATGCTCAGCTCGCCGACCGTGGTCAGGCCCTGAGGGGCGAAGTCGCAGGCCAGCTGTTCAATCGCCTGGATCATCGGCGCGGCGGCGTAAAGCGCGTCCTTGCGCAGCGGCATCGGCGTGGTCCCGGCGTGTGCGGCCATGCCTTCGACCCGCACGTCGAGCCAGCGAATGGCCTGACCGCCACTGACCACACCGATGCTCTTGGCGTTGTCTTCAAGAATCGGACCCTGCTCGATATGCGCTTCGAAATAGGCATCCACCGCACCGCCCAACGGGCGTTTACCGGCAAACCCGGTGCGTTGCAGCGCCTCGGCGACGCTGACACCCACGGCATCGCGCACCGCCAGGGCATCTTCAAGCTGCATGCTGCCGGTGAACACCGCCGAGCCGAACATGGCCGGGGTAAAACGTGCGCCCTCTTCATTGGTCCACACCGCCACTTCCAGCGGCTTGCGGGTCTGGATCTGCAGGTCGTTGAGACAACGCACCACCTCAAGCCCGGCCAGCACGCCGTACACACCATCGAAACGCCCGCCTTCCGGCTGGGTATCGAGGTGACTGCCGATCATCACCGGGGCCGCCTCGGGGTCGGTGCCGGGACGACGGGCAAACAGGTTGCCGATCGGATCAACGCTCAGGGCCATGCCCGCTTCGCGACACCAGTGGGCGAACAGTTCGCGGCCGGCCTTGTCTTCTTCGCTCAGGGCCAGACGGCAACTGCCGCCACGGGCCGTCGCACCGATTTCAGCCATGGCCATCAGGCTCGCCCACAGGCGTTCGCCGTTGCTTTTCAACATCGCAACCACTCCAGTATTCGTTAACAAATCAGGCCATTTCCAGAGAATGGGCCGCGGCATGCCGGCGTGCCAGGGCCAGTACACAGAGCAGCGAGATCGCCGCAATCACGCTGTAGAACAGCGCCATCGGCCACCACTGACCGACAAATTCATGCGCAAGCCAGGTGCCCACCAGCGGCGTCAGGCCACCGGCGATTGCGCCGCACACCTGGTAGGCCATGGAGATCGCCGTGTAGCGCACGCGGGTCTCGAACATGCCGCTGACATAGCCGGCGATCACCGCGTAGAACGACGCCATGCACACTACTGCCAGGGCAATACCGACAATGATCAGCGGCGCCTGGCCGGAGCTGACCAGCACGAACATCGGGTACGGCGAGGCCATGGCCAGCAGCGACACCAGGCAAAGGAAACGCGTGGCGCCGATCTTCTCGGCGACCCAGGCGGCGATGGGCTGGATGCAGAACTGGATGATCGCCACCACGAACAGGCATTCGAGGATCAGCGAGCGCGGCAGCGCCAGTTGCTGGGTGCTGTAGGCGATCATGAAGGTGTTGGTGAAATACACCCCGGCGATGCCCAGGGTATTGGCGCCAATGCACAACAGCAGCGGGCGCCAGGCGGTGCGCAGCACCTCCATTACCGGTGCCTGCTCCTTGCGCTTGGCCTTGCTGGCCTGCTCGCGGCTGGCGAGAAATTCCGGCGACTCGTTGACCCCCAGGCGAATCGCCAGGCCGACCAGCAGCAACAGGGCACTGGCCAGGAACGGCAGGCGCCAGCCCCAGCTCATCAGGTCTTCTTCCGGCAAACGGGTGACGGCGCTGAAGGCCAGCAGCGACAGGATCAAACCGGCCGGGCTGCCCAACTGGGCGAACGAGGCAAAGAAGTTCCGTCGTCCCTTGGGCGCATGCTCGCCAGCCATCAGTACCGCACCGCCCCACTCCCCGCCCACGGCAATGCCCTGGACGATGCGCAGCAGAATCAGCAACACCGGCGCCATGGCGCCGATCTGCGCATAGGTGGGCAACAAGCCGATGCACACCGTCACCACCTCCATCATCACCAGGGTGATCACCAGCGATTTCTTGCGCCCGATACGGTCGCCAATATGACCAAAGACAATGCCGCCCAGCGGCCGGGCGAAAAAGCCCACGGCGAAGGTGCCGAAGGCGGCCATGGTGCTGAACAGCTTGTCGTCCGAGGGAAAGAACAAGGCCCCGAACACCAGCGCCGCAGCCGTGGCGTAGATATAAAAGTCGTACCACTCGATCATCGTGCCGATAAAGGCGGCGGCCGCAGCCCGGCGTGGCTGGGGCGAAGCGGAAGGCTTCATGGGTCAGGCTCCTTTGATTATTTTTCTGGCAGGAGGGAACGGTGCGTTCGCGGCGCTCTGGTGTCGCCTGTGTGACAACGATTTTTCGTCCCGGGGCTATGATTAGTCAATTTTCTATTTATTATTCGGATTATTAGCCACCCTTATATTGTTGCCAGAGGGCCCTGCCATGCCTGATCGCCTGCTCAACGACCGCCTGGACTGGAACCTGCTGCGCACCTTCCGGGTGATCGGCCAGGAGCTCAGCATCAGCCGCGCCGCCGCGCGCCTGCACCTGACCCAGCCAGCAGTGAGCCAGGCCCTAAAGCGTCTGGAGGAACAGCTCGGGCGCCAGCTCATCGCCCGCCGCGGCCCGCGCTTTGCCCTCACCGAGGTGGGCGAACAGATCTTCCACCTGGCCGGTGAAATCTACGGGCAGATGTCCCAGGTCAGCAGCGTGCTCGAGCAACCGGCCGACGAGGTGATTGGCAAAGTGCGCCTGCTGATGATCAGCCGCATCGTCTGCGAGCGCTTCGACAGCTTCCTCGCTGACTTTCATCGCCAGCACCCGCGGGTCGACCTGGAAATCGACGTAATGCGCAGTTCCGACATCGTCAGCGCCCTGCAGGAAAAGACCGCGACCCTGGGCCTGAGCCTCAACCGCCGGCCGCAGCCACGCCTGGAGCAGCGCCTGTTCCTGAGCCAGCGTTATGGGTTTTTCTGTGGCAAGCACCATGGGCTCTACGGCAAAAAAGACGTTGCCGAGGGCGACCTGCAACGTGAGAACTTCGTCAGCTTCGCCAGCGACCAGATTGGCGGCATGCTCTCGCCGCTGACCATCTTTCGCGATCAGCAAGGCTTCAGCGGGCGCATCGTCGCCTCGTCACCGAGCCTGGAGGAAGTGCGGCGCCTGGTGATTGCCGGGTTTGGTGTCGGCTGTCTGCCGGCGCATGTGGTGGCCGCGGATGTCGAAGCGGGGTTGCTCTGGCCGTTGCCGCCGCTTGAGGGGATCGCCGATGTCGATATTCATCTGCTGTGGAACCGGGAACAGCGCATGAGCCGGGCGGAGTCGGTGTTCATTGAGGCGCTGCAAGCGACCCTCTAGGCCCTCCCACAGTCATCGATAAAAGTCGACAATCGTGTCTATTTTTATAGACACCCGAATCAATCGAAAAAACGTTACAAGGCGCGCAATAGAGCACTTGAACCGTAATATATGGCGAAAAGAAGTCGCATAACGGTAACAATTTGTCAGAATTTAATTGACACACCACTCCAACTCTTCTTATTTTCCCCCTGCCTCACCACACCAAAAAGAATAATTCCAAACAAATACGGGCAAGTGCCATCCATGATGCCAGTCTCTTCACGCGCACCTGAAAAGCAGAACAAAGGACCCGTTCTCACCGCTTCACCCCGCCGCCGCTCCTCACTGATTCAGGAGCGCACCGCGCATGCACAGTAACAGCCCCGCAGCCTCCAGCCCGCAATTCAAGAAGACCCTGAAACTCTGGCAGGTGGTCATCATCGGCCTGGCCTACATCGCGCCGATGACCGTCTTCGACACCTTCGGCATCGTCTCCGGCATTACCGACGGGCACGTGCCCAGCGCCTACGTGCTGGCCCTGCTCGGCATCCTCTTCACGGCCGTCAGCTACGGCACGCTGGTTCGGCGCTTCCCCGAGTCCGGCTCGGCCTACACCTACACGCGCCGGGCGATCAACCCGCATGTCGGCTTTCTGGTCGGCTGGTCGTCGCTGCTCGACTACCTGCTGCTGCCGATGGTCAACGCCCTGCTGGCCAAGCTCTACCTGTCGGTGATGTTCCCGGAAGTCCCGGCCTGGGCCTGGGTGGTCGGCTTTGTCACCATCATGAGCCTGATCAACATCCGCAGCATCAACCTGGTGGCCAACTTCAACACCCTGTTCGTGGCTATCCAGGCGATCATCATCGGCGTGTTCATCTACCTGACCATCCGCGGCCTGCACAGCGGCGAAGGTCTGGGCACGACCTGGAGCCTGCTGCCGTTTGCCGGTGAGGACACCCACCTCAACGCTCTGGTCGCCGGCGCCACCATCCTGTGTTTCTCGTTCCTGGGCTTCGATGCGGTCACCACCCTGTCGGAAGAAACCGAGAACGCCGAAAAGGTCATCCCGCGGGCGATCTTCCTGATTGCACTGATCGGCGGCCTGGTGTTCATCGTCGTGTCGTTCTACATCCAGTCGTTCTTCCCGACCATGGACCGCTTCCAGGATCACGAAGCCGCCCTGCCGGAAATCGCCCTGTATGTCGGCGGCAAGCTGTTCCAGTCGATCTTCATCTGCTGCACCTTCATCAACACCCTGGCCTCGGGCCTGGCCTCGCAAGCCAGCGTGTCGCGCCTGCTGTACGTGATGGGCCGCGACAATGTGATCCCGAAACGCTACTTCGGCCGCCTGCATGGCAAGTGGAAAACCCCGGCGATCAATATCGTCATCGTCGGTTTCATTTCGCTGTCGGCGATTTTCTTCGACCTGGTGACGGCCACCTCGGTGATCAACTTCGGCGCCCTGGTCGCCTTCAGCTTCGTCAACCTCTCGGTGATCGTGCACTGCTACCTGCGTGAAGGGCGCAGCAAGACCCTGGCCGACAAGCTCAAGTATCTGGTCGTGCCGACGATAGGCTTTTGTATCATCGCCATTTTGTGGCTGGACCTTGATGAACACTCGCTGCTGTTCGGCGGTGTCTGGGCGGCGCTGGGTGTGCTGTACCTGGCGTACCTGACCAAGGCCTTCAAGGTTGCACCACCCAGTTTCATTGCCGAGTAAAGCGCTATAGAAAAAATCGCCCGTCGCTATCGACGGGCTTTTGCTGTTCACACCCCTGAACCTACAAGGACGTCACCATGCTGCTGCGCCGCCTGCTCATCCAATGGAAGATCACCCTGCTCGCCGGCCTCTGCCTGCTGGTCATCGTGGTGCTACTGATGACCGCGGCGCTGTTTCAATCGAGCCGCAGCGCAGCACTGGTCAACACGGCCAATACCCAGATGCTCGACCAGAACGCCCGCCTGCGCCTGCAAACCTATGCCCAGTTGCAGGCGGTGCGCATTCAACGCTATTTCAAGGACGCCTATCTGTACGGTAATGGCGTCTCGCAGCTGATGATGGTGCTCCGCGCCCAGGGCGTCGACAACCTGCGCCAGACACTCACCCAACAAGCCAGGACGGCACTGGGCGACAACCCTGAGCTGCTTGGCCTGTACCTGGTGTTCCTGCCCGATGCCCTCGATGGCAAGGACGCCGCGTTCATCGATCAGGCCGAGGTGGGCAGCAATGAAAGCGGACGCTACTCGCTCTATTGGTCACAACCGCAACCCGGCCAACTGGAGTCCGAGGCGATGCCCGAATCGATGCTCGCCGACACCAGCCTCGGCGCCAACGGCTTTGCCTACAACCGCTGGCTGACCTGCCCGCTGGAAACCGGCGAAACCTGCGTGATCGATCCCTACTTCGATACCGTCGGCGACCGCACGCCACTGATGACCAGCATCGCCATCCCGCTCAAGCAGGACGGCAAGGTGATTGGCGTAATGGGCCTGGACATCAGCCTCGACAACCTGCAGCAACTGAGTCTCGACGGCCGTCGGGAACTGTTCGACGGCAACGGCCAGGTCAGCATCGTCAGCCCCTCCGGCCTGCTGGCCGGGCACAGCCGCGACGGCAGCCAGCTAAGCAAGAAAATTGAAGACGTGCTCGGCCAGCAGGCCAGTGCCCTGGCGGCGCAGATGCGCGCAGGCAAGGCGGCTGAATTCAGCGCCAACGGCATGCTCCAGGTCAGCCAGTCATTCGCCCCGGTGCCCGACGCGCAGCCGTGGAGCGTGTTGCTGGAGGTACCCGAGCAAGTTTTGCAGGCGCCGGCCATCGAGCTCAATGCCCGCCTGGACGCCCACAACAACAACGCCAACCTCACCAGCCTGCTGATGGCCCTTGGTGCCGTCGTGCTGGGCCTGCTGGTGATCTGGATGACCGCTCGCGGCGTGACCCGGCCGATCCTCAAGGTTGCGGCAATGCTCAAAGACATCGCCAGCGGTGAAGGCGACCTGACCCGTCGCCTGGACTATGCCCGCAAAGACGAACTGGGTGAGCTGGTGGGCTGGTTCAACCGCTTTCTCGACAAACTGCAACCGGTGATCGCCAACGTCAAAGCCTCGGTCCAGGATGCCCGCAGCACCGCCGACCAGTCGGCGGCGATTGCCAGCCAGACCAGCGCCGGCATGCAGCAGCAATACCGCGAAGTCGACCAGGTCGCCACCGCCTCGCAGGAAATGAGCGCCACCGCCCAGGATGTAGCGCGCAACGCCGCGCAAGCCGCCGAAGCGGCACGCGGTGCCGACCTTGCCACCCGCGAAGGTCTGGAACTGATCCGCACCACGACCCGCGCAATCGAACAGCTGGCGTGCGAAATGACCGCCGGCATGGAAGAAGTGCAACAGCTCGCCAGCCGTAGCGAACAGATCGGCTCGGTGCTTGAGGTGATCCGCTCGATTGCCGAGCAGACCAACCTGCTGGCCCTGAACGCCGCCATCGAAGCGGCGCGTGCCGGGGAAGCCGGGCGCGGTTTTGCCGTGGTCGCCGATGAAGTGCGCAACCTGGCCCGGCGCACCCAGGACTCGGTCGATGAGATCCGCGTGGTCATCGAAGGCCTGCAACAAGGCACGCGCGAAGTGGTCGGTTCGATGCACAGCAGCCATCGCCAGGCTCAGGGCAGCGTCGCCCAGGCCGAACAGGCGGTGCCGGCCCTGCAGCGGATCGGCGATGCGGTGGCGGTGATCACCGACATGAACCTGCAGATCGCCTCGGCGGCCGAAGAGCAGAGCGCCGTGGCTGAAGAAGTGAACCGCAACGTCGCCAGCATTCGTGACGTGACCGAGTCGCTGTCCGGGCAGGCTGAGGAGTCGGCACAGATCAGCCAGGCGCTGAACCGCCTGGCCAATCATCAGCAGGGGCTGATGGCGACGTTCAAGGTGTAGCGGGTATACGCCAGCCAGGTCAAACTATCCACGGCGTGTCTTCAGGACCCTGGCGATGTTATCCAGCACTTGTGCATCGCCGGTTTTGCCAGACCACTCCAGCCACTTGGTGATCATCTGCAACTGACGCACGACCGACTCGAACTGGCGCTGCGAAATGCGCTGGCCAGCCAGCGCATCATCGTAGCTATCGTTGAGTGTGCGTTCGTTGCAGGTCTGCGAGCCTGCCGAGCCGCTACCGCGGGTGACGTCAATCAGCCAGCGGGTCAGCAGTACGTCGGCCGTCATGACCGCATCGAATACACCGAAAGATTGTTTGTAGCGAACCTGTGCTTCGGCTTCGCAGCGCTTGAGGTCGTCGAGCGATGGTGTGCCAGTCATGCACATCACCTCCAGTTGAATCCGGTTCAGCATGGCATAAGGGTTCCAGTCCGGTGCATCCTTGTCTTCGCCCGCAGCATAGGCCTGCCTTGCTGCGTCAAGACTCTGGCTGATGAGCTTGTCCAGTGCCTTGGACCTGGACTGGGTGAGGCTCTGCAGTAACGCGATATGGGCTTGCCGCTTGAGGCCCCGCCCGCGCATCACCTGACGACGCGCAAGCAATACGCCCGGCGTGCCCTCACACATCTCGCTCAAGTGATCCGCACGCGCGATGGCAGCCTTGATCAACGTGCTGGCTTGCTTGAAATCGGCAGTGCCGAAACCTGGCTCCGGGTCTGCCGCCAGGTAGGCCTGGCGAATCTCCACATCGATGAGCTTCTCCACCGCCGTCATGGGCACGCAGCCCCGACCGCTGAAGCGCGCCATGGCCTGCAGCAATGCAGTCCGGGCGTCAGCCAATGCCTGGGCTTCATCCCACTCGCTATACAACAACCCCAACCCGTACTGGACTTCAGCCTGGTTGATCCAGCTCTCCGGCAAGCCCTCAAAGCGCTTTTGCACCTGCCTCTGCAGTTGCGCAAAGCCTGACGCCGCTGCTGTCGAACTCGGGGTGGCGGCCGCCAGCCGCTGCTCTTCGAGCCAGTCGAGCAGTTCCGGAGAACCGCGCAAACAGCTGTTGCTGCCATCGCCGGACGGCAGCAGGCGCAGCTGAAACAACGGGTCGCCATAGGCCTGGTAGGCACCCCAGGTATTGCAGGCGGGAAACTGTTCGAGGGTATCCAGACGCGCACAGGCAATGGCTTCGGCGAAATGATCACCGTAAATGGCCAAGCGGTTGAAAAAGGTTTCCGAGAAGCAGCACGCCGCACTGTCATCGACCTCCCAACCGGCCGCCACCACGCAACGCACGCCCATGTTGATCAGCTCTTGCGCCAGGCTCGCCGCCAAGCGATTGCCTCCCGGCTCAGCGCCCGAAACTTTACCCAGGTGACAACAGCTGAGGAACACCAGATCCGGCACGGTTTCCATGCGGTCGATCTCGGCGGCCGTCAGCAGCAAACCATCCGACAGCACCACGCCGCTGCGCAACTGACCGTTGCTGTCTTTGCTGCGAAATACACCATGGGCACAGATCACCAGGACCCGGTAAGGCCGGGCGAACAGTTGGTCGAACACCTCCACGGCACTGGCGCCGCTGCCCAGACTCCAGGTGGTATAGCCCGCGCCATCCAGCACACGGCTGACCGCCTGGCTTTCGCGCAGCGCACCGGGCAACCCCACCAGCCGCTCCGGCCAGGGTCCATCGCCCTTGGGCCGGAACTGTTTGAAATAGCCCTGGGTATCCGGATCGCCAATAACGCAGGCATTCATCAGGTCCGTGCGCACCACCTCTCGGCGGTAGCGCTGGGTAATGAACTGGCGCACCAGGCGGGTACGCTTGATCATCGGTACACCGTCGGTCTCCAGCATCTCCCACGGCAGGTTGGCACTGCTGTCATCGAGCACCAGAATCAGGTTATCCGATTTGCGCACGGCGCTTTTGAAGCCGAGCGGCAGCATCAGCTGGAACAGGCTGTTGCCGAAGAACGCCGCCGCGTCGTAGCGGGTAGGGTTCGGCCCGCGCAGGGCACTATCGACCATGCGTTCCAGCAACCCCGGCTGACGTTGATCGACCACCGCCTCGACCCTGGCGCGCTGTCCCATGTACAGGTAGTTCAAGCGTTGCGGCGGGCGCTCGAATCTGGCCTCCCCCCTGCTCCCGGAATCCCTGCCGTGGCCGACATGATCGGCACTGCTGACCTGCAGGCGCGGCCAGTAGTTGCCGGGCGGGATGACGCTCAGGCGCGGCCTGGCACCCTCACCGAACTGCACCGCCTGGGCCACCTCCAGGCGGCTGTTCAAGCGCTGGAGTTCGCCGGCCAGTTCGTGATCCAGCGTCGCTACCGTATAACCGGCGCAGATCGCCGCATCGACAAACATTTCGACAATGTCCAGGCGTGTTACCGCCGCCGGGCGCCCCTTGGGCCCGGCGCAAACGGCCGCATACTCGCGGTTGGCCTGGAGGACGCCGAGTGTCACGGCGCGAATCGATTCTTCCACGGTCAACTGTGCACTGGAGTTGGTTCCCAGTAACAAACTGGCGATGTGTAGCGGCAATAGCGCTTCAGGCTCGTCAGGATCCTCCATACGGGTCACCTGCGCGTACTGGTCCACTGCGTTCAGCAGGTAACGCAATACACCGTTGCGCACCGCCTGGGTGACGACTTCAGGGGTCAGCTCGCCCATTTCCCCAAGACCGACAACCAGTGCACCACGCCCCGTGCCACGACTTACCTCGGCAGCCGTGCGTGGTACCAGTACCACAGTGGCATTGCCCAGCTCGCCCGAGTACAAACCCAGGCGCTGACGCTGGGACAGCGCACCGTTGACCAGGTTCTGATCGATGGCGGCTTCGGCGCCGGAGATCGGGTCGCCGCGATAATGTCCGCAAATAAGCGGCACCTGGATGCAACTCAGGTTCATGGCCAGGACATTGATCTGCAGCGTGGTCAGTTGTGGCTTCGGCTCCAGGCTGCTGGTACGCCCGAGTACCTGGCTGAGCAACTGGGCATCGGCCGGATAGGCTGGCGGACCACCGCGAAAACTCACCAATGCACTCGAGCGTTCACCCGCCCGGCTAACGGGCAGGCGCTTGAGCAACGCTGGCGTACGCTTGAGCAACAAGCTTTCGATCTCGGGGAAATAGTGGCTGGTAGAGGCCAGCTCACCGTGGACCACCGGCATGTACCAACAGCGGTTGTCAGGCAGGTTGCCGAGTTTGCCCGAGCGCCAGGTCACTGTACCGTCGCCCTGGGCAGTGCCGCGCAGCATCAACTGTTCGCTGCTGATGTCCAGACCGCAGGGGGTGTTCTTGCCTTGACCGTAGACATAACTGATCCGATCGGGCGCCAGATCGACCCAGCTGTTGTCGGCAAGGGCCTGCCAGGATTGCTGGACCTTTTGCAGCAACGCGGAATCAGGACGTGCCCCCAGTTCGTCGCCGAACCAGAAGTCATCGTTCTTGAGCGCAAGCTGGCTCCAACTGGCAGCGCCATAGAAATCGACCGGGCCGTGGCCGCCGACATCTTCGAAGCCGGGAGCCGGCAGCAAATGCAGTGCGCCCGGAAACTCGGCGACGATCTGCAGAATCTTCTTCAGATTGTTCTGCAGATCCACGCGCGCCAGCATGCGGATAGTGTCGGACTGTCCGAGCAGGGTTTCGACCATGGAGTAAGCGCCATGGTTCGGGGTGCCCAACATCACCACCAGGCCGTCGGCTTGCTCGACCAGCGCTTTCCAGAGTGTCGGGTCTTGCTTGAACGCTGCGCGAATCACCAGCCCACCCATGCTGTGCGCGAGCAGGCGGATGCTGCGTTTGGGCCTTTTGCCAAGCTGTTTGCGCAAATCCGCAGCCAGTTGCGTACCCAGATCCGGCAGCGACTTGCGCCAATCGTAGGGATACGCAATGACCTCATGGGTTTCGTCAAGGTAGTCATGCAACTGCTTATAGGCAGATTCGATCAGGCCACTGCTGCTGACCTTCGGCGCACGCATGGCGATACTGTCCAGGCCATCCAGGGCAAGTTTCAGCGGGTTGAGCCAGAACGTTTCACCGCCAACCGTCAAGCTGCTGCCCATGATCCCGGGCAGCAAGAACACCAGCGGCCTGCTCTCCAGCTGCCGCTTGACCAGCAGCACATCGCCTTCGCCTCGTTTCGCCGGCAGCACAGCGCCTCTGGCCACCAACGCCCTGTCCAGCAACCAGTCGCTCAGACTGCTGGGCAACGGACGATTGCGGTACCTGACGGTATCGCGAAAATAGTGAAAGTGATTGACCTGCGGCCCTTCGACCGCCATGGCGTGCGCTTCCTGGGCGTGATCGAACAAGCCGCCGTACATGGAGTCGGTGTTGACTACCAGGTCATTACGGGCGCGGTCGAACAATGCCCAGTTGACGAACATGTAACCGATTCGCTGCAGAATACTGCTGGCCGATTCGTCGGTATCGCCAGCAACGATGGCCATCTTCAGGTTCGGCTGCGGCCTGGCCCGTGCCAGCAGCATGCCCATCGGCGCCTCGGGCAGCATCGCCTCAATGCCCGGCACCACCTGCGGCTGCATACGCTTGTCGGCGATTTCCAGCACCACGCGCTCGAGCAGTTTCAGGCTACGGGCCGCAACCTGCGCGGCGGCGCTTCCAGCTGCCGGGGTAGCGAGCGCCCCCACCGCGGTGCCAATACTCCAGCTGGCGAACTTGCGCACCAGGCTCAGCAGGCAGGACAGAAATACATCGAGGTTGTCAGACAGCAGCGCAGTGCCGCGGGCCGGAGCGGCGACACGGACATAGTGGGTGACTTGCGGGCTTTTGTCCTGGAGCAGCTTTACCAGCTTGTCGAGCTTCTCGCGTTCAGACCTTGCAAAGGCCTCACGCTCCCCGGCTAACGCCGGGTTGTGTTTTTCCCGCTCGACCTCGTCGGGCCTGGGCGCGCGGCGATAGTTCTTGATCCATTGCGGCAGGTTTGGATCGTTTGGGTCCAGGCACAGCAAGTCGGCCACCAGCCCGCCCCGCGAATGACTGACCACGTGTAGCCTGGCCCCCTTTGGCAGCCGATCGACAGCCTGCAAGGCATTGTCGATCGGGCTTTCCGAAAAAGTGCGATGTTCCAGACCGACGATCTGCGCACCAAATTTCAGTTGCAGGTCTTTCCAGGCGGCGGTACCCGGCAACTCGCCGAAGCTGCCCATGGTGTGCGAACCGGTGCCATGGATGAACAGCAAAATGGGCGCCTGATCATCCAGCACTGCATCGCTGGCAATCAGATCCTGCGGAGTCAATCCCCCACCGTTCCAGCGGTAAAGTCCGGGAGGCCCGGCCAACTGACTCTCAATGGCAGTCATCAGTGCCGTTGCGCCTTTCTGCGCAGCCCAGTCTACCGCCATGTCAGTGGCTTTCTTCTTGAACAATTCCTTGGCTAGATCAGTGATGCCGTCGTCTTCGAGCACCAGTTGCCTGACCTGCCGCCAGACCCAATCCGAGGCGCCACGGTTCTTGCCCTGAATATCAATGAAGCGGGCAAAGTCGACTGAGCCGTCTCTATCCACCACATCCGGGCGGGTCCGGCGCAACTGCTCGGCGAGGGTGTCGGCGCGAATGAAAATGGTCGAACCGTCATTGGCATCCAGTGCCAGCAGTGCATGGGGATCGTGCAGGGTTTCGGTGTGAGGGGCATCACTGGCACGCGCAGCCGGCGCCAGTTGCCAGGTTTTCAGCACCCGCACGTTATCCAGGGTGCTGGCCGGGCCGCCGCTGGCGCTACGACTGGTCGATGCGGCCATTGTCTGCGGCGGCATGGCGGCGGCATCGGCGCAATGCTGGAGAGGCAACTTGATGAGTGGCGGCGCGTCAGTCGGCTTCACAATCATTCCCTCTGGATCCACTCCTCACTAAAGTTCATGCTTATTTATATTTCAAGATCACCTGTACTTTTAATCTCCCATCCCCTGCAGTGTTTCAAGAACTTAACACTGGCGTGATTGATGTCAGTGCGCCACTGCGGCAATATAGCCCCCCACCGTTTGGCCCAAGGACCGCTATCCAGAGCGATCCCAACAGGAGATTTGCCATGGATCAGGTTCGCAGCCACCGACAATATTCGGATTCTGCATATGTATTATGACTACCGGGATCTGGCCGCCGCCGCAACGCTGAAAAAAATTCGCAAGCACGTCACTGTACCCACACTTGCAGATCATGTATTCAACATGAGTTGCGCGACAATCGTTTCGTTCTTTCTGGTCAATGAAGAAACGCCTGCTCGCTCTGACGATGATATCAACCAGCAGATTGGGCACATTATCGAGTTCGCCAACAGTTTCCAGCTCAAGGTCACCCCGAGAGTCCTGGATGCTATTTACTCTCCTGTAATACGCGTTCTAGATAATTTACCGACCGAAGATATCCGCTACTTCGCTAACTATGTTCTGGATCTCCTCCTGAGCGAGCAAGAAAATATCGACTACCGTCACTGCAAAATAGTTGCCGGTTTTGCAGGTCAGCTTTTTTCACACCTGCGCAGTGACGTCGTCGACCTATTTCCCAACACCGCTGAGCTTTCTCTTGGCGTGCTGGGCCGCGCCCCCCGCAGGTCATTCCCGATGTCTGCGGACATCGCCCAGCAGCACAGGGCCCTGGTTGAGCTGAAGCTGCAGACAAACAACATTCAGCCTAATTTTGTTCATGACCTTGCAGATTTTCGAATTCACGGCTCACGGGCAGCCTGTCTTATTGACTCTCCGTCGCAAGCGTCCTCGGCAACAACCCATCTGGACATACTCAGCGGCGCTACCTCCGAAGACATCTATTTCGCACTTTCTCAGGTTCATGGCAAACAAGGCAAATTCATTCTCACCCGCACCTACACCGGCGTGATCTCGGCCCAAGCCAATGAAAAATGGCAACAACTTAACGACCATGAAAAGATAGAAAGCGTCGTTGCCTTCGATAGTTACTACCAAGGTAAACCCAGGAAATTCGTCATCATTGTCATTGACAATACCCGGGCCGCCGCCGACAAAACCGTATACATCAACGTCACAGAGAACCCTGCACTCGCCTCTCTCGACGCCATTGAACGCTCCATGCTGGCGGCGAGTATTTACCTGATGTGGCTGGGCCAGCCCATCTCTCCTGAAAAATACACACCACGCATCGCAACCATCCTCAATAGCCAGTTCAAAAATGGTTACCGTGACGTCGACGGTTTGTGCAAACAGGTCGCGCGGGATGAACTCACCGCACGAAACACATTCCGCGTCAATCAACATGTCGACTTTGGCGCTGCGGAGCACAAGCGCATTGATGTCAACGGCGATGAAATAGTGGCCCTGATCGCCAAAGAGAACCCCCGCAGCATCTACGTGATCGGCAATAACGGCGCCGGGAAAAGCCTGCTACTGGGTGATATCGCCAGCAAACTGCTGAATAATGAAATTCGCACCGTCGGCATTACCCTGTCGCAATCCAATCGATTTCCCAAGGTTACGCAAGAAAATCAGGATTACTACCAGACCTGTGGCAGCAGTTATCTGAGCGCACGTTCCAAATTCAGAAAATCTGAAATCATCCTCGCCGCGCTGGATACCATCTTCCGAGACCAGCTGAAGATAGACACATTGATCGAATGCATGGGACTCCTGAAATTCAAGGCACAGATGTACCTGGCTCCACGCTCACATTCCAAAAGCGAACGAATGGCGCATGAAAGCGACGCAATGATCGCCTTGAGCACAGACGCGGCAGAAAACATCGCTGAACTCGAGCAGCTCCATCTGGAAATTTACACCCTGGCATTGAGCAAGGACAACGAAAGCCATCTCAGCAAGGACAATCGCTACCTGCTGTTCACCGACCTGAGTTCTGGCGAGCAGAACATCTTGCTGCTGCTCGCGCACATCATCGAGACAGCGCAAGTGGATACGCACACCATCGTTCTGCTGGATGAGCCTGAGGTCAGTTTGCACGTGAGCTGGCAGCAAACATTACCGAAAATCCTCAACACCCTCGCAGAGCGGTTATCGGTAAGCTTTATCACGGCAACGCACGCGCCCGTATTGATTACCAATGCACCCGTAACAGACACGCCCTGCTACGTGCTTGACGCCGGGAAATTAACACCGATACCCCCTGCACGGCGCCACTCGGTCGAAACCATTCTGGTGGCGGGTTTCAACACCTACACCCCCCATAACCGTGAAGTGTACGAGCGTTGCGCGCAGCTGGTCGCTGCAGTTATAAAGCTGAAAAACGAACAAGCCCCACCGGCAGAATTCAGCTTTGAAAGTGCCATTGAACAACTGGCGGCACTGAAAAACACGATGAACAATTCCGACATGGACAAACAGGACAGTCGTTTCCTGCGCGATATGGAACTTATCAAGACAGCGCACTCGGCCATCACCTCGGCCAAGGAAGAGGTAGTCAGTAATGATTAGCGTGCCAACCGACGCCGCGCTTGAAGCCATGCTTGAGGACTACCTCAATCAGTGTCATGCCGAGCCCGCACACGTTGCAGCCACGCAGAACTACTTGAAAAGTATGTCAAGAAAAGCGCTGCGGCAGTTCAGAAGGCGGCTGAACGGCGTATTCATAAAAGAAATAGATTTATGGAATGAGCTTTACAGCTTCTCCTCCCCGACAAACCCAAAGCTTTCCGGAGAGCGGATAAGAGAGCAACTGCGCAAACGCCTTGAAAAAGAGCAAAACTACCAATGTTGCTATTGCCGGCGCCCCTTGTTCAACAGTGGCCACGCCAAACAGATAGAGCATGTTTTGCCAAAATCAAAATGCGTTCAGCACACCTTCAACCTGTTCAACCTGGTGATATGTTGCGTTGACTGCAACCTGAAAAAAAGAAACCACATATGGTCAATCAAGGAAGCCGACTATATCGACGAGGAAGACTATCCCGTCCCAGAATCATTTGACGACCTTTACCACCCACGCTTTCACAATTACAACGAACACATCAAATTCATTCGCCTGCAGTCCAATAATCACAACATCTCGATATACAAAGGACTCACTGTTCAGGGTAAAAATCTGTGCGCCAACATCCTCACTCACCTTTCGCAAAAAGAAGTGTTTGTGAACGGCAACCCTGACCTGAAGGAATACATCACGACGATTGATCAGCACACGCCCGGATCGGACACGAAAGCCGATGAGGCCATTCGCGTTTTCCAGGCGGCCTTTTCCAGGGCCACAGAAGAACTGCTCTACGACCTCTGAGCACCGTTGCCGTTCGCCTTAAGCGCTACCAATCACCTGCTTGAGCATGCGTTTGAAGGTTTCGATCTGTTCCGGCGAAAAGTCTGCAAAGACCCTGCCCTGCTGCTCGGAGGCAATCGTCCACAGCGCTTCGGTTTGCTCGATGCCTTCAGCGGTCAGGCCAAAGCAGCCCGTGTCTCGATCCTCGACCAGGCCCTTGCGTTTAAGGATGTCCACCGATTGTTCAATCTCGCGCATGGGCATCGCCACCTCACGCTGCAAACCGTTCATGTCCAGGCCGCAATCATTCTCCAGGACCATGAGCATGCGCGCTTCACTGGTACGCAGGCCGCTGGCCAGCTGACGTGGCTGATAGTCGGCCTGGTAACTGCGTACAGCCTGGGTCATCAGGTAATAGAGGTTATGGCTCAGGCGGCCCTGGAAGGCGCTCTTGCCTGTACCTTCAGGACGCGATGCCAACCGCGGATGAGGCAGCACCGAGGAGTAGGCACCCTGGTGATAGAGCAGCGGTGAACGGCCGAAGTCGTCGAAGGCAACTACCTTGCCGATCAGAATCCAGTGATCGCCACCGTCGACCTGCTGGTGCATTTCACATTGAAAGCGCGCTGCACAGTCGCTGAACAGCGGCGCACCACCGGCACCCTCCTCGCATTCGATCCCGGCAAACTTGTCGTCCTTGGGCCGGGCGAACTGGTTGGACAGGTCGATCTGGTCAGCCGCCAGAATGTTCACGGCAAAGTGGCTGGCGTCGTTGAACACCTCATAGCTGGTGGAGCGCTTGTCGATGCTCCAGAGAATCAGCGCCGGCTCCAGTGAAACCGAGTTGAAACTGTTGGCGGTGACGCCGACTTTACGGCCGCCCACGGCGGCGGTCATGATCGTCACACCGGTGGCGAAATTACCCAAGGCACGGCGAAAAGCGCGCGGATCGAAGCCCGCATCTTGTTGGTCGGTCATGATGTCCTCAGTGCCGGGCGAACCCGGCAGGTCGATTCGGGAAAAAGAGTGAGGTCTTCAGACCATGCTTGGATCAGGCTCAAGGCCCATCAGCTCACGTCCGAGAATCTGGGTGCAGACGTCATAGTCGGTGTAGGCATGGGCAGCGGTCATGTGCGAGTCGCGCCACAAGCGCTGCAGCTCGTTGCTCTCCATCCAGGCCGTGCCGCCAGCGGCCTCGAACAGACGATCAACCGCCTGGACGCACATCTTCACCGCATAGCCCTGATTGGTACGCCAGAACGCCAGGGTTTCACGGCTGGGGTATTCATGACGCTCGCCATGTTCGGCGTGGTCGCGCCAGGTTTTCTCCAGGAAGGCACGGGCAGCCGCCACCTGGTGCGTCGACTCGGCCAGGCGCATCAGGGCCGGCGTCGCCGCACCGACATTGACGCCGGTGTAGGCCCGCACGCGGTTGCGGGTTTTTTCCTTGAAGGCCTCGAGCATGCGCTCGGCAATGCCCAGGCCGATAGTCGCGAAGCCGCTGGCGAAGTACGGACGATACGGGCTGTAGAAGATCTTGCTGTCCGGGTACAGACCGAAGCCGGCGGACTTGCCCTCCATCATGTCCTTGGCTTTCTGAATACGGTGCTCGGGGACGAAGACATTGTCGATGGACAGGGTTTTGGTGCCGCTGCCTTTCATGCCCATGGCATACCAGTCATCCAGGATTGTGTAGTCGCTGCGTGGCAGCACCGCGAAACAGTAATCCTGCGCGCCTTCGGCATTCAGGCGGCGGCAGCCGACAATCGCCCACTCGGCATGATCGCTGCCGCTGCTCCAACCCATCTGGCCGCTGAACATCACGCCGCCCTCGACCTCCTCGACTTTGCCGAACGGCGCAATCGAGCTGCTGGCCGTGGCGTCCGGGTTGGCACCCCAGATTTCATCCTGCAACTGTTTGGAGAACATCGCCAGTTGATGACTGTGGGTGCACAGCAGGCTCATGGCCCAGGCGGTACTGGCGCAGGCACCGGCGAGCAAGGCGATGCAATCGCAGAAATCCGGCAGGGACATTTCCATGCCGCCATAGGCTTTGGGCAGGAACGCGCGGTGCAGGCCGATGCCCTTGAGCATCGCGATGTTCTCGGCCGGGACCATCCGGTCCTTTTCGGCCTGGGCGGCGTTGACGGCGATGACAGGGAGAATCTCCTTGAGTGCTTCAAGGAGCGGGGTTGGCTTTTTCATTGTTAGCGACCTTATTGTTAGAAATTCGCCTGGCTGGCTGGAGCGGTGTGCAGGCAGACGCTGAAATGGATTATGCGCAGCCCGGGCAACGGCAAAAATGGACATTCCGCACTCTGCATTGCACTTTTCATGGTCTTGATTGCGCCCAAGGCAGAAATGGCTTTTGCGTGCTTAAAAAATTGTTAACAAGACAACGAAACCAGTACCATAACGCCCCCTCCCAGCACCGGAGCTGTACTCCGTCATGCGTCACTGGCCCAGCTCCCTGCGCGCCCTGCGCCACCGCAATTTCCGCCTGTATTTCATTGGCCATGCGATTTCCACCCTGGGTACCTGGATCCAGCAGGTGGCGTTGTCCTGGCTGATCTACCGGCTGACCGACTCGGTCGCCCTGCTCGGCCTGACCACTTTTGCCGCGCTGATTCCGCAATTGCTGGTCGGGCCGTTTGCCGGCGCCTGGATCGACCGGCATGACAAACGTCGGCTACTGATCATGGTCGAAGCGGCGCTCGCCCTGCAGGCGCTGATCCTCGCGGGGCTGACCGCCAGCGAGCTGATAGGACCGGGGCTGATCGTGGCCATGGCCGCCCTGCTCGGCGTTCTCAATGCCGTGGACACGCCGTTGCGCCAGTCCCTGCTCAGCCAGTTCGTCGATGACCGCCAGGACCTGCCCAACGCCCTGGCCCTCAACGCGCTGCTGTTCACCCTGTCGCGTTTCATCGGCCCGCCACTGGCCGGGCTGCTGCTGGCGGTGGTCAGCGAGGCGGTCTGTTTCAGCCTCAACGCGGCGTCGTACCTGGCCCTGGTGATCGGCCTGGCCTGTGTGCGCCAGCTACCTTCACAACGAGCCAGCGGATCATTTCGCAATGTGTTCCGCGAAGGCATGCGCTACGCGCTGGACAACACGCAGGTGAAACAGCTGATGCTCAGCGTGATGGTGATCAACCTCACCGCGTCCAGCTACGTGGTACTGCTGCCGGTATTCGCCCGCGACATCTTCGCCGGCGACGCCCGCACCCTTGGCTGGCTGTGGGGTGCAGCCGGGCTGGGTTCACTGATTGCCAGTGTGGTCCTGGCCGGCAATCGCAACACCGCGCCACTGGGCCGGTTCATTCTCGCCAGTGCCGCGGGCAGTGCGCTGGCCATGCTGGTGTTCGCCGCCAGCACCCAGCTGTGGCTGTCACTGTTGGCCATGGCGGTGCTCGGGTTCGCGATCACCCTGTGCAACGTCGGCACCAACATCTTGCTGCAGAGCGAGGCACCCGAGGCCCTGCGCGGCCGGGTCGTGGCCCTGTACACCTCGACCCGCTTCGGTTTCGATGCCATCGGCGGCCTGCTCGCCGGCCTGCTTGCCGCGCACCTCGGAGCGCCTGCGGTGCTGCTGGGGGCCGGTGCGCTGTTGCTCGTCTACTGCAGCTGGGCAGCACGCCGCTCAAGGGTCAAGCACGGGTAAGGCGAAAGGCCAGGTGGGCACCGATACAAAATAGCTACGAGCTTATCCATTTTGTGTGGCGATGCTGCCGGCCCCTTCCGCCTTTACGGCGGCCTACTTTCCTCTTGGGGAAAGTAGGCAAAGCCGCCTGCTCCTACATACGGCCCTACGCTGCGCTTCGGGTTCCTTCGCTACGGTGCCTTCCAGGGGCATCGCGGCCTACGACTTGCTGCGCCAAGTCTACGGCTCGCGAACTTCGGCTAAGGCCGAAGGGTGCTGCGCACCAGCCCCCTCCAGACACCTACGCTCAGCCTCCTGAAGTCGCAAAGTTACGGGCGGCGCCTGTGCTGATGCATCTTCGAAACCAAATATTGGCGAAGCCAGGCTAACGCCATTGCGGGACAAGCCCGCGTAAAGCCAGCAGCGACTTGCTCTTGCTTTTGCTCTTCATGCACGCAAGTTCAGGCGCCGCGGACTGCGACTTCAGGAGGCTGAGTGGAGGTGCCTGTAGGGGCCAGTGCGTAGCACCTTCGGCGTAGCCGAAGAGCGCGAGCCGTAGACTTGGCGAAGCAAGTCGTAGGCCGCGTGGCCCCGGAAGGTACCGGAGCGAAGGGACCCGGAGCGCAGCGTAGGGCCGGATGCAGGAGCGAGCGGTTTTGCCTACTTTTTCCAAGAAAAAAGTAGGCCGCCGTAAGGGCGGAAGGGGCCAGCAGCGTCACCACACCAAATGGATAAGCTCACCCCCATAAGTCCGTGAAAATCCATAAAAAAGCCGCCCGAAGGCGGCTCAACAATGCAGAGAAAAACTCAGACCGTCAGCAACCACAGGCTCAGTCCCGGGAAGGCGACCAGCAAGGCGATACGCAGCAAATCGGAACACAGGAACGGCACGATCCCCTTGGCCGTTTCGCCATAGGGCACATCCCCAGCGCTGCGCTGGACGATAAACAGATTCATCCCCAGCGGCGGATGGATCAGCCCGATCTCCACCACCATCAAGGCAAGGATGCCAAACCAGATCGACTTGTCGGTTTCACTCATGCCGAAGAAATCCAGGCCCATGATCATCGGGTAGAAGATCGGAATGGTCAGCAGGATCATCGCCAGCGAGTCCATCACACAGCCCAGCAGCAGGTACAGGCCAAGGATGATGATCAGCACCAGCATCGGCGCCAGGCCACTGCCGATCACCCAGGCCGCCAGTTCGCCAGGCATCTGCGTCAGTGCCAGGCCCGAGTTGAGCAGGTCGGCGCCGAGCAGGACGAGAAAGATCATCGCTGTAGTTTCAGCGGTACCGAGCATGCTTGCGCGAAAACCGCTCCAGCGCATGCCCCCCTGGCACACCGCAAGCACACCACAGGCCGCCGCACCGATGGAGGCCGCCTCGGTGGGGTTGGCCCAGCCGCCGTAGATACCGACGATCACCACCAGGAACACACCAATGACCGGCGAAACGCTGACCAGCGCCTTGGCCCGCTCGACCGGCGAAGCCTTGGGTGACACGGTCGCCTGGCTCTCATCCCGGGAAACCATGATGCGCAGCACGATCATGTAACCGACGATGGCCACCACGCCTGGCACGATGGCCGCAACGAACAGCTTGGCAATCGACTCCTGGGTCAGCACGGCATAGATGATCAGCGGCACCGAGGGCGGAATCAGAATCCCCAGGGTGCCACCGGCCGCCACGGTTGCCGTGGCCAGGCGTCCGGAATAGTTGTGCCGGCGCAGCTCCGGCAGTGCCACGTGGCTCATGGTCGCGGCGGTGGCCAGCGACGAGCCGCAGATCGCGCCGAAACCGGCGCAGGCACCAATCGCCGATAACCCCATGCCGCCCTTCCAGTGGCCGATGAACGCCGCCGCGCAACGGAAAATCGCCCGCGACAAGCCACCATGGGTGGCGAACTGCCCCATCATCACGAACAGCGGGATCACCGCCAGGTCGTAGTTGGACAGCCGCGAATAGGCCAGGGAGTTGAGGGTGAACAACAGGCTCGACAGATCACCGTCGTTGATCGCCCAGAAGCACGCCGCGCCGCCAATCAGCATGGTCACACCAATATGCACCCGCAGTAGCAACAGCGAAGTGGTGATGCCAAGGGCAATCAGCCCCAATACCAGACCGCTCATGAACGCCTCCCGGCTTTACCACAGATATCCTGCACACGCGCCAGGGCGCACAAACCCAACAGCGCCAGGCTGGGGACGATGAGCAACAACGGAATCCACAACGGGAACGACAGCAATGTGGTCGAATCGCCGAACTCGTGGCTTTCGAGCATCTGCAGCCAGGTGCGCCAGGCCAGAATCCAGGCTGCGGCGCAGCACAGCAGATGACCGATGCAATCGAGGCTGTTACGCACCCACGCGGGCAGCCAGGAGGTCAGCGCATCGACCTTGATGTGCGTACCGCGCAGTTCGCACAGCGGTAGAAATGCAGCAATGGCAATCGCCGCGCCCACCTCCACCAACTCCATATCGCCCCGCACCGGCATGGAGAACAGCTTGCGCCCGATAATCGAGACGATCGACATGGCGATCAGGCCGACCAACAACACCCCGCCCGCCATGGCAAAGCCCTGGGTCACCCACAACAAGGTGCGGCGCACCCACCCGCGATGCTGCTCGGCATCAAATTCAATGGTCAGAGATTCCTGCATGGCGATTACTGCGCCAGGCCGGAGAGGCTGCGTACGTCCTGTACCAGCGCCTGACCATCCAGGCCTTTGTCATTGGCTTCCTTGATCCACTGCTGCACCGCATCAACCGATGACGCCTGCATTTCGCTATAGGCTTTGGCATCGATATTGATCAAGCCTGCGGCCGGCGTTGCGGCATAGGCAGCATCCGAGGCCTTGTCCCAGGCGGTGGCAAAACGTTCGGACAAGGCCTTGCCGCTGTTGCGCTCGATAATCGCCTGCAGGTCAGCCGGCAGGCTGTCGAACTTGCGCTGGTTCATCAGCATCGCCAGCACGGTGTAGCCAAATGCCGGCTGCCCGGCCGGGGTCACGCTGTGGTACTGGGTCACTTCGTCCAGCTTGGTTGCCGGTACCACTTCCCAGGCAGCCAGGGCACCGTCGACCACACCCTTGGAAATCGCTTCGGTCATCTGCGCCGGCGGCATGCTCACCGGCGTGGCGTCGAGGCTTTCGACGGTTTTCGCCGCAGTACGGCTCGAGGCCCGCAGCTTCAGGCCCTTGAGGTCGGCCAGCGTCTGCACAGCCTTGCCGCGGGTATGCAGGCTCATGCCGCCATCACCGTGCACGACCAGCACCTTGTAGCCCTTGAAGTCGTCCTTGGCGTACTGCTGGTAGAAATCCCAGATGATCGCGTTACCTGCCTTGCCGCCGTAGGGCAGCACGAAAGGCAACTCCAGCGCCTCGACACGCGGGAACTTGCCTGCCGAATAGGCCGGCGCCGTCCAGACAATGTCGGCTACGCCATTACGCGCCATGTCGGCCAGCTTGGCCGGCGTCCCGCCGAGCTGCATCGAAGGATAGAGCTGGCACTTGATGCGATCGTTGGACTCCTGACGCAGCTGCTCGCACCACGGTTCAATGATGTTGGCCTGGGCGTTTGAGGTGGATGGCAAAAAGTGAGCGACTTTGAGCGTGACCGTCTCGGCGGCCTGAGCCGACACCGCGCCCGCTATACCCAGGCACAGGGCAGCAATTGTGATTGTTTTCATGGTGTTAGCTCCGTGTTGTTGTTGTGGCCACGCTGGCGCGATAGCTGTGAGGAAGCGCAATACGTTAATAAGTTAATTTTTTCGCTGAGATTGTCAACCACTAAGCGTGCTGACTCAGCCGTGCGCGACTCATTTCAACGAGCTGAAAAAAGCGCTTTTACCGTTTATATTCAATTATTTATCAGCTGAAAACAGCTGAAAACCCGATCAAAGATCTTTTCTCAGCATGAAAAGTACTATTGTTAATAACTTAACAATATGGCTACATAAATTAGGCACGACCCAGGACTCAACGTCGTGTCGACAGCCAACACCAATCCTAGAGACAAGAACAATGATCAGGATTCCACGCACTACCCCGGCACTCGTCTGCCTGTTCGGTACCGCCTGTGGCCTCAGCCAGGTCGCCAACGCCGATTTTTTCAGCGACACCAAGGCCAGCCTTGAAGCCCGCAACATGTACATGAACCGGGACTTCCGGCAAAGCAACGCGCCCCAGGCCAAGGCCGAAGAATGGGCGCAGGGCTTCACCGCGCGGGTTGAATCGGGGTTCACCGAAGGCACCCTTGGCTTTGGTCTGGATGCCATCGCCGAGACCGCGATCAAGCTCGACTCCAGCCGTGATCGTCGCGGCACTGGCCTGCTGGCCTTCGGTGCCGAAAGCCAGGAACCGGAAGACACCTATAGCGAACTGGGGCTGGCCGCCAAAGTACGGCTGTCGAAAAGCGTGCTGAAAATCGGCACCTTGCAGCCTCAACTGCCGGTAGCCGCCTACAACGACACGCGCCTGCTCTCCTCCACCTATGCCGGGACCCTGCTCAACTCCCAGGAAATCGGCGGCTTGACCCTCAACGCCGGGCGTCTGGAAAAGATCAACCTGCGCGACTCGTCGAGCAACGACGAGATGAACTACAACGGTGTCGAAAGCGCCCACCTCGACCTGGCAGGCGGCAGCTACGCCCTCACCCCGGGGCTGATAGCCAGCTACTACTACGCGCAGATGGACAACATCTACCAGCAGCACTACGCCGGACTGGTGCACAGCGCTACCCTGGCCGAAGGCATCACCCTCAAGACCGACCTGCGCTACTTCGACACCGGCGAAAGCGGTGACCACAACTTCCGTAGCGCCGCCCGCGTTGATGCCGGCCGTATCGACAACCGCTTCTTCAACGGCATGCTGACCCTGGGCGTCGGCGCCCACAAATTCGGCGCTGGCTACCAGAGCCTGTCTGGCGATGGCGACTTTGCCTTCCCTGGCCTGGACCCGTATTCGGTCAACCTGGTGACCGTCAACACTTTCACCAAAGCCGGCACCGACGCCTGGCAAGCGCGCTACGACTACGACTTCGTCGCCCTCGGCGTGCCGGGGCTGACCTTCATGACCCGTTACGTCAACGGCCGCAACATCGAAACGGCGAAAGTCAGCGGAGGCAAAGAATGGGAACGTGACACCGACCTGGTTTACACCTTCCAGTCCGGCACCTTCAAAAACCTCAACATCCGCCTGCGCAACGCCACCTTCCGCTCCAGCGCCGGCCTGACCTCGGATATTGACGAAAACCGCATCATCATCGGCTACACATTGCCGTTGATGTGAGCTTGATCTACCGGTAGGAGCGGGCTTGCCCCGCGATGGCGGACGGTCAGCCGCATCGCATCGCGGGGCAAGCCCGCTCCCACCGGGTGGGTGAGTATTCTTTAGCTGGCGCGGCTACGCAGCCGATATTCCCCCGGCGTCACCCCTGCATGGCGGGTAAAAAACCGGCTGAAATAAGCCGGGTCCTTGAACCCGAGCTGGTAGCAGATCTCATTCACCGTACTCCCGGTGAACAGCAAAAGCCGCTTGGCCTCCTGCATCAGCCGCTCGAACACCAGGCGTTTGGACGGCATATCGGCAATACGCCGGCAAACATCATTCAGGCGCGCCTCGGTAACCCCCAGCAATTGCGCATAACGGCTCAGCGGCAAATGCTCGAGGTAATGCGCCTCGATGTGCAGATTGAAGCGCTGGAAAATGTGCAAGTCTTCGCTGCGTGACGACTGCGCCGTCAACGACCGCGCCGACAAGCGCAGCAAGCTGATAAAAATCAGCCGAGTCAGCGCTTCCAGGCTCAAGGCGCGCCCGGGCTGGCTGCCCGCGAATTCACTGCGCAATTGATCGAACAGCAGATTCAGGCGTGCCACCTCATCGGCATACGCCTCATCGAGATCGCCCACCGCCACGCAGATCGGCGCAATACGTGCGCCAGCGGCCAGCCCGACACTATCTTCCAGCAGCGGCCAGACCAACTGCTGACTGACCGTCAACACATGGCCGTCACTGTGCGCATCGGTGACAAAGGCGTGAGGAATGGTCGGCGGCGTGAGGAAGAACATCGGCCCTTCCTGCAGGTAGCGCTGGTCATCGAGGTACACCCGCACCGTGCCGCTCTTGACGTAATGCACCTGGAAAAAGCGGTCATGGCGGTGCACCGGCATGTTACGTCCGAAGAAATCCGCCAGCTTGCCCAACGCCTCGTAGTGCACCTGGGCATCGGCATAACGCTGATCGTAGGCCTGGCCGATATGGATGTTGGGGATGGGCGGCCGTACTGCCATCAGCACTACTCACTCTGGGTTGGCGATCAGTACTTGAGCTGCTTCAACTCATTGAGCAAGCCAAGCAGCAGCTGCAGCTTGTCTTCGCCGAACTGCTCAAGGATGCGCTGGTAATTGCGCTCCATATCCTCGCTCATCGACACGAAGCACTGCTGGCCCTTCTCCGTCAGCCCCACATGCACGCGGCGCTGGTCTTGCGGCGAACGCCAGCGACGCACCAGGCCGTCACGCTCCATGCGCGTCAACACGCCGGTCATGCTCGGCTTGAGGATGCAGGCCTGCTCGGCCAGCTGATAGCTCTCCAGCTCACCGTTCTGGCGCAGGATGCGGATGATCCGCCATTGCTGCTCGGTCAGGCCGTGCTGATTGAGCGATGGACGAAAAAAACCCATGGCCGCTTCACGGGCCTGCAGCAGGGTCAATGTCAGTGAGGGACGAGGTACAGGCATAGGGAAAACGGCGCTCCGGCCAAATAAAGAAAACACTGAACGATTTAAGCAACAACGTTGAGCCGACGCAAACCGGCGTTCTCAAGTCATGTGAGGGGATCCATGGCTTGACCATCGTTAACATATTAATTATAACATTAGCATGTTAACAATTTCCCGGCGATTGCCCTCCCCACAGAGCATCGTCACCGCTATCAACTGGGGACTGCCCAGCCTGATCCAGGAGTGAAGCATGCGTCGCGCCACCAGCGAAATCGCCACAGGCAGCCTGTTCGGCATTGCCTTGAACTACCAAGGCCTGCTGCAAAGCCGTCTGGCCGAGTTCAATCAGCCGCCCTATCAGCAACCACCTCTCAAGCCGGTGCTGTTCATCAAGACCCCCAACACCCGTAACGGCGATGGCCAACCAGTAGTCATGCCAAGCGACGAGCGCTTGCAGCCAGGCCCGGCGCTGGGTGTGGTGATCGGCAAAGACGCCAGCCGCGTCAGCGCCGAGCAGGCCTTCGAGTACGTAGCCGGTTATGTGATCGTCAACGAGTTCAGCCTGCCGGAAGACAGCTACTACCGCCCTGCGGTGAAAGCCAAGTGCCGTGACGGTTTCTGCGCATTGAGCAGCGAAGTGGTTGCCGTGAGCGAAGTGGCCGACCCGCACAACCTGACCCTGACCTTGCTGGTCAACGGCCAGCTGCGCCAGGAAAACACCACCGCCAACTTCGTGCGCAGCATCCCTCAGCTGATCGCCGAGCTCAGCGAGTTCATGACCCTGCACGCCGGTGATGTGCTGATCACCGGCACCCCGGAAGGCCGCGTCGATGTGCAGCCAGGCGACCAGGTGGTCGTCGAAATCAGCGGCCTGGGCCGCCTGACCAACACCGTTGTGGCGGAATAAGGAGACAGCCATGAAACACGCCCGCATCCGCTACGAGAATCAGGTTCATGCCGTCACCGTTGAAGCCGACAACGCCGTGCGCCTGGCAGACGGCCGCTTGCTCGCTGAAAACGCCGTGCAATGGCTGCCGCCTGCCGAAGGCAGCATGTTCGCCCTCGGCCTGAACTACGCCGACCACGCCGCCGAGCTGGCCTTCAAGGCGCCGACCGAACCGCTGGCATTCATCAAGTCGCCCGGCACCTACACCGGCCACAACCAGGTCACCTGGCGCCCGGACAACGTCAAGTACATGCACTACGAGTGCGAACTGGTGGCGGTGATCGGCAAGCCGGCGCGTAACGTCAAGCGCGAGGATGCCCTGAGCTACCTGGCCGGCTACACGGTGTGCAACGACTACGCCATCCGCGACTACCTGGAAAACTACTATCGCCCCAACCTGCGGGTGAAGAACCGCGACTGCACCACGCCGGTCGGCCCGTGGATCGTCGATGCCGCCGATGTACCCGATCCCTCGCAACTCAAGCTGCGCACCTGGATCAATGGCGAGCTGAAGCAGGAAGGCAGCACCGCCGACATGATCTTCGACATCCCCTACCTGATCGAATACTTCTCCAGCTTCATGACCCTGCAGCCGGGCGACATGATCGCCACCGGTACGCCCGAGGGCCTGGCCGACGTCGTCCCGGGCGATGAAGTGGTGGTGGAAGTGGAAGGCGTTGGCCGCCTGGTCAACCGCATCGTCAGCGAAAGCGAATTCTTTGCCGCCCGCGGCTAACCCGGAACAACAGAGGCAAGCAAGATGATCAAGCATTGGATCAATGGTCAGGAAGTCGAAAGCCAGGACGTCTTCACCAACTACAACCCGGCCACCGGCGAAGCCATCGGTGAAGTGGCCAGCGGCGGCGCCGAGGAAATCAACCTGGCCGTGGCAGCCGCCAAGGAAGCCTTCCCGAAGTGGGCCAACACCCCGGCCAAGGAACGCGCCAAACTGATGCGCAAGCTGGGCGAGCTGATCGAGCAGAACGTACCGCAACTGGCCGAGCTGGAAACCCTCGACACCGGCCTGCCGATCCACCAGACCCGCAACGTGCTGATTCCGCGCGCCTCGCACAACTTCGACTTTTTCGCCGAGGTCTGCACGCGCATGGACGGCCACAGCTATCCGGTCGACGACCAGATGCTCAACTACACCCTGTACCAGCCGGTTGGCGTGTGTGGCCTGGTGTCGCCATGGAACGTGCCGTTCATGACCGCCACCTGGAAGACCGCGCCGTGCCTGGCGCTGGGCAACACCGCCGTACTGAAGATGAGCGAACTGTCGCCGCTGACCGCCAACGAGCTGGGGCGCCTGGCACTGGAAGCCGGCATTCCACCCGGCGTACTCAACGTGGTCCAGGGCTACGGCGCCACCGCCGGTGACGCACTGGTACGCCACCCGGATGTACGTGCGATCTCGTTCACCGGCGGCACCGCTACCGGGCGCAAGATCATGCAGACTGCTGGCCTGAAAAAATACTCGATGGAACTGGGCGGCAAGTCGCCGGTACTGATCTTCGATGACGCCGACCTCGATCGCGCCCTCGATGCCGCGTTGTTCACCATCTTCTCGCTGAACGGCGAACGCTGCACCGCCGGCAGCCGCATCTTCATCCAGGAAACCGTCTACGACCAGTTCGTCGCCGAATTCGCCGCCCGCGCCAAACGCCTGATTGTCGGCGACCCGACCGACCCGAAAACGCAAGTCGGCTCGATGATCACTCAGGCGCACTACGACAAGGTCACCGGCTACATCAAGATCGGCATCGAAGAAGGCGCCAGCCTGCTCGCCGGTGGCCTGGAGCGCCCGGCCAACCTGCCGGCGCACTTGGCCAAAGGCCAGTTCATCCAGCCGACGGTGTTCGCCAACGTCGACAACAAGATGCGCATCGCCCAGGAAGAAATCTTCGGCCCGGTGGTGTGCCTGATCAAATTCAAGGACGAAGCCGAAGCCCTGCGCCTGGCCAACGACACCGAATACGGCCTGGCCTCGTACATCTGGACCCAGGACATCGGCAAGGCACATCGCCTGGCCCGCGGCATCGAAGCCGGCATGGTGTTCATCAACAGCCAGAACGTACGCGACCTGCGTCAGCCGTTCGGTGGTGTGAAAGGCTCGGGCACCGGTCGTGAAGGCGGCGAGTACAGCTTCGAGGTGTTCGCCGAAATCAAGAACGTGTGCATTTCCATGGGCAGCCACCACATCCCGCGCTGGGGCGTGTGACGTACGGCTCGCAAGAGTGACCCGACCGGGTTTATAACCCGGTAAGGGTCGCCAGTTTCCTGCGTGCAGACCAATCACAAGAATCAGGCCCCTGCGGGCCACGCGAGGAGAAGTACCATGGGCAAAGTTGCTCTGGCTGCCAAAGTCACCCACGTACCGTCGATGTACCTGTCCGAACTGCCTGGCCCGCGCCAGGGCTTTCGCAAGGCGGCCATCGACGGTCATATCGAGATCAGCCGGCGCTGCCGCGAGCTGGGCGTGGACACCATTGTCGTGTTCGACACCCACTGGCTGGTGAACGCCAACTACCACATCAACTGCGGCCCGCACTTCAAGGGGCTGTACACCAGCAACGAGCTGCCGCACTTCATCAGCAACATGGAATACGAGTTCCCCGGCAACCCGGCGCTGGGCAAGATCCTCGCCGAGGCGTGCAATGCCTTCGGGGTGGAAACCATGGCCCACGATGCCACTACCCTGGCGCCGGAGTACGGCACCCTGGTACCGATGCGCTACATGAACGCCGACCAGCACTTCAAGGTGATCTCGGTATCGTCGCTGTGCACCTCGCACTACCTGAACGACAGCGCCCGCCTTGGCTGGGCCATGCGCAAGGCGGTCGAGGAACAGTACGACGGCACCGTGGCGTTCCTCGCCAGCGGCTCGCTGTCGCACCGTTTTGCCCAGAACGGCCAGGCGCCGGAGTTTGCCACCAAGATCTGGAGCCCGTTCCTGCAGAACCTCGACGAACGCGTGATCCAGATGTGGGAAAACGCCGAGTGGGAGGCCTTCTGCGCGATGTTGCCGGAGTACGCGGCCAAAGGGCATGGCGAAGGTTTCATGCATGACACCGCCATGTTGCTGGGCGCGTTGGGCTGGTCGAAGTATGACGCCAAGGCCGAAGTGCTGACCCCCTACTTCGCCGCCTCCGGTACCGGGCAAATCAACGCCGTGTTCCCGGTAACGCCACAGGATGGCTCGAGCCTGCCGCCAGCCCAGGCGTCCAACCCGGCCGACGTGGTGTCTACCAGCCGGCTCTGATCAACGCCCCGCACAGCGGCCGCTGCCCACACCGGAGCGGCCCTGTGCCGGTCTTTATGCAGGATAACCACCATGCCTCACCTGGTACTTCTCTACACCCCCGAACTCGAACAGCAAGCGGATATGCCCGGCCTGTGCCGGGCCCTGGCCGACAGCATGCTGCAGCAGCGTGACGAAAGCGGCAAAGCCGTGTTTCCCACCGGCGGCACCCGTGTTCTGGCCTATCCCGCAGCGCACTGCGCGGTGGCCGATGGCCAGGGTGACTACGGTTTTCTCTACGCCAACCTGCGCATGGGCGCGGGGCGCAGCGCGGCCGTGCACAAGACGGTCGGCGACAGCCTGCTTGCGGTGCTGCGCGCCTTCCTCGACGACATCCTGCAGCAACGTCCGCTGGGCATCACCCTGCAGATCGATGAAAGCCCGGGCCAGGTCTACGACGGCAAACACAGCAGCCTGCATCCCCTGTTCAACAAGACTTCCTGAGGTTTCACATGCTTGACGCCACTCTCATCCAGCAGGCCGCCGCCCGTCTCGACGCCGCCGAGCGTTCACGTGAACAGGTACGGCAGTTCTCCCTCGACTACCCCGCCATCGCCATCGAAGACGCCTACGCCATCCAGCGCGCCTGGGTGGCCGCGAAGATCAACAGCGGGCGCAAACTGGTCGGCCACAAGATCGGCCTGACCTCGCGTGCCATGCAGGTGTCGTCGAACATCACCGAGCCCGACTACGGCGCCCTGCTCGATGACATGCTGTTCGACGAAGGCAGCGACATTCCGTTTGAGCGCTTCATCGTGCCACGGGTGGAAGTCGAGCTGGCGTTCATCCTCGGCAAGCCGCTGAAAGGGCCGAACGTGACGGTCTTCGACGTGCTCGATGCCACGGAATGGGTGATCCCGGCGCTGGAAATCATCGACGCACGCATCCAGCAAGTCGACCCGCACACCAAGGCCACCCGCAAGGTGTTCGACACCATCTCCGACAACGCCGCCAATGCCGGTGTGGTCATGGGCGGTCGTGCTGTGCGGCCGACCGAAATCGACCTGCGCAAGGTGCCGGCGGTGCTCTACCGCAATGGCGTGATCGAAGAATCGGGCGTTTCCGCCGCGGTCCTCAACCACCCGGCCAAGGGTGTGGCATGGCTGGCGAACAAACTGGCGCCTTACGACGTCACTCTTGAGCCGGGGCAGATCATCCTCGGTGGTTCTTTCACCCGCCCGGTCGCTGCCAATCCCGGTGACACCTTCCACGTCGACTACGACATGCTCGGCAGCATCGCCTGCCGCTTCGTCTGAGCCCACTTGCGAGAAGCACTGCTATGGATATGCCCATCAACACCTTCAAACAACGGCTGCAATCGGGCGAGGCACAGATTGGTTTGTGGCTTGGCCTGGCCGACCCTTACTGCGCAGAGCTGGCGGCCAATGCCGGTTTCGACTGGCTGCTGATCGACGGTGAACACGCGCCCAACGACCTGCGCGGCCTGCTCGGTCAGTTGCAGGCGGTGGCGCCCTACGCTTCGCAAGCGATCATCCGCCCGGTGATCGGCGATACCGCGCTGATCAAACAGATCCTCGACATCGGCGCCCAGACCTTGCTGGTACCGATGGTGGAAAGCGCCGAGCAGGCCCGCGAGCTGGTGCGTGCCATTCACTATCCACCGAGCGGTGTGCGTGGGGTCGGCAGCGCCCTGGCCCGCGCCTCGCGCTGGAACAGCATTCCCGGGTACCTGGATCAGGCTGACGAGCAGATGTGTTTGCTGGTGCAGATCGAAAACCTTGAAGGCCTGGCCAGGCTGGATGAGATTGCCGCGGTCGAAGGGGTGGATGGTGTGTTCATCGGCCCCGCCGACCTCAGCGCCGCCATGGGTCATCGCGGCAACCCCGGCCACCCGCAGGTACAGGCCGTCATTGAAGATGCCATTGTGCGGATTCAAAAGGCGGGTAAAGCGGCGGGCATCCTCAGTGCTGATCAGAAGCTGGCACGTCGTTACATTGAGCTGGGTGCGCGTTTTGTCGCTGTTGGCGTTGACACAACGGTGCTGATGCGTGGCTTGCAGACCCTGGCCGCCGACTTCAAGGACGCACCGCCACCGCCAACCAGTGGTGGTGGCGTTTACTGACTGAACAGTTGGGAGGGGGTGTCAGGCTCTTGTGGGAGCCGGCCTTGCCGGCGATAGCATCAACACGATATCAGGCACTGCGCGTCGCCTGCATCGCTGGCAAGGCCAGCTCCCACAAGGATTGATGGTGCTCGTGTGGTCTCGGGGCTGTAGCCGCGGGAACTTCAGGTTACCGGCCAAGTCTATAAAGCGCCCGAACCAACCCCAGCCGAACAGCGCTTCAGCCGAGTCCGCCCCCGATGCCCACCAAGAGTTTTCTGCCAGGTCTGGTCCTGGCGTTCTGCGCTGTCGCATCGCTAGGCTCGGTTGCTGCCGAGCGCAGAGCTTCCGCACACAGCAACAACGCATCAACCACCCTGATCGAAACCGCCTCGCAGCAATATGCAGAGGGCCAGCTGGACCAGGCCGCTGCCACGCTGGAGCGTGCGCTGCATATCCAGCCAAACAATCCCGCGACGCTGCACTACCTCGGTGTGCTGCGGCTTCAACAGGGCGAGTACCAGCAGGCTGAAACGCTGGCAGCGCGCTCCAACCTGCGGGTTGGTCGCAACGTGCAGTTACGCAACCGCAACCTGCAACTGATCCAGGCGGCGCAGCAGGCGCAGATTACCGGTACCCCACCCAATGCCGAACAGGATCGGGTCGCGGTACAGCAGGGGCTGAAAGAGCAAGCGCAGGCAGAGCGGGAATCAGAACCGCAGAGGGTTGCAAGGCCGCAACCTGACGGAGAATTTCAAATGACTTCCGCCGCGCCACAACCCGCGTTCGACGCGATGGATATCCCCCGCGGCCATTGGCCACCACCGGGCAAATGCCGAATCTGGTTTGCTGATCGCCCGCCCGGGCATCAACCCGCTCCCGGTAGCTGCAAGAAGCTCAAACATCAGGTTCCGTTTGGAGCCTATCTGGTGGGTGGTTGAGTTTCTGAGAACACTGGTGGGAGCACCCTGAATCAAGCCTTGGACAAAGCATGCCAATAACATTCATAATGAGACTTGTTTTCATTAGCATGCTCGCACCAAGGAGTTTCGGTGCCCCTAGCCCTATCCTCTGTACGTCGCCAGGAACTGCACGACCTCTACACCGATCATCATGCCTGGCTGCTGAACTGGCTGCGCAAGCGTCTGCAGCATCGCGAAACCGCTGCCGACCTGATGCAAGACACCTTCCTCCAACTGATTGGCCGCCCTGCCGCCAGCGGTGAGCTGCAGCAACCCAGGGCCTGGTTGACCACGGTGGCCAAGGGTTTGATGGTCGATCGCCTGCGCCGGCAACGCCTTGAACAGGCGTATCTACAGGTACTTGCCAGCCAGCCCGAAGCGTTTGAAGTCTCACCCGAAGAGCGTCTGCTGCTGCTCGAAACCCTGATCCGTATCGATGCCCTGCTCGACGGTCTGCCAACCAACGTGCGCACTGCCTATCTGCTGTCACGCCTTGAGGGCATGCCCTACCGCGACATCGCCGCGCACCTTGGGGTGTGTCTGAGCTCGGTGGAAAAGTACATGGCAACCGCCATGCGTCACTGCTTTCAGGCTCAGTGGTCATGAGCGCCAGCAACGTCAACGCGGATGAACTGGAACAGGCCATCAGCTGGATGGTGCGTCTGCGCTCCGGTGAAGCACCCGAAGAACTCTGGCAGGCCTGCAGCCACTGGCGCGCGGCGAATCCCCGTCACGAGACAGCCTGGCAAGCGCTACAGGTGAGCGAAGGGCTGTTCGCACTGCCCCCTTCACAGGCGCGCATTGTTCGCCAGGCCCTGGAGAGCTCCGGGCGTCCCGCGCTATCCCGGCGTCATGCCCTTAAACTGCTGGGCCTGCTCGGTGCGGGCTGGCTGGTGCTGGATTCGCCGCCGACGAGAAAAACCGACTTCAGCACCGCCGTCGGCCAGCGCAGCCGTTTTGTCCTGGCGGAGCACACCCAGCTGTGGCTGAACACCGACAGCGCGGTCGACCAGCCAAGCACTTCGCAGGCGCCGCGCATTGTGCTGCAACGTGGCCAGATCCAGGTGGCTCATCATGCCCCAGGTCTTGCTCCGCTGCAGGTGCACAGTGCCAATCTGCTGCTACGCACCCGCGACGCCCGCTTCGACCTGCAGCGCCAAGGGCAACACCATCGTCTGGCCATGCTCGAAGGCAGCGCTGAGGTACAAATCGCCCAGCATCCCGTGGCCCGCCTGGGTGCCGGGCAGCAATGGCTGATCGGCGCCGACGGCCTGCAACCTGTGCCAGACACCGGCATGACCCCTGGCACCTGGGTCCAGGGGCAGTTGGTAGTCCGGCGTATTGCCCTGGCGCAGTTGATCGACGAGCTGACGCGCTATCGCAGCGGCTGGCTGCAGTGCTCCAGCGAGGTTGCCAGGCTGCCTGTCTCCGGGGTTTTCCAGCTCGACGATATCGAACGCACGCTGGATGTGCTCAGTGCCTCGCTGCCAGTGAAAACCCTGCGCGTGTCCCGGCTGTGGGCGCGTGTCGTGCCTGCCTGAAGATTTTTACCTTGGCTGTTACGGGTTTTCGCGCGCCCTTCGACATAAGAGAAAAACACGCATTTGTCGAAGGAGCTTCACGTCCATGCAACACCGTAAACACCGTCTCGCGCTCGTGCTCCACGCTGTCCTGGCCGGGGGCGCACTGGCCCTGCCGGCCACGAACGCGTTGGCCGAAGTCCGCGATCACAGCTACAACCTGCCGGCCACCTCCCTGGAAGATGCCCTCAACCAATTTGCTCAACAGGCCGGCATCACCCTGCCCCTGGACCCGACACTGCTGGCGGGCAAGCAAGCGCCTGCGCTCAACGGTGAATACGAAGTCCAACAGGCCCTGGATCGCCTGTTGCAAAACAGCGGGCTGAAGGCCCGTCAGGTCGATGCGCGGATCTGGGCCCTCGAGCCAAGTAACAGCAGCGCGCTCAACCTCGACAACATGGTGATTACCGCCAGCCAGACCGAACACAGCGAACTCACCGCCCCCGCCAGCGTCAGCGTGATCAATCGCGAGCAACTACAGCAGATGCAGGCGCTGGACCTTGCCGAAGCGGTTGCCAAAGTGCCCGGTGTCAGCATCGCCGCGTCTTCCACCTACGGCCGCCATAAGATCAAGATGCGTGGCCTGGACTCCGACTACACCCTGCTGCTGGTCAACGGCCGCCGGATCAACTCGCGCGACGCCCTGACCAGCAACTACGCCAACGACTTCGACCTGTCGGCCATCCCCTTGAACGCGGTGGAACGCATCGAAGTGATCCGTGGGCCGATGTCGTCGTTGTATGGCGCCGACGCCATGGGCGGGGTGATCAACGTGATCCTGCGCCGTCCCGGCAACGAGGCCGAAGGCTCGCTGAGCTACAGCTACCAGCACACCCCCTCCGGCGAGGGCGGCGACGTTCACAACAGCTCGATCTATACCGCCGGGCCGCTGATCAAGGATCGCCTGCTCGGCAACCTGATACTCGACGGCAGTGACCAGGCTGCGTGGAAATCCAGCATGACCACCGACGACCGCGCCCATGCCCGCGAACAGCGGCAGAACTGGGCGTTGATGTCCAACCTGATCTGGTTGATCGACGACAGCCAGGACCTGGAGCTGGACTTCAGCGCCCGCAACGACCAGCGCGACGGTGTGTGGAACAACTCCAACGTCAACTTTCCGCGCAACCAGCAGGAAATGGACCGCTACACCTTCGGCCTGACCCACAATGCCCAGATGGAGCGCGCCAACACCCGCCTGCGCTACTACCACGAACAGGTCAACCTCAACGACGACTCGCAACTGACCACCAAGCTGCGCGGCATGGTCGGCGACGTCCGCCAGCGTAACCAAACGATTGACGGACAGGTCAGCGGCGAGCTGGACAGTCACTTGCTGACCGCCGGTGCCGAGTATCGCCACACCGTGCTCGAACACAACCAGAATCTCAATGGCGACACTACGGACTTCCAGCGCGCCCTCTACCTGCAGGACGAAATCGGCCTGGGCGAACTGCGCCTGACCTTGGGCGGACGTCTGGACGACCACAAGTCGTTCGGTTCTGAATTCAGCCCGCGGGCCTATGCGGTGTATTCACTGACCGATGAATGGGTGGTCAAGGGCGGCGTGGGCAAAGCGTTCAAGGCACCGAGCATCAGCCAGTCCGACCCCAGCTACGCGATTGCCGCCTGCCGCGGCCGCTGCGTGGTCGCGGGCAACCCGGACCTGAAACCGGAAACGGCGACGTCCTACGAGATCGGTACGCTTTACCAGGGAGAAAGGCTCGAACTTGGCGCCAACCTGTTCTACAACGACATCAAAGACATGATCCTCGCCGACGGCTGGCGTCGCGGTCACATGCCGTCGGTGCTGACTTACTACAACGTCAGCAGCGCGCGTACCCGCGGCGTCGAACTGTTCTCCAGCGCCCAGCTGAGCGACAGCCTGAAACTGACCGCCAACTACACCCTCACCGAAGCCGAAGACCGTGACACCGGCGAAGAACTGCGCCAGGTGCCGAAACATACCGGCAACGCCGACCTGAACTGGCAAGTGAGCCAACGCTGGCAGGCGCAGTTGGGTTACCAGTACATCGGCAGCCAGGTACTGCGCAACACTATCAGCAACAAGGACGTGGACAGTGCTGCCTATCACCTGGTCAACCTGGGCAGCCAGTATCAACTGACCCCGCAGTTGAGCCTCAATGGCGGCGTGAAAAACCTTGGCGACAGCGACCGCGACGCGGCCGCGCGTGACAGTGACTACATCGAGCTGAGCCGGACGTTCTACGCCGGATTCACCTTGGCGTTCTAAGACGAAAGCATCCCCCGGTAGGAGCGGGCTTGCCCCGCGATGCGATGTGACTGACAGACCGCAATCGCGGGGCAAGCCCGCTCCTACCGTGTGATCAAAAGGCGAAACACGAGCAACCCAAGGCGCCCCAGAAACCCTGGTAGTCACTCACCGGCACCGTAGACTGACGTGCACGTTCGTGGCTATGGGCGTGCACAGCGCAGGCGCCCAAACATTGATGTACCACTGGCGCGGCAGGCCGCCAGTGGCCGGGCACCTTGGCCACCGGTGACCATTCAGGCAGCACCGGCAACGCTGGCGGGCCAAGCTTGTCGAACTCGCCGGCGCCATACACCACCTTGCCACCCACCACGGTCAGCACCGATTCGATCCACTTGATCGACTCCTCACCAACACTGAAATAGTCCGCCGATAACGCCACCAGGTCAGCCAACTGCCCCACCTTGATCTGCCCCTTCTTGCCCTGCTCGCTGGAGAACCAGGCGCTGCCATGGGTAAACAACTCCAGCGCGACATCACGCGACAAGCCTTGCGGAGACAGCGCCATACCACCCACGGTCCGGCCACTGACCAGCCAGTACAGCGAAGTCCACGGGTTGTAGCTGGACACCCGGGTAGCGTCGGTGCCTGCCCCCACCGGCACGCCCTCGCTCAGCATGCGCTGGATCGGCGGAGTTTTCTCCGCAGCCTGGGCGCCGTAGCGGTCAACAAAGTACTCCCCCTGAAACGCCATGCGGTCCTGAATGGCGATACCACCGCCCAGCGCCCGCACCCGCTCGATGTTCTGCGGGGTGATGGTTTCGGCATGATCGAAGAACCACGGCAATCCGTTGAACGGAATATCGCGATCAACCTTCTCGAACACATCCAGCATGCGTGAGATCGATTCGTTGTAAGTGGCATGCAGACGGAACGGCCAGCGCTGCTCGACCAGGTGGCGCACCACCGGCTCCAGCTCCTGCTCCATGGTTTGCGGCAAATCCGGGCGCGGCTCGAGGAAGTCTTCGAAGTCCGCCGCAGAGAACACCAGCATCTCGCCCGCGCCGTTATGCCGGAAGAAGTCGTCACCGTCGCCAGGTTTGACGATCTGGCTCCAGTTCTTGAAGTCGCTCAGTTCTTCCTTGGGCTTTTGGGTAAACAGGTTGTAGGCAATGCGAATACTCAGCTGCCCCTGCTTGGCCAGCTCCTGGATCACCGCGTAATCGTCCGGGTAATTCTGGTAGCCACCACCGGCATCGATGGCGCTGGTCAGGCCCAGCCGATTGAGCTCGCGCATGAACTGCCGGGTAGAGTTGACCTGATACTCCAGCGGCAGCTTAGGCCCCTTGGCCAAAGTGGCGTAGAGAATGGTGGCGTTGGGGCGGGCAATCAGCATCCCGGTCGGTTCGCCCTTGCTGTCACGCTGGACTTCGCCGCCAGGCGGGTTGGGCGTGTCCTTGGTGTAGCCCACGGCCTTGAGTGCGGCACGGTTGAGCAGCGCGCGGTCGTAAAGATGAAGGACGAACACCGGCGTGTCCGGCGCCGCGCGGTTGATTTCCTCAAGGTTGGGCATGCGCTTTTCCGCGAACTGGAACTCGTTCCAGCCGCCGACCACCCGCACCCACTGCGGCGCCGGCGTGCGCTCGGCCTGGTCCTTGAGCATGCGCAAGGCATCGGCCAGCGACGGCACACCTTCCCAACGCAGCTCCAGGTTGTAATTGAGGCCGCCACGGATCAGATGCAGGTGCGAGTCGTTGAGACCGGGAATCACCGTGCGCTGGTCAAGGTCGATGAGCTGGGTGGCACCACCACGCTGGGCCATGGCCTCGGCATCGCTGCCGACCGCGGTGAAGCGCCCGTCCTTGATCGCCACCGCCGTGGCGCTGCGCTTATCGCGGTCGACGGTGTGGATACGGCCGTTGAACAGGATCAGATCTGCAGACATGCAACCCCCTGAAAAAGTGGCGTGGAAACCTCGGTGTTTGCAATCAACGCGCATTCAGCCAGGCAGCGAACGCCCGGGTCGCCAGCGGCATGAAGCAATAGACCACCAGCAACACAATGCTCAAGGTGATCACCACGTTGCTCGGCACATAGCCGCCGAGCCATGGCCAGATACCGAACGCCGGTTGCCACAGCCATGGCACCAGCAGCGACAGCGGCAGGATCACCAGAAAGGTCACACAGACTTGCTTCCAGCGTGGCGGCGGCGCGTCGGCCGTGGCCGGGTTGAACCAGAACTCGCGTTCGGGATTGATCTCCAGACGGTCGCCATCGGCGAGCAACGGGCTGACCTCCTCGACCAGTTGCTTGCGTTCGGCAGAATCCAGCCACGCCTGCAACTGGGCACTGGAAGCAAAACGCAAAATGCAGGTGAACAGATGCAAACCACCCTGCCGCTCGCGCACCACATCGATACCGATATGCCCGGGATAGCCCTTGGCGATGCCAATGGTGCGGCGCAGCCAGGCCTCATACGGCGCATGCTGGGCGTCGCGGACCTGATGGCGGATCAACAGCGTCACGACATCGTCTGAACGCTCGGTCGTCATCATGGGCTCCTCTGGGTTCAGCGCGAATGAACACAACCGCAGAAGAAACAGCATGGCCCAATCAGCGAAAAATGCTCGCCGGGCTCATCGACGATCACGCCCCACCGCCACTCGTCGCCTTTGACATGATGGCACTCATTTTTTGACACCCGCTGGCGTGCCAATTGCACAAGCCCGCCCCAGCGGCCCCGAAAAGACGTAATTCTGACGCGGCAGCGGCCAAAATTATCGTTTACGGGCGCCTAAGAGACGCCTGCTCAGTTATCGGAGATGTAACGTGTCAACGCTCAATGAAATCGCAATGAACCACGCGAGAATGGTCAAACGGCTGGCGGAGGAATCGATCGTACTGGAACAGCGACAGCCCATCGTCGTCGGCGGTTTCGAGGTTTCCTCCATTGACACGCCAGACCCCATGCCGCTGCCCTTCATCATTGATGCTCAAGACAGAAGCATCGACCTGGTTACTGTAGCGGTCTGATCGCCAGTCGGCATTACTCGCGTTATGTCGTAAAATAGCCGGTTGCCGAAAGAACCGTCATGGCCATAGCCATGAAGGGCTTTCATTCTTTCCAAATAACTGTGGTGAAGATGAACAAGCCTTTCATTTCGCTGTGCCCGGAAATTACTCGGGCACACGCACTGACACTGATGGATTGGTTGGAAGATGAGCGCGTTACCTGCTACCTGAGCGATTCGCGTGATGTCTCCCGCTCCATCGAGCAAGTCATCGATCGGACTCAATTGCCGATCCTGACCCACCTATTCAACCGGGGCGGCCGATTCTTCATGGCCTATGACCGGCATGACGCCCCGGTGGGCTTTGTCCGTCTGATCAAGACCGGCCCGAATTGCGAGATCGTCCTGGTCATCGGAGACAGCGACAAATGGGGCCAAAACCTTGGCGCCCGCACCATCCGCGAAGGCATGAAACTGGCCTTCCTCGACATGCGGGCCGAGAAGCTCATCGCCAAGATCCACCCGGACAACGTGCGCTCGCTGAAAGCCTTTCTGCGCAGCGGCTTTCTGCTTGAGAGCGAAACGCCGACATTGAAGTCATTTGCCATGACGGCGGGGCGCTATCTCCAGTGCTTGCGAGAAGGTACCGTTGCCGACGCCACTGAGATCTACATCACTGAAATCGACAAGGCCAGGCTCGAGAGCCTGATCGCGCTCGAGCAAGGCCCGGCCGTTGTTGAACTCGAACATGAGCTTGAGCGAGCCATTGTCGTCACGCCGCAGCAGGTGGCGCGCAATGTCGTCACGATGAACTCCAGGGCCTTGCTGCAGCTGGACGACGAAGAGATCGAAGTGGCCTTGGTCTACCCTGAAGACGCGGACAGCAGCGCCGGGAAGTATTCCGTGTGTTCCGACATCGGCGCCGCCATCCTCGGCTATCAGGAAGGGGACGCCATCGACTGGCGAGTTTCTGACCGTACCCGCCGGATCGGGATCAGAAAAGTGCTTTATCAACCAGAGGCCGCGGGCGACTTCCACCTGTAATTGCGCCTTTCGCTCAGTGTTCGACCATCAGGCGCGAAAGCTCCCCAAGGCTTTCCGTGCCTGATGCGGACCCTGGTACTGACCGCAGGACTGCGCAGCGTGCTACTCGCGAGATCAACCTGCGCCCCGTCCGGCCCCCGACTCAACGAGCATGGCATGGGCCACATCCTCAACCAGCGCCTTGGCCATTCCCACCAGATAATGCGCTGCCCACGCCGACGTACCGTCCTGCTCAAGGCCGGCTTGCAGCGTCAGGTGGTGCGCACAGCCCATCATGACCGAAACCTGCTCCAGCACAAACGCCGCACCGTGCCCTGGTTCGACCCGAAACAACCGCTCAGCGCCTACCCCGCCCTCGCCTTCAGCGAACGTGCCGACGCCTACCGTCTTGAGACCTGACCGCGAATCCTCATCCATCCCAACCTCCCTAGCCCCAATTGCAACTACAGGGGCGACTCCAAAATCTGTGGGAACAGCCCAACCTGTGGGATGCACACAGCCTGTGGGAGCGGGCTTGCCCCGCGATCAACCCCAAATAGCTGACTCATCCAGACCAGCCACCAAAGCCCAATCACAACCAAGCCCGCCATTACTGCCACCAAATCAATGCCGCGACTGAACCTTACTCAACGCCACTTCAACCAAAGCGCGGGCATGGTCGATTTCATGCATGGTCGCCAAGGTCAGCACCTGGCCTGGAGGGCTGGAGTGAAGCAGGACAGTCTGCTGTGCCACGGTCATGGCGCAGACCAGGTATTCGGAGATCTGGACGAGGATGTCTTCGAGGGATTGGTTGGGGTTGAGGGGTGGGTCTGGGACGATTTTTAACATGGCGAATCTCCTTGCTGGTGGAGCCGCCACAGACCTGCTGTCAAACAGAAAGGTGGCAGCTATACGCGGGTTGACAGACCGAGAGCAAGAAAACCCGGCGCACACGAATGTGCCCCACGTACAGCCGCCATAAAACGTGCCGAAAGGGTACTTGCTAATCGGTCTGTCAAAACCGGTCGTTGAATTGGCAACGACTGGGGGAGACTAGAGCTCGTTCGGAAGCACCGCAATGGCCTAAAGGCGGCGGAAGTATGATTCGGAAATGGACTACAGGGAATCGGGAAATTCTGAGAATTTGCATGTCTCGGACTGCAAATCCGTCGACGAAAGAAGTCGTGTTACCGCAAGGATATCGGTACCTGCTCTCGGGCCGTGGGACGATGCATACCTCTATGTAGGACCAATCCTTTAATTTTGTAGTATCTCGCGCTATCTTCGCTGGCGATATGCCACGTGTTAAGGACGCGAGATGCAATTTTTCTGGGTAAACCTGGGTACGACTCACAAGGAAGCGAGAGACGGCAAATTTCTCTGGGCCCCGCTGAGCTCGCGATCTAAGACTGGCAAGAAGCAAACACGTCGTCATTGGAACAACGTTAGCAAGGTAAAAGCCGGGGACTTGATCTTCTGCTACCACGACAACTACCTACGCGCTATCGCGAAAGCCGAACGAGATGCCTACCCAGCAGAGCGGCCCCCTACCCGCTCGTTTAACGAGTGGAGTAACGAAGGGTTTCGAGTCGATATTGCAATCACCGACCTCAAGCGCCACGTACGCAGCGGCGACATCGCACCTACCTACCAAGCGCAATTCAACGTCCGCACAGAACCGACTTTGATCAACAGCAAAGGCCGCATTACTCAGATCTACATGGCACACGTGCCTGCGGATGCAGCACTGTACTTGTTGGAGCAAGCCGAAGTTATTGCTGACTACGAAGACCAATTCATTGATGCTGGCTCGCCAGGAAAAGCCCCTTCCGTTACTACGCGAGCAGCGCTTGTAAATGCTCGCATTGGGCAAGGCGCATTTCGAACGGGATTGCTCAAACGCTGGGAGAAAAAATGTGCGCTGACCGGGCTAAAAAATCCCAATCTGCTCGTCGCCTCGCACATCCAGGCTTGGGCCTTAGCCGACAACCACGCCCGCCTGGATACAGACAACGGGTTGCTGCTGGCCACCCACATTGATCGACTGTTTGACTGTGGGTTGATTTCTTTTGGTGAGAATGGACAACTACTGATCAGCGACGACTTAGCTGCGGAAGAACACAAAATCCTGGGGCTGGACCAGTACACGTCGATTCCTAGCTTGAGTGAAGGCAATCGACGTTATCTTGAGAAGCACCGGGAGCGATTTAGCTTTGCATAGGGAGCATTTTCCAGTTCGGGTAAACTCCAGCTCGTGGCTTTTACCTTTCTGACTTGCGCGGCCCCATTGGCCCGGAATCTAAATCAACTGACAAGGCAAACGATATGGCACGGATGTGGATGGTTCGCGGCGAAGGGGGAAGCTTGTACGACGCTTTTCGCGAGAGAGAAGTTGCGGCCATCGGATGGGTCCAGTTAGCACCCCATGCCAAACTAGGTATCGGACGCAAACAATTAATGTCCTTGTATCAGTCGATTGAACCTCAAATGAAACAAGGCACCATTGTTTCAGGCGCCTCTCAGGTTTGGCGTTTCGTGAACGAAATCCAGAATGGTGATTGGGTCATAACCTACTCTCCGGCTAACCGTCTCTACCTGGTCGGCACAATCACCGGGATGGCAGAGCACCACCCAGAGTGGGCAGAACAAGGCATGGCGCTGGCTCGAAAAGTACAATGGCAGCCGCTTGAACTTTCACGCGAGAAACTGGGTGTAACCACCAAAAACAGCTTGGGGTCTACCCTGACCGTTTTCGAAGTGCCAGCCCGAGCTGCAGCAGAAGTCTTGGCTGCATTAAAAGGTGGCCCAGCCCCGGAGCCCGATGACGTCACTGATGAAGCCATTGCCGACCCACTCGCTGATATCGAATCTCAAGCAGTAGAGCGAATCAAAGACCGGGTGAGCGAGATTGATTGGGACGAAATGCAGCATCTGGTTGCTGGGATCCTACGTGCGATGGGTTACAAAACTCAGGTGTCCCCACCGGGTTCAGACCGTGGGAAAGACATCGTTGCTTCACCGGACGGATTTGGGTTTGAGAACCCTCGTATTGTTGTCGAGGTGAAACACCGCAAAGGGCAGATGGGTAGCCAGGATATTCGTAGCTTTCTCGGCGGCCGTCATAAAGACGATCGTGGCTTGTACGTCAGTACGGGTGGTTTCAGTAAGGATGCACTTTACGAAGCGGACCGCGCCTCTATTCCATTATCGCTGTGGACGCTGGATCATGTGGTTAGAGCATTGATTGAACACTACGATGCTACGGATGCTGAGACGAAGAGAATTGTTCCTTTGAAGAGGCTTTATTGGCCTGCGTAGGCCCTGTGTAAAAAGAGATGTTGTAGACACCGAATGGAGCAAGCGAGCGAGACCATGGCGGCGCAGCTTTCGCAGACGTATCGAAGCCTGTCACGACTCTACTACTCTCTTTCCTCCGCCCGAATATGCGTTCGATGAAGTTGTGCTGTCGGTATTTTGGCCGATGAAACGGGCTAGGCAAGCCGGACTATAGGTTTGCGATTCATCGAACGTTGCGGGATAGTGAGCTGCATGCCCTGTAAGCCACAACGGCGTAACACTTCAATGTCATAGCCCTTGTCGGCGACTACCTCAAGAACCTAGCCGTCGAGCACGTGAACAATGGCGCAGATGCCGAGCCACTAGTTGCAGGCACCAGCCGCAACAATGGCAGCCGATGCGAGGTGGATGGCGTTGCGTTTACTCCGGTCAACTTGATCATCTGATCACCCTCGCGATCTGACGACTTGTACCTACTTCGTACACCAAGTGCAGCGTAGCAATGCCAACTGAAAAGCCGGCAGCAAAGAGCTGCGCTGATGGGCGGCAAGCCACGCGATCAACGCAGCCCATAGGGTTAGATCTTCTCATTCATTTTGCGCACGCTCAAAAAAAACCGCATTCCTGCGGGCCTTCCAGAATCTCATTCAATCCTCTTCATATAGCAATCCTAAGGTCGGTGTACCTACAATACTAGCGGAAACCAGAGCTTCGTTTTTGAATGACGCCACCATAAACAGCTTCACAGGTTTCTCTTGCCGGAAGGCAGCCTGAATTTCGTCAAGCACTTTTCCGGCTTCTTCGCTCTTATAAAGATCGACCTTGATCTGACCATAAACCGAATGCTCTAAAATCAACTTCCATTTATGATCCGTGGCATGAAGCTTTATCACATGGAAAGAGTCATCAATTCGTCGTTTATCTGACAAGGAGCGCGTCCGACGATTAAGAAACTCAATGTCCGTCCTCGTCAGCACTGACTTGCCGAGCTTCAGCAGCTCCGCATCATGCGCACCTTTTATAACAGACAGCGCCGACTCGGTGACTTCCTTATTAATTTGAGCAAGTTTGACATTGCTATCTACAACTTCCTTCGCAAAATCCAGACGCTGCTTCTCAGCGGCAGTCTCACCAGCAGTACGAATTTTAGTAACAGCCAGGTAAGTTAAGCTTGCAATGACTGCAATACCGAGTACTGTGATAACGATCTCTGTCCCACTCATATGACTCATCGCCTGCTGCGCAATAACACTGAGCTGCTTCGCAATATCGCTTGAGATATCAGAGCTACCTTCTTTTACTTCGAAGGTAACATCAAGTGCTTTCCGATTATCGTCAGTCAAAGATTTCGAAGTATCACTGTTTGACACCAGAGCAAAAGCTTTGTTCAACGCCCCCTGATATTCAACAAGCCCCTTCATCACCCCTGCAGGGATGGTGCTATGATATCTATCGCCTTTAACATTGATATCCAGGGTCGGCCACCCCGAAAAAATTATCAGCACTTCCTTTTCTTTGAACTCGCCCATCTGTGCGCGTTGCAAGTACTCAAAAGCCTGGGCTTCGGAGGTAATTAATATTTTAAGCGGCTCTGGTTCGTCCATGTGAATCACTATCGTATCGAGAACGCGGCAACCATAACCCAACAGATGGCAAATCGCCATAAAAACCCGACTCAAAAAGCCGGGTTTTTCGACCCACCCCCTCAGCGCGCGCAGGAATGACGGAATGGAAAATAGTCGGCCATGCAGCATTTCGCATCGACAACCCCTCGTCGTCCAAGATCACGCTCACGTCGGCCAAGGCCATCAATGAATTTTCGGAAGTCCACGTGTTTGGGATATACATAGACTTTTTCGACTTTGGCGTCGGGTCGCATCATGGCGGATGACTCCAAAAGAAATCGAAGCACAGCATCCGGCATCATCTGAGCGCTTTGAATGTGGGGTCACGGAGCGCTTACCGTCCTAGCGGATCATCAACATGATGCTTTGACTGTCCGCCGCGCTACGGCTTTGGATGAACAGCTCGTTAACTCGGCTGAGCAAAACTAGACGCTGAACATCTGGATATCAACGCTTGCGGCAATACGTGTAAAAGCAAGATCGGATGATCTTTCAATGAGCACAACAGATCAACAGGCTCTTCAGCACGGAGTTGATCAATTACCACGAACGCTCGTGTTCCTCGGCCATCAAGAGCACGGTGGCCTTTTTTTGGATTGGTTTTCCCGTTCTAGCCGATTGATTCGAGCTTCCAGCTCCTGTTTTTTTGCTGCTCCGGCGCCAGCGCTTTACTGGGCGGGATTACACCATTTCGCTCCTCATGAAGCTGGTTAACCCATCGACGCAGGGCCTACTCCACCAGCCCAAGCGAGCAGGCTGCTTCGATCTGGCTGTAGCCCTGGTCGAGGACCAGACTGGCAACTTCGCGTTTGAATTCGGGCGTAAAGGAACGACGTTGCTTGGCCATCGGACACCTCTCTATAACGAGCATTCTCGCCTAAATGGGTTTCCGGTTTCATTAGACCACTACACTTCGAACTCCCCGGCAGGTCTGTGAAGACTAATAGGGGACTCGCGGCGGCCTACAAGCCAATAGTAGGCTGTGCTATGACAGTCATTCCAGCACGCCAAATATTAGGCATGGGAACGCTAAAAGCGTCGCCCATTAAACTTGCCCTCCAACACCCTTGAACTTATCGACAAAAATAGCAATTTTGTGAAAGACACTTTGTTTTTTTGCCAAATAAGCCGGATTAAGTGGACTCATCTTAGGTAAAACGGAACTGAGCTCAGTTCCATTATCGCTAGCAAACTCCCGTTTTAGTGAAATAGCGATGTAGCGTTTTGCCGCCACTTCATTCAGTTCCTCATCGCTGATCAGCTCTTGCGCCTCGCGCCGCTGTTCTGATTGGGCAAAAGTGAAAAAGGCATCGATCACGCTAGCCTTGTCATCAATCCGGTCCAGATCGGTCTGGTTGATGAAGTCCACCACCAGGCTTTCTTTGGCGCGATTGCCCAGGCTGGCGCGAATCACCCGGCGCATCTCCTCGACCAGTGCCGCCTTGTCCTTGATCTTCTTGTTCTTCTCGAAGATCAGCTCGAGGATGTAATCCAGGTTGATTTCCTGGGACTTGAGCAGGTCCACCTCGAACACCACATCGTCCCAGTCAATAGTGGACTCGCTTGCTTCGTTACCCGCTTTCTCGCGCCTCTGCCAATCTCGAATGTCATTGTAGGTGGAGCGATAGTCCTGCACCTTGCGCTCGGCAGGCAGGCGGATGGTCTGCAAGTCGGCTAGCTTCTCGTCATCCAGGTGGTGTTCGAGCTTAAATGCTTCCACGGCCTGCGGGTCGCTGATATCGACCGTTTGCAGCGCCTTCAGCGCCGCAAACTCGTCGTAGTTCTGCAGCACGTTTTCCACGCGTAGGTATTCGCCGAATAACTTGGCGAAGTCTTTCTTCTCCGATTCCTTGATGATGTTGGCCGGGTCGGGAAAACGTTGCTCCAGCTCCGTCACCACATCCATGAACCCACGCCGCGCCTCACCGGTCAGAGTGTCGGTGAAGCCCTCCATGTACTCCTTGTAACTTTTTTCCAGAACCACGTTGCGCGTGTTCTTGTCGCCGAACAGCGTGATGGCGTCGACCGTAGCCTGCTCCAGATCGCGGAAGGTGACGATGTTGCCGAAAGTTTTGGTGGCATCGAAGATGCGGTTGGTGCGTGAATAGGCCTGGATCAGGCCGTGATAGCGTAGATTTTTGTCGACGAACAGCGTGTTCAGCGTTGGTGCATCGAAGCCGGTCAGGAACATACCGACCACGATCAGCAGGTCGATGTCCTGATCCTTCACGCGCTTGGCTAAGTCGCGGTAGTAGTTCTGGAAGCCATTGCTCTCCACGCCGAATTTGCTTTTGAACAGCGCGTTGTAATCAGCAATCGCCGCGCTCAGGAACTCTTTAGCGGTGCTATCCATCGCCGACACTTCGAAGCTCTCATCGACGATGTCGCCAACGGCGTCCTGTTCTTCATTGGGGGCGAAGGAAAAGATGGTGGCGATGCGCAGCGGCTTGTCGCTACCTTCCTGCAGCTTCTGCAGCGTCTCATAGTACGACTTGGCGGCATCGACGCTGCTCACCGCGAACATGGCATTGAAGCCCTTGTTTGCTCCCTGTAAGCGATGGGTCTTTTGGCGAAAATGCGTGAGCAGGTACTGCGAGATTTCTCGGATTCGCGTGGGGTGGAGCAAAGCCTGGCGGTTTTCCGCGGCGCTAAGCTTCTTCTCGTCCTGCTCGCTTTCCAGTGCCTTGAACTGTGGACGGACATCGTTGTAGTCCACCTTGAACTTGAGCACCTTCTCGTCACGGATGGCATCGGTGATTACATAGGAATGCAGCTCGCGGCCAAACACGCTGGCAGTTGTATCGGCGCCCAGCGCATTTTTTGGGAAGATCGGCGTGCCGGTGAAGCCGAACTGATAGAAGCGCTTGAACTTCTTCTTCAGATTTTTCTGCGCCTCGCCAAACTGGCTGCGGTGGCACTCGTCGAAGATGAACACCACCTGCTGGTGGAACACCGGCAGATCGCCTTCGCTCTTCATCAGGTTGTTGAGCTTCTGGATGGTGGTGACGATGATCTTGTTGTCGTCCTTATCCAGGTTGCGCTTGAGGCCCGCCGTGCTCTCCGAGCCATTGACGCTGTCGGGTGAAAAACGCTGGTACTCCTTCATGGTCTGGTAATCCAGGTCCTTGCGATCCACCACGAAGAATACTTTGTCGATGAACTCCAGCTCGGTGGCCAGGCGCGCAGCCTTGAAGCTGGTCAGAGTCTTGCCCGAGCCGGTAGTGTGCCAGATATAACCGCCGCCCTCGGTGCTGTTCCAACGCTTGGCCTGCCAGGCACTGCGGACCTTCCACAGGATGCGCTCGGTGGCGGCAATCTGGTACGGGCGCATCACCAACAGGGTGTTGCTGACGTCGAACACCGAATAGGTGAGCAGTACATCGAGCAGAGTGCGTTTCTGGAAGAAGGTCGCGGTGAAGTCCTTCAGATCCTTGATCGGGCTGTTGTCGGCCTGCGCCCAGTTCATGGTGAAGTCGAAACTGTGCTTGTTGCGCTGCGTGGTGTTGGCGAAGTAGCGCGTATCGGTGCCATTGGAGATCACGAACAGCTGCAGATACCTGAACAGCGAATGCTCGATGTTGAAGCTCTCCTTGCTGTAGCGGTGCACCTGATTGAAGGCTTCGCGGATCGCCACCCCACGCTTCTTCAACTCCACCTGCACCAGCGGCAGGCCATTGACCAGAATCGTCACGTCATAGCGGTTGGCGTGGCTGCCCGCCTGCTCGAACTGCTTGATGACCTGCAACTTGTTGCGGGCCAGGTTCTTCTTGTCCAGCAGGTAGATATTCTGGATGCGCCCGTCATCGAACACGAAGTCATGCACATGGTCGTCGTGAACTTTGCGGGTCTTGTCGAGGATGCTTTCGCTGGGCTTGTCCAGCCAGCTTTCCACGAAGCGCGCCCACTCGGCGTCGGAAAATTCGACGCTGTTCAGCGCCTGCAACTGCGTGCGCACATTTGCCAGCAGCGCCGGCATCGTCTTCAGCCCGGTGGAATGCTCATAGCCTTGATTGACCAGATCCTGGATGAACTCGCGCTCCAGATCGCCTTCGCTCTGGTAGCTCTCTGCAACTTTCCATTCTCTGGCGTACCTGTCGAGCACGATGAAGGTGTTGGACTCGGCGATGGTCTTGTAATCAGTCATTGCTTGGGGTCTCCCCATGTCCCTGTGCGAGTTCGCTTTCAATTTCCTCCACTGTGGGCAATTGTGACTGCACGGCCAGCGGAATGTCCTTGGTGATGAATGAGCTGACGCCCCTGGGATTATGGATATCGCGCAACGCGTCTTCCGCATCCAGTCTGTCCGTGTCCTTGCACGGGATCAGGCCAATGGTCGGCTGTCAGCAGCTCGGTATTCACCGCCAGCACTGCTCGGGTCTGCGAGCTTTGAATGCGCTGTTTGATGGTAGCCAACGCCTGTCGGCAATCGCTGAGGCGGGCGATGCTGGTCATGCCTTAGGTGATAACGAGAGAAAACCGATCCCAGTCAACATAATGCGCTCATTAACCATTTCCCCGCTCCTGCTGCCAGTAACCAAAGGTATCCAAGTTTCTAAGTAGTAACCCGACCATCTCTTTCTCGGGCGGTGTCGGCTCTGCGATTTCTTCGTTGGACAAGGTGTTGTGCGGATAGAAATTCATCACCCGAGTGGCGTAAGCCTTTCTTTCCTCCGGCAGCAGTTCAGACCATCTTTGATAACCCAGAAAGTTAGCGGTCTTTTCATACAGATTACGTAGCAGCGCAAAATGGTAGCGTTGCACGTTGTTGGTTGCGACTGCTTGCTCGATAAGCGATTTAATGTGCAGATGGTAAGAAAAGCTCTTGTTCGAATCGCCCTTCTTTTCCTCATGTACAAAGGTGCCATCATCTAAACGACTAAGAATATAACCGCTCTTGGCACCTACCTCATTGTAAAGCACGTTATAAAATAGGGCGCTGTGCGTAGAGACGATGAATTTAACGTCCGATGCACTCGAACTGATCAGCTGCCCCAGGTTCACCGCCAACTGAATCAAATGATTTTCATCCAGGGAGCTGACTGGATCGTCAATGAAGACATACTCCAGCAGGTTAAATTGATCAGTTTCGCGGTCAGCCGGCTCAGCAACGTTGAGCACGCCAATCACCTGTTCGAGCAGCGTATAGAAAATACTCCAGATGAAATTGCTTTCTTCGCCCTTGGATATTTTCAGATTACCCGAACGTTCATCATTACCACGCTCCAGAGAAAAAGTTACCTCCGAAAAGGCTTTGAGGGTGACTTCGCCTGTTTTCTCGTCCTTCTGCTCTGCATTGAACCGCGGCGTGAGCTTATCGTTGGTATAACGCTGAAAAGTAGTAATGACATTCCGATCTTGCCCCTGATCCATCAGCACCCAATCCGTGAAAGTATTGGGCTGAATTTTAAGCTTGGGCTCGGCGTCCCCCGTCAGGTCGTTGTCCCAATAGAACAGATCTTCGGTAAAAGCGTTGTAATAGAGGATCTTATTACGCGACAACCCTAGCTGGTTCGCCTCATCACCGTCTTCACCTCCATTTGGTTTCGGGGCAATCAGCTGCTTGAACGCACGCGACAGGCGCGTCTTGCCAGTGCCGTTGAAGGCGTAGATCAGTTGCACCTTCTTGTTGGCCTTCTTTAACTGCTCAGCGATCTCGGTCAGGGTCTCGCTCATATCAGGCCACCGCCTTTTCCGGCTTGGGGAAGCTCAGTAGTTGGTCTCGGTAGTGCTCGTATTGCTTCTGACGCAGCGCAATCTCGCGAGGCAGACCGTCGCTGATGGAGTTGGTAAGGACGTCGAATTTGTCGAGCATGGCGACGATGCGGGCCTGTTCCGCCAGTGACCTTTCGGGATCTCCGGGGAATGGCACCGGGATTTCAACCTTTGAAAATCCCTTGACCAGCAGAGTATTGACTTTGGTTCTAGCCACATGCTTTGCTTTTTTGGCTATGAAAGACTGCGTCTGCATACAGTAAGAAACAAACTTTGGATTCATTGAATGCCGAAAAGCATAACAGTGATCGTGAATCGCAACCCTCTCATCGCCAAGCCATGCGACTGCTTTGCCAACCTCTTCAACAGTCTCACCAACATCGGTTAGCACCACATCCCCCGGCTCGGCATAACGCAGCGAATCCGCCATCTCGGAGCGTACCTTTGAAAACGCATGATCCGCCCATACCCCGTAGCGGGTATAGATTTCGCCGTAATGGATAACGCTGACGCCTTCTTCAACGTAATCAGCCTTGGTAAATCGCCTCCCACGAATGAATTCGCCGATATCTCCCAGCGCCTTCCATTCCACCTCCCCGCCTTCAAAACTCAACAACTGGTCGCGGTAGTAGTTGTATTGTTTTTTTCGGGCGCTAAGCTCGGCGCCAAGCTCGGCGGTAAGCTCGGCGGTAAGCTCGGTGAAAGTATCCAGCGTGCGAACGATTTCCGCCTGGATTTCCAGCGATTTTTTGCGATTTTCTGGGCAGGGGATGGGGACTTTTTTGTTCGTATAGTTCCCAATCCATTGGCGCTTATGGTCGCCATCAACCTGCTCGCTCGGCAATGTTTTTAACCAATAGTAAATATATTTAAGAAGCACCCTACCTTCGTCACTTGATGTGACCATCTTCATCGCCGAAGATTTGGCTTTGAAATCAAAATCCACCCACTTACTAGCTGTCGTGAAATCATCAAAAATAACTACAGAATTCTCTGAGGCTTTGTAGACGCCTTCAGTTTCGTTTGTGTAGCCTAGAATAAATGTCTTTCCAGCCGTGAGTACGGGAGTATTGAATTCATCGCTGTAGTTTGTTGACGTCACCAAGTATTTGGTTGGCTGTTCATAGTTCGTAAGTTGCCCGATTGGCAACCACGCAATTGCAACCCCATCTAGCATTCTCTCCAAAAAGCCACTCCGCCTCATGCCCCCAACTCCACACCTTCGATTTCCGCAACAATGGCATCAATCTCAATCCGAAGCTCGGCAATCCGGGAAACAGTGGCTTTCAACTCGGTATTGAGCTGGGTAATGTTAACGACCTCGCGGGTATCCCTGGCCTCGACGTAGCTGCTGACCGACAGGTTGTAGTCGTTGCTGACCACTTTATCCAGCAGCACCGATTGCGCGAAGTGCTCCACGTTCGCTTTGCTGTCGAACACCTCCATGATCTGCTCGATATGCGCGTCTTCCAGCAGGTTGTTGTTGGTGCCTTTCTTGAACAGCGCGCTGGCGTCGATGAACTGGGTGGTGGTATCCAGCTTGTGCTTAGACAGCACCAGAATATTCACGGCGATGGTGGTACCAAAGAATAGGTTGGGCGCTAGCGAGATCACCGTCTCCACATAATTGTTGTCCACCAGGTATTGGCGGATCTTCTGTTCGGCGCCACTGCGGTAGAAGATGCCGGGGAAGCAGACGATAGCCGCGCGGCCCTTGCTTGAAAGGTAGCTCAGCGCATGCAGCACGAAGGCGAAGTCTGCCTTGGACTTGGGCGCCAGCACGCCAGCCGGGGCAAAGCGGTCGTCGTTGATCAGCGTGGGGTCGTCGCTGCCGATCCACTTCACCGAATATGGCGGATTGGAGACGATGGCGTCGAAGGGTTTGTCGTCCCCGAAGTGCGGGGCGCGCAGCGTGTCGCCGAGCTGGATGTTGAACTTGTCATAGTTGATGTTGTGCAGAAACATATTCATCCGCGCCAGGTTGTAGGTGGTGTGATTCACCTCCTGGCCGAAGAACCCATCCTCGATGACATGGGCGTCGAAATGCTTTTTCGCCTGCAGCAGCAGCGAGCCGGAGCCGCACGCCGGGTCGTAGATTTTGTTGACGCTGGTCTGCTTGTGCATCGCCAACTGTGCGATCAGCTTGGACACATGCTGCGGGGTAAAGAATTCGCCGCCGGATTTGCCGGCGTTGGCCGCGTAGTTGGAGATGAGGAACTCATAGGCGTCGCCGAACAGGTCAATGTGACTGGCATCGAAGCTGCCGAACTCCAGCTTGCTCACTCCCTTAAGCACGTCCGCCAAGCGCTTGTTCTTGTCGGCGACGGTATTGCCCAGGCGGTTGCTGGTAGTATCGAAATCGGCGAACAGGCCCTTGATGTCCTGCTCGGAGGCGTAGCCGTTGGCCGAGCTCTCAATGGCGACAAAGATGCGCGCCAGATCGATATTCAGGCTGTCGTTGCTGCTGGCCTTGGCGGCCACGTTGCTGAACAGCTGGCTGGGGGCAATGAAATAGCCCTTAGTCCTGATGGCGTCATCTTTGGCGGCGGCGATCAGCGGGTCATCATCCTCCATCGCCGCGTAATCAACGGCGCTGTCGCCGCCAGAAATGTAGTCGACGAAGTTCTCGCTGATGAAGCGGTAGAACAGGGTGCCAAGCACGTACTGCTTGAAGTCCCAGCCATCGACGGCGCCACGCACGTCATTGGCGATGGCCCAGATCTGACGTTGCAGGGCGGAACGTTGTTGGGCACTGGTCATACTGCTTATCCTGTTTCAATGCGGTTTACATGGTCATTCCATAGCATTCGGACCTGACCTGAATCGTGTTATGTGCGTGTCGAGTCGACGTTGGCACAAGAATGCTCATTCTATGTGCTCCCTTCAATTAGATATACAGTCGTGGGCTTTCTTTGCACCCTACAATCAATAACATACCCACAAAAACACGTTGACTTTTGCGGCTTGATGGCACAGAGAAACCGCCTGCCGTGTGGATGAATGCCGATACCGCTTCTCTTGCTATTCCCCCTGCCAGCTGCCCTCTGAGGGTGAGCGGAGGGTAGCTCGAGATCTCATACGCAGCCCCACGTATGTGCACGTCGCAAACCTGGGCGAGTTTATCCAGATGAGACGGTCTCAACAGATCATTTTCGGTGCCGATCTTCGTTTTGACGATATCCCCTGAGACGTCACCGACACCACACAGCTGAAGGCACTTGGGAATAAGCGGCTCCCCATCTGTGTTGCCGCTGACCGAAAGTTGACCTGGTAAAGGTGCCTGCTGGTCGAACGTGGGGGCTGATCGCAGAGGTGGACGTACATATCGCAACAGTGAATGTGCCTGCGAGTGGGAACATCGTACGAGCAGGGGCAACAATCAACAGCGCGACCATTTGCTTGATAGATTCGATCCCGATTCCTTTTTGGGGGCGGTGCTCAAAAAGCATCGTCCACCGGAAGCCAGGCCACCCAGCGCTCCAACTGGTATTCCAAGAAGCTTTACCAATAAATTATTAACTAGTAAAAACAGATAGATACCGACTTGTTTCAGATTACCCCGCCCCTTCCGAGGACCTGCGCTGACGATTTTGAAGAACAGGTCGGAATGAAGTCACTCGCAAACTCACTGCCCCAGAAACAACAAAGCCACCCGAAGGTGGCTTAGTCGTTCTAAATAATGGTCGGGACGGAGTGATTCGAACACTCGACCCCTTGCACCCCATGCAAGTGCGCTACCGGGCTGCGCTACGCCCCGACTGGGCTTGAAGCATGTTCCCCTAGTTGCTGAGAACGTTGAAGAATGTACCCTAACCTTTTGAATTTTGGAAGCATTTTTTCCAAAATTCCCGGCCCGATACGGGCTACTTCTTCAGCACCACCAACACATCTTCCAACTCGACAATCATCTGCCGGATCAGCTGTTTGTACTGGGTAGTGTCGTCCTTGGCTTCATCGCCAGAGAGGCGCAAACGCGCCCCGCCAATGGTGAAGCCCTGGTCGTACAGCAGCGCGCGGATCTGGCGGATCATCAGCACGTCCTGGCGCTGATAGTACCGCCGGTTACCGCGGCGTTTCACCGGGTTGAGTTGCGGGAATTCCTGCTCCCAGTAGCGGAGCACGTGCGGTTTTACCGCACAAAGCTCGCTCACTTCACCAATGGTGAAGTAGCGTTTGCCTGGAATCGGCGGAAGCTCGTCGTTATGACTTGGTTCCAGCATAGGCCTCAACTCGGGCTTTCAACTTCTGCCCTGGACGAAAGGTGACGACTCGACGCGCCGTGATCGGGATCTCTTCCCCGGTCTTGGGGTTGCGGCCCGGCCGCTGGCGTTTGTCACGCAGGTCAAAATTGCCGAATCCGGACAATTTGACCTGCTCGTTGTCTTCCAGAGCGTGCCTGATTTCCTCAAAAAACAGTTCAACCAATTCCTTGGCTTCACGTTTGTTCAGGCCCAGCTCCTCGTACAGCCGTTCGGCCATCTCAGCTTTCGTCAGAGCACCCATACGCTATTTCCTTAACGTGGTGTTCAACCTTTGTTCGAGCGAGGTGAGGATGTTTTGTGTCGCGGTATTCACCTCTTCATCATTAAGAGTGCGCGACGGATGCTGCCAGGTCAAGCCTACGGCGAGGCTTTTTCTATCAGGATCAATGCCTTTACCCTGATAAACATCAAACAGCCTGAGGTCCGTGAGCCATTCGCCTGCATTGTCACGAATTACTTCAAGCACCGAGCTCGAAGCAACATCACGTCCTGCGACCAAAGCCAGGTCACGACGCACTTCCGGGAATTTCGACAGTTCGCTGAACTTCGGCAGGCGGCCATCGGCCACTTCACCCAGGACCAGCTCAAAGACGAATACCGGACGATCGAGGCCGAGGGTCTTGGCCAGTTCCGGGTGGATGGCACCCAGGTAGCCGACTTCGCGACCGTTACGCTCGATGCGTGCAGTCTGGCCCGGGTGCAGCGCCGGGTGTTTGCCCGGGACGAAGCTGAACTCGGCGAGCGAGCCGGAGAAGCCCAGCACCGCTTCTACGTCGGCTTTCACGTCGAAGAAGTCGATGGTGTCACGGCCGTTGGCCCAACCTTCCGGCAGGCGGCTGCCGCAGACGACACCGGCAAGCATTGGCTCTTGCTTGAGATCGCCCAGCTGGCCGACGAAGCGCAGGCCGCTTTCGAACATGCGTACGCGGTCTTGCTGACGGTTGAGGTTGTGCTGCAGCGACTTGACCAGGCCCGGCCACAGGGAGGCACGCATGGCCGCCATGTCGCTGGAGATCGGGTTGGCCAGCAGCAGCGGCTCGACGCCAGGGCTGAACAGTTCGAACAGTTTCGGATCGATGAAGCTGTAGGTGATCGCTTCCTGATAGCCACGGGCAACCAGCAGACGGCGCAGGGCCGGCAGTTCGCCACGGGCTTCGGCCTTGGCCTGCGGGGCCAGGCGCGCTTGCGGGTAACGCACCGGCAGGCGGTTGTAGCCGTACAGGCGGGCCAGTTCTTCGATCAGGTCGACTTCCAGGCTGATGTCGAAGCGATGGCTTGGTACTTCAACCAGCCACTGGCCGTCGCCAGCGGTGGTTTTCAGGCCCAGGCCGTTGAGCAGTTGCTCGACTTCGGCGCTGGCCATTTCCATGCCCAGCATCTGGGTCAGGCGCTCGGCACGCAGGGTGACCGGGGCAACCTTCGGCAGGTGCGCTTCGCTGGTGACGTCAACCACAGGGCCGGCTTCGCCGCCGACGATGTCCAGCAGCAGGCCAGTGGCGCGCTCGATGGCTTCGCGGGCCAGCTCTGAGTCGACGCCGCGCTCGTAGCGGTGCGAGGCATCGGTGTGCAGGCCGTAGGAACGGGCCTTGCCAGCAACCGAAATCGGCTCGAAGAAGGCGCTTTCGAGGAAGATGTCGCGAGTGGTAGCGGAAACACCGCTGTGCTCACCACCCATGACGCCGGCGATGGCCAGGGCGCGGGAGTGGTCGGCGATGACCAGGGTGTCGCTACGCAGCGCCACTTCCTGACCGTCGAGCAGAACGAGCTTCTCGCCCTCCTCGGCCATGCGCACGCGAATGCCGCCGTTGATCTCGGCGAGATCGAAGGCGTGCATCGGCTGGCCCAGTTCGAGCATCACGTAGTTGGTGATGTCGACGGCTGCGTCGATGCTGCGCACGTCGGAACGGCGCAGGCGCTCGACCATCCACAGCGGGGTCGGACGCGACAGGTCGACGTTACGGATAACGCGGCCCAGGTAACGCGGGCAGGCTGCTGGAGCCAGCACTTCAACCGGACGCACTTCGTCGTGGGCGGCAGCAACGGCCGGCACCGCCAGGCGGGTTACCGGTACGTCGTACAAGGCGCCTACGTCACGCGCCAGACCTGCAACCGACAGGCAGTCGCCACGGTTCGGGGTCAGGCCGATTTCGATGCTGGCGTCGTCCAGGTCCAGGTACACGCGAATGTCTTCGCCTACCGGGGCGTCGGCCGCCAGTTCCAGCAGGCCGTCGTTCTCTTCGCTGATCTGCAGTTCGGCAGCCGAGCACAGCATGCCGTTGGACTCAACGCCACGCAGCTTGGCTTTCTTGATTTTGAAGTCGCCCGGCAGTTCGGCGCCGATCATGGCGAACGGGATCTTCAGGCCAGGGCGCACGTTTGGCGCGCCGCACACTACCTGGAAGGTCTCGCTGCCGCTGCTGACCTGGCACACGCGCAGTTTGTCGGCGTCGGGGTGCTGTTCGGTGCTCAGCACCTCACCGACGACGATGCCGCTGAACTGACCGGCAGCCGGGGTAACGCTGTCGACTTCAAGGCCGGCCATCGAAAGACGGGCAACCAGATCGTCGCGGGATACCTGCGGGTTGACCCAACCGCGCAGCCATTTTTCACTGAATTTCATCCTGCTCTCCTGAAAGATTCGTTACGGGTGCGCGACCTAGCGAAATTGCGCAAGGAACCGCAAGTCGTTGTCGAAGAACAGGCGCAAATCGTTGACGCCGTAACGCAGCATGGCCAGGCGCTCGGCGCCCATGCCGAAGGCAAAGCCCTGAAACTCTTCAGGATCGATGCCAGACATGCGCAGCACGTTCGGGTGAACCATGCCGCAACCCATGACTTCCAGCCAGCCGGTCTGCTTGCACACGCGGCAGCCTTTGCCGGAGCAGATCACGCACTGGATGTCGACTTCAGCCGATGGCTCGGTGAAGGGGAAGAAGGACGGACGGAAGCGAACCGCCAGTTCCTTTTCGAAGAACACCCGCAGGAATTCTTCGATGGTGCCTTTGAGGTCGGCGAAATTGATGTCGCGATCGATCAGCAGGCCTTCGACCTGGTGAAACATCGGCGAGTGGGTCAGGTCCGAGTCGCAGCGGTATACGCGGCCCGGGCAGACAATGCGGATTGGCGGCTGGCTGGACTCCATGGTCCGTACCTGCACCGGCGAGGTGTGGGTGCGCAGCAGCATGTTGGCATTGAAGTAGAAGGTGTCATGCATTGCCCGGGCCGGGTGGTGGCCGGGAATGTTGAGGGCTTCGAAGTTGTGGTAGTCGTCTTCGACCTCAGGGCCTTCGGCGATGCCGTAGCCGATGTGGGTGAAGAACTGCTCGATGCGCTCCAGGGTACGGGTGATCGGATGCAGACCACCGGAGGTCTGGCCACGGCCCGGCAGGGTCACATCAATGCACTCGGCGGCCAGACGGGCGCTGAGTTCGGCTTCTTCGAAAGCCGCCTTGCGCGCGTTGAGCACCTCGGTGACGCGTTCCTTGGCGTCGTTGATCAGCGCGCCAACTTTTGGCCGCTCTTCGGCAGGCATGTTGCCCAGGGTCTTCATCACCTGGGTCAGTTCGCCTTTCTTGCCAAGGAATTGAACCCGGATCTGTTCCAGGGCATTGATGTCTTCAGCGCGTTCCACGGCCTCCAGGGCTTGGGAGACCAGCGCGTCCAGGTTTTCCATGTACAGACTCCAGATACAAAATAGGGGAAGAGCGCAGGCTCTTCCCCTATTAAGACGTTAACACCTGGCGCCGGAAATGACGCCGGGTGATTGTCGGGGTACTTAAGCCAGCGAGGCTTTAGCTTTCTCGACAATCGCAGCAAACGCCGCTTTTTCGTTCACTGCCAGATCAGCCAGAACCTTACGGTCGATTTCGATCGACGCTTTTTTCAGGCCAGCGATCAGGCGGCTGTAGGACAGACCGTTGATACGCGCACCAGCGTTGATACGAGCGATCCACAGAGCGCGGAACTGACGTTTTTTCTGACGACGGTCGCGGTAGGCGTATTGGCCTGCCTTGATGACCGCTTGCTTGGCAACACGGAAAACGCGCGAGCGAGCGCCGTAGTAACCTTTAGCCAGTTTCAGAATTTTCTTGTGACGCTTACGAGCGATGACGCCACGCTTTACACGAGCCATGAGTAACTTCCTCTATCTAGAACCAAAAATTAACGAAGGCGCAGCATGCGCTCGACTTTTGCAACGTCCGACGCGTGCAGCAGGCTGCTACCGCGAAGTTGACGCTTACGCTTGGTCGACATTTTGGTCAGGATGTGGCTCTTGAAAGCGTGCTTGTGCTTGATGCCGTTAGCCGTTTTCAAGAAACGCTTGGCTGCACCGCTTTTGGTTTTCATTTTTGGCATGTTCGGATACTCCGCATTCAGTTGATAAACATAACCGCAAGGCCTGCCGTGCCCTGGTGGTTATTTCTTTTTCTTGGGGGCGATGACCATCAAAAGCTGGCGTCCTTCCATCTTCGGATGCTGTTCGACGGTCCCGTATTCGGCGAGATCAGCTTCGATCCGCTTCAACAGTTCCATACCCAGCTCCTGGTGGGCCATCTCACGACCACGGAATCTCAGAGAGATCTTGGTCTTGTCCCCATCACTAAGGAAACGTACCAGGTTGCGTAGTTTTACCTGGTAATCCCCTTCCTCCGTCCCTGGACGAAACTTGATTTCTTTGATCTGGATGATCTTCTGGTTCTTCTTCGCCGCAGCCTGCTGCTTTTTCTTCTCGAACAGGCTCTTGCCGTAGTCGAGGACTTTGCAGACAGGGGGTACAGCGTCAGCAGAAATTTCTACCAGATCCAGTTTCGCTTCTTCAGCGATACGAAGCGCTTCTTCAATCGAGACGATGCCTAACTGCTCGCCGTCAGCGCCAATTAACCGAACCTCACGTGCCGAGATATTCTCGTTGATCGGGGCTTTCGGTACAGCTCGTTTGTCTTGTCTCATATCACGCTTAATAGTAATTACTCCGAATCTTGGCGACCACGCCGGGAAACCGCTTGCGCGAGCAATTCCGTGAACTGGGCGACGGGCATCGAGCCCAGGTCTGCACCTTCACGGGTACGCACAGCGACAGTTTGCGTTTCGACTTCCCGATCCCCGATAACCAGGAGATAAGGAACCTTGAGCAAGGTATGCTCGCGGATCTTAAAGCCAATTTTCTCATTTCTCAAGTCGGACTTGGCACGGAAACCGCTTTCGGCCAGAGTTTTTTCCACTTGCTGAGCAAATTCAGCCTGTTTGTCGGTGATATTCATGATCACCGCCTGGGTTGGCGCCAGCCAAGCCGGGAACGCACCTTCGTAGTGCTCGATGAGAATTCCGACGAAGCGCTCGAACGATCCGAGGATCGCGCGGTGCAGCATCACAGGGTGCTTGCGGCCGTTGTCTTCGGAGACGAATTCGGCACCGAGACGGATCGGCAGGTTGAAGTCGAGCTGCAGGGTACCACATTGCCAGACACGACCCAGGCAATCCTTGAGCGAGAATTCGATCTTCGGACCGTAGAAGGCGCCCTCGCCCGGCTGCAGGTCGTACGGCAGGCCTGCGCTGTCGAGTGCGGCGGCCAGGGCTGCTTCGGCGCGATCCCACAGTTCATCGGAACCGACGCGCTTCTCAGGGCGGGTCGACAGCTTCATTTCGATGTCTTTGAAGCCGAAGTCGGCATAGACATCCATGGTCAGCTTGATGAACGCAGCGGATTCGGACTGCATCTGCTCTTCGGTGCAGAAGATGTGTGCGTCGTCCTGGGTGAAGCCACGCACGCGCATGATCCCGTGCAGGGCACCGGACGGCTCGTTACGGTGGCAAGCACCGAACTCGGCCAGACGCAGCGGCAGCTCACGGTAGCTCTTCAGGCCCTGGTTGAACACCTGCACGTGGCAAGGGCAGTTCATTGGCTTGATGGCGTAGTCGCGGTTTTCCGACTGGGTGGTGAACATGTTGTCGGCGTAGTTGGCCCAGTGGCCAGACTTTTCCCACAGCGAACGGTCAACAACCTGCGGAGTCTTGATCTCCAGGTAGCCGTTCTCGCGCTGAACCTTGCGCATGTACTGTTCCAGTACCTGGTACAGGGTCCAGCCGTTCGGGTGCCAGAACACCATGCCCGGCGCTTCTTCCTGGAGGTGGAACAGGCCCAGGCGCTTGCCGATTTTACGGTGATCGCGTTTTTCCGCTTCTTCGATGCGCTGAATGTAGGCAGCCAGCTGCTTCTTGTCCGCCCAGGCGGTGCCGTAGACGCGCTGCAGCTGCTCGTTCTTGGCATCGCCGCGCCAGTAGGCGCCGGACAGCTTGGTCAGCTTGAACGATTTCAGGAAACGGGTGTTCGGCACGTGCGGACCGCGGCACATGTCGACGTATTCTTCGTGGTAGTACAGACCCATGGCCTGTTCATCCGGCATGTCTTCGACCAGGCGCAGCTTGTAGTCTTCGCCGCGGGCCTTGAACACCTCGATCACTTCGGCGCGCGGAGTGACTTTTTTGATGACGTCGTAATCGGTGTCGATCAGCTGCTGCATGCGCTGCTCGATGGCAGCCATGTCGTCAGGCGTGAAAGGACGCTCGTAGGCGATGTCGTAATAGAAGCCTTCGTCGATGACCGGACCGATGACCATTTTTGCGGTCGGGTACAGCTGCTTGACCGCGTGGCCGACCAGGTGGGCGCACGAGTGACGGATGATCTCCAGCCCCTCTTCGTCCTTGGGCGTGATGATTTGCAGTTTGGCGTCGTGTTCGATCAGGTCGCAAGCGTCGACCAGCTTGCCGTCGACTTTACCGGCAACGGTGGCTTTAGCCAGGCCGGCACCAATGGATGCGGCGACTTCGGCTACGGATACGGCCTTGTCGAAGGAACGTTGACTGCCATCGGGAAGAGTAATAATGGGCATGGCGCCTCCTCTCCTAGTGGTGACCCCTACCAAAGGTCACGTGGGTTGGGATGAGCCAGTACGCGATCCGCCCCTGTCTTTGCACAAGCAAAGCCTGCCTCACAGTGGCAGAAGCCCGAAAGCCTGCCAGGGAACGAACCAGAGTGACTGGAATAAAAAAGTTGGGAGCGGCGCTACAGCAGGTGCTGGCGCGTTTCCGAGCTGAGCATGCTAGCACAAAGCTTTGCGGCGATTGCGGGGAACTTGAACGGAAATTTTCCGCTCAGAGCTTGTGAAGCGTCCTACTCTTGAAAGACCCAACCCAAGGAGTGTTTGGTTATGCGAGTTCAGTCACTTCTGGCCCTGGTGGCCACCTCTGCCCTGTTACTGCCGTTGGGCGCCAATGCCGGCAAGCTGCCCGCCGACTACCAGGCGACTTGCGTGGCTCAGGCGCAGAAGCAGCAAGGCGTGACCAAGGACAAAGCCGAAGCGCACTGCAGCTGCGCCGCCAAGGTGCTGGAAAAAAACCTCTCCGATGAGCAGATCAAAGACCTCGACACCCTGCAGGATGGCGTAAATGCGACGCTGATGGAGAACACACGAAAACAGGTCGCAGCCGCCTGCGCCCCGAAAAAATAGGCCTTTGGCCAGGTAATCCATCGCTATTTTGCTCCAGATCAGCAATCTGCGAAGGTAAAAGGGGCTACAAGCCCATAATTAGACTATGATGGTCGGCGTGCACCCTGTTGGCCTCGGCAACACCGCACTACTGAAAATCATGTTTCTTGGAGATACACCCATGTCTAATCGCCAAACCGGCACCGTAAAATGGTTCAACGATGAGAAAGGCTTCGGCTTCATCACTCCACAAGGTGGCGGCGACGACCTGTTCGTTCACTTCAAGGCTATCGAAACCGACGGTTTCAAAAGCCTGAAGGAAGGCCAGACTGTCTCCTTCGTTGCCGAAAAAGGCCAGAAGGGCATGCAGGCTGCACAAGTTCGTCCAGAGTAAGCTCTGACCGAATAAAAAAACCCGTCCTTGTGGCGGGTTTTTTTGTGCCTGCCGTTCGGGGTCGCTGTGCGACCCATCGCTGGCAAGGCCAGCTCCCACAGGTGTGCGGCAGTGCTGCCATTGTGGGAGCCGGCCTTGCCGGCGATCGGATCAGCCGCAGTTGACGCTGGTGACCACGCCCTGGGCATCGGTGTGCAGGTTCAAGCGCTCGGAGCGGTAATCCATTGTCATGACATCACGCGGCCCAAGGGCATGGGCCATTTGCGAGCCGCTGGCCTTGCGCGCCTGCTCGACCAACGCCGGGGTGGCCTGCTTGCCGATGGCGAACTCAGCGCCACGCGCCTCGCAGCGACCATCGTTGTTCGCCGCAGCCTCTGGCGCCTTCGACGACGAACCGCCAGTGCTGCTGCAACCGGCCAGAACGGCAACCGCCAACAGGCTCATCAATGATGCACGGAACATGAATCCTCCTTTAAATACAGAAATACTGCTGCCTATCTGACAGTCTCGCTGGTTTTTTGTTGCAAAACCCGTCAAGTCTGCCTGAGCCAGCGCACTCAGGTAAAAGCGCAATCGTCACGGAATTTTGCACAAACGCCGTCGCAACTCAGTACAGGTCGATGTAATCGCTCGAGGGTTTCGGCCAGTTGGCCTGTAACACGTTGAACACCTGCAACACCCAGCGCTCGTCCGCCGCAGCCTGTTCACCGACGCAGCCGGAACCGGCTGCCCAGGTTTCCAGACGAAAGGCCAGGCCCTCCAGTTCGCGGCCACCGACCACCTGTGACAGCCAGGCAACACCGCTACGGTTGACCCGCAGCTGGTTGTGCACCGCATTGCTGCCAGCGCCAAGCATGCTGCGCACGGCCTCAAGGGTGAACTGTTCGGGGTTGTTCAAATCGATCTGCACAGCGCTGTTCCGACTAGCTGGAAACCGTTAGTTTGCCACGACCCCCGCGCTTATGCCTAAGTCGCAGTGCCTTGGCAGGCATTGGCATGATTTACTGCAGCCTACGGCGGAGCGCAATCAGGCCTCCCCTTTCAAACGCCAGGGCCCGGCATTTGAACCCACAGTGCGCGCAGTTTTTTCGGAACCGCTTATGACAAGCCACATCATCGATGCCGACATCAAGGTCAAATGGCCCGAGGGCCAGAGCGCCTACAGCCCGGCCAGCGCCGAAGAATTGATGCTGATTGCTGTTGACCTGCTGGTCAAAGACCTGGGCAACGAGGCTGCGCGCAGCTTCGTCGATCAGGTCTTTGAGCGCTATGCACACGCTACTCCAGACGCGCAAGCCGCGTACTGAGCAGGTCAAAAAAGCCCTGGGCATCAGCGCTGTCGATCCACATCACGTTGCTCGGCTGCTCCAGGGTGTTGTACCAGTCAGCAATGGTCTGGCCGTAGGTCGGGCCTTCGCGGCTGTCTACCTGCATGTGAATTTGCCGCCCCTTGAACAGCTCAGGCTTGAGCAGGTAGGCGATCACGCTGGCGTCATGCACCGGGCCTCCGGGCATGCCGTAATGGTCCATGTCGGTCTTGATGTAGGCATTGAGAATATCCACCACCAGCTTGCTGGCCTGGTTGTTCACTGCCGCCAGCTGGCTGAGGCGTGCGTCGCTGGTCAGCACTTTGTGAGTGACGTCCAGCGGCAGGTAGGTCAGTTTGACCCCGCTGCTGAGCACCACTTCGGCGGCCTCCGGGTCGGCGAACAGGTTGAACTCGGCCACTGGGGTGATGTTGCCACCGTTGAAGTGCGCGCCGCCCATCACCACCACTTCCTTGATGCCCTTGGTGATTTCCGGCGCCTGGATCAGCGCCAGGGCCAGGTTGGTCTGCGGGCCTAGCATGGCTACCGTGATGCTGTGCGGCTCGGCCTTGCCCAGGGTGTCGATCAGGTACTGAACGGCGTTGCCTTTGGCCAGGCCGGCCTTGGGCTCATGCACCGGAACACCGGGCAAGCCCTCCTCGCCATGAATATTCGCCGCGTAGATCGGAGCGCGCAGCAACGGTTTGGGTGCACCGGCATACACCGGAATATCCTCGCGCCCGCCCCACTCCCTGGCCAGCCGTGCATTGCGCGAGGTCTTGTCCAGGCGCACGTTGCCGGCCACGGTGGTGATGGCGCGAATCTTCAGTTCATCGGGCGAGGCCATGGCCAGCAACAAGGCCACCACGTCATCGGCACCCGGGTCGGTGTCGATAATCAGATCGATCGGTGCGGCCTGGGCGGCACCTGCCGACAGCAGGGACATCAGCAGTACTCCTTGGAGCAAACGTTTGGCAGGTTGAATCCATTCAATCATCGGACAGGTCCTTGTGAGGCAAGCTTCTAGAAAGTAACGCCAGCGATCAAGACGATGTTGCTGTAGGGCTGGCATTCACCCGTGCGCACCACGGCGCGGGCACCACGGCTGAGCTGTTTGAACTCGACGTGGCTAAGCAGGTTGCGGACACCGAGCTGGCCATGCGCATGGCACTGCTCGATGGCGGTCAGGCCGGGGGGATTGGCCTTGAAAATTTCCTCGGCGAGCACGTGGCTTTCTACCTGCATCTCGCTCAGCACAGTGCGCAGAACGCTGGCAAAGTCGGGTATCCCGGGGGTCAGCGCCAGGTCGATCAGCTCGACACCGGGCGGCACCGGCAAACCGGCGTCGCCGATGACCAGGATGTCCCCATGCCCCAGCGAGGCAATGACCCGTGACAGGGCGATATTGAGCAAGGGCGTTTTTTTCATGGCTGCAACTCGGCTTGGTATGGGATCGAAGGCTGCGCACCGGCGCGGGTGACCGACAGGGCCGCAGCGCGCTGCCCGAAAGCAATCGCCTCGCCCTCCTCCACTCCGCGTGCCAGCGCCGCGGCAAAGCCACCGACAAAGGTGTCGCCCGCCGCCGTGGTGTCCACTGGCTGCACCACCGGCGCCGGGAAGTGTTTGAAGCCCTGGGCATTAGCGAACAAAGCCCCCTGGGCGCCGAGGGTGACGATGACGTTTTTCACCCCGAGGCTGCGCAGGTGACTGGCGGCGGCTTCGGCGCTGGCAAGATCAGTCACCGGCAGCCCGGTCAGCGCCTGTGCTTCGCTTTCGTTGGGGATCAGGTAGTCGATTGCGCCGTACCAGTTCAACGGCAAAGGCCCCGTGCAGGGCGCAGGGTTGAGGATCACCGTTTTGCCCAAGGCACGGCCACGTTCCAGGGTGTAGGCCACGGTCTGCGCAGGTACTTCCAGCTGACAGATGATCACTTCGGCGCCTTGCAGCAAGACATCGAAGGCTTGCACCGATTCAGGCATCAGCTGGCCGTTGCCACCAGGAATGATGACGATGGAATTCTGGCTGCTGGCATCGACCACGATCAGCGCCAGGCCGCTCGATACTCCCGCGCACACCGCCACGCCCTGGCAGTCGATCTGCTCGTCGAGCAAGGCCTGGCGCAACTGTTGACCGTAGGCATCGTCGCCGACGTTGCCGATCATCGCCACCGCCACCCCCAGGCGCGCCGCGGCCACCGCCTGGTTGGCGCCCTTGCCGCCCGGCACGGTGGCAAACGACTCGCCTGCCAGGGTCTCGCCGGCACGCGGCAGGCGCTGGGCGCGGGCTACCAGGTCCATGTTGAGGCTACCTACCACTACTACCTTGGCGTGCATGACTGTTCTGTTCTCAGCGGTATTCATTGAAGAGGTCTGGACGCGGTGCGGTGGACTCACGCAGCACGATCTTCGGTGCGACGATGCGCTGCTCCGGCGCGCCGCGCAGCGGTTGGGCAATACGCGACAGCAACAGGGCGGCGGCGCTCTCGCCCAGTTCGCGGATCGACTGGCCGACGGTGGTCAGCGCCGGGAATACGTAGCGGCTGAGCTGGATGTCGTCGAAGCCGATCACCGACAGCTCGCCGGGTACGCAGATGTTGCGCTCGGCGGCGGCGCGCAGCACGCCGATGCCGATCATGTCGTTACCGGCGAAAATCGCCGTCGGGCGCTGGCCGTCGAGCAACTGCGCGGCGGCGGCATAACCGCCGAGGCTGGTGAAATCGCTGTTGACGATGTGCCCGTCGGCAACCGCAACCCCGGCTTCAGCCAAGGCACGCCGGAAGCCGGCCAGACGCAATTGCGCGGTGCTGGTGCTGGCCGGGCCGCCGATGCAGGCGATTTCACGATGACCCAGTTCGAGCAAATGCCGGGTCGCCAGGTATGCGCCCTGCTCGTGGTCGATGCTGACCAGATCGGCTTCAACCCCTTCCAGGGCACGGTCTACGATCACCATTGGTGTACGCACATTGGCCAGGCTGCCCTGCAAGTCGCTGTCTTCACCCACTGAGGCGACGATCAAGCCGTCGATGCGCTTCTCCAGCAGCACGCGCAGGTAGCTGCGCTGCTTTTGCGGGTTGTCGTCGGAGTTGCACAGGATCACGCAGTAGCCGTTGCGCTCGCAGGCATCCTCGATGCCGCGGGCCAGCTCGGCGAAGTACGGGTTGACGCTGTTGGGCACCAACAGGCCAATGGTGGCGGTGCTGCGCGCCTTGAGCGAACGGGCGACGGCGCTGGGCACGTAGTCGAGCTCGGCGATGGCCGCCTCGACTTTCAGGCGCACCGGCTCGCTGACCGGTCGGGTCTTGTTCAGTACATGGGACACGGTGGTATAGGAAATCCCCGCCAGTGCCGCGACATCTTTGATAGTTGCCATGGGTCAGTTCCGCCGATTTGAACGTCGGCTACGGTAGGTGTCGAGGACCACGGCGATCACAATGACCGCCCCGGTAATAATGCGTTTGGTCGGCTCTGATGCGCCGATCTGGGCCAGGCCTGCGGCCAGCACGGAGATGATCAGTACACCGAAGAAGGTGCTGATCACCGAACCGCGCCCGCCCATCAGGCTGGTGCCGCCGATAACCACAGCGGCGATGACTTGCAGTTCAAGGCCGGAGCCGGCATTGGGGTCGGCGGCTTCCAGGCGGGAAATCTGGAACAGTGCGGCAAGGCCGGCCAGCAGCCCCATCAGCGAGAACACCAGAATCTTGTACGGACGCGGGTCGATACCGGCCAGGCGCACCGCTTCTTCATTGGTGCCGATGCCGATCAGGTAGCGGCCAAACACCGTGCGGGTCAGCACCAGCTGGGCAAGGATGATCACCAGCAAGGCGATGATGAACGATGGCGATACGCCAAACGCCAGCGGATTGGAGAGCCAGGCAAAAGCGTCGCCGATGTAGGCAGTGCGCGAGTCGGTCAGCTGGTAAGCCAGGCCGCGGGCCATTTCCAGCACGCCGAGGGAGACGATGAACGATGGAATCCGCCAGGCCACGGTAATCGAACCGGTGATGCTCCCGGCCAGCGCTGCCACGCCCATGCCGAGTAACGCCGCCGGCAGCACGCTCCAGCCCCAGCCGAGGATCGCCACACTGACCGCCGAGGCCGCCAGGGCCAGCACCGAGCCGACCGAGAGGTCGATGCCGCCAATGATCAAGACGAAGGTCATGCCGACCGCCAGGACCATCAGGTCGGGGATCTGGTTGGCCAGGGTGCTGAAGGTGCCGTAAGACAGGAAATGACTGCTGAGGAAGGAAAACAGCACAATCATTGCCAGCAAGGCGCCCGCCAGGCCCAGGTAGGTACCCAGGCCGTAATAGCTGCTGTTGCGCTTGCCGTTGGGAGCAGCGGTGTCCACTGGAGTGGTTTTCATGAGGTTGTCCTGGGTGCCGCTTCATGCAGCAACGCATCACGTTTCTGATAGCCGGCAAAGGCTGCGGCCAGTAGTTGATCCTGGGTCCAATGCTCGCGTTCGAAGGTGTCGATCAGGTGTCCGGCACTGAGCACAGCGATGCGGTCACAAATCAGCATCAGTTCGCGCAGGTCACTGGAGACCACCACCAGCGCCTTGCCCTGGCGCGCCAGTTCGGCGAGCAGGCCGTAGATGTCGAACTTGGCACCGACGTCGATGCCACGGGTCGGTTCGTCGAACAGCAGCACCGTACAATCGCGCTCCAGCCAGCGGCCGATGACCACCTTCTGCTGGTTGCCACCGGACAGCTCGCCAACCACCTGGTCGGGACTGGAACTGCGAATGCGCATGGCGCTGATCTGGCGTTGGGCCAATTCACGTTCGGCATTACCGTCGAGCACGCCAGCGCGGGAAATCGCCGGCAGGTTACCCAGGGCGATGTTGGCGCTGATCGATTGCGACAGCAGCAGCCCTTCACCCTTGCGGTCTTCGGTGATCAGGGCGATGCCTTCGCGCACTGCGGCTACAGGGGAGTCGATCTGCACCGGGCGCAACGGTTGGCCCAGCTCGATAGCGCCGCTGTCGGCGCGATCGGCACCGTAGATCAAACGCAGCAGTTCGGTGCGACCGGCACCGATCAGCCCGGAAATGCCGAAAATTTCGCCGCTGCGCACTTCGAAAGAGACATCGCGCACCTTGTCGGCGCGGCTCAGGCCATTGACCTTGAGAATCGGCGCGCCGATCTGGCGCTGGCCCAGATCAATGTGCTCGGCCAGTTCGCGGCCGACCATCAGGTTGACCAGCTCTGCGCTGCTGTAGCGCGCCATGGGCTCGACGCACACCAGCTTGCCATCGCGCAGCACGGCGATGCGCTGGGCGATGCGCTTGAGCTCTTCCAGGCGGTGAGAGATGTAGACGATGGCCACCCCACGCTGCTGCAGGCGTTCGATCTGGGTGAACAGCAACTCGACCTCACGCGCGGTGAGCATGGCCGTCGGCTCATCGAAAATCAGCACATGGCAGTCGCCGATCAGGTTGCGGGCAATTTCCACCATCTGTTGATGGCCGATGCCCAGTTCGCCGACCGGGGTGTCCGGGTCGATAGCGTCGAGACCGACCTGAGCCATGGCAGCCCGGGCCTGCTCGCGCAAGCGCTTGCGACTGATCCAGCCGCCACGGCTGGGCAGGTTGTCGAGAAACAGGTTCTCGGCCACCGTCAGGGTTGGCAGCAGGTTGAGCTCCTGCATGACCATGCGCACGCCAAGACGCTCGGCGGCGGCACGGCTGCCGGGCTGGTAAGTCTGCCCCTGATAGTGCATCTGCCCGGTGGTCGGCAGCTCGAGGCCGCCGATGATTTTCGACAGGGTACTCTTGCCCGCGCCGTTCTCGCCGGTGAGGGCCAATACCTCGCCGCGATACAGACTCAGCTCGATATCACCGAGCACCGGCTGGGCGTAAGTTTTGCCGATTGCGCTGACTGAAAGCACGACATCTGCAGTCGCTGACATTGCTTGATCTCCTGGCGCCCACCGTCGGGCAGGCGCACGCCATGCCGCTACTGGGTGACCAATTCGACCGGGGTCTGGATGACGTTGTCGGCGTCCACTTCAGGCTTTTCGCCTTTGAGCATCTTCAGCGCCGCCTCGATGCCGAACACCGCCTGTTTGGCGGCGTACTGGTCGGCGGTGGCAAGCACACGGCCGTCCTTGAGCATCGGTTTGATCGCGTTGATATTGTCGTAGCCGACCACCTGAACCTGGCCAGCCTTGCCCGCCGCGCGCACCGCCGAAACGGCGCCCAGGGCCATGCTGTCATTACCGGCCAGCAGCGCCTTGAGCTCGGGGTGGGCATTGAGCATGGAAGCGGCAACCGCATTGCCTTTGGCAATTTCCCAGTCGCCCGATTGCACCGAGACGATCTTGATCTGCGCGGCTTCCATCGCATCTTTGAAGCCGGCGGTGCGCTGCTGGGCGTTGGTGGTGGTCGAGACGCCTTCGATAATGCCGACCTGGTCACCGGCCTTGAGTTTCTCCTTGGCCAGGTACTCACCTACCAGGCGCGCGCCTTTGCGGTTATCCGGGCCTACAAACGGTACGCTGAGGTTTTTGCTCTTGAGGACATCAGGGTCCAGGCGGTTGTCGATGTTGACCACGGTGATGCCGGCGTCCATGGCCTTTTTCACCACCGGCACCAGAGCTTTGGAGTCCGCTGGGGCAATGACCAGGGCGTTGACCCCGGAAACGATCATCTGCTCGACAATGCGAATCTGGTTGCCGGAATCGGTCTCGTCCTTGATGCCGTTGGAAACCAGCTCGAATTCGCCCGCGTGTTCTTTCTGATAGGCCTTGGCGCCATCTTCCATGGTCAGGAAGAACTCGTTGGCGAGGGACTTCATCACCAGCGCCACTTTCGGCTTGGCGTCGTCGGCCTGGGCCTGGGACAGGGGCATTGCGAGGGAGAGCGAGGACAGTACGGCGACCGCCAAAAGGCGTCCTGCGAACGGCAGCTTCATGTATTTACTCCGAATCTTATGATTTTTATCGGGTCGCAAACGTTTGCGTTAACTCACTATGGGAACGCAACCAGACTTTGTCAAATTCGACGGCGCAAACTTGCTGGAAGTTGCCTGTGGGAATTATCGTCAAATTACTCGGAAAACCGAACCCCCCAGATAGGGTTATTCGGGTTTTCGAACGCCAAGCCCCTCATACGCCTTCGTCACGTCAAATGAAAACTCATATAAATCAATCGATTGAACATGAAATACGACGAACGGCAGAGCTGGCTCGATTTCTGCTCTTTCCTGCGGGTTACACAGCGAACTCCAGTCATAAGAGAGAACAACGATGAAAGCTGCGCTTCACTCCTTCGTTCCGGGCGCTTTGGCCCTGCTGCTGTTACTGCCCGCAGGCGTCAACGCCAAGGAAGTCGAGAACCAACAGAAACTGGCCAACGTGGTGATCCTCGCCACCGGTGGCACCATCGCAGGCGCCGGCGCCAGCGCCGCCAACAGCGCGACCTACCAGGCCGCCAAGCTGGGGGTGGACAAGCTGATCGCCGGTGTTCCGGAACTGGCAAACCTTGCCAATGTGCGCGGCGAACAGGTGATGCAGATCGCCTCTGAAAGCATCAGCAACGACAACCTGCTGCAACTGGGCAAGCGCGTAGCCGAGCTGGCCGACAGCAAGGACGTCGACGGCATCGTCATCACCCACGGTACCGACACCCTGGAAGAGACCGCCTACTTCCTCAACCTGGTCGAGAAGACCGACAAGCCGATCGTGGTCGTCGGCTCGATGCGTCCGGGCACCGCGATGTCCGCTGACGGCATGCTCAACCTGTACAACGCCGTGGCCGTTGCCAGCAACAAGGACTCGCGCGGCAAAGGCGTACTGGTGACCATGAACGACGAGATCCAGTCGGGTCGCGACGTCAGCAAGACCGTCAACATCAAGACCGAAGCCTTCAAGAGCGCATGGGGCCCGCTGGGCATGGTGGTCGAAGGCAAATCCTACTGGTTCCGCCTGCCAGCCAAGCGCCACACCCTGGATTCGGAATTCGACATCAAGAAGATCAGCAGCCTGCCCCAGGTGGACATCGCCTACGGCTACGGCAACGTGACCGATACCGCCTACAAGGCGCTGGCTCAAGGTGGCGCCAAGGCGATCATCCACGCCGGCACCGGCAACGGTTCGGTGTCGTCGCGCGTAGTGCCTGCCCTGCAGGAGCTGCGCAAGGAAGGCGTGCAGATCATTCGTTCCTCCCACGTCAACGCCGGCGGCTTCGTGCTGCGCAACGCCGAGCAGCCTGACGACAAGAACGACTGGGTCGTAGCCCACGACCTGAACCCGCAGAAAGCGCGAATCCTGGCCATGGTCGCCCTGACCAAGACCCAGGACAGCAAAGAGCTGCAGCGGATCTTCTGGGAATACTGAGTCCAGTGCCCCGCCGACGCTTGCCCGCCCTGTAGGACGGGCAAGCGTACCTCCCCCACCCTCTGCAAAAAAACTTTAAACAGACCGCAGCAAACTGCGCGGTTTGCGGTCACATGCGCTCTTTCACTGACGAGCTGTTGCGAAATTGCTTACAGTAAAATACTGTATGCACATACAGCTAAATAAGGAACGTTTCGTGGCCACCACTTCCGCCCCTGCCAGCAGTTACGAGCAACTGGGCATTCGCATCCAGAAAATCATCAACTCACCGACTGCGCAAAAGTCCCGCGCCGCCTTGATCTTCCGCCTGGAGCACGAGTCAGCTGATGACTGGGCCACCCTGCTCGAGGAAATCGGCGAGAACGACAACGTCACCCTCGCCTATCGCGATGACGGTGGCGTGCAGATTTTCTGGGTTGTGCCAAAGGAAGACTGAACCGGCATGAGAGTTTCGTTTTTTGCAGTTGCTTGCCTGCTGTTCAGTGTCACCGCCTACGCCGATGCGCCGCGCACCTTCAACGAAGCCAAGAAGGTCGCCTGGCGTTTGTATGCGCCGCAGTCCACCGAGTTCTACTGTGGCTGCAAGTACAACGGCAACAAGGTCGACCTCGCCGGGTGCGGCTATGTCCCGCGCAAGAATGCCAACCGCGCTTCGCGCATCGAATGGGAGCATATCGTTCCGGCCTGGCAGATCGGTCATCAGCGCCAGTGCTGGCAAGACGGCGGGCGCAAGAACTGCACGCGCAACGACAAGGTTTACCAGCGCGCCGAAGCCGATCTGCACAACCTGGTGCCGAGCATTGGCGAGGTCAACGGTGACCGCAGCAACTTCAGTTTCGGCTGGTTGCCAGAACAGCGCGGGCAGTACGGCTCATGCCTGACCCAGGTCGATTTCAAGGCCAAGAAAGTCATGCCGCGGCCGTCGATCCGCGGCATGATCGCGCGCACCTACTTCTATATGAGCAAGCAGTACAACCTCAAACTGTCGAAACAGGACCGCCAGCTCTATGAGGCCTGGAACAAGACCTACCCGCCGCAGCCCTGGGAGCGCCAGCGCAACCAGCGGGTGGCCTGTGTGATGGGGCACGGCAACGCGTTTGTCGGCCCGGTCAACCTCAGCGCCTGCGGCTAAGCATCAGGCCAGCGCCTGCAGGTAGGCGCTGGCCTGCTGGTAACGGGCCAGGCGCGCCATGTCTTCAGGGCCGGGGATGGCGATGCGCGAGAGATCGCTATTGTCGGCAAGGTCAGCCAGTTTCACCACCCGCGCCAATGGATCGCCGCCCAGGCGAATGACGAACGCCTCATAGCTTTCCTGATCGCGGCGACTCAATGCCTGCACCGCCGCGAGGATCTTCAGGGCAAAGCCCTCGCGCGCCAGGTCCGACAAGGTCATGGGAGAGTCTTCAAGCACATCGTGCAACACCGCAACGATGCGCTGTTCGACGGTCGAGACCCGCATCATCACCCGCAACGGGTGCAGGATATAGGCTGCGCCGCCCTTGTCCTGCTGCCCTTCGTGTGCCCTGGCTGCCACCGCAATGGCTCGCTCCAGCGTAGACATAAGGCCCTCCCGCTCAACGTTCGCGTCGTTGCAGACGCGCCATGCTGTAGACATCGGTCAACCTGCCGTCACGCATAGCATAGTCGCGCAATTGTCCTTCGACTTCAAAGCCATGGCGTTTGTACAGGGCCTGGCGGGTTACCTGCGGATGACTGTACAGCGCGACCAGCCCTTCGATGTGCTGTTCGGTTGCGCGCTGCAGGGTAATGGCGGGGGATGCTTCCTTCATCATCACGGCTCTCCTTGCGTTGAACCGTGAGTGTACGGGGCCGGGAAAGCTACTGGCTAGCGCGGCGCGTCGTGCTGGATGACGATAGAGTCAGTGCCCAGGCGCGCCATTACATCAGCCTGCCTGGCTTCGGCTTCGGCTTTGCTCGGGAACGGACCAAGCAATACCACCGGTTTGCCGTCGCGGTACACCACTGACGATGGGATCTGTTTTTCGATCAGACGTGCAGTCATGTCGCTCAGGGCGCCCATGTTCGGGCCTTGCACGATTTCGACATCCCAGCCCTCAGGGGCGGGTTTATCGGCCACGGCTTCGGCGCTGCGTTGCAGCTCGGCACCACCACAGGCTTCGCGAATGCGCAGGTTGCTGCCCTTGTCGGCGAGGACGATGTCGTAACCCTCGCCCTGCTTGAAGGCTACATAGCTGCGGTAAGGCAAGAAGGTACCGGCGTCATCTTTACTGCGCACCTGACCGCAGATTGTGCCCTGCTTGTCGATGCGCACGTTGCCGAACTTGGCCGTCTTCGGATTGGGCAACTGCTCGGCAATCTGCTTGTGCACGCCTTCGACTGCATTTTCGCAGCCGGCCAGAGCCAGTACTGCCATTACCATCGCCACTTTGCGCACGCGTCTATCTCCTGGATACAAGCGGCGGATTTTAGCATTTGTGCGCAGGGCAAAGGTTACAATCGGTGGCCTTATCGCGGGCCAACGCCACCAAAGGATCCCTATGCGCCAGGCACTGCTGATCATCGACGTACAACCCTCGTTCAACCCGCCGCAATGGTTGATCGACGGCATCAACAGCCTGCTTGGACGCATGCCCTCGGTGGCCACGGTCGAGCGTCATGATGAAAGCCGCACGCCGTTCCAGCGCCAGCTCGGCTGGCAACCGGCCAAGGATGACCACAGCCTGATCGCCGCCGACCAGGTGTTCATCAAATACGGCTACAGTCCGTCGCCAGAAACCATCGCCCACCTCAGGCAGCTCAATCCCGAGCGCGTGCTGGTGTGCGGCATCCAGACCGACACCTGCGTGCTGGCTGCAGGCTTTGCCCTGTTCGACGCCGGGCTGACCCCGACGCTGATCACCGACCTGACCGTTGGCTCGTCCCTGGACCGCAGCGGGCAACTGGGCGCCCAATTGTGGACCCACCACTTTGGCCACACCACAACCAGCGCCGAGCTGTAATCCAGGCGCAGCAGAATGCAAAAAGGGCGATCCTTTCGGATCGCCCTTTCTGTCGAGATTTGGTAGGCACAATTGGACTCGAACCAACGACCCCCACCATGTCAAGGTGGTGCTCTAACCAACTGAGCTATGTGCCTGCTGTGGGGCGCATAATACGCAGGTCTGTACCTGTCGTAAAGCGAAATCTTATAAAAAAACCAAAAAAATCAGCAGCTTTAGTCTGCGCTGAAAACGCGGCGCCTGCCGCCTGGGAACAAGCGCTTGAGCTGCACAGACAATCTGGCAGACACACGCAAACGGATGGCAAGCAGGCAAAAGGACAGCCCGAAGCGACGACTTAGTATCCGCAGCAACTCAACCGAGTTGCTCGCCGACACTAATAAGAACGGAACCCCGTCCATGCACAAGTCGCCCTTGCTTCGCCTCTCCACGCTCGCCCTGCTGCTCGCAGCTGCCACTCAAGCCAGCGCTTATGAGCTGTATGCCGATGACAACAGCCACCTGAACGCCAATCTCGAAGCGGTGTTCGGGATGTTCCACAGCGAGGAGAACTACGCCATCAGCGGACGCCTGCAACAAGGTTCGTCCTCCTGGCGCGAGGGGTACATCAAATATGGACTCAGTGGCGACCAGGGCCTGGGCGGTGCCGGCAGCGCCTATGGCGCATTCTCGCTGCTCAGCTCAGGAACCTGGGGCGACGGCGATGCCGCAGGCTTCAGCGATGGTTCCGAGCGCACCACCAAAATCGAAGACGCCTACCTCGGCTGGCGCTCCGGCAATCTGCTGCAAAGCCTTGGCGAAGACGGGATTGACCTGTCCTTCGGTCGCCAGAACATCGCCGTCGGCGACGGCTTCCTGATCCAGGGCGATGCGCTCAACCTCGGCAAAGGCCTGGCCGATGGCGAATTCAATCGCGGTGGCGCCTACTACCTGGCCGCGCGCAAAGCCTTTGACCAAACCGCCGTGCTGCGCCTGGGTGGTAAACAAGGCTGGCGCAGCGACCTGATGTGGCTGAAGTCGGACAACCGCGCCCAAGCCAAGACCGAAATGTACGTAGCGACCCTGGAGCACGTAGCCGATGCCGGCACCGTAGGCCTGACCTACATCGACACCACCGATGTGGATGAGCAGTACGCATCGCCGGTCCAACTCGAGCGCGACGGCATGAAGACTTACAGCCTGCGTGCCGCCGGCAATGCCGGGGTAGAAAACCTGTTCCTCTCCGGCGAATACGCCAAGCAGGACAAACCCCACACCAGCACCGAAGACGCCTGGTACCTGGAGGCCGGCTGGACCTTCGCCGACGTCGCCTGGTCGCCGAACGTCAGCTATCGCTACAGCCGCTACTCGCAAGGCTACGACCCACTGTTCAATGGTTTTAGCCGTGGCTACGGCACTTGGTTCCAGGGTGAGGTCGCCGGCAACTATGCCGGCCCGTTCAACAGCAACACGCGCGTCCAGAAAGTCGAGCTCAAGGTATCGCCGCTGGAAAACCTGAACATCGGCCTGCTGGCGTTCAACTTCGACACCATCGACCGTAACCTTGGCAATACCGACGGCCAGGAATTCAACCTGTATGCCGAATGGGCCGTCAACGAGCACCTGATGGTGATGCCGCTCGTTGGCCTGTACCAACCGGACAAGAGCGCGGAACAAGGCGGCACTCAGCTGGGCAGCAACAGCAACAACCTGTACAGCCAGCTGGTATTTGCCACCTCCTTCTGAAGCCTTGCGGGTGGCGGCAGCGCCGTCACCCGCTGAGCATTCGCCTCGATCCGGGTCCCTTTCATGCGCTCCAGTCTCCTGACTATTCAAAGCAAGATCACCCTGCTCGCCAGCCTCTGCCTCCTGTTGATTGTCGCCCTGTTGGTAGGGCTGTCGCTGTACCAGGCCGGGAACAGTAGCGAACAGGTCAAGCACGCCAGCAGCGCCATGCTCGCCAGCGCCGCCGAAAGCCATATGCAGGCACTGGCCAAGGTGCAGGCCTTGCAGGTGCAACGCACCTTCATGCAAACCCATGAGTACGGCCAAGGGCTGTCACGCTATCTGCTCTATCTGCGTCAACGCGCGCAACACGGTGAGCTGGCGCCGCAGCAATTACGCCAGGAACTGACCCGGCAACTGCGTCAGGCCTTGATCGACAAGCCCGACCTGCTCGGCCTTTACGTGATTTTCGAAGCCAACGCCCTGGACGGCGCCGACAGCCGTTTCGCCGGCCAGGCCGAGCTGGGCAGCAACGAGGCCGGACGTTACGCCCTGTACTGGGTGCAGAGCACACCGGGCGAACTGCAACCGGTCATCGGCGACGAAGGCCTGCTGGCCAATACCCAGCCCGGCCCCAGCGGCAGCCCGTACAACGCGTTCTATACCTGCGCCCGCAACCGCCAGGCGGCCTGCGTACTTGAGCCCTACTTCGACGAGGCTTCCGGTACGCGCAAGCTGGTCACCAGCATCGCTTTCCCGCTTATGGAAAACGGCAAAGTCATCGCTGTCATCGGCCTCGACATCAACCTCGCCGCCCTGCAACAGAGCAGCGAGGCCAGCAGCCGTGGCTTGTTCGACGGCAACGGCAGGATCAGCATCATCAGCCCGAGCGGTGTGATAGCAGCGCACAGCCAGGATGCCAAGCGCCTCGGCCAGCGCCTGAGCCAGGTCCTGGGCAGCGAGGCCGACGGGGTGCTGGGCGCTCTGCGACAAAAGCAGGCCAAGGTGTTCGTCGACCAGCAACAGATCAACGTACTCGAGCCGCTTGCCCCCATCACCGACGCCGCGCCCTGGGGCATCCTCGTAGGCGTGCCGCAGAACATCCTGCTGGCGCCAGCTGAGCGTCTGCAACAAGAGCTCGACCGCCAGCGCGAACAGGCCACTACCCTGGAACTGCTGCTCGGTGGCGGCGCGGCCTTGCTCGGCGTGCTGCTGATCTGGCTGGCAGCCCTGCGCATCACCCGCCCGCTGCAGAGCCTGACCCACATGCTCGCAGACATTGCCGAGGGTGAAGGCGACCTGACCCGTCGCCTGGCTGTGCAGTCGCGCGACGAGATCGGCCAGTTGGCCAAGGCCTTCAACCGCTTCGTCGAACGTATCCACACCTCGATCGGTGAAGTGTCGTCGACCACTCGCCAACTCAACGAGGTCGCCACCCGAGTGGTCAACGCCTCCAACTCGTCCATGAGCAACTCCGACGAACAAGCCAGCCGCACCAACAGCGTAGCTGCCGCGATCAACCAGCTGGGCGCCGCCGCCCAGGAAATCGCGCGCAACGCCGCGCACGCGTCCCATCAGGCCTCGGACGTCCGGCAACTGGCCGAAGAAGGCAGCCAGGTACTGAAAAAGACCATCTCGGCGATGCACCAGCTGTCGAGCAAAATCAGCGCCTCCAGCAGCAATATCGAAATGCTCAACAGCAAAACCGTGGATATCGGCCAGATCCTCGAAGTGATCAAAAGCATCTCCGAGCAGACCAATCTGCTTGCGCTTAACGCCGCCATCGAAGCGGCGCGCGCCGGGGAAGCCGGGCGCGGCTTTGCCGTGGTCGCCGACGAGGTGCGCAACCTGGCCCATCGCACCCAGGCGTCGGCACAGCAAATCCAGAGCATGATCGAAGGCCTGCAGGTGGACGCCCGCGACTCGGTCACCACCATGACCGAAAGCCAAAGCCACAGTGCAGAAAGCGTGACCATCGCCAATCAGGCCGGCGAACGCCTGGGCAGCATGACTCTGCGTATCGGTGAGATCGATGGCATGAACCAGTCAGTGGCCACCGCAACCGAAGAGCAAACCTCGGTGATCGAAGCCCTGAACATGGACATCAGCGAGATCAACACCCTCAACCAGCAAGGCGTGGAAAACCTCAACGCCACCCTGCGCGCCTGTGGCGATCTGGAACAGCAGGCTGCCCGCCTCAAGCACCTGGTGGACAGTTTCCGCATCTGATTCACACCGCAAGCACGGACTGGCACAGGCAAACAACGGGTTGGCAGGCACAGCAATGTCGCCTGTACGCCCTCAGGGCAGACTAGGCCTGCACAACCCTGCCAATGCCTTCGCGATCCGCTAAATCCAATAATTAAGGGAGCCCCCCTGATGCGAATAACCAGGATCCTTGCTCAAACCACCCTGGCTCTTGGCGTGTCGCTCGCCGGCGCGTACCCCGCCCTCGCCGAGCTGCCCGCTGACAGCGGCATCGGCCAGACCGTGTTGCCGTTCCCGCCATCGCCGCACCGCGCCTATATGGTCGATGTCGAGTTCGACAATTTTGTCACCGGCCGCGTGGTCGTGGTCGACCCGGACCAGAAGCGTTTCCTCGGCATGATCAGCACCGGCTTCGCCGCCCCCTCGACCCTGAGCCGTGACGGCAAGCTGCTGTACAGCGCCGACCTGTTCTATTCGCGCGGCACCCGCGGCACCCGCACCGACGTGTTGACCGCCTGGGATACCTCCAAGCTGGCACCGGAGTGGGAAGTGGTCATTCCGGCCAAACGCGCCGAGTCGCTGACCCAGCGTTTCGGCCTTTCCACCAGCGCCGACGACCGCTTCGTCTATGTCTACAACTTCACTCCGTCGACCTCGATCACCGTGGTCGACACCCAGTCCAGGGCCGTGGCCGGCGAAATCGCCATTCCCGGCTGCGTGCTCAGCTATCCGGTGGGCAAGCGCCGCATCGCCTCGCTGTGCGGCGACGGCAGCATCCAGCTGCTGACCCTCGACGACAGCGGCAAGGAAACCGCGCGTACCCAGACCAAGTTCTTCGACCCGAATGCGGAGAAGCTGGTGGAGCGTGGCGTGAACGTCGGCGACACCTTCTACTTCACCACCACCACCGGCACCGTGTACACCCTGGACCTGTCTGGGAAGGAAGCGAAAATCCTGCCGACCTGGTCGCTGGTCAACGACGAAGAGAAGAAAGCTGGCTGGGCGCCGGGCGGCTGGCAGTTGATAGCTGTCGCACCAAAGCTCAACCGCCTGTACGTGCTGATGCACGACGCCCACGAGGCGATGAAGTGGGAAGACCCGAGCAACACCATCTGGGCCTTCGACCTCAAGAGCCAGAAGAAGATCGCCACCCTGAGCACCGAAGGCGCGCCGATCTGGAGCCTGCAGGCCACCAGCGACGACAACCCGCTGCTGCTCGGCATCAACGTCGGCGGCGGCATGGACATCTTCGACCTCAAGAGCGGCAAGCACACCGGCACGATGGAAAAGTTGCATAAAACCGCCACGCAGATTCTCAGCCACTGAGCGAGGTGAGTCCATGCACATCGATCCGATCCTGATCATCGCCAGCGCGATCACCGTTGCGGTGATCCTGGCCAGCGCCGCAACCCACAAGCTCCGGGCGCCGGCACGCTTTCGCAAACAGCTGGAGGATTATCAGTTGCTGCCGCAGGCGCTGCTCAAACTGGTCGCCCGCGGCCTGCCGCTGGTGGAAATCGGCGTGGCCTTCGCCCTGCTGGTTCCGGCCAGCCGGCCGACCGCCGCCCTGCTGGCCGCAGCGCTACTGGCGCTGTACGCAGCCGCTATTGGCATCAACCTGTGGCGCGGTCGCGCCGACATCGACTGCGGCTGCTCGGGCCCCGACCAGGCGCAACCGCTGCGCCCAGTGCTGCTGGTGCGCAATAGCGTACTGGTGATGTTGGCGCTGGCCGCCGGCATCGCCCCGCAGGCGCGCGACCTCGGCTTGTTCGACGGCTTCGTGGTAATCGCCGCGAGCGCCGTTGCGCTGCTCATCTACGCCGCCGCCGAAGGCCTGCTGGCCAACGCTCCTCGTCTGTTCAAACTTATTGGAAGGTAAATTATGGAAGGCCTGATCGTCTCCAACATCCTGCTCTGGGCACTGCTGATCGCCCTCGCCTTCGCCGTGATGGGTCTGGTCCGCCAGATCGGCGTACTGCACTCACGCCTGGCCCCGGCCGGTGCACTGATGGTCGACAAAGGCGTTGCGGTCAACGAGCCGGCGCCACAAGTCACCGCCGCCGATCGCAACGGCCGCCCGGTCAACTTCGGCTACGCCGGTGAAAAAGCCCAGCTGCTGTTCTTCCTCTCGCCGACCTGCCCGATCTGCAAATCGCTGCTGCCGGCGATCAAGTCGATCGCCAAGGAACAGGCCAACCGCCTCGACGTGGTGTTCGTCAGCGACGGCGACATGGACGCCCAGCAGAAGCTGATCCAGGAACACAAGCTCGAAGACGCCACCTACGTGGTCGGCCCGCAAGTCGGCATGACCTACCAGATCGGCAAGCTGCCCTACGCGGCGCTGATCGACCAGAGCGGCGTGTTGCGCGCCAAGGGCCTGGTCAACTCGCGCGAACACCTCGACAGCCTGTTCGAAGCCGAGCACCTGGGCAGCGCCACCCTGCAGCAGTACCTGCACGGCAACAGCGACACGCATGGTCATGCCCATGCCCATGACCACAGCACTCCACACTCCCACGCATAACGATAACGAAAGGACAGGCCCATGAAACTCCTCGACCTCCTGTTCGAGCGCTCTGCCCGCCACGTCGCCGACACCACCTCGCGGCGCAAACTCCTCGGCCGCATCGGTTCGCTGATGATTGCCGGCGCGGCCCTGCCTGTACTGTTGCCGATCGACCGCACCAGCAAGGCGCTGGCCGCCGACAAGCCGATGGCTGGCGATCCGGGTGACCCGAACAGCTGCGACTACTGGCGTTACTGCTCGATCGACGGCTTCCTGTGCTCCTGCTGCGGCGGTAGCGTGAATTCGTGCCCACCCGGCACCGAGGCCTCACAGGTGACCTGGATCGGCACCTGCCGCAACCCTGCGGACGGCAAGGACTACATCATTTCCTACAACGACTGCTGCGGTAAGCACAGCTGCAACCAGTGCGCCTGTACCCGCAACGACAGCGAGGAACCGGCCTATCGGCCGTTCAACAACAACGATGTGAACTGGTGCCTGGCCGCCAAGTCGCACATCTACCATTGCACCGTGTCGATCATCCGCGGCATTGCGGTCTGAGGTGGCGACGATCATGCGCTCTTTGCTGATCATCGGTCTGACCTGCGCCCTGGCAGCTCCGCTTGCCATGGCACGGGCCATTCCCGACCCGAACCAGAAACACGCGCCCGGCAACGAAGCGGTGCAAACCCCTATCGCCCAGGCGGGCTACAGCGCGGCGGTGAACTATCAGTTGCAGTGCGCGGGCTGCCACCTCGGCGACGGCAGCGGCTCCAGGGCCAATGATGTGCCGCGCATGAAAGACTTCGTCGGGAATTTCCTCAAGGTCGACGGTGGACGCGAGTTCCTTGTGCGGGTGCCGGGTATGGCCCAGTCGGCACTCAACGATGAGCAACTGGCTGTGCTGATCAACTGGCTGATGCGTAAGGACGGTATTGCCGGTACGAGTCTGCCTGAGCACTACCAGCCGTACACTGGCGAGGAAGTGGCGGCGGTGAGGCACAGGTCGGTGCTCAATGTGCCGAATGCCCGTGCCGGGCTGATCAGTCAGATGCGTGCCAAGGGGATCGCGATAGAAGATGGTATGAGTTATTGAGAGTGTGCTGAGATTGAGCCCGCCTATTGGCGGGCTTTTTGTTGGGGGGTGTTGCGGCTGCGGGCTTATCCATTTTTTGTGGCGATGCTGCCGGCCCCTTCCGCCCTTACGGCGGCCTACTTTTTTCTTGGAAAAAGTAGGCAAAACCGCTCGCTCCTGCATCCGGCCCTACGCTACGCTCCGGGTCCCTTCCCTCCGGCACCTTCCGGGGCCACGCGGCCTACGACTTGCTTCGCCAAGTCTACGGCTCGCGCTCTTCGGCTACGCCGAAGGTGCTACGCACTGGCCCCTACAGGCACCTCCGCTCAGCCTCCTGAAGTCGCAGTCCGCAGCGCCCGAACTTACGCGCACGAAGAGCAAGATCAAGATCAGGAGCGAGAGCGAGAGCGAGAGCGAGAGCGAGAGCGAGTCGATGTTTGCTTTGCAAGCGGGCTTGCCCCGCGTGACATCAGCCTGGCTCCGCAAATATCTAATTTCGAAGATGCGTCAGTGCAGGCACCGCCCGTAACTTTGCGACTTCAGGAGGCTGAGCGGAGGTGTCTGGAGGGGGCTGGTGCGCAGCACCCTTCGGCCAAAGCCGAAGTTCGCGAGCCGTAGACTTGGCGCAGCAAGTCGTAGGCCGCGATGCCCCTGGAGGACACCGTAGCGAAGGAACCCGGAGCGCAGCGTAGGGCCGTATGCAGGAGCAGGCGGTTTTGCCTACTTTTTCCAAGAAAAAAGTAGGCCGCCGTAAGGGCGGAAGGGGCCGCCAGCATCGCCACAAAAAATGGATAAGCTCACAACCCCACAAAAAAGGCAGACCCACTCAGTGCGCGATACACACCGATTTGATCTCGGTATAAGCCTCAACCACCGCCCGACCAAACTCACGCCCCATGCCCGATTGTTTGACCCCGCCGAACGGCATGTTCGGATCGAGCAACACATGAGCATTGACCCATACAGTCCCCGCCTCGATACGCGGCACCAGGTTCATCGCCTTGGTCAGGTCATTGGTCCACAGACTGGCAGCCAGGCCGTATACGCTATCGTTGGCCATGGCGATGGCCTGGTCCTCGTCGTCGAACGGAATGACCGACAGCACCGGCCCGAACACTTCTGCGCGAGCCACCGCCATGTCATGGTTGACGTCAGCGAGCACCGTCGGCTGCACGTAGAAACCGGCACTCTCCACCAACTCGCCACCGGTAACCACACGGGCGCCTTCCTGCTTGGCCGTCTCGATGTGCTTGAGCACACTTTGCTGCTGCTTGCGCGACACCAGCGGGTTGACCGCTGCGGCGGTATCCATGCCCGCTCCGATCGACATGGTCGAAACCGCTGCCGCCAGGCCGGCGACGAAATCATCGTAGCGCGAACGGTGCACATAGAAGCGCGAGGCGGCGGCACACACCTGGCCGTTGTTGAGCAGGCCACCCAGCAGCGCACCCTGCACGGCTTTGTCGATATCGGCATCAGCAAGAATGATCATCGGATTCTTGCCACCCAGCTCGAGCGCAAAGCGGGTCATGTTCTGCACCGCGACGCCGCCGACGATCTTGCCCACGGCGGTAGAACCGGTGAACGACACCTTGTCGATCTTCTGGTGCGAGGCAAGCGCCTGCCCGACGTTGCCCGCCCCGGTCACCAGGTTGAACACGCCAGCAGGAATGCCCGCTTCGATGGCCAGCTCGGCCAGGCGCAGGGCGGTCAGCGGGGTTTCCGGCGACGGCTTGATCACTACCGTACAGCCGGTGGCCAGTGCTGGCATCAACTTCCAGGTGGTGATCATCAGCGGGAAGTTCCACGGCACGATACCGGCCACTACCCCCACCGGCTCGCGGCGGGCAAACGCCGTGTAGCGCGCGCCCTCCGGCAACGGGATGGAGACATCGAGGGCCTGCCCTTCAATTTTCGTCGCCCAACCGGACATGTAGCGCATGAATTCAACGGTGGCCCCGACATCAAGCATCCGTGCCATGTTGATCGATTTGCCCTGGCACAGGGTTTCCAGCTGCGCCAACTCCTCTCCGTGCGCTTCCACCAAAGCAGTGAAACGCAGCAGGATGCGCTCGCGATCAGCCGGGCGCAGGCCCGACCAGACCCGTGCTTCGTGCGCCTTGCGCGCCGACAGCACAGCGCGCTCGACCAGTTCGACGCTGGCGTCGGCCACCTGGGCGATGGTCTCACCGGTCGCCGGGTTCAATACCGGCGAGGTGGCACCTTCAGGCACAACCCACTGGCCATCGATGAAGCAACCGTGCCGACGCTGCAGAAAAGCGGCGACCTGCGGCAGTACATCAACCTTGCTCATTGTCATTCCTCATCATTCATTGGGTCGACCCTGGCTCACTGCCGGGTCAGGAAACAGGCAACCGCTGCGCTATCTTCGGCAGCGGCCATCCCCGTGTAGGGCATGTAGGTTCCAGGCACGAAGGCCTGCGGCTGGGTGATGAAGGCCTGCAGGCTTTCGGCTTTCCAGTCCACGGCCTTGTCCTTCATCGCCTGGGAATAGCTGAAGCCCGGGAAGGTGCCCGAGGTGCGGCCCGCCACCCCATTGAGGTTGACCCCCATCATGCCCGTCACGCCTTTCTGGACGGCATGACACACCGAGCACTCCTGAGCGAACAGCTTGCTGCCCTTGTCCACCGATGCTGGCGCGCAGGCGGCTGCCTGCACCTGAGAAACCTGGAACAGCGCCAGCACGGTGAAGCCGGCCAGGCACTGGCGAATCTTGTTGTTATGCATGGAACTGAAACCTCTGACCTGAGCATCCGCTTTGCTCACTACAACTCCTGCCATGGGGGAAACCATCGGCTGCGCAGGACGGACGATGGTCTTTGACCTGTCGATTTAAACCGCAGTGGCCAAACAAGGTTTTTTTCTGCATGCCAGTCGTATTGGCTGCGCTGCCAACCTGACGGGCATTGATGAGCGAAGCGCGCTATTGGCGGCTCAGGGGACACAACCCTTCACGTCTGATCAGGGTTGCGGTGGGCGGGAAATCAGTGCTGGTAACGCTTGCGGTACTCGCCGGGCGCTACACCAAAACGGGCTTTGAAGGCGGTGGAGAAATAGCTGGCGTCGGAGAACCCCCAGGAATAACCCAAGGCGGAAAGCTTCTGCTCCGCCCCACTGTGGCGCAAGGACTCGGCGCAGAAATCCAGGCGACGGTTCTTGATGTACTGGGCAACCACCAGGCCTTTCTTCGAGAACATGCGGTACAAACCGCGCACCGACACCCCTACTTCGCGCGCCAGAAGCTCGGGGCACAATTCTTCGCTACGAATGTTTTCATCGATGAACGCAAGGGTCTTGCGGAACATCCGCTCGTGCACATCCGGGTCAGCCTCGGTACTGCCAATGACCGGGCGCAACAAGCTGACGATGGCATCCAGCGTGGCTTCGCTCTCGTGCAGGCTGAGCGTGTCCAGACGGCTCGCCTCCAACACCAGTCGATTGGCCAGCAGCGCAATCGGCGAGCTGGCATCGATCCGTTGAGCGCAGCGAATATTACTGAAACGCTGGCTGTGCTCGACCAGATGCCGGGGCAGAATCAACGACAGCTGGCGCGAGTTGTCGCTGTAGGTGAAATCGCTTGGCAAGGTCGCATCGATCAGCGTGATATCACCAGGACGCAACGTCACGCGCTGGCCGTCCTGCTCCATGGCCGCATGGCCCTGCAGCTGGAACGCGGCGAAGAAATGCCTGCCCTCGCTCTGCTCTACTTCGCGCCCGGTGCGATAGAGACGGGCTTGAGCGACATCAACGAGACTCAGCTTGATCGCGCCGACCTTGTGCTCCTTTACCGAGCCGGAAAAGTCGGGCCCCAGGGTGCTGGCACAAAAACGGCCACAAGCCTGGTTGATTTGCTGCAGCCATTCATCAAAACGGTCTGCCCTGAGCGCACTTGCAGTCATCATGATGTCACAGGCCTCTCTGCTATTTTTATTATTAGCCAGGCACCGACCTCATCGCGCCTGGGTTACCTCAATGTCCGGCAATTTCCCCGTCACCTGCCGCGGCTATTTAAGCCCGCCGAAGCGCCGATAGAAACTCTCTCCGACCTCCGGTAACGGACCGTCAGCCGTTTCCAGCGCGCTGCTGAGAAACTCTTCGCCTCTGGCCTGGACCAGACGATAGATATTGCGGCACAGCTGACGCGCCGCTCGCCCTTCCCAGTCTCCTGGGAGCAGCTCTTCGGGCAGTTGCGGATCGCGCAACAGCAACTTGCGGTATTCATGAATCAGCAAGGTTCGCGCCAGGAAACAATCCATCGGCTGCAGCTCATCCTGCTCGCGCAGCGCTTGCCACAATGGCCGGAACAACTGGATGAACTCGCTGTACTGCGCGGCCAGCGCCTCGATGTTCCAACTCTCGCGCACCTGCATGCGCAGTGCCTTGGAGGCCAGTACGTCCTGCGCGGTGGTTTCGAACAGAATGGTGTCTTCCAGTACCTCAAGATCCTGCAAGGTCGCCACCACATCGGCGCGTTCACAGCGCGGGCAAGCCAGCATCACCGGCGAGATCGCACCAAAACCTTGCCACTCCAGCTCTTCGCGCACCTGTTTGCGCTTGTCCTGCGGCAGTTGCGAAAGCAGCACCAGGGTCCAGGAACCATCCCAGGCGGGCAGCGCCGAACTGTAAACGCGCTTGAACGCTTTCTCGAATCGCCGACGACCGGTCCCTGTGAGGCTGTAGTAACTGCGTCGGCCGACCTTCTCGGCGCTCAACCAACCTTCCTTGGTCAAGCGGAAAATGGACGTACGAATCAGCCGCTCGTTGATGCCAATGGGTTCGAGCAACTGGATCAGGCTACCGAGCCAGACCGTTCCACCATGTGGTTCGATGGCATCACCGTAGAGGGTGATGATCAACGAACTGGCACGCAGCGGAGTCTGCTGCTGGAAGCGGGTGATCAACTGATTGAGGGGAGCAAGGGACGTCATGGGAGAACCGGGCATGAGATTGCTGCGAAATATACCCGCTGAGCGCCAGTCCTGACCATTGCCAGCAAGCTTCACCACACTGTTCATTGCCCCTCCCCTTTGGGCCGCAAGGTGCTGGCGCTGATCCGCGGACGAGCCGCTTCGACCTCGCGCAGCGGCTCGCAGGCGACCAGGCCCTGCAGGCAACGCTGGGCAAGACGCTGGTATTCCTCGGTACCCGCCAGCTTCCAGGCCACCTCCTCATCACTGAGGCGACGTTTGACCTGCGCTGGCGAGCCGAGCACCAGCGACTGCTCGTCGCAGCGAAAGCCGGCCTTCACGAACGTAGTGGCGGCAACGAACGAGCGCGCACCGATCTCGGCGTTGTCCATCACCACCGCATTCATGCCGACCAGTACGTCGTCACCGATGCGGCAGCCGTGCAGCACCGCGCCGTGGCCGATGTGGCCGTTGCGCCCGACCACCGTGTCACTCTCAGGGAAGCCGTGCATCACGCAGGTGTCCTGAATATTGGCGCCCTCTTCCAGGACGATGCGCCCGAAGTCGCCGCGCAGGCTGGCCAACGGGCCGACATAGCAGCCGGCAGCGATGATCACGTCGCCGATCAGCACCGCACTGGGGTGCACATAGGCGCTGGGGTGAACGACCGGGGTCAGGCCGTCGAGGCTGTAGCATGTCATGGCAGTGTCCTCATTGGGCCGCGTGGCGGCGGCTCTGGACGATGACGAAGCGCCGGCTGACAAAGGCGCCGTCGCTGATCGAAGCATTCGCCGCCGGGTTGCCGCCAGTGGCATGGAAGTCGCTGAAAGCCGCCGACTGGTTGACGAACACGCCGCCGTCGAGGTTCACCGACAGCGCCACGGCAACATCCTGAGCCAAGGCTTCAGCCTGTTCGAGGAACGCCTCGTCGGTGGAGTACACACCCAGGGTCATGGCGCCCTTGGCGGCGATGACTTCGCGGGCGACCTTCAAGCTGTGCGCGCTGTCGTCGGTGGCAACGATGAACGCAATGGGTCCGAAGCGCTCTTGCGTATAAGCGTCGCGCTGCGCTGCGTCGACCTTCAGCAGCAGCGGCGTGTGCACCCGTGCACCGGGAAACTGCGGGTGCTCGCGTACTTCGCTGTCGAGCAGCACGTCGCCCAGCTCGCGGCAGGCGTCGATGCGTGCCGCTGTCGCTTGCGCCTGGATGGCGCCGAGCACCGCACAGGCGCGGTCGTTGTCGGCGAGTAAAGCGTTGATCGCAGCGCTCAGTGCTTCGGCAACCTGAGCGAAGCTGAGCTGTTCGTCGCCATTGCGGATCCCGCCACGCGGCACATAGATAGCCTGGGTAGTAGTGCACATCTGCCCGGAATAGAGGCTGAGGGAAAACGCCAGGTTCTTCGCCACCGCCTTGAGATCGCGGGTGCTGTCGATGATCACCGTGTTGATGCCCGCCTTCTCGGTGAACACCTGGGCCTGCAGCGCATGACGCTCCAGCCACTCGCCGAAGGCATTGGAGCCGGTGAAGTCGACCAGCTTGACCCGCGAATCGAGCGCCAGCTGCTGCGCCACCGGCGCCTCAGGGGTGTCGACCACCAGGCTGACCAGCGCCGGGTCGAAGCCCAGTTCGGCGAGCACCTCCTGTGCCACCTTGACGCTCATCGCCACCGGCAAGATCGCCCCCGGGTGAGCCTTGACCAACACCGGGTTGCCGGTGGCCAGGCTGGCGAACAGGCCCGGATAGGTGTTCCAGGTCGGGAAGGTCGAACAGGCGATCACCAGCGACAGGCCGCGCGGCACGATGTGCCAGCGCTTGTCCAGCTGGAGCGGATCGAGCTTACCCTGCGGCTTGAGCCATTGCGCCGCCTGCGGCACCTCGGCCATCGCCCGCCAGGCGTAGGCCACAGCTTCCAGACCACGGTCCTGGGCATGCGCGCCGCCGGCCTGGAAGGCCATCATGAAAGCCTGGCCCGTGGTGTGCATCACCGCATGAGCCAGGGTCGGGCTCAGCGCGTTGAGGCGCTGGAGAATTTCCAGACAGGCGCCGACCCGCGCCTGCGGGCCGGCATCGCGCCAGGCCGGTAGCGCCTGCTGCTGACGTGCCAGCAACTGTTCCGGGTCGTACTGATCGTAGCTGACACCAAGATCGAAGCCGTAGGGCGAACGCTCGGCACCTGCGCGCCCCACCGCAGCCGGACCTTGCAGCACGAACGGCCGGTTGAGCAGCGCCTCGAATGCCGCCTGTGCGCCCTCTACCGCCGCTTGCGGGTATTGCTTGAGCTGCTCGCTGTAGGGCGACCAGTAGCCGCGTTCGGCAATGGCCTGCAACGCGCGGTCGAGCGTGGCGCGGTGGTGGTCGAACAGTTCCTGGGCGGCACGGGTGGCAGTGGACGGCATCGCGTAGATCCTCGAAAAGCTGGCGGCACGGCACAAAGCTACAGAAAGCGATGCGCTTGATGAGATTTTCTGTATCACAACGCTTTTTGATAAATAAGTAAAGCCACCTGTATCGGAATATCAGCGAAACGTAGCGACTACTCCGCACCAACAGCGCGCTACAACCCTCATTCCAGCCGGGTTTAGCAGCCTTAACCCCGGAACAAGCACCGCTAAAGCATCAACACATAAGACACAAAATTATATTTTTGCGTTGTTGTTTTGTATCGCTTTGTGCGTATACTCGGAAAAAGTCGGCCCTGGCAGGCACCCTCGTCGCTGCCCGCCAGATCACCGCAACTACCAATAACTAGCCGGCCAACCAAGCCGCGCGTGCAGCCTGAGGAGCGTTTGATGCCTCGCACCCTTGCCGTCCTTGCCACCGAAGCGGGCGTACGCCTGATCACCCTGCAGCGCCCGGAAGCGCTGAACGCCCTGAACACCGAGCTGCTCGGTGAACTGGCGGCCGAACTGGACCACGCCGAACGCGACCCCGACACCCGCGCGGTGGTCATCACCGGCAGCCGCAAGGCGTTCGCCGCTGGCGCCGACATCAAGGAAATGGCCGAGCGCGACCTGGTCGGCATCCTCAACGACCCGCGCGTCGCCCATTGGCAGCGCATCGCCGCCTTCTCCAAACCGCTGATCGCCGCGGTCAACGGCTTTTGCCTGGGCGGCGGCTGCGAACTGGCCATGCACGCCGACATCCTCATCGCTGGCGAAGACGCCCGCTTCGGTCAGCCGGAAATCAACCTCGGCATCATGCCCGGCGCCGGCGGTACCCAACGCCTGCTGCGCGCGGTCGGCAAATCGCTGGCCATGCAGATGGTGCTCACCGGCGAAGCCATCGATGCACGCTTCGCCCAGCGTGCCGGCCTGGTCAGTGAAGTGACCCAGCCCGAGTTCACCGTCGATCGCGCCATCGCCATCGGCCGCGTGATCGCACAGAAAGCGCCGTTGGCGGTGCGCCTGGCCAAGGAAGCGCTGCTCAAGGCCCAGGACACGGACCTGGCCAGCGGCCTGCGCTTCGAGCGCCACGCCTTCACCGTGCTGGCCGGCACTGCCGACCGCAATGAAGGTATCGCCGCCTTCCAGGCCAAGCGCCGCCCCGAATTCACTGGCCAGTAAGCCTGGCTGCCCGTTCCCTGGTTATCCCTAGAGCACCCCTGCCATGAATTTCCAGCACATCCTGTTTGCCATCGAGGAAGGCGTTGCCACCCTCAGCCTCAATCGCCCGGAACAACTCAACAGCTTCAACGCGCAGATGCACGCTGAAGTGCGCGAAGCCCTCAAACAGGTGCGGCAGAACCCCGAAGTGCGCGTGCTGTTGCTCAGCGGCGAAGGCCGTGGCTTCTGCGCCGGCCAGGACCTGGGCGACCGCAACGTCGCGCCGGACGCCGCCGCGCCCGACCTGGGCGAGTCCATCGAGAAGTTCTACAACCCGCTGATTCGCGCCCTGCGCGACCTGCCGCTGCCGGTGATCTGTGCGGTCAACGGTGTCGCCGCCGGTGCCGGGGCGAACATTCCGCTGGCCTGCGACCTGGTTCTGGCAGCGCGTTCGGCGAGCTTTATTCAGGCGTTCTGCAAGATCGGCCTGATCCCCGACTCCGGCGGCACCTGGACCCTGCCGCGCCTGGTCGGCACTGCCCGCGCCAAGGCGCTGATGCTGCTCGGCGAGCGCCTGAGCGCCGAGCAGGCCGAGCAATGGGGGCTGATCTACCGGGTGGTCGACGACGCCGAGCTGCGCGATGAAGCGCTGAAACTGGCGCGCCACCTGGCCAGCCAGCCGACCTACGGCCTGGCGCTGATCAAGCGCAGTCTGAACGCCAGCCTGAACAACAGCTTCGACGAACAGCTCGACCTCGAACGCGACCTGCAGCGCCTGGCCGGGCGCAGCGAAGACTACCGTGAAGGCGTCAGCGCCTTCATGGCCAAACGCACCCCAGCTTTCAAGGGACGCTAAGCGATGAGCGCACTGAACCACAGCACCGTCGTCGCCGTGATCGGCGCTGGCGCCATGGGGGCCGGCATCGCCCAGGTGGCGGCACAGGCCGGCCATCCAGTGAAGCTGCATGACAGCCGCCCCGGCGCCGCCGCCCAGGCCATCGACGGTATCGACCGGCAGCTCGGCAAGCTGGTGGAAAAAGGCCGCCTCAGCGCCGAGGCGCGCACTGCCACGGTGGCCCGCCTGCAGCCGGCCGACGCCATCGAGGCACTGGCCGATGCCGGCCTGGTGATCGAGGCGATCGTCGAGAACCTTGAGGTCAAGCGCGGCCTGCTGCGTCAGCTGGAGGCGCTGTGCAGCGCCGACTGCATCTTCGCCAGCAACACCTCATCGCTGTCGATCACCAGCCTGGCCGCCGGCCTCGCCCACCCCGAGCGGGTGATCGGCATGCATTTCTTCAATCCAGCGCCGCTGATGGCGCTGGTCGAGATTGTCTCCGGCCTGGCCACGCCACGCACGCTGGCCGAGCAGCTGTACGCCACGGCAAGCGCCTGGGGTAAACAGCCGGTGCACACCAAATCCACCCCCGGCTTCATCGTCAACCGCGTGGCCCGGCCGTTCTACGCCGAAAGCCTGCGCCTGCTGCAGGAGGGCGCCGCCGACTGCGCGACCCTCGACGCCCTGCTGCGCGACGCCGGCGGTTTTCGCATGGGTGCCTTCGAACTCACCGACCTGATCGGCCACGACGTCAACTACGCGGTGACCTGCTCGGTGTTCGCGGCCTATTACAACGACATGCGCTTCCAGCCGTCGCTGATCCAGAAGGAACTGGTCGACGCCGGCCGCCTCGGCCGCAAAAGCGGCCACGGCTTCTATAACTACGCCGAAGGCGTTGAGCGCCCGCAGCCGGTGGAGCTGAGCAGCGCCGCCAGCATCGACAGCTGCGTGGTGGAAGGCCACCTGGGTGTCGCCGAACCGCTGATCCAGCGCCTGCAGGACGCTGGCGTGCAGGTGGTGCGGCGTGACGGCAGCGGCCTGCTGCGTGTCGGCGATGCAGTGCTGGCCCTGTCCGACGGGCGCCTGGCCAGCCAGCGCGCTCAGGAAGATGGCTTGCGCAATCTGGTGCTGATTGACCTGGCGCTGGACTATGCCAAGGCCGGCCGCCTGGCCATCGCCTGCGCCGCCGACACCAGCGCCGCTGCCCGCGAGCAGGCCGTGGCCCTGCTGCAGCGTGCCGGGATCAAGGTCAGCCAGCTCGCCGACCTGCCTGGCCTGGCGGTGCTGCGCAGCGTAGCGATGCTCGCCAACGAAGGCGCCGACGCGGTGCTGCAGGGGGTCGGCAGTGCCGCCGATATCGATCTGGCGATGCGCGCCGGGGTGAATTACCCGCAGGGTCCGCTGGCCTGGGCCGACGCGATCGGCCTACCAGGCGTACTGCGCACCCTGGAACACTTGCAGGCCAGCTACGGCGAGGAGCGTTATCGCCCTTCCCTGCTGCTGCGCCGCCTGGTCGCCGAAGGGAGGTGCTTCCATGACTAACCACGACGCCTTGTCACTCGCCACCCGCTGCGCCGAGGCAATGTTCGAGCGTGATACCGCCAGCCAGCGCATGGGCATGCGCCTGCTGTCGATCGCCCCCGGGCGGACGATGATCGGCATGAGCGTGCGCGAAGACATGATCCAGGGCCACGGCACCTGTCATGGCGGCTACCTGTTCGCCCTCGCCGACTCGGCCTTCGCGTTCGCCTGCAACAGCTACAACGACGCCTGCGTGGCGATCGGCTGCAGCATTGATTACGTCGCCCCGGCCCGCCTGGGCGACACCCTGACCGCGCACGCCAGTGAGCAAAGCCGCAGTGGCCGCACCGGTAACTACGACGTACGCATTGAAAACCAGCACGGCCAGTTGATCGCCCTGTTCCGTGGCAAGTCCTACAAAGTGCGCGGCACTGTGCTGGCGCAGGAGACCCCGAATGAATGACGCCCTGATCATCGACGCCATCCGTACCCCCATCGGCCGTTACGCCGGCGCCCTCTCCAGCGTGCGCGCCGACGACCTCGGCGCGATTCCGCTGAAGGCCCTGCAAGCGCGCCACCCGCAACTGGACTGGAGCGCCATCGACGATGTGATCTACGGCTGCGCCAACCAGGCCGGCGAAGACAACCGCAACGTCGCGCACATGGCCTCGCTGCTCGCCGGCCTGCCCGCCAGCGTTCCGGGCACCACGCTGAACCGCCTGTGCGGTTCGGGCCTGGACGCCATCGGCTTCGCCGCGCGCACTCTTCGCTGCGGTGAAGCCGGGCTGATGATCGCCGGGGGCGTCGAGTCGATGTCGCGCGCCCCCTTCGTCATGGGCAAATCCGAGCAAGCCTTCGGCCGCAGCGCGGAAATCTTCGACACCACCATCGGCTGGCGCTTCATCAACCCGCTGTTGCAGGCGCAATTCGGCACTGACTCGATGCCGGAGACCGCCGAAAACGTCGCCGCGCAGTTCAATATCTCGCGCGCCGACCAGGACGCCTTCGCCCTGCGCAGCCAGCACAAGGCGGCCGCAGCCCAGGCCAGCGGCCGCCTGGCCAAGGAAATCGTGGCGGTGGAAATCGCCCAGCGCAAAGGCCCGGCCAAACGCGTCGAACATGACGAACACCCACGCGGCGACACCACCCTGGAGCAGTTGGCCAGGCTCGGCACGCCGTTCCGTCAAGGCGGCAGTGTCACTGCCGGCAACGCTTCGGGGGTCAACGATGGCGCCTGTGCACTGCTGCTGGCCAGCCCGCAAGCGGCCGCACGGCATGGCCTCAAAGCCCGTGGCCGGGTGGTGGCGATGGCCACTGCCGGTGTCGAACCGCGCCTGATGGGCATCGGCCCGGTACCGGCCACGCACAAGGTGCTGGAACTGGCCGGCCTCAGCCTGGCCGACATGGACGTCATCGAACTCAACGAAGCCTTCGCCGCCCAGGGCCTGGCGGTACTGCGCGAACTCGGTCTGGACGACGAAGACGCGCGGGTCAACCCGAACGGTGGCGCCATCGCCCTCGGCCACCCGCTGGGCATGAGCGGCGCGCGCCTGGTCACCACCGCGCTGCACGAACTGGAAGAACGCCAGGGCCGCTACGCACTCTGCACCATGTGCATCGGCGTCGGCCAGGGCATCGCACTGATCATCGAACGGCTCTGACACGTAAGCCGCCGAAGGTTATTCTGCTCATCAGCACTCATAGGCCTGCGTGCGGGCCAATGCACAAAAATAATTCGAGTGAAGCCATGAATATGTTTGTTAACACTTCCCCGCTTGATCCGATGGAAACCGCCAGCATCGATCAGTTGCGCCAGCACCAGCTGGAGCGCCTGCGCTGGAGCCTCAACCACGCCTACCACAACGTGCCGCTGTACAAGCAGCGCTTCGACAGCCTGGGCGTGCACCCGGACGATCTGAAATCGCTGGACGACCTGGCCAGGTTCCCGTTCACCGGCAAGAACGACCTGCGCGACAACTACCCCTATGGCATGTTTGCCGTGCCGATGCACGACGTCGTGCGCCTGCATGCCTCCAGCGGCACCACTGGCAAGCCGACCGTGGTTGGTTACACGCAAAACGACATCAACACCTGGGCCAACGTGGTCGCCCGCTCGATCCGCGCGGCGGGCGGCCGGCGTGGCGACAAGGTGCAGATCTCCTACGGTTACGGCCTGTTCACCGGCGGTCTGGGCGCCCACTACGGCGCCGAGCGCCTGGGGTGCACGGTGATCCCGATGTCCGGCGGCCAGACCGAGAAGCAGGTCCAGCTGATCCGTGATTTCCAGCCGGACATCATCATGGTCACCCCCTCGTACATGCTCAATATCGCCGACGAGATCGAGCGCCAGGGCATCGATCCGCAGAAGCTGGCGTTGCGCCTGGGCATCTTTGGCGCCGAACCCTGGACCGCCGAGCTGCGTCGCGCAGTCGAAGAACGCATGGGTATCACCGCCCTGGACATCTATGGCCTGTCGGAAATCATGGGCCCGGGCGTGGCCATGGAATGCGCCGAGACCAAGGACGGCCCGACCGTCTGGGAAGACCATTTCTACCCGGAAATCATCGACCCGGTGACCGGCGCGGTGCTGCCCGACGGCGAATACGGCGAGCTGGTGTTCACCTCGCTGAGCAAAGAAGCGCTGCCGATGATCCGCTACCGCACCCGCGACCTTACCCGCCTGCTGCCTGGTACTGCACGGCCGATGCGACGCATCGACAAGATCACCGGGCGCAGCGACGACATGCTGATCATCCGCGGGGTCAACGTGTTCCCTACGCAGATCGAGGAACAGGTACTTAAAATAAAACAGCTTTCCGAGAATTATGAGATACATCTGTATCGCAATGGCAACCTCGACAGCATGGATGTGCACGTGGAGCTCAAGCATGACCTGCAAGGCCTGGACGGCGATCAGCAAAAACTGATCGGCAACGAACTGAGCAAGCAGATCAAGACCTACATCGGCATCAGCGCGCGCGTGCTGATCCAGCCCTCGCACAGCCTGAAACGCTCGGAAGGCAAGGCCTGCCACGTATTTGACAAACGCGTCCAAGGCTAACCCCTGCGTGTCTCTGCCCCGCTTCGGCGGGGCTTTTTTTTGCCCGTAAAAAGCGTTGTAACCCCGCTAATCATCACCCCCGCAAGCCCTGACCAGGTGCTGGCAGCCAGCACCTGCCACCGCCCTTTCTCCCTCGATCCAGCAATGCGATACAAAAATCACATTCGACACACAATTTAATGTTTGATATTTATTTTTGTATCATTTAAAAATACAGCCATGGCCAAGGCCTCCCGACAAAAACCTTTAAAAGGCTGGAGACGCAGCATGTACGCACAACTGGTTGAGACCGGCGTTAAGCGGGTCAAAGCGCTGGACGAAATGTCCCCCGAAGAACGCGCCTTCCAAGAGAAGATCGATGCCGAGATCAAGATCGAAGCAAAGAACTGGATGCCGGACGCCTACCGGCAGACCCTGATCCGCCAGATCTCCCAGCACGCCCACTCCGAGATCGTCGGCATGCTGCCGGAAGGTAACTGGGTAACCCGCGCCCCGACTCTCAAGCGCAAGCTGCAGCTGATGGCCAAAATCCAGGACGAAGCCGGTCACGGCCTGTACCTGTACAGCGCAATGGAAACCCTCGGCGCCGACCGCGATGAAGAAATCGCCAAGCTGCACAGCGGCAAGGCCAAGTATTCGAGCATCTTCAACTACCCGACCCTGAGCTGGGCCGACATGGGCGCGGTCGGCTGGCTGGTCGACGGCGCGGCGATCGTCAACCAGGTGGTGCTGCAGCGCACCTCCTACGGCCCCTACTCGCGGGCGATGATCCGTATCTGCAAGGAAGAGAGCTTCCACCAGCGCCAGGGCTACCAGCTGCTGCTGACCATGATGAAAGAAGGCACCCAGGCACAGAAGGACATGGTCCAGGACGCGATCAACCGCTTGTGGTGGCCGGCGCTGATGATGTTCGGCCCGAGCGACGAGCATTCGCCGAACAGCGCCCAGTCGATGGCCTGGAAGATCAAGCGCCAGGGCAACGATGAACTGCGCCAGCGCTTTGTCGACCAGACCATCCCGCAACTGGAACTGCTCGGCTGCACCGTGCCGGATCCGGACCTGAAGTGGAACGAAGCGCGCGGCCACTACGACTTCGGCGACATCCAGTGGGACGAGTTCTACGACGTACTCAAAGGCAACGGTCCATGCAACGCCGAGCGTATCGACACCCGCCGCAAGGCCATCGAGGACGGCGCCTGGGTGCGCCAGGCCGCGGTCGCCCACGCCAAAAAACAACAAGCCAAGCGCAACGCCGCTTGATAAGCCACTGATCTGGAGAGTCCCGCCATGTCCGAATGGACCCTGTTCGAAGTTTTCGTGCGCAGCAAGCACGGCCTCAACCACAAGCACGTCGGCAGCGTGCATGCCGCCGACGCAGCGATGGCCATCGAGAACGCGCGCGAGCTGTACACCCGCCGCAACGAGGGCGTGAGTCTGTGGGTGGTGCCTTCGGCGCTGATCACCGCCTCCTCGCCGGACGAGAAAGACCCGCTGTTCGTGCCCTCGGAAGACAAGGTCTACCGCCACGCCAGCTTCTACGAGCTGCCGGCCGAAGTCGGTCATATGTGAGGCCACTGCCATGACCCAACGTGAAGACCTCATCCAATACCTGCTGCGCCTCGGCGACAGCGCCCTGATTCAGGGCCAGCGCCTGTGCCAATGGTGCGGCAAGGCCCCGGCACTGGAAGAAGAACTGGCGCTGATGAACGTCGGCCTCGACCTGGTCGGCCAGGCGCGCAACTGGCTGGACTACGCCGCCGAGCTGCTGGCCGACGGCCGTGACGCCGACCACCTGGCGTTCCGTCGCGACGAGCGCGCCTACCGCAACCTGCTGCTGGTCGAACAACCCAACGGCGACTACGCGGTAACCATCGTCAAACAGTTCCTCTACGATGCCTGGCACTTCCAGGTACTCAGCGCCCTCAGCGCGTCCAGCGATGAGCGCATCGCCGGTATCGCCGCCAAGGCGCTGAAAGAAGTCACCTACCACTTGCGCCGCTCCGGCGAGTGGGTCGAGCGCCTGGGCGACGGCACCGAAGAAAGCCACCAGCGCATGCTGGCAGCGATCGACCAGGTCTGGCGCTTCAGCGGCGAACTGGTCGATGGCGACGAGGTCGAGCAGCGCCTGGCCGAGGCCGGTATCGCCGCACAGCCGGAAGCAATCGCCAGCGCCTGGCGCGCCAAGGTCGAGGAAGTGTTCACCTGGGCCACCCTGCCGGTACCGGCAGCGCCCAACCACTTCTACCTCAGCGGACGCCGTGGTGTGCACAGTGAGCACCTGGGCATCCTGCTGGCCGAAATGCAGTTCCTGCCGCGAGCCTATCCCGATGCGACCTGGTGAGCTGATCGCCAGCGACCGCGGCGCCCGCCCACTCCAGGCCAACGACCTGGAGCAGGCCTGGGCCGTGCTCGGCGCAGTCATGGACCCGGAAGTCCCGGTCGTCAGCGTGGTCGATCTGGGCATCGTGCGCGGCCTCGACTGGCAAGATGGCCACCTGCATGTGGTGGTCACCCCGACCTACTCCGGCTGCCCGGCCACCGAGGTGATCGAGCAGGACATCGCCGACGCCCTGCAGCAGGCCGGCTTCGCCGCACCGCAACTGGAGCGCCGGCTGACCCCGGCGTGGACCACCGACTGGATCAGCGACAGCGGCCGCGAGCGCCTGCGCACCTACGGCATCGCCCCGCCTGCCGGCAGCACCAGCAAGCGCAGCCTGCTCGGTGAGCATGACCAAGTGTGCTGCCCGCAGTGCGGCAGCGCCCACACCGAACGCCTCAGCGAATTCGGCTCGACCGCCTGCAAGGCGCTGTACCGCTGCATCGAGTGCCGTGAGCCGTTCGACTACTTCAAGTGCATCTGAGCAGCGTGCTGCCGGAGACCAATAAAAATGAGCAAGTTCCACAGCCTGAAGATTAAAGAAGTGCGCCCGGAGACCCGCGACGCGGTGTCGATCGCCTTCGACGTGCCGGCCGAGCTGGCCAACGATTTCGCCTTCACCCAGGGCCAGCACCTGGTGATGCGTACCCACCTCGAAGGTCAGGAAGTACGCCGTTCGTACTCGATCTGCACCGGGGTCAACGACGGCGAACTGCGCGTGGCGATCAAGCGCGTGCCCGGCGGGCTGTTCTCCGCCCACGCCAACGACAGCCTCAAGGCCGGGCAGAGCCTGGAAGTGATGCCGCCGTCCGGACACTTCTACGTGCCACTCGATGCCGCACGTCACGGCCGTTACCTGGCAGTGGCCGCCGGCAGCGGCATCACGCCGATCCTGTCGATCATCAAGACCACCCTGGAACGCGAACCGCACAGCAGCTTCACCCTGCTCTACGGCAACCGCTCGAGCAACTCCGCGCTGTTTCGCGAACAGCTCGAAGACCTGAAGAACCGCTACCTGCAGCGCCTCAACCTGATCTTCGTATTCAGCCGCGAGCAACAGGATGTCGACCTCTACAACGGCCGCATCGACGCCGACAAATGCGCGCAACTGTTCAGCCGCTGGCTCGACGTCAAGGCGCTCGATGCCGCCTTTATCTGCGGCCCGCAGGCCATGACCGAAACCGTGCGCGACCAGCTCAAGGCCAACGGCATGCCCGCCGAGCGCATCCACTTCGAACTGTTCGCCGCGGTTGGCAGCACGCAGAAACGCGAAGCGCGCCAGGCCGCTGCCCAGGTCGACAGCGCCAAGAGCCAGATCACCGTGATCAGCGACGGCCGCGAGCTGTCCTTCGAACTGGCACGCAACAGCGCCAGCGTGCTCGACGCCGGCAATGAACACGGCGCCGAACTGCCCTACTCGTGCAAGGCCGGGGTGTGCTCGACCTGCAAGTGCAAGGTGATCGAAGGCGAGGTGGAAATGGACAGCAACTTCGCCCTTGAGGACTACGAGGTGGCGGCCGGCTACGTGCTGTCCTGCCAGTCCTTCCCACTCAGCGACAAGGTCGTCCTCGACTTCGACCAGCTCTGACCGCCCGGTGCCTTGCAGGTGTCACCTCGCCGGCGAAGTGACACCTGCAAGACCCGGGCTTTGCCGCACCCCCGAAAACACTGACTCGACAATCACAACAAGAGAGCGTGCAACCATGACCCCACAAGACCCCGAACGTCTCCGGCAACATCCGGATTTCATTCAGCTGGTGCGCCGCAAGCAGCGCCTGACCTGGTCACTGACCCTGGCGATGCTGGCGATCTACTACGGCTTCGTGTTGATGATGGCATTCGCCCCGGGGGTACTCGCCCAGCCGCTGAACGGCGGCGCCACCAGCATCGGCATTCCGGTGGCCGTGGTGGTGATCCTGCTCTCGTTCATTTTCACCGCGTACTACGTGCGCCAGACCAACCAGGTGCTCGACCCGCTGGTTGCCAAACTGCAGCAGGAGGCACAGCAATGAAGACCTCTCACCTGCTGTTGCTCAGTGGCGGCCTGCTCTCGAGCGGCGCCGCCATGGCTGCTGAGACTGCCGCGCGGCCGCTGAACTGGAACGCCATCGGCATGTTCCTGGTATTCGTCCTGTTCACCCTTGGCATCACCCGCTGGGCCGCCCTGCGCACCCGTTCGGCCAGCGACTTCTACACTGCCGGCGGCGGCATCAGCGGCCTGCAGAACGGCCTGGCGATTGCCGGCGACATGATCAGCGCCGCGTCGTTCCTGGGCATCTCGGCAATGATCTTCATGGCCGGCTACGACGGCCTGCTCTACTCCCTGGGCGTGGTCGCCGCCTGGCCGATCATCCTGTTCCTGATCGCCGAACGGCTGCGCAACCTTGGCAAGTACACCTTCGCCGACGTGGTCTCCTACCGCCTGGAGCAGACCCCGATCCGCATCGTCGCCGCCGTCGGCACCCTGATCGTGGCGCTGATGTACCTGATGGCGCAGATGGTCGGCGCCGGCAAGCTGATCGAACTGCTGTTTGGCATCAGCTACCTGCATGCGGTGCTGCTGGTTGGCGTGCTGATCGTCTTCTACGTGACCTTCGGCGGCATGCTCGCCACCACCTGGGTGCAGATCATCAAGGCGGTGATGCTGCTCTGCGGCGCCACCTTCATGGCCTATGCGGTGCTCAAGCACTTCAACTTCAGCACCGAGGCGATGTTCGCCGGCGCTGCCGCCGTGCACAGCAAGGGCCAGGCGATCATGGCCCCGGGTGGTCTGCTGGGCAATCCCATCGACACTATCTCGCTGGCGGTCGGCATGATGTTCGGCACCGCCGGCCTGCCGCACATCCTGATGCGTTTCTTCACCGTCAAGGATGCCCGCGAAGCGCGCAAGAGCGTGCTCTACGCCACCGGCTTCATCGGCTACTTCTATGTGCTGCTGATTGCCATCGGCTTCGGCGCCATCGTCATTGTCGGCACTGACTCGACGTTCCGCGATGCCAGCGGCGCGATTGTCGGTGGCGGCAACATGGTTGCGGTACACCTGGCGCAGGCGGTGGGCGGCAACCTGTTCCTCGGCTTCATCTCGGCGGTGGCCTTCGCCACCATCCTCGCCGTGGTCGCCGGCCTGGCACTGTCCGGCGCCTCGGCGGTGGCCCACGACCTGTACGCCTGCGTGATCCGCAAGGGGCAGGCCAGCGAACGCGAAGAGATGCGCATGTCGCGCCTGGCGACCCTGGTTATTGGCGCGCTGGCGGTGATTCTCGGCCTGCTGTTCGAATCGCAGAACATTGCCTTCCTGTCCGGCCTGGTGCTGGCCATCGCCGCCTCGGTCAACTTCCCGGTGCTGTTCCTGTCGATGTTCTGGAAGGGCCTGACCACCCGTGGCGCAGTCGCCGGCAGCCTGGTTGGCCTGGCTTCCGCTGTCGTCCTGCTGCTGTTGAGCCCGGTGGTCTGGGTCGGCGTGCTGCACCATGAAAAGGCGCTGTTCCCCTACTCGAACCCGGCGCTGTTCTCGATGACGCTGGCGTTCCTCGGCGCCTGGGTATTTTCGGTGACCGACCGCTCAGAGCGTGCGCAAACCGAGCGTGGCCGCTACCTGGCCCAGTTCATCCGCTCGATGACCGGTATCGGCGCAGCCGCCGCCAGCCGCCACTGACTCAACGGAACAACAATAACAATGACTAATTTCCGTTTACCCGCGCCGCTGCTGGCGGCGCTCGGCCTGGCCCTGTCACCGGCGGCCATGGCCGGCTTTATCGAAGACAGCAAAGGCAGCTTCGAAGCCCGCAACATGTACATGAACCGCGACTTCCGGCAAAGCAACGCGCCGCAGGCAAAGGCCGAAGAATGGGCGCAGGGTTTTACCGCACGCGTTGAATCGGGGTTTACCGAAGGCGTTCTGGGCCTGGGCCTGGACGCCATTGGCGAAACGGCGATCAAACTCGACTCCAGCCGTGATCGTCGCGGCACTGGCCTGCTGGCCTTCGGCGCCGAAAGCCAGGAGCCGGAAGACACCTACAGCGAACTGGGCCTGACCGCCAAAGTACGGTTGTCGAAAAGCGTGCTGAAAGTCGGCACCTTGCAGCCTCAGTTGCCGGTCGCCGCCTACAACGACACGCGCCTGCTCTCCTCCACCTATGCCGGGACCTTGCTCAACTCCCAGGAAATTGGTGGTTTGACCCTCAACGCCGGGCGTCTGGAAAAGATCAACCTGCGCGACTCGTCGAGCAATGACGAGATGAACTACAACGGTGTCGAAAGCGCCCACCTCGACCTGGCGGGCGGCAGCTACGCCATCAACCCGAGCCTGCTGCTCAGCTACTACTACGCACAGATGGACAACATCTACCAGCAGCACTACGCCGGCCTGCTACACAACGCCACCCTGGCCGAAGGCATCACCCTCAAGACCGACCTGCGCTACTTCAACACCGGCGAAAGCGGTGACCACAACTTCCGTAGCGCCGCCCGGGTCGACGGTGGCCATATCGACAACCGCTTCTTCAACGGCATGCTGACCCTGGGCGTTGGCGCCCACAAGTTCGGGGCCGGCTACCAGAGCCTGTCGGGCGACGGCGACTTTGCCTTCGTCGGCCTGGACCCGTACTCGGTCAACCTGGTAACGGTCAACACCTTTACCAAAGCCGAGACCGACGCCTGGCAGGCCCGCTACGACTACGACTTCGCCGCCCTCGGCGTGCCCGGGTTGGCCTTCATGACCCGTTACGTCAACGGCCGCAACATCGAAACGGCAAAGGTCAGCGGTGGCAAAGAATGGGAGCGTGACACCGACCTGGTTTACACCTTCCAGTCCGGCACCTTCAAAAACTTCAACATCCGCCTGCGCAACGCCACCTTCCGTTCTGGCGCCGGCCTGACCTCGGACATTGATGAAAACCGCCTGATCCTCGGCTATTCCCTGGCCCTCTGGTAAGACTTGCAGCCGGCCCCACGGGCGCCGGCCGCCCCCGACACCCTGGAGAATGTTTGATGAGCAACAACCCCACCCTGCAAAGCTTCATCGGCGGCCGCTGGATCGGCCAGCACGGCGCCCAGACGCTGCGCAGCGCGATCAACGGCCAGCCGCTGGCGTGCACCCATGAAGAAGTGCTGGACTTCGCCGAAGCCGTCGCCCATGCCCGCCAGCGCGGCATCGCCGAACTGATGGCGATGGACTTCCAGCAGCGTGCAGCGCGCCTCAAGGCCCTCGGCAAGTTCCTGCTCGAGCGCAAGGAGCAGCTTTACGCCCTGTCTCACCACAGCGGCGCAACCCGTGCCGACAGCTGGATCGACATCGAAGGCGGCGCCGGCACCCTGTTCGCCTACGCCAGCCTGGGCAGCCGCGAGCTGCCGTCCGGCAATGTGGTGCATGAAGGCCCGGTGATCGCGCTGGGCAAGAACAACACCTTCGCCGGCAGCCACATCCTGGTACCGCGCGGCGGCCTCGCCGTGCACATCAACGCTTTCAACTTCCCGATCTGGGGCATGCTCGAGAAGTTCGCCCCGAGTTTCCTCGCCGGCATGCCGTGCATCGTCAAGCCGGCCACCGCCACCAGCTACCTGACCGAAGCCGCGGTACGCCTGATGGACGAGTCCGGCCTGCTGCCGGCCGGCAGCCTGCAGTTGATCGTCGGTGGCACCGGCGACCTGCTCGACCGCCTGCATGGCCAGGACGTGGTGACCTTCACCGGTTCCGCCGACACCGCCGCCAAGCTGCGCGTCAACGCCAACCTGGTGCGCAATTCGATTCCGTTCAACGCCGAGGCCGACTCGCTGAACTGCGCGATCCTCGCCCCGGAAGTCACCCCGGACGACGAGGAGTTCGATCTGTTCGTCAAGGAAGTCGCCCGCGAGATGACCACCAAGGCCGGGCAGAAGTGCACCGCGATTCGCCGTGCCATCGTTCCGGCCAAGCACATCGACGCGGTTGCCGAGCGCCTGCGCGAACGCCTGGCCAAGGTTGTGGTCGGTGACCCGTCGGTGGAAGGCGTGAAAATGGGCGCGCTGGCCTCGCACGCCCAGCAGGCCGACGTCGCCGAGCGCGTCGCCGCGCTGCTGCAATCGAGTGACCTGCTGTTCGGCGCCAAGGACGGCTTCGCCCCGCGCGGCGATGGCGTCAACGAAGGCGCGTTCTTCGCCCCGACCCTGCTGCGCAGCCGCGATCCGCATGCCGAGGGTGGCGCCCACGACATTGAGGCGTTCGGCCCGGTCAGCACCTTGATGGCCTACCACGACCTCGACGAAGCCATCGCCCTGGCCGCCCGCGGCAAAGGCAGCCTGGTCGCCAGCCTGATCACCAAAGACCCACGCGTCGCCGCCAAAGTGGTGCCAGCGGCCGCCGCACTGCATGGCCGCCTGCACATCCTCGACCGCGAGTCGGCCGGCGAATCCACCGGCCACGGCTCGCCGCTGCCGCAGCTCAAGCACGGCGGCCCGGGGCGTGCCGGCGGCGGTGAAGAGCTGGGCGGCCTGCGTGCGGTCAAGCACTACCTGCAGCGCACCGCGGTACAAGGTTCGCCAAGCATGCTGATGGCGGTCACCGGCGAATACGTACGCGGTGCCAAGGTCTACGAGAGCGAGGTGCATCCATTCCGCCGTCACTTCGAAGACCTGCAGATCGGCGAATCGCTGCTGACCCACCGGCGCACCGTCACCGAATCGGACCTGGTCAACTTCGGCTGCCTGTCCGGCGATCACTTCTACATGCACTTCGACGACATTGCCGCCAAGGACTCGCAGTTCGGCAAGCGTATCGCCCACGGCTACTTCGTGCTGTCGGCCGCCGCCGGCCTGTTCGTCTCCCCCGGCGTCGGCCCGGTACTGGCCAACTACGGCCTGGACACCCTGCGCTTCATCACCCCGGTGGGCATCGGCGACACCATCCAGGCGCGCCTGACCTGCAAGCGCAAGATCGACCAGGGCAAGGTCAGCCCGAAAGGCGAGCCGCAAGGCGTAGTGGCCTGGGACGTCGAGGTGACCAACCAGAACGGCGAGCTGTGCGCCAGCTACGACATCCTCACCCTGGTGGTGAAGCGCAACGCTTGATCCATGCCCCCGCCCCATCGCAGGCAACGCCTGCTCCCACAGGTTGAGAACACTGTGGGAGCAGGCGTTGCCTGCGATGGGCTGCAGAGCAGCCCCTGCTTAACTAGATGACCTTGGCACAGAACAGATCCTGATTGCCGTCTGCAGCACTGCTGCGCACCACCAGGGCATAGTTGCCCGAGCGCAGGCTATCGAGCGACAAGGGCGCGACCTTCACCAGCTCCATACCCGGGCCATGCAGATCCGAACGCACGGTGTCATTCATCGAGTAAGCCGGCTTGCCAGTCAAGGCGCCGCACCCACCTGCGTAGAGGTAGGTATAGAGGCGCGCAGGAAGGGTCGTTGAATCAGGCACACCACTGACAGCGATCCTGATTTGCGTCTCGCCGCCCATCGCCACCAGGCTGGCATGAGCGATATGCCCGGCATTGTCCTGAGTTGCATTCAGCGGGACGCTGACCAACTGATGATCAGGTGCTGTAGCACACCCCGACATCCAACCGGCCGCTATCACTAGCGCCAGCGAAGATAGAATCTTCATCGTAGGACTCCTTACAAGCAGTACGCATGAAAGTTATCCCCCTGTTAATTCTAGCGGTGCTGTCTATACAGGCTGTTCTTCGGATGGCCGGTCCCCGAGGAGACGGAATTGCAGAAACAAAAAAGGCGACCCTTTCGGATCGCCTTTTTGGTACCGCCAGCAGGGGCGGATTTGATTTGGTAGGCACAATTGGACTCGAACCAACGACCCCCACCATGTCAAGGTGGTGCTCTAACCAACTGAGCTATGTGCCTGCTGTGTGGCGGCATTCTACGGAATCGGCTGAGCGTGTCAACTCTTTTTTTCTAGCTAAGCCACTGAATAACAAACGTATTTGTGAAAACCGGGGGTAAAGGATTTTCAACACACGACTAGCGGGTGTTTATTATTATTGATAGCATCGGTACAGTCGTAAAAAATATAAAACAGAGGTTTCGCAGCATGGCCAATACCCCCTACCCTCAGTCCTACTACGCCGCATCGGCCAATCCGGTTCCGCCGCGCCCGGCGCTGCAGGAAGAGGTTCAGACCGATGTCTGCGTGATCGGCGCCGGCTACACCGGTCTGTCCAGCGCCCTGTTCCTGCTGGAAGCGGGCTTCAGTGTGACCGTGCTGGAAGCCGCGAAAGTCGGTTTCGGCGCCTCGGGCCGCAACGGTGGCCAGATCGTCAACAGCTACAGCCGCGACATCGATGTCATCGAACGCACCGTCGGCCCCAAGCAGGCGCAACTGCTCGGCCAGATGGCCTTCGAAGGCGGACGCATCATCCGTGAGCGCGTGGCCAAGTACAACATCCAGTGCGATCTGAAAGACGGTGGCGTGTTCGCCGCCCTGACCGCCAAGCAGATGGGCCACCTGGAATCGCAAAAGCGCCTGTGGGAACGCTTCGGCCACACCCAGCTGGAACTGATGGACCAGAAGCGCATTCGTGAAGTGGTCGATTGCGACCAGTACCTGGGTGGCATGCTCGACATGAGCGGCGGCCATATCCACCCACTGAACCTGGCGCTGGGCGAAGCCGCAGCCGTCGAGTCGCTGGGCGGCAAGATCTACGAGCAATCCCCGGCAGTGCGCATCGAGCGTGGCGCCAACCCGGTGGTGCACACCCCACAAGGTAAAGTACGCGCCAAGTTCGTCATCGTTGCCGGTAACGCCTACCTCGGCGGCCTGGTGCCAGAGCTGGCGGCCAAGTCCATGCCGTGCGGCACCCAGGTGATCACCACCGAGCCGTTGGGCGAGGAGCTGGCGCGCAGCCTGCTGCCGCAAGACTACTGCGTCGAAGACTGCAACTACCTGCTCGACTACTACCGCCTGACCGGCGACAAGCGCCTGATCTTTGGTGGCGGCGTGGTGTACGGTGCCCGTGACCCGGCGAACATCGAAGCGATCATCCGTCCGAAGATGCTCAAGGCCTTCCCGCAGCTCAAAGACGTGAAGATCGACTACGCCTGGACCGGCAACTTCCTGCTGACCCTGTCGCGTCTGCCACAGGTCGGCCGTCTGGGCGACAACATCTACTACTCCCAGGGTTGCAGCGGCCACGGCGTCACCTACACCCACCTGGCGGGCAAGGTACTGGCCGAGGCCCTGCGTGGTCAGGCCGAGCGCTTCGACGCATTCGCCGAACTGCCGCACTACCCGTTCCCGGGTGGCCAGATGCTGCGTGTGCCGTTCAGCGCCATCGGCGCCTGGTACTACAGCCTGCGCGACCGTCTGGGCTTCTAAGCCCGGGCCCGGCCGGCGCCGTCATTGCCCCAGGGCGCTGACGGCCTGGCGGGCCGCTTGTTCCTGGCCCGCCTGGGCCAGGTCATTGGCCGCCTTCAGCCAACGCTGACGGTCAACCTGAGCCGGCAACTGGCTCGGCGGCTGCACCAGCACTGCCCAACTCCCCTGCTTGTTCCACGCCGATGCGAAGTCGTCGAAGTCCATCAACAGCCGTCGATTGTTCCCCGCCCGCAGCAACACCCGTTGCTTGTAGCTGTCGTAACCGACCAGCAAGGCGTAACGCGGCTCACCCCAGAACGCCGCCCCCTGCTCGAAACGCAGCAGTACCGGATTGCCTGCGGCCACCTGGGTCAGCAGCGCATTCAGCTTCGGCTCCAGCGGATACACCACCATGCCGTACTGACGGGCGACGTTCTGCATCGAGCCCTGCAATTTGTCGATGCCCTCGGGCAGGCCCAATGGCTGTTCGAGCAACCCCGGGGTGATACGCACGCCCTGTTGCGACAGGATCGCCGCCAGGGCCATCGGCGCGCTCTGGTTGGCATTGCCGCGGTAGAACGGCACCGAGCCGATTTCCACCCGTTGTGGCAGGCCCTTGATCGACGCGGGAGGCTGACTGGCGCAACCGGCCAGGGCCAGGGCCATCGCGCAGGCGGCCAGCCAGCGGCGCGTGGCGAAGGCGGAGAATGTGGTAGACAGTGGCAGCATGAACACTCGCTTGTGCTGATGCCCGGCAGACAGCGCCCGGCCCTGGGGTGCGATCATAGGCCGGCAGGCCGCGTGGGTATAGTGTGCAGGCGGCTTAGAACAAAGCGGCCCAAGGGGCTAGACCATCGGTCAATGGATTGAAACAGGGCTTGGGCTAGACTCTAGGGGTGTCCGCGTGGCAAGCATCATGGGCTGGCCAGGGACCTGAGGAGGCAGACATGAGCCTGACAATGGCCATTTTCATGCTGGTGAGTGCCTGGTTGAGCGTCGCCGCCGCCATGCTCTGGGGCGTGCTGCGGATTGCCCGCCGCCATCACCCGCACCATACCTTGCCGAAGAAAACCAGTGAGGCGGTGCCGACGCGACGTAGTCGTCGGCATGCCAGTGCGCATTGATTCCTGAAAAGCATCGCGGGGCAAGCCCGCTCCCACTGTGGGAGCGGGCTTGCCCCGCGATTTACATCAACCCTCAGCCGCTTCGCGCTTGAGCCGTGCCCGGCGCGACAGAATGTTCAACGCTTCGATCGCGGTAGAGAACGCCATCGCTGCATACACATAACCTTTCGGTACATGGGCGCCAAAGCCTTCAGCGATCAGGGTCATACCGATCATGATCAGGAAGCCCAGGGCCAACATCACCACGGTCGGGTTGTCGTTGATGAACTTGGCCAGCGGGTCGGCCGCCACCAGCATCACGATCACGGCACTGATCACGGCAATGATCATGATCGGCAAGTGCTCGGTCATGCCCACGGCGGTGATGATGCTGTCGATCGAGAAGACGATGTCCAGCAGCAGGATCTGACCAATAGCGGCCGCAAAGCCCAGGGTGATGGTCGAGGACGCTTTGCTTTCTTCCTTGGCCCGCGGGTCGACGCTCTCGTGGATTTCAGTGGTCGCCTTCCACAGCAGGAACAGACCACCGGCAATCAGGATCATGTCCTTCCAGGAGAAGGCATGGCCGAACACATCGATGACCGGCTCGGTCAGTTGCACGATCCAGGCAATGGTGCTGAGCAGACCCAGGCGCATTACCAGCGCCATGCTGATACCGATTCGACGCGCCTTGGAGCGGAATTCCTCGGGCAACTTGTTGGTCAGGATGGAGATGAAGATCAGGTTATCGATGCCGAGCACGATCTCCATGGCCACCAGGGTGGCCAGGGCTACCCAGGCGGTCGGGCTTGCAGCGAGTTCCAACAAGTATTCCATGAATCATTCCTGCATCAAGGTAAGGGTGGGTCAGATTTCTTTGGCGCTGTCGTCGCGCTCGGGCTTGGCGGCCTTCTCGCCCTCGGAGCCAGTGGCTTCGCTGAGGGCCTGCTGGGCGGCTTCGTTGGTTTGGTCGATGGCTTCCTTGGCGGACTCTGCGGCCTGGTTGAGCATCTGCTGGGCGGATTTTTCCGCCTGCTCGCAACCGCTCACGGCAAACAGGGCCAGCAGTAGCACCAGGGGTGTTCCGATGGATTTGAGTTGCAGCATCTGTGGTTCTCCGTGTCGATGATCAGTGCCCAGTCAGTGGCACCGTGATGGCTGGGGATTGTAAATATCTCGATACATCAGGAAAATTCGTATTTTCAGCGCTTATACTTCGGTTTTTACGAATCGGGAACCGGCATGCTCAACTACCGTCAGTTGCATTACTTCTGGGTGGTGGCCCGTACCGGCAGCATCGTGCGCGCCGGCGAGCAGTTGAACCTGACGCCACAGACCATCAGCGGGCAGATCAGCCTGCTCGAACAAACCTACGGCATCGAGTTGTTTCGCCGGGTCGGGCGGCAGCTGGAACTGACTGAAACCGGTCGCCAGGCGCTGACCTACGCCGAGCAGATGTTTCAGATCGGCGGGGAGCTGGAGGCCATGCTGCGTGCCCGTCCAGACGAACAGCAGATCCTGTTTCGGGTCGGGGTCGCCGATGTGGTGCCCAAGTCCATCGTCTACCGCCTGCTGGCACCGACCATGGACATGGAAGACGCGCTGCGCCTGAGCTGCCGCGAAGACAAACTCGAACGCCTGCTGGCCGACCTGGCGATCCAGCGCCTGGACCTGGTGATCTCCGACAGCCCCATGCCCAGCCACCTGGACATCAAGGGTTACAGCCAGCGCCTGGGTGAATGTGGCATCAGTTTCTTCGCCACCCCTGCCCTGGCCGCCGAGTTGAGCGAGGATTTCCCGGCCTGCCTGCAACATGCCCCGCTGCTGATTCCCGGCCAGGAAACCGTGGTGCGCAGCCGCTTGCTGCGCTGGTTCGCCGAGCAGCAGATCCAGCCGCGGATTGTCGGTGAGTTCGATGACAGCGCGTTGATGCAGGCTTTCGGCCAGTCCGGCAGCGGCATCTTCATCGGCCCCAGCGTGATTGCCGATGAGGTGTGCCGCCAATACGGCGTCGAACTGATCGGCCAGACCGACGCGGTGATCGAGTCGTTCTACGCCATTTCAGTGGAGCGCAAGGTCAAGCACCCCGGCATCCTCGCCATCACCGAAGGGGCCCGCCGCCAATTGTTCAACTGGTAGCGGTGGGGCCGCGCATCCGCATCAAGCCCAACGCCAGCAGCACCGCAGCGCCAATCAGTACCGCGGCGGCATAGCCGAGGCCGGCCAGGCCCACGCTGTCGATCACCCGACCGCCGATGATTGCCCCAAGACCGATCCCCAGATTGCCCCCGGCGATGTTCAGCGAAGCGGCAAACGCCGGTGCCTGCGGTGCAGCCTTGATCAAGCGGACGTGACTGACCAGAAACAGCGCCGCCTGGGTCGCGCCCCAGATCGCCAGTGCGCCGATCAGGCCGTAGGTGGAATGGATGCTCGGCACCAAGGCAATCAGGCCGACCAGCATCAACGCACAAAAGCCCGCCGAGGCCAGCAACGGGTGACGATCCACCGCGCGGCCACCCAGGCTGTTGCCGATCAGGCCCACCGCACCAAACCCCATCAGGTACCAGCCAACCCGCGCGCCATCGAATCCGGCCAGACGTTCAAGGATATCGGCCAGGTAGGTATAAACAGTGAACATGCCGCTGAACACCAGCACTGAAAGCAGCACATGGCCCTGCAGCAAGCGACTGCGCAGGATGCCGAACTGCCCGCGCAACGAGGTGGCCTGGTTATGCCGCGGTGTCCGCGGCAGGTAAAGGTGCAGCAGCAACGCCTTGGCCAGCGCCAGCACAGCCAGTAAGGCAAAGGCCGCCCGCCAGCCCAGGGCATCGCCGACCAGGGTACCGACCGGGATACCAAACACCGTGGCACACACCACACCGAAGCTGATCTTGGAAATCGCCCGCCCGGCATACGCCGGCCCGACGATGTCCACCGCCGTTTCACTGGCCAGCGACCAGAACACCGGCAGACCCAGGGCCGGCAACAGCCGCGCCAGGCCCATGACATAAATGTTCGGCGCGATCGCTGCCAAGGCGTTACAGGCGGCGAACAGCAAGAGGATGCCGACGAATAGGCGCTTGCGCTCGAAACGTGCGCACCACGCAGTAAGGAAGGGGCCGAAGCAGGCCACGGTAAAGGCAAACAGGGTCACCAGCAGCCCGGCCTGGGGCACGCTGACCGCCAGATCGCGAGCGATCCCCGGCAACAGGCCGACAATCACGAACTCGGTAGTCAACACAGTGAAGCCGGCCGCAGCCAGCAACAGAATCGGCAGTAACATCTACACTCCAGAACGCTAAACATTCACGGCCGACAGCCGTTTCAAAGGGGCGCGCATACTACACGCCCGTCCTACCGCCTGACACAGGGCAATCACCCATTGTGCCTCGCTGTGCTAAAGTCGCGCCCCTTTCATGCCCCTGATCGCCTGACGCCCTGTATTTTCCGGCGTCGCAACGGGCTGGCGACCCCTCTACAAGACAGAGAAACACCCGACATGACACCCGTTCTAAAACTATTGAACCGTACCAGTCTGGTCCTGCAGATCATGATCGGTCTGGTGGCCGGTATTGCCCTGGCCCTGATCGCCCCCGAGGTTGCCTTGAGCCTGGGCTTCATCGGCAAGGTGTTCGTCTCGGCCCTCAAGGCCGTGGCGCCGATCCTGGTGTTCATTCTGGTCATGGCCTCGATCGCCAACCATAAACACGGGACCGAAACCCATATCCGGCCGATCCTGGTGTTGTACCTGTTCGGTACTTTCGCTGCGGCGGTGGTCGCGGTCGTAGCGAGCATGGCCTTCCCGTCGAACCTGGCCCTGAGCACTTCGGACGTTGCCCTGAGCGCTCCGGGCGGCATCACTGAAGTGCTGCAGAGCCTGCTGCTGAGCGTGGTCGACAACCCGGTGAGTGCGCTGATGAACGCCAACTTCATCGGCATCCTGGCCTGGGCCATCGGCCTGGGTGTGGCGATTCGTCACGCCGGGCAAACCACCCGTACCGTCGTCGAAGACCTGTCCAACGGCGTCACCCTGATCGTGCGGGTGGTGATTCGCTTCGCGCCGCTGGGTATTTTCGGCCTGGTGGCTTCGACCCTGGCACAGTCGGGCCTGGACGCCCTGCTGGGCTACCTGCACCTGCTGGCGGTGCTGATCGGCTGCATGCTGTTCGTCGCCCTGGTGGTCAACCCGCTCATCGTGTTCTGGAAAATTCGCCGCAACCCGTTCCCGCTGGTGTTCCTGTGCCTGCGTGAGAGCGGCATCACCGCATTCTTCACCCGCAGCTCGGCGGCCAACATTCCGGTCAACCTGGCCTTGAGCGAACGCCTGGGCCTGCACGAAGACACCTACTCGGTATCGATTCCGCTGGGTGCGACCATCAACATGGCCGGCGCGGCGATCACCATCACTGTGCTGACCCTGGCCGCCGTACACACCCTGGGTATCGCCGTCGATATCCCGACTGCCATTCTCCTCAGCGTCGTCGCCGCCGTGTGCGCCTGTGGCGCTTCGGGGGTGGCCGGTGGTTCGCTGCTGCTGATCCCGCTGGCCTGCAGCCTGTTCGGCATTCCTAGCGAAATCGCCATGCAGGTGGTGGCCGTGGGCTTCATCATCGGCGTGCTGCAAGACTCGGCGGAAACCGCGCTGAACTCCTCCACCGACGTGCTGTTCACCGCCGCCGCGTGCATGGGCGAAGAGCGCCGTAGCGCCTGAGCCTGACCCGCAGCCGGTGCGTCCTGCACCGGCTGCTTGTGTTTTACCCTGTCGCGCACCTAGGCTAGAGGCCTTTCTTCGCATAGAGACAGGGTTATGTCCGACGATCATCAATCCCCTTCCGAAGCCCGCTTCAACAGCAGCGAAATCCGCGTTCTCGGTGCGCTGATCGAAAAACAGGCCACCAGCCCGGAAACCTACCCGCTGACCTTGAACGCCCTGGTCCTGGCCTGTAACCAGAAGACCAGCCGCGAGCCGGTGATGAACCTGAGCCAGGGCCAGGTTGGCCAGGCCCTGCGCGCCCTCGAGGGGCAAGGCCTGACCCGCTTGCAGATGGGCAGCCGCGCCGACCGTTGGGAGCAGCGCGTGGACAAGGCGCTGGAGCTGGTACCGGCGCAGGTCACCCTATTGGGCCTGATGTTCCTGCGCGGCCCGCAGACGGTCAATGAACTGCTGACCCGCAGCAGCCGCATGCATGAATTCGAAGACGCCGAACAGGTGGTGCATCAGCTGGAACGCCTGATCGCCCGTGGCTTTGCCTTGCACCTGCCGCGCCAGGCCGGGCAGCGTGAAGATCGCTACACCCATGCACTGGGTGATCCGGCGGAGATTGAAGCGATTCTTGCCGCGCGCCAGCAAGGGCCGGAGCGCAGCGCGGGTGGTGCAGTGTCGGCAGAGCGCATCGAGGCGCTGGAGGCGCGGATTGCCGCGCTGGAAGAGCGCTTGGCGGCGCTGGAGTAAACCCCGGCTGCTGCAACCTTTGTGGGAGCCGGCCTTGCCGGCGATGAGGCCGGTGCAGGCCCCATCGCTGGCAAGGCCAGCTCCCACAGGGTTCGCTACCCTCGGGCGTACACCACCGCTTGCGCCACCTGCTCGGAGTTCGGCCGCACGCCGGTATACAACACAAACTGCTCCAGCGCCTGCAGGGCAATCACCTCCAGCCCGGTAATCACCGCCTTGCCGTGCCGCTCGGCCTCGATGATCAGCGGCGTACGCGCCGGCATCGCCACCACATCGAACACCACCTGCGCCGCCGCAATCGCTTCGCGGCTGAACGCCAACTGCTCGGCCTCTACCCCGCCGGCCATGCCGATCGGCGTGACATTGACCAGCATCGGTGGGCACAGATCGCCCAGCTCAGCCTGCCAGCGATAGCCGCAACTGTCGGCCAGTTGCCGGCCCGCCTGTTCATTGCGGGCAACGATGATGCCCTGCTTGAACCCGGCATCGCACAAGGCGCTGGCCACCGCCTTGGCCATACCGCCACTGCCGCGCAGGGCAAAAGCCGTGTCCGGATCCAGGCGATGCTGCTCCAGCAACTGACGCACAGCCAGATAATCGGTGTTGTAAGCCTTGAGCCGACCGCCTTCGTTGACGATGGTGTTGATCGACTCGATGGCCGCCGCCGACGGGTCGATCTCGTCGACCAGCGCCATGCAGGCTTCCTTGTACGGCATCGACACACCGCAACCGCGAATACCCAGGGCGCGAATACCGCCCACGGCGGCCGGCAAATCCTGGGTGGTCATGGCCTTGTAGTAAAAATCCAGGCCCATCTGCTGGTACAGATGATTGTGAAAGCGCACCCCAAAGGTGCCAGGACGACCCGCCAGGGAGATGCACAGGACGGTGTCTTTACCGGGAACTTGGGCCATTTGACTCTCCTTTTACAATCGATTGGGCATTATGCACAGCCTGGGCCGTCATCGATGATCGATGCTTACAACCCGCGCGGGTAAAGCCGTCTCGATGACAGTGATGAGCACTATTGACCCGGTTGATTTCTAACTGCCCACCGGACGACATAGGGTATGTCCATGAATCGCAGGAGAGTCTCCCATGGCCCCTATCAGCATAATGTCCGTCATCGGCAGCGCCGTCCCAGCGTCGCTCAGAAAGCTGGGTTTACTGGCCTGCTGGTATGTGGTCCGCGACGGTGAGCCGCTCTCCGGGCCACTGACCTCGCTGACCGCCGCACAGTCACTGGCCAATCACTTGCAAGACTCCAGCCAGAAAGCCTGAGGCTGCCAGGCCATTTTATCGTGCGTTGCTCTGCACTGCCCCTTGCCCCGCCCCTTGGCGGGGTTTTTTATGCGTAAAGAGGCTCAACAGCGCCACGGTATGCCAGGCGCAGTTCACGGTGCAGGGGTGGCTCTACGGAAGATTTGAAATAGCCACCCCTGTCAGCGAAAAAACCATGGGTTGCCAATCGCGGAGCTGATGCTGATAATTTTCCGATCGGATACAATCCGAGAACTGACAAAATGGGCCGTTTATAATGAATAAAAACAACGCTCCAAGCCGGTACTTTGGGCTCGACCTGGCCAGAACCATTGCAATCCTTGCCGTTGTATTAGGCCACTACAGCATTATGGTTCTCCACTCAGGCATGACAGAAACCATCATTCGCGCCTCAAGTACCATGCTCTATCTCGGTGTCGAGTTATTTTTTGGCCTGTCGGGTTTTCTGATAGGCGGGATATTGATGAAATCATTTCCTTTCACAACATCCTCAATAGCAATTTTCTGGAAACGCCGATGGGCAAGAACCGTCCCGCTATATGCACTAGCCGTCCTCTACGGCTTTGTAATGTTTGGCCCACCGCTAACAAGCCTTCCATTTTACGTATTCTTTCTTGAATACAGCGGGATGACATTCCAGTATTTCCCTTTCGAAGTGGCGTGGTCGCTGTGTGTAGAAGAGTGGGCCTACATCCTGATACCCATTGTCTTTCTGATATCGGGATCTCTAAGTAAGTCCAGGTCCACACTCAGAGCCATGATCGTTCTCGCCTACATCGTAATGTGGGGGGCGCGAAGCTACTACGTATGGAACACCTCAATGGACTTCTACTGGGTCAAGGGCGTCACTTACCTCCGGCTAGATGCAATTATGGCAGGTGTTTTAGTAGCGGCATTCGCCCCATTGATAAAGCCCAAGCTCTCCCTGATTATGGCACTTGCGGGGTTTGTCTTTATCACACTTTGCGCTGTATTTGAGCAACGATTGTTCAAGAGCCACGTCTACACATCTTTCGGCATGCCTGCATACTCCCTGGCGTGCGCAATGTTAATGCCCGCTCTTAAACTATGGAAATCTAGCGGGACCGGCTTACTGAGCCGCTCTGTCTATTTCATTGCCGCAATCTCATACCCGCTTTACTTAATACACTTTGAGTTCTCCCGCTTTTACCTTCCAATCGCCCAGGCACAAAAGCCACTTGGTTCATATGCGGTTGTTGCCATGTGCATAGCTGCCTCAATTCTGCTTGCATACTGTGCTCATCGCTGGATTGAAATTCCAATCATGGCGTGGCGCGATCGAAAGTATCCTGGAGAACATGAGGTGCCTACAGCTCCTAAGGTTTCTCTTCATCTGCAAGATAGCGCCCCTACAGCAAAGAGCGTTGCTTTGTAAAAATATCGAACAAGGGTGAGCTGGCCACAGCCACCTTTGGGGTGCGAGCAATCCGAGCCTCATCAGGTGTCGGTAGACAGCGGGATCTGATGAATCTGCCGATCATGCTCCAGGCCGTGGTGGACCCGCTTCGATATGCCGGCCAAATGCCATATCGCGATTCGCCTTTTGCCAGGGATGAATCCGGCATTCATTGCAAGCCAGCCTGGACACTCTGTCCAGGTACTGCTGTCGACCTATGCAAAATGGCTGAATTCGGCCAATGACTGGACCGAGCTGGACAAGCTTGAGATGCAGCTAATGGGTACAGAATGGGTACAGGATTAAATTTTGTTCACGTATGGCCTAATGATCACAGGCTAATCGACAGACTCTAGGCCATACTCCAGAATGCGAGCGTTTTTGGGGGAAAACCCTTGCACAGCCAACGACATACCAACTTTTAGTGAGCCTCGACGTGAAAACCTCCCTTTCGATTCTAAGCCTGCTGCTGTTGCTCACCAGTACCGCGACTGTCCCCACCGCCACTGCTGCGCAACCCCCTGCCCAGGTACAACGCGATCCTGCCAAGCTGCACCTGGCTTCCGGCGCCGCTCTGCTGATCGATCTGCAGACCAATAAGGTGCTTTACGCCAACAATGCCGACCGGGTGGTGCCTATCGCCTCGGTGACCAAGCTGATGACCGGCATGGTGGTGCTCGACGCCAAGCAGAACATGGACGAGATGCTGACCATGACCATCGCCCAGAACAAGGAAATGAAAGGGGTGTATTCGCGGGTGCGCCTCGGTAGCCAGCTCAGCCGCCGGGAGACGCTGCTGATTACCCTGATGTCATCGGAAAACCGCGCCGCCTCGACCCTGGCGCATAACTATCCCGGTGGCTACAACGCGTTCATCAAGGCAATGAACGCCAAGGCCAGGGCCCTGGGCATGAGTAACACCCGCTATGTCGAACCCACCGGCCTGTCGACCAGCAACGTGTCCACCGCACGCGACCTGGGCAAGCTGCTGCTGGCGGCACGCAACTACCCGTTGCTGAAGCAATTGAGCGTCACTCCCGAGAAGACCGTGGCGTTTCGCAAACCCAACTACACCCTGGGCTTTCGTAACACCGACCATCTGGTCAAGAAGAGCAATTGGGATATCGACCTGACCAAAACCGGCTTCACCAACGATGCCGGGCACTGCCTGGTACTGTTGACCAGGATGGACAACCGTCCGGTGGCCATGGTGATTCTCGATGCCTTCGGCAAGTACACCCACTTCGCCGATGCCAGCCGCATGCGTCAGTGGCTGGAAACCGGCAGCACCAAACCGGCACCAGCAGTGGCCATGCGCTATAAATCCGAGCGCAGCCAGAACCGCCCTTCGGCCGACTGAGCTGACGGGCCTGCGCACCATCGGTGCCAGGCCCGCTGCCCATCAGGCGCTGGTGCTGACCATGCTGCCAGCGCTGCTACCACCGCTGTCCAGCAGGGCTTTGAGCAACTGCGCGGTGGCCGACTGGATCGCGCCCATGGTGCTACTCACCGATGACTGCGCGGCGGCAACCGCCGCGGCCTTGGCGGTCTCTTCCATGTTGCTGGCCATGATTGCCTGCAGTTGTTTCTGCTGTTCGGCCAACTGCTTTTGCAATTCTTTGATCATTTCACGCAACTGGCTGATGTGCGCCGGCTCGCTACTTTCGCTGCTTTGGCTGGATTCGGCCTTGTTGCTTTCGGCGACGCCGGAAAGGTTGACCTTGAGCGTGCCTTCTTCAGTTTTCGCCGCCGGGTCCTGAGCGCCGAGATTGACGCTGACAACACCTGGGGTCCCGCTGCTCAGCGGGTTGCCATTGATCGATACGGCATTGATGCCAACCATGCTTCTATCATCCTGATGGTCTATGGGTTGACTCTGCTATCGGCCATCGGCCGCAAAACTTGAGCCGTCTGTCCGCGCATGAGTTTGGTTCTTCACGGAACCTTGGGGACTATGATCCTGGGGTTGGGTGGGT